>ERZ808245.51-NODE-51-length-82924-cov-9.875249_pt1 | contig 82924 bp, 50 predicted proteins | sample MGYA00521243_ERZ808245 | MGnify/ENA primary metagenome ERZ808245 (study PRJEB31516, sample SAMN03275576) | gut metagenome | biome: mammalia-associated habitat; material: feces | host: Papio cynocephalus | place: Kenya | collected 2012-07-07 ... | reverse complement strand
AGGGTGGCCGTCACACCGCTTTCTTAAACGGCTATCGTCCACAATTCTTCTTCCGCACCACCGATATCACCGGTTCGATCACTCTTCCTGCCGGAACCGATATGGTTATGCCTGGTGACCATGTTACCTTCACCGTCGAGCTCATCCACCCAATCGCTCTTGAAAAGGGAACCAAGTTCTCCATCCGCGAAGGTGGTAAGACCGTCGGCGCCGGAACTGTCGCTGAGATTCTCCACTAATTAGATTCGATCTAATGAAACAACGAGCACCTCGAAAGGGGTGCTTTTTTGCTTTTAAAGCTGATCAAAAAATCAATCCTTTTTTATGAAATGATAATTTAATAATGCTTAATGAGCGTGAGTCATTGAATTATTGATAGCAATTTGTTTAATGAAAACGTCATTTCTTATTATCTTTGTGTTTTCCTTTTTTATATAGAGTAAAGAGAAGCCCCTCCGATAGCTCATCATTCATCGCGACTTTTTTAAAAATGAATGTAACGAAACTGCTTTCATTTTTACAAATGGCAAGCAAATGTAAACGTCAGCAAAAAATAATCGATAAAAACTAAAAATAATTATTGACGATTGTAAACACCGTGGAAAAATGTTCCCATTCCACGCAAAGGAGAGACAAATTAATGAAGAAAAAAAGATTACTATTCGTTCCGTTAGCTCTCTCGATGATTCTTGCGGGATGCTCAAATGGCGCTGGGAATTCATCTGAATCTCAATCCGTTAGCCAAGAACAATCCCAAAAGGAGTCCTCGAGTAGCGAAGAGCCAGCGCCTGTTGTGACGATTGTCTTAAAAGACGCTTCCGGGAACAGTAGCGGAACCGCTTATGTTGGCGATACATTTATTTTGACTGCTACCGTTACCAATGGCGACGCTAATCAAATCGCTTGGACAAGCAGCAATGAGACTGTTGCGACCGTAGCTGGTGGCACCGTGAACGCATTGCAAGCGGGGGAGGCGACGATTAAAGCCGCTCTTGGAGAAGTGAGCGCTGCATATGAATTAACCGTTAATGTTGTCGCTAGTGAAGGTATTACAATCGTCGATAAAGAGAATATCGGCGTATTGCCACTTCGCCGCGAGAAACAGCTTACCGCGACCGTTTCTCCAAATAACACGACGGATAAAACAATTGCTTGGGAATCGGATAATCCGGAAATCGTTTCCGTTGATAATAATGGTTTAGTTAAAGGACTCCAAAAAGGAACCGCCACAATTACAGCGAAAAACGGCACGAAATCCGATTCCGTGTTAATCACTGTCGGCGATCCAATTATCAATGCCGCGAATAGTGGACTTCCAGTTTCTTATAAAGCGGAAGTGACGCGCAAGTATCAAATCGATGTTACGCATGGTGGGCATAGCACGAGCGATCCATACGATTTCAAAACCAATTCTTCGATTGAAGTTGATTACGACGGTACCTCGGTGAACGTTCCTACGATGCGTTTATTAGAAACTGAAGTAATTGATGGGTCGGATAGAACCTGCTATGTCAAATTTATTGTCAAAGAAAGCGGCACTTATTATCTTTTCTCCCATGGCGGTCTTAATGCCGCAGGAAAAGAAATTGATACTGGGATTGCTTCCCTTGCATCTATTTCCGACGATGGGACTTTCACAAACATTAAAATTCCATATCCCGAAAATGACTCAAGAAGTAATTCCGACGAAAACGCTTTGAGATATACGGCGACGAGCAACGATTTCTTTACCACTCAAGAACTTAATGCTGGCATTTATCTAGCACAATTGCGGCTTTATGGCAATGCTGGTGATTTTGATTTCGGCGTCGTGAACGCAACGAAAGATGGCGATGGAAATTACGTTATTACTTCAGCGACGGGGAACCCGGCGAAAGAAGACAAGCAAGAACTCCACCAAATGGAATTCATCAAAGACAAAGCAATAGTATCGGCAAATGGAAAATTTGGCTATTACGTTGTAGAAGATCAACCTCACGAAGTGTTTTATCAAGAAGAGGAAGAAGAATGGCTATATCGCGATGAAGCGTCTAGTGACGTCACAATCGCGGAAATGAATCAAGCTTTCTCTTGGGAGAGTATCTTGTCTGATCCCGCTCTCGCCTTCACGTCGACTTCTACGAATGAGACGATGGCCGTCGACTTATTCACTGCCGAGGCATCCGCTTTTGGCGAGAATAGCAGTATTGCTTCGCTTTTATACATACTTGGTGTTCATGAATACGTAACGAGTTTCTTAGTCGCGATTGATGTCAATGCCGATACCGTCATTGGCTTAGGGGTTACATTCGGCGGCGAGGACGTTTCTCCTATCACCATCACGGAAGAAGTTGATCTCTCCATCACGATAAATCATCACAACGTGAATAACGGTGGGGAGGCCGGAGACGATTCCGGCATCAGCCAAGATTGGTAAGCAGAGGTAACGAACAATGAAAAAACGCAATTCTAATATTTTGATGCTATCACTCGCCTCCGTCTTGGGGCTTGTGGGCGCTGGCTGCGCTTTAACGAAAGAAGCGCCAAAGGATGAAAAACCGGCTCAAAGCGTAATCCAAGACGAAGTGGAAACCGCTGACGATATCGGAACGAAAGTCGTTCTTAGAAGTGGAGAAGCCATTGCAGAAGGTCAAGTCCAAATGGCAAGCGCTTTTGGGTATCAAGTCCTAAACGAAACCGAAAAGACTCTCTCCGTAAGAGTCATCGCGGTTTTGAATGGGTATAAGAGCCTTTCTAGCGCTAGCGTGACAAGCAAAGTCGTCACTCCTCGCGATGAGAAAAACACCGCAAAGGAAGACGAAACAATCGTTAAAGAAGAACAAACCTTTGATGTGAAAGAAGTGTATTCTTCTTTGAAAGACGAAGCAAACATCAAATGGACGGGGGATATTGATGCGACCGTTTTCGCGAAGAAATATTACATCGTTTACACGCTTCGCAATGTTCCTGTTGACCATGCCTTTGACACCATCAGTGTCACTTTTTCCGCGACTTCCCAAGAAGAAACCCATCAGTCTTTCCTCTTCAACGCCTACGGCGTGAGAGGACAAAGAACCGATTTGGCTTTTGTCAAAATTGGCGAAGAAGGAAACGAATACTACGTTGAAAAAGGAGAAGGTACTCTATCGGGCGTCATCACGATTCCTGAAAAGTATTACGAAGTCACAGATTATTACGCGACTATAAAAGGCGAAGTCACTTCCATCGGAGATCCTAAGGGCGTATATACCTCCAGTGGCGCTTTCAATAGCTGCGGATCTGTCACGGAATACGTTTTGCCTTCCTCCATCAAGACCATTAACGCATACGCATTCGGCTCTAACGATAAGCTCAAGAAAATCAATATTCCTGAGAATGTCGTTTCCATTGGCCAAAGTGCATTCTATGGGTATAGAAGCGGCGGCGGTAGCTCCGTCGAGTTGGATAATCTTGTATATTCGGCAAAGAATCTCGTGAATAGTAACACTCTCTATTTACAAGCAAAGAATGTCGTCGTGAATACGACTGTGGAATCGCTCCCAGAGACATTCTTTGCTTCGGGTTACACCGTTGCCTCTTTGACCTACAAAGGGACGGAAGAACAGTGGAATGCTTTAAAAACGGACGATAATAAGGGGAACGGTTTCTTCGCGATTGATGCGATTTGCGCCGACACCACCTATTCTTCCGTCACATTCCACTATGGAGAAGGTGCAATCGGCGAAGTTACCGGCGATCAAGTCGTGAATGCACGTAACCGAAAAACTCTCGCAAATCCTGGAAGCCCAGTTCTAGCTGGAAAAGAATTCCAAGGGTGGTTCCTTGATGAAGCGGGGACAGAAGCTTACGATTTCTCGACGTTAGTGACCGCTCCATTTGACTTATATGCGGTTTATGGTGAACCATCCGCTGGCTATTCTATGGATAACCCGTTAGTCATCACTCCAGAGCAGGCCGAAAACTTTACCGCAGAGCTCTATCCTGGAAAAGAATACGAATACATCAAGCTTAGTATTCCTTCCGATGCGCCGAAAGCGGATTGGTATTACTTATCCGTCGATGAATCGAACTGCGTGAGGGACCAAGCCGCTTCAACCGCTTCTTATCTTGGCGGCGAAATGACCGTCTATGACGCAAGCAAGAACGAAATCAAGGGTTTGACGACCGCCTCGGTCTCGAACACGATGAAGGCGCAGTGCATGTCGTATAGTTACACCAATTCGATTCGTCTATATGGCGAGCCGGGTACTTCTTATTACATCAAGGCAAGAATGTCTTCAACCGCCGATAAGCATAATTACGGGACCATCGCGTTCAAGTTCAAGACTTATGATCACGATACTCTTGACGAAGCGGAAGTAATGGAATTCGGCAATGAAATCGCGATTCCGGAGATGGTGGACACCGATCACAAAGTTCTTCTCAAATATACAGCGACGGCAACGAAAGAAGTGCTCTTTAATCGCATTAACATGTCGACGGCTGCTTATGGAACCCCATATATGAATTTGAAAGTCGTTGATGGGGAAGATGTGACGAAAGAATTGTTGAAGCCATCAGGCACTTCCAACACCAATTCGTGCCTAAGTGTCGTTGAGGGCCATACCTACTACATCGAAGCCTATTCTAACTATGCCACCTCTCACTTCGAAGCGGATAACTGGGTCAAACTTTCCTTCACGGATACCCCAGCTGGTTATTCTTTCGCTAGTGCGCTTGCTTATACCATTGGCGAAACCGCGACCGTCGAACCGGTGAATTTGACAATTGGTAGCTATGAAGGCGGTGCTTATTACACATTCACCGTTGCTAAAGACGGGCTATACACCTTGTCGACCAACGAAGGGTCTACTTCCTATAAGAACAAAGTCGTTATTTATAAAGAAGATAAGACCACAAAAGTATTCGAAAAGACCGCATCTTATAATTCCTCAGTGATTACCGAAGACATCACGCTAGAAGCGGGCACTTATTACATGAGCGTTGGTTATAGCGGCGCCTCAAAGAGTAGTTACGGCTACGAAAGTGGCACGAAAGTGACAGCGGATAAATGGGGGACGCTTACCTTCAGCTTAGTGGAAGTGCAAGCGGGGGACAAATTCAAATGTCCTCTTGCCATCACTCCAGCGCTTGACACTGATGTCGAACTCACTTCAACGGTATCTGGCCGTTTCTACTCGATTCAATCATCGGCTGATAACTACCTTATCATCGACGTCAGCGCTCTTCCTTCTGGAGTAAACGCAGAGATTGTGAGCGAGTATTCCTCGCTTTACGTTCCAGTCAAAGGCAAAATCACCTTCAAGACTGTGGCAGATACTTCTTATGTGTTAAAACTCTCTGGCGCGGATGGGACTGGCAATGTTCGCTTCTCTCGCCAAGACTCCGTGAAAAACGGCAGCAGCAAAGAAACTGCGCTTGATTTTGCGGGAACGGATGGAATCATGGATCTCACGGACTATGTGACGAGCCAAGCACAAAATAGCTTCTGGATTTCCTACACCGCAAGCGCAACGAACACTTATAAACTATTCTTCCAGTCCACGTTAGCCGGCGATGGCTCTAAGAATGGTGCGGACACGAACATCAAGAGCGTCGTTTCTAGTGATGGCACTGCGTTGACCGCTATTGAAAATCTCGGTGACGATCAATTCAAACACCCTGAAACGAAAGGGAAATGGAGCGCCTATGCCGAATACGCATTCACTGCTGGCGAAACTTACTTCATCGAGATGAAAATTCCTGCTCTTAGTGCAGATCAATTCGACACTTTGAAATTTGGTATCGCTGAGAAACAAGTCGGAGATAGCTATGACGTTGCTAGCGATCTTGGTATGGTTGATAGCGCAAAAGATTCTCTGACCGCTCAATCCAGCGCGAACGGGTATTGGAATAAAATCACTCTTGCCGCTTCTGAGACATTGACCATTTCTTCAGAGGCGTTAGAGGCGGGAGCAGCAACCATCTCTTTCTACAAAGAAGGGGATTTGGCAACACCTGTTGCTACGATCTCGACGGGTGGCGATGCCGTTTCCTTCATCGCTTTCAAAGGAACGTATTATGTTTGTGTGAAAAATAACGATGAAGCATCTGCTTCTTCCGTTGTTGTCGCACTTCAACACAAAGAACTTCCGGATTACGATAAATCGAATGTTGGCGGAATCAATTCCACGAGCGATACCGTTCTTGGAACAGGCGACATCGAGGAAGGTAAAGAGTGGGTTGATGCAAGCGCGGATACGGGCGTAACAGGATCACTTAAGTCCGGATGCACTGGGACAAACAATGGACGCAGCATTCTCACTTATACCTTCTATAAGGATGGCGAATTCTCCTTTGATTGGGCTTCCTCAGGCGAGAAGAACTACGATTATTTGCTCGTCAAGAAAAACGATGATGATATTGTTACCAAAACTGACAATCCAGCTCCAGTTGATACTGTCGCGGATTTAGAATGGCATAATCAAAAAATCACCGTGAAAGCGGGTGATGTTGTAGTTATCTCCTTCCGAAAAGACGGCTCTGGCAACAATGGCCTTGATACGGCGTATTTGAAGAACATCGCCTTCACCGCAGCCGCCTAATTCGTTTTCAAAGATAGACCCAGGTTTAGTCCTGGGTTTTCTTTTTGCATTTTTGTTTAAGAATGCAAAAAAGGGGGTGATCGTGCTCTTTATCGTTTTTATAAGTTCACCATATAGCGAGAACGGAGGCAAACAAAAAAGCGGGGCATGGTGCCTCGCTTTCCTTTGATACATGATAAATCAACTATTGGTGTTTTCCGTGAAATCGGCTGGGTTGAAACGCGTGCCAGAATAGTCTATGTATTCGCCATAATTCCAAGAGCATGTCTCTGAGGAAACGCTGATATAATAAGGACCTTCACTTAAGGCAAAGGAATAACTCATTTGCACGATCGCCCGATTGATTTTCCCGTTTAAGAAGCTGATGGTTGCGGTGGTGCTATAAGATTGCGTAATCCAACCATATTGTTCGTTTTTGTAATAAGTCTCATAAGCGACGGCAAACGAATAGGATTCTTTAGAAAGAGAGAAGGCGCTAGGATCGAAGGCCATTTCCGCGCTATAATCGCCCACGAATTCTTCTGTTTCGCTCGTGGAAGAAGAGCTATCATCCTCCCCATAAGGGACGCGAATCTTATTTGGGTTATTCAAAAGTTTAAGGAGCGCCTTCAAATCTGCGCCATATAGATTCATAAAATCGACGTTTAGAAAATTGTCGATCTGCGTCGCGTCGAAGGCGGTAGTAACCTTAGAACTTCCGCTTTCGTTCCCATAGTCTTTCAATAAACTATAGAAAGAGGTGTTGTCATATTGATATTGCTGCTCCGCCAAAACGTCTTTGGAAGTATCGCTTTCGTAATATTTCGCGATGGTGATGTCTTTGTAGCGGGTGATATCTCTTTCTTGATAATAAGAAAGTGGCGACTCTTGAAATTGTGGGTAATATTCCACCTGCTTTTGTTTGGCGTAGGCGTGGTTTGCACCGCTTGAGACAGATGTTAAAGAATCCACGAGCATACCGAGTTTCGTAGCGTCACTAACTTCTGAAATAGGCGTCCAAGAAGCATATAAATCAATGTCTTTGTTGAGCGTTTTACCAAAGTCAGCATAGACGTTTTGATTTTCTTGGTCTATGGTCCAATTCGCAAACACGAAGCCTTCACGAGTCGGATTCGTCGGCGCTTCTAGTTTCGCATCGAGATTGACGACAAGGGATAAATACGCCTCATTTTCCGTTTCGTAATTAAGATGAAATGTGGCAACGTGGTAATTCACGGAGGGGTTATTTCCCCCTCCGCAGCTCGTTAATGCGAGCAAAGATGTGGCAACTGATAATAGGATTAGATTTCGTTTCATATTTTACTCCGCGACATAAGTGACGGCCGCATAGCAACTATTCAGATATTCGTCATCGAAAGCGATTGCTGCGGCTTCTTGGCTCTTATGAATCTTGATTTGTTGAGAAGAAGACCATCCACGGAAGGCGCTCGCTCCGATATTCGTGACGGAAGCAGGGATGTCGAGCAAACGAACGCTCGTTGAGTCCATAAATGCGCATTCTCCGATTGAAAGGAGGCCGCTTGGCAGATTGACCACTTTGGCAGTTGTGCCAGCCATCGCATAATCATCAATGTATTTGACGGTAGAAGGTAAGCTGATATTGGTGCCATCTTGCTTGCCTAAGTAAGCAATGAGATGCTCTTTGGTTATGTCCATAAGGAAGCCGCCTTCTAAAGCGAAGCTCGCGTTTCCTTCTTCCAAGGTGAAGCTACTTACTTTTGTATCGCCAAAGGCATTCGCCCCAATAGAAGTGAGGGTCTTTGGAAGAGCGATGTCCCCTGTTAGGTTGCGGCAGCGGACAAACGCTTCCGCACCGATGCTCTTTAATCCTTTCCCAAGGGTGAGATTTGTGAGTTTCATATTGCTGGAGAAGGCGGATTCGCCAATGGTTTCCAAAGAATCAGGCAAAGTGACACTTGTCATATCAAGCATGCAGAAGGCGTCTTTGCCAATTGTTTTAAGCTTGCTACCTGCCTCGAATTCAAGCTTGCTCACTTTGTTGGTGAAACAGAATGCCGCTTCACCGATTTCGGTGACAGAAGCCGGAATGAAGAGCGTCCAATCCGTATTGTCGCTTGATTTCACCGCGCTCTCGAAAGCGCCTTCGCCGATTTTCTTCAGTCCGCTTGGGAGCGTGATTTTTGTAATCTCTTTGCAACCATAGAAAGCGTAAGGGGCGATTTCTTCCGTAGCACTGTTCATAGTGAGTTCGCCAACTAAGCCATTCGTAATCGCAAAGAGCAGTTTTTTATGATCGGCGGTATAAAGGACGGAAGCATCGTCGATTTCAATCGTGGTGGCGCCAGTCTTTTTGCTGATACGTGACAAAGAGGAGGCGCTATCGAAGACAGCGGTGCCCATTTCTTGGATATTACCGAATTTGACGCTGGTGAGTTTGGTTTGATTTGCAAACGCACGGCTTCCGATTTTCTTTAATGAAAGTGGGAAGTCTAGCGTTCGAATGGAGCCAGCCTGAGCAACGGCAATTTCCTCATCGCCAGTATAAGCGCTGATATAGAAAGCGGCAGCACCGATTTCTTCTAGGCCTTCGGCGAAATTGATAGTCGCTAGCTTCGTGCAGTTATAGAAGACGCTATCATCGATGGTGACGATGTTGGACGGAATATTGATTTGAGTCAAACCCGTCTCGCTTAACGAATAGCGGGGGAGTCTTGTGAGTCCAGTTCCGATGGTGAAATTCGTCATATATGTGCAGCCAGAGAAGCAATCTTCACCCATCGTGAGCACGCTATTTGGCATTACAAATTCACTTAATTTATACACTTCACGGAAAGATTCTTTTCCTAAGGAAGTGACGGTATTAGGAAGTGTGATGCTTTCCACGAATTTATTGCAGTAGAAAGCATAATCTGCGATTTGCGTGACACCAGTAGGAACTTCGATGGAAGTAGAATCAGTGCGGTTAGCTGGGCTATAAACTAAAATCTTCCCATCTGCCGAATAAAGGGTGTTATTGACGACTTTGTAATAGTCGTTTGCGCCCGTTCCAGCGATGGCGATTTCCATAATGCCTTGCGCATACGCGGCAAAGCCAGGCTCCACGAGTGTAATACCGGCCGGAAGTGTGATTTTGGTAATCGCGCTGCAGTTAGAGAAAGCACGCTCACGAATGATCTTTACGCTGGAAGGAATGACGAGTTCATTCTTGAAATATTGGCCGAAGAAGGCGGCATAACCGATTTCTTCAACGCCGCTTCCCCAACTAACTTGCTGGAGGACTCCTTCTGAAGAAGAAGCGACATAAGCAAAGGCGTAATCGCCGATCTTCTTAAGAGAGTTCGGGAAACTGATGGAAGTGAAGGAACTATTATTGATGCCATAGAAAGCGCGGTTTCCGATTTCAACTAGCCCCTCAGGGAGATTCACGCCGGTGATGCCTTCATCCCCTTGTCCATAGAAAGCGTAATCGCCGATTTTCGTGACGCCAGAAGGAACGTCAAAAGTGCTTTGGGTGTTCTTTGGCGGGCAATAGACAAGCGTATTGCCATCGCGAGAATAAAGAACACCATTCTCGGATTTATAAGCGATGTTCGAACCGCTTACGAGAATTGTCGAGAGTTTTCTTGCGCCTAAGAACGCGCGTGGGTCGATAGAAGTGACGCTATCGGGGATATTCACTTGAATCAAGCTGATTCTGCTTTGGAAAGCCGTTTCCCCAATCGCGGTGACCTTTTTGCCACCAATACTGCTAGGAATATCAGCAAGAGCGCTATTGATATTCAATAAGCCGGTGATGGTAAGGGTGCCATCCTCGTTTGTTTTAAATTTGAAATTGAATGCGGACTTGTCGAACAAAGCGATGATGGTGTGACCATTGAGTTCATCCGCACGGACAATGCCGGTCCAAGGCTTGCTTTCTTGGCCATCGATATACCACCCTTTGAATGAATAACCTTCTTTGGAAGGAATATCAAGACGTGGGGAATCCCCCTCGAAAGTATCAACCGTATAACTTTCGCCGCCATTGCCTGGATTGATAGTAATGGTGACTTTTTCGTCTTCGTTGACACTCCATTTCGCAATAAGGGTAAGGTCTTTATAAACCGGGGTATTGAAATCCCATTTCGCGCTTCCTGCATACCAGCCTAAGAAATTGCAGTGCGTTTTGACTGGATCGCCTGGATCAAGCGCCCAACTTCCTTGATCGATGGTTTGCGGGGTGACGGTCGCATCACCATTGCTCATAATGCCGCCATTCAAATCGAAGCTGACAGTGACTTTGTTGACGTTGTCGCCTTCTTTCGTTTTGACCCAATAGCCGTTTTGCTTGGTATATTCGTTACCAGTGCTTGTGTCGGTATAGGTATCTCCGTTTTTTCCAATGGAATTATCTGGCACTCCAGCCCCCTCAAAATGGTTGGAATCTGTGTTTTTTACCCAAGCTCCATTGATTTTGGTGTAATTCACGTTCGTCGCGGTATCGGTATAGGTGTCCCCGTCTTGCCCTAGCGTTGTGGCTGGCTCGCCCTCTCCCTGGAAGTGAGCCGATACGCGACTTGCCTCAGAGGAATTGTTATTGCCATTTCCTCCGCAGCTTGCTAGCGACAATCCGCCGAGTAAGGCGACTGCCGCAAGAACGAGTTTCATTGATTTTCCGTTTTTCATGATATGTGTTTTCCTTTCCTGATTATTAGAAGCGCGTGAATGTTTGGTTTACCGTGGAGAAGTCATTAAACGCGTTTACGTCGATTGATAATGATATGGCTTCTCCGTCTTTGATAGTGAATGTGAGCGTATAGGTTTTTTCTCTTTCACTATCGGTAGCGACCATTTTGTTCGTACTTTGATCGAACGTATAAGGCAAGTTGGTGAACTGATAGCTGCCCATCTTGCTCCAATCGCCACCCTTTTGCCATTCAGGCGTTCCTTTGCTTTCATAGGCTTTGCGAACGGGGCGACGCGCATCGTAATAATCTCCGCCTCCATCGTCAAAGGAGTTCATATAGACGATGATATCGAGCGTTTCCGTTTCCGGGTGAATGGTGATTTCTTCCAGATACTTATAGGAGTAGTAGTAATCGCCTCTCCAACTCTTTTCTTCGTAATAATAGATGGTATCACCGCTCCAATAAGAGTTCGCTTCGACGTCTATTGCTTTGCTTGTGACTTTAATGGTTGCATCACTTGTAAGACCCTTAAACGAATATTTGCCGGTTTCGTTAGGTAGTAGCAAGGAGATGCTTCCATCCCCCTTCACAAGCTGGACCTTGTCGGCTTTATATCCTTCTTTGAAGACAATGGAGAAGGTGATTTCGTCCGAAGTGGAATAGTAATCTTTTGAGTTATCAATTGTGATGGAATCAACATTGTCATCCTTTTCTGTCTTTACCGCGTAACGTTTGTCGGCATTGACGATGACATAGACGTTTTTCTCTGGCATCGTGAAGGTGTAAACATCATCATTTTGATAGCAATTCACGGCACCCGTGCCCGTTTTTCCGCTGAAATCGAAGTTCGTCCATAGGCTTACGCTGCGGAATAAATAGGAAGGATCGGTTTGCTCAATACGGAAGGAGACGCTTGCTCCAGGAGCGGCTTTACTTCCACCTTCCGTGTAACGGATAACGAATCCGTTATTAACCGAACTAGGGAAATTGATTTCATATAGGCGTCCCGTTTCCACGTTGATGACAACGTTTGCTGCTGGCATTTGGAAGGCATAGATATTATTTTCTAGCGCCAAATCCGCTTCCACGGAAATGCCATCTTGGTCAACATAAGTGACGGATATAGAGGTTACGCCGTAATTTACATCCGGGAAGACTTGAAATTTGACTTCGCTTCCCTCTGCGAGTCCTTTGTTGCGGTCATTTTCTTCAAGCCCGATATAACTGAGCGTCGCGTTTTGGACATTTTCCGTGATGTGATATTTCTTGATGGCTTCCTCACCAGTGATGACAAGGGTGGAGTCTTGTTCCGGCATGAGGAAGGAATACTCTTTTTCGCTAGTGGGGGTAAGGAGGGAACCATTGAGCAATACTTTGACGTCGATGAGTTCATTTTCATCGTAGTCGATGGTGAAACTTACGGTCGCGCCCGCTTGATATCTCTGTTTGAGACCTTTCGCGTTGACTTTCGGATTGAAATTCATTTTCAATTCGTAATATTTCGCAACGCTTTCGCTAGATGAAGATTGTTCCTTTGACGCTTCTACGGAACTCGAACCAGATTCAGAAACCCCATTCGATCCCGAGGAAGAGCTGTCGTTCGTTGACGTTACTGTATTATTTTTGGATGAGGAGGCGACTTCGCTTGAAACAACCGTCCCTGATGACTGATTGTTTGAAGAGATATCACTACTAGTAATTGGTGATGAGCAGCCCGTTAATAGCAATAGTGTGGACAGCAACAATAGAGGCTTATTTTTCATTTTCCTTACATTTTCCCTCCTGTTTTTATGGATTATTGACGTTACATTTAACGCGTGTACGCGCAATAATGCCTAAGTATGTCTTAAGACTTTTATTTTTCAATGATTAGTTTTGCAAATTACAAATTATTTTGTGTTTTTCGATATCTAGGGGCAAATAACAAAAAGAATGCTTGAAGTCTTTCTCTTTTTTGCTAGTTTCTCCCATATATGCGACTCGTTTGAGCGCAATAGGGAGATAACACCATGTGCAAAAAATCAAAATTATTCGTTGTAGCCTTATCCTCGCTTTTGCTTTTAAGCGGATGCTCGATGCCTGCTACTACTAGCAAAGCAGAATCCAAAGAAAGTAGTGTCGAGGCGTCTACAGTTTCCTCCTTAGGCGATACGAGCACTACGAATTCTTCAAGTGAGGCTTCATCTAGCATCGCTCAATCTTCTAGCAAAGCGGAAGATAGTTCGAATGCTTCCTCATCTAATCGCGAAGCGGCTACGTATTCCGTCGAGGTTACGAAAGAGGAAGGCGTTCGCTTATCAGGGTTAGAAGATAAATATGAAGCGGGAGCGAATGTCACTTTCACTTTGATAGCGGAGAATGGTTTTGCAATTAGCGATGTCAAAGCGGTCGCTGGAGTGAACGAAGTCGTTTTGACGAAAGGGGAAAACGGTGTCTATTCTTTTATCATGCCAAAACGTGGGGTGAGCATCACGATCACCACAAATCGTCTTTCTTATAAGCTCACAGCGGGTGATCCGGGGGACTTCATCGCCTCTATTAAACAAAAGAAAGTCGGAGCGGCGGATTTTGTCGATTTGGATACCATTACGGAAGGTAGTGGAGACACGGAAGAAGGGGAAGAGACTAGCGAAATCACTTATAAGACGGCCGAATTTGGTGCGACCATAAAAGTGGAACTCCAAGCGTCAGGCGATTATCTATTGACGAGCGTTTCCGTGAATGGCGAAGTCATCGATTTAAAGGGGCAAATGTCCTTCACTTTCCTTATGCCGGCGAAGGATAGTTCCATTCGTATCGAAAAAGAAGATATGCCCATTGCCATCACAAAAGTGGAAAGCGATCATTTTTCGTTGACACTATATAAAGAGGATAAAGTGACGACGATTGACGACAATCTTGTCGTTCCTTATAGCGAGGTTTACGTGCTAGCGAGACCGAAAGAGAATAATGTAGATGGACGTTATTCCATTAAAACTGTCGCTTATTCTTATAAAAATAACGGCGGAACCATCACGACTGAAGATATCAGCAAATCCATTGATGACGATGCGGACGGCTTTTACCATTTCCGGGCGCCGAAATTTGAAAATCTCACGGTAACCATTACCGAATACGATACTACGGCATATGCGGATTATGGTTTCCTTGGGGATTATCTGATGCTTGATTTGTCCAATGGTGGAAATATGGACAAGACGTCATTCACTGATGGCTATTCTTTGCGTGTTCAGCCCTCAGGCCTTCTTTCTATGACAAAAGGGGAGAAGACCGAGGAACGTCTTATTTCAGAAGCGGACGCAAAGGAAGGGGAAGGAAATGCAAAATTATCCAATGGTGTTTCTTCTAGCTCAGGAAGTTTCCTTTACGATGGGAAAGCCATTGTCGGCGATACCTATTTAGAGGGTTCAGCGAACACGACGAGTTATCTTTATGTGGCGGTAAAGAAGGAAAACGCGAATGACACCAATAGTCTTTACCAAGTGAAAGCGACGCAATTCAAGGTAAACGAAATCGTTTATGGCGTAATCTGTTTTTATCGCGATGGAGCCATTTACGACAATGTGCTAGTGAAACGCGAAAACGGTAGAAATTCGGTCTCTTTCGGCGTTGAGATCGAAATGCTAGCGGGCACGTATGTAAGCGACGCGGAAGCCTTGTTTATTGTAAATAAGAACGGCACTTCGCTACTAAAAGTCGGCTCGCAAGGAGATGGCGGAAGCGGCAATCGCATCCTTTTAGGTGAAGAATATGGCGATTATCTCACCGAAGGCGGGAAAACACTTCATCTTGATGGTATGGGGGGCGCCACTTACGATGGAGAGACGTTTGCCTATGTATTAACGGCGAATGAAATCACATTAACGAGTAATTCAAAAACGATAAATGGAACGATTGACGCATCAACGAAGACATTCGTCGTGACAAGTGAGAAAGAAGCTACTGCACTTCCTGAATGGGCCGGATATAAGTTCAGTGGCTGGTCGCAATGGAGTAGCAGTGACGATGATTCCATGGAAAAATTCATTCTTTCATTTCATGCCAACGAATTGAAATATGACTGCAAATGCCTCAATGGTTCCTATGAACAAAAAGACATCGATTATAAAGTCGTAAATGGGAACACGATCAATGGGAAAATCTATAGTTCTTCGCGAACAGAAGGCGTTTCTGTCACATTTACTTACGTTCCAAAAAGTTCTGGGGTTGGTTATTTTCAACTAAAAGGCGGAACAACTGGCATGTATTTCGCAAACGCGAAATTTAGCGTGTACACCGAATAGAACGTAACAAGGAAACGAGTCCAGATGGGGAACTCGTTTTCTCTTTATCCCTTTGCGTTTCCATAGCAAAATCATGAAATAAGCAAAAAATGAATTTAACGATTGAAATTCTTTACTTTGTCTATATATTGACAAGGCTACAAGGATATTCCTTGTCTGGATCAAAACGAGGTTAACAATATGAAATCTAAGTACTTGTTTCTTGCGGTTACTTCATTCCTATTGATGGGGTGTGGCGAGCAAGGAAACGGCATGAGTAATAACGAGTCAAGCGCCGAGACAATCTCTTCTAGTGTCAGTATCGGGGATATCGATAATACGGAGCTTCCTGAGCTTTCCGATATCAGTGTGGATATTTCCGTTCCAATTTCCGGTTATTTAGGGGACATCAACGTCGGAATGTCCTTAGCGAGCGATAGTGAATATGGCATTTCCTTCACACTCAAAAACAATTCTTCTGGCGTCGTTAATGTCTATACAGACAACCCTAATGTCCTCACTGTGAAAAAAAGCGAATCTGGAACCTCGTATACGCTTCTTACCCATAAGGCTGGGAAAAGTCATCTCATTATTGAAGATGGCGACACGATCATCCATTACCGAAAGCTAATCCAAGTAAAAAAGAAAATGAGCAAAGAAGAAGTGGACGCGCTTCTTATTGACACCGATCACTGGGGGAGTCACAAACAATTCGCTTCTTTTACCGGGCAATTGGAAATTGTGTTCATGGAAGGGGCGAAAGGATATATTAGTGGAACCGAATCCGGCGGCGTCACGCTGAATAACGAAGCGTTCACTTACGCTTACGATGGCGCTTATTCATCCATATCAGAAGAACATGAACATTGGTATATCTATCGCGTATCCGAATGGAAATTAACCGATTTCGTATTTGATTACTTCGCGGTTTGGAACACAGGCGATTGGCTCCATGCCCATACGCGTAATGCTTTGCTTGGGATTTTTGTCCCTCAAGCGGAAGCTTAATGAGAAGAAAGGGAAAAATACTCTATGAAAAACTCAGTGAAACTATTGACCATTCTTGCATGCGCTGGATTGTTAGCGGGTTGCGGGGATGGCGCTTCCTCAGAAAAAGAACAATCCCAAAGCGTGAGCACAAGCGAATCAGGCGGTGGGAGTTCATCTACAAGCGGCATCACCCCAGAGACAGAATATGCGATTATCGACCGTACAGGCGTCGGAGTCAACCTCACGTTCAGCAAAACGAAAGCGAAGAAAGGGGAAACGGTCATCGTGAATGTCACTCTCGATGAAGGATATGTGCTCCTTGCTCTTTACGCGAACAAAGTGGAATGTACAAAAGTCAACGACACCACTTATTCCTTCGCGATGGGCGATAGCCCCGTCTCCATCACCGCAAGTTTGAATGCGGTTGGTGATGTCACCTTAAGCGGCGATATGGCCGCGGTTTTCGCTAAGCAAGAAGATGGTTCGTATAAAGCGAATATCACTTGCGAAAACGCGACGAAATTGCTTGTCAATGTCGGTAGCAATCAATATGGATATGGCGCGGTTGACTTCGATTTGAGTTACGCCGATATTGATAGCGTGCATGTTTCTTCCTCCAAAGTCACCCAATTCGAATTAGGAGGAAACGCGATTTATGAAGTCACTTTCGACTTGCGGAGAGGCGAAAAACCGATTTCCGTTTATCGAACCGGTATCCTTAAAGCACCTTCCAACGCCGATGAAATCGGTTCTTATTTCTGCGGTTCTTACGCCGGAAGAAATGTACTTGATGGTGGGGCTTATAACGTGAAGGGACTCAATCACGTCGAATACCGGAATTCTAGGACGCTTGTTCAGTATTCTTGGGACTTGCACTTAGACGGCTCCATTGCCAAAGCAAAGAATATCTCCACCGATAAAACAGCATTCGTATATAAAGCCGTAAAAGATAACGTTTTCACCGTCGTCGACGAATATATCGAAAGTGGCACCGATGCTGATGGCAATGCTTTTGACCGGACAAAACTAAGCGATACGGTGAAATATTCTGGAAAATACGCGATTGTGGACGAAGTGAGCAATTCCCATTATGAGAAAACGCTTTTCGAGGCGACGCGCGATATCGAAACGCCGTCTCATGAGCTCCATAGTATCAATATGGGGATGCAGTACGGATATTCTGTCGGGTACGTGATTGAGGATGAACTCAAAGCGTGTGACCGCAAATTCGATGCGAAGAAAAACGATGATGGCTCCTTCGTCACAACCGTCAATAGCTGGAAGAACTACGCGGATAGCAATAATGCCCACACTCGCTATGAATATGCGATTACCATCAATATCAACGCAGACGGCACCTTGAAAAGTGGTTCTTATGAAGAGACTTATTACACGGAGAGCAATTTCAATTTCAATGATGCCGCTTCTAATGGCGGGTCCGTAAAACCAGGAATGGAAGGGAAAACCATCGAATCTTCTTCTTATTCTTATGGGTATGGCGAACCTTTGTCGACGCCAATTGATTTTGATACCACCCCATACTTCATCACGTCTATCTCCAATTTGAAAGTGAAGAGTAATAAAGACAAAACAAAGGAAGAGGGCCACGTCAAATTCAAGGAAGTGCTCGATGAAGCGCGTCGCGATCCGAATACGAAATCAATTGACGATGATAGCGTGGGTTATACGACGACGTTACATTTTGATTATGCGCCTATTACAGCGCTAGATAGTTGGGAATACGGCATTGTTGCTTCTAATGATAGTTCCATCGTTGGGAAAAACGTCTCTCGCCCATTAGAATGGACCGCGAATGCCCCAGGGACGACGGAAATCACGATCGGCAATCATTCCACGAATGATGTCACCATCAAAACGAATGTCACCGTCGATGAAGCTCCTTCTCCTAAAGGGTATTACGTTTGGGCTTATGGCAATGAAACGGAAGACGACGTCCCTACTTCCACTTCGGTTACCATGAAAGCGGGTAGACGGATGAACGTGTATCTTTGGGGGTCCCCAGCTGATTGCGCGATTCGTCCAGAGCTATCTTGCTCTAATTCGAATATCAAGCTTACTTTGAGCGATGGAATGGTCGTTCCTACCGTTTCGACCATCGCTTCCTTCCCCGCCTATGTGCTCACCATTGACGCGAGCGCGGTTTCAACCGATACGAAGTTGACCGAGACGATTATCGTGAAGGATAAAGGGGACCCAACTCTTGAAAGCGAGATTACTTTGACCATCAACCCTGGAACCCCGTCTTTGCTTCCTTCTTCTTTAGTGGGGACAAGCTGGACCGCGTATGACTTCGTCACCAAAGATGGTGTCAAAGATACCGATCCTCGCTATATGGAAGGAACCTTTGTCGCTGCTAAGCTTGCCTTCAGCGATGAGGACGGGAAAACAATCAACGGATTGACTTACAAGAAGGGAACATTAACCATCAGCGGTACCACTTATCATTTCTATTATCGCTATGGCGTTGGCGATAGCGGATCGATGCTTCTATCCTTGGCGAGCGCCGAAATGACGAAGTCCGGTTCTAGTGGAGACTCCTTGACGATGACCGACTTTGAGATTGGCGGGGCCACGCTTGAGGACTATGGGCTTCTTGGCATCTACGCTTGTGAAAGCACTTATTCTGGCGCTGGAGAAACAGAAACGAACTATCTTGTCGGATATCCAGAGGAAGAAGATGGTCCAGCGGAATACGAATGGTTCACTCTTGACGCTTAATTAAGCCATGTTCTATTGGCCACTACGAGTAATCGGGGTGGCTTTTTTTGATTCTTTCAGTGTTTGCTATATTTTTCGCCAAATCAGATTTTTATCTCATTCCCGAAAAATATAAACGTTTCTACAAATGATAAAAATAGCTTTGGTGTGTGCTTTAAAAGTCTGAATACTGGCTCAGTCTTTGAAAAGATCATCCATAGTGACTATCGAAGAAAAGTCCCAAGAATATTCGTTTTTTCTCAAGCCGTATGTGGATATCAAAATGTTTTGCACTGTCTTTTTCTTGGAAACGTTTTTTTGAACAATTGCTTTTCGCCTAACTAAGGAAAAATGATAATTTTTGTCGATAACGAATTCGTCACTCCAGAACTTTGCTTCACACAAATCGATAATGTTATCTTTTCTATCGATAATCAAATCGATTTGCGTACCTTCCTCGTTGTTGTCTCCTTTTTTTAGCCAAAGAGATTCATTCGTGGAGACTCCGGAAATACCCAATTTGCTTTTAATTTGTTTGATATGATTGAAACACACGTTTTCAAACGCGATTCCTCTCCAAACGGTGATGCCTTGGGAGTCGATGTTATTTGACCAATTATCCTTCCTTCCTCGTTTTTCGTAAAAATGGATATAGAAAAGGCAAAACGGGTCAATGAGTTTGAAACGTTCTTCTCGTTTATGGGCACCAAATGGAACATATTTAAAAATAAAACCACCTTCCATGAGCGCTTTGAGGAATTTCGAAAAGGAACCGCTGTCCTGTATTTTTAGAGAATCTAGTAATTCTTGGCGCGTTAATCCGCTCTTTTTCGAACCAATCGCCTTGATAATCGCCTGCATGGTTTCTGGATTGACAAAAATGGATTGGAACAGACGATCGAATTCGCTTTGAAATGGTGCGTTGCCTTCGAAAAACAAATCATCGATGTTCTGCGCGAAACTCTTACTCCTATCGAGATGCTTTAAATAATAGGGGATGCCTCCGAACACCATATAAGTTTGCACTATGTCGTACCGGGAATAATTGAATCCGTTTTTGATTAGATATTCCTCACATTCTGACAACGAAAATGGATTTAAGCGAATTTGCTTTGTGACTCGATTGTAAAGACCGCCATGGTTGTTGATTAATTTGTCCAAAACCCATGAAGTAGAACTGCCACAGACGATAACCATAATATTGTGCCTTCCGCAAGCCCATCCGTTCCAAAACGCTTCAAAACCGGTCATAAAGCCCGACTTTGGAGTATCCATCCATTGAATTTCGTCAAAGAACACAACTTGCTTTTCGCCTCCGCATTTTGAAGACAAAAGAGTCTCAAGCATGTAGAAGGCTTCAATCCAAGAGGTTGGGCATTTCGATGGCTTCATTCCAAACGTAAGAAGCGAATGATAGAAATGTAAGAGTTGTTCTTTCATTCTCGTTGCTTTGGCTGCTCCGTTTTTAGAAACTTCGATAGGCGATAGTCCTGCATGCATAAATGAAAAACGCCCTTTAAAAGTCTCATTAATCAAATACGTCTTTCCAACACGCCTTCTGCCATAAAGGGCCACGAGCTCTGCTTCATCGCTCGAATACAAAGCGTTCAATTCATCAATTTCGCGTTTTCTTCCAATCAGCATGACATGCCTCCAAAACGAATTATAATTTTCGCAAATTAAACTTTTTATCTCATTCCCGAAAATTATAACACCATTTTGGAAATACATGGTTATGTTTTATTGCATATTTTTCGCCAAATCAGATTTTTATCTCATTCCCGAAAAATATAAACGCATTTATGGTAAAGAATTTGAAGCGAAAACTTCTCGAATAACTGTTTGTAACTTATAAAAAAAGCGGAAGGCAAAGCAATCCGCTTTTAGAGAGAAGAAAACGATAAATCAAGAATTATTGATCGACCAAAGAGGAAAGAAATTGGTCAAAAGCAGGGATATTTGTGCTCCCGAAATTCACAAAATCGTAAGAAAGGGTGCCGCCACTGGTTTCTAATTCAAAGCGGATGGTTTGTTTATTTTGTTTATTGTCAATATCGGCAAAGCCCATATGTAACTTTGTTAATGTGACGTTTGCAGTGCTATTTTCAAGCGAGAAATTGGTCACAAAATCATTCATGATGAACGCATCATCCGTGACGTAACTAGCGTCCATGTCGCTAGGAATGACATCTTCCTCGAAATATTGAAGATCGTCCCAAAGAGAAAGGAAGCTTGGATAGTGGTAAACCGAAGGAATATCGGGATCATTGTTATAGGGGGCGGATAAAGATATTTGCAGTGTGTTTCCATTCATGCTCACCAAATAACTGCCATTGAGCAAAGCGCCGTTATTTGGGTCTTTTTTGTGATCGATGCCGATAAGCCCTTGACTAAGAAGAATTTGGCCACTACTCGCGACATATGCACTGTCCCAATTGACGAAATAATAATCTTGGTGGAAATATTCCGTTCCTACTTTTCTATTTCCTTCATAGTAATAATGCGTGTAGTTATTATTGCGCATGATGGTGCGCGCTTTCGATAAATCTTCATCCACGGTGTAGTAAGTGCCGCCACTAGATAAATAATCGTTAATTTCTGGAATCGTGGTTTCTAGTAGCGAATCCACGGTTGCCTCAATGGTGATGGTGCCAGCACTCGCATTGCTGACGCTTAACGTAATGAGCAGTTTTCCCGATTTGGTGATGGAACCGGTGAGCTTATTGATAGAGGCGTAGTAATTGGTGCCTAGGCCAAGCATCGAAAGCAAAGCGACCTTGTTTTTCTTCCCTTTGATATCGGCTTTCACGCCATCTTCCAAAGAATTGATTTGCTCATCATCGAAGGAAGCGAAGCTCGTTACGAGATCACTATTCCAAAAAGACTGATAAGGCTTATTCTTCTCATCGAACAAAAGTTCGCTTCCGATGAGTTCGTCATGTTTTAAAGAGACGCCATATACGCCTTCTTTGGCGGCGATATATCCATAACTATTTTCGCCAAAAGAGTAATAAAAAGCATTTTCCGTGTAGGAAATCTGAATGAAATTGATGGCGCTTGTCTGAGAGGAAGAAACAACTTCGGCAATGGAATAATTCCGCACCGCTTTCAATGCTTTTAGGTAATTCTTCACTGAAGCGTTGTAATCGCTAGGAAGTGAAGTGAGGTAGCCCGAAGAGTTTGAAAAAATAGTGGACGTCTCATTTCCTCCACAAGAAGTAAGGAGCAAGGCGGGAGATAGCAGCAAAAACAATATTTTCTTTTTCATCATGGTGATAATCATGCAATGGATTTATTTTCTTTCAATCATTATTTAAGGAAATTGGTAACTGAAATAAAAAAGCCCGTCAGGATGAATGGCGAGCTTTTGAGGAAGCGAAAAGAGATTATGCGTTTGTAGGAATATTGATTCCACTGAGGTTCGCTTCTGCTGGAATCGATGTCGAGCCAATGTTTTTAAACGTGCTCTCCATGAAATAATAGAAGGTGTATTCTCCGACATTTCCCCATGGAATGAAGGATGCCAAAGTGAGGGAACCATCGGCATTCGTCGCCCAATAGTTATATTGATACTGCGCGTAATTGGCGGTGAAATTCGAGAAAATGGTGGCACCGATGAAATTCCCGATCTGTAGCATACTAGAAGTGATGAGAGCGCCTTCGTCCTCACCCATTTCGTCGAAATAGAAAGCAGATGTGCCATCTTCGGCATCGGCTTTGCTGTTCCAGTTGGCTTTTGCTAGATTCTCTGCGGTGAAGTAAGAGCTAGAGAAGGTGCTATTCCAAATGCTGATGGTCTCGCCTTCTTTCGCAACGATTTCGCTAGAAGCAGTTGGGGTGCCCCAAGTGGTGGTGCCATTTGCGTAGGTTCCATCAACCAAATAGAAGGTGTTATCTCTCACGACGGCAGCGTTGACTTGCCCAGAGGTGAAAGCGCCCGCTCCATAAGCCTCGGCATCGGAAACGGCTTCGATTCTAGAATAATAATCATTTTCGGTTACGTAAGTGGTCACATCGTAAGTGAAGAATAAGCCATTCGCGCTACTTGTCGCCGCGGTCGCTTGGGCAACGCTTGCTTTTTCGCCAGTGTTTGCGTTCAGCCAGTAGCCGCTGCTTTCTACAGTGTAATTCTTTGTGGAATTCATTTTGTCAAAAACGGTCGTAAGTGAGGAAACGTCGTATGGAGCCGGGTAAGAAGGGGATGCAAGCCAATTCTCGACCACATCGATTTTGGTGGTTCCGACATCGTAAATATCGATGGCTATTCCAAGTAACCCTGTCTGTCCTGCGCTCGTTCCCACAAGGTGGAAGATAATGTCGCCAGTTAATGTTCCGTCTTCATTCTCGCCTAGCTCGGCCCAGAAAGTCGCTTGGTAGCTTTCCACATAGCTATCTAAGGACAAGCCAGCGGAGAAATGCCCGAAATCTCCGACTAAGGTATTCCCGTAATCATTCGTGTTGCGGTTGGTGAGGGCATAAACACCTGTTGGCGAGCCATCTTTGTCTAAGATTTCCGTGAAATCGGTGGATTTAAACGAGATGGGGTTGCCTAAATAATAATTGTCGAGGCTTCTTTGCATGCCTGGGTCGACAACCAAATCGGTGGGGTTTTTTCCGTCTTCGGCATTCGCGCTAAAACTCATCGAGTAAGTGACATCGTTTGGCGCTTCCACATAGCCAGTCCAAGATTTCGTGGGAGTGTAATTATTTTTGGTTTGAGTAGCGAAATACTTTTCGTTGTGGAAATTGATACCTAGGGACGTATCATAGGTTGTGGAAGTATTGGTTCCTACGGCAAGGGTATAGGCAGTATAATTGCTATCCAATGCGGTGACTTTCTCGTTGAATGCCATCTTCGCCTTACTCACGACAGTGCCTTTATAGGCTTTTTTTGTCGTTCCAGCGATGATCATGACCGTGAAGTCGCCATAGTCGATTCCTTTAATGATATGACCGTCGATGGAGATATTATCGTTCTCGCTTTCAAGCGACCATGTATCGACTTTGGTAACCGTGACATAATCCTCGAGATTGAGCGTCTTGTTGACTTCAATTTCGGCAGGGACTTTTGTGTCGAGCACGATTCTTCCAGCGACGGAAGCGATGCTGCTAGACTCGCTACTGCTCGATTCGCCACCGCATGAAACGAGAGTGAGTGTTCCGGTGATGGCTAAGAGCGATAATGCTAATAATTTTCTTTTCATAATATGTATTTTCCTTTCCTATATAATCTTATTTATTCTCAATAAAGTGCAGTGTGATGGAACTATCGGTTTGCTCGACGACATTGAACGTCCAATTCAAACTTGTTTTATCATCGAAGAGCAAATCGTTCGGGAAGAAATCGCGCATTCTGTAGTTGCTGTAATTACTTCCACCATAGAGATTATCTTCACTGCCTTTGTATTTGTAGTCACTTTTCCCAAAGAGGTTTTTGGTGTTGCCGAAGCTACTATAATAGCCTGTTCCGTCCAGGCCATTCACGCCACTTGAGAAGATGGCATGGAGTTCACGATAAGCGCCGTTTTCGCTCTTGTTGTTATCGACATCAACGCTTCGTGAAGGGGTGTTGCTATGCGGAGAGGTGAAGGCGCTTTCGTAAGTGCCATTTTCCTCATTGATAGTTTGCTCATCATAGAGATTGTCCGTATATCCGAACTTAGAAGTGTTCGATACTGGCTTTTTGTTGGCACTATCCCATTTGCCTTTCGTCGAAGCTAAGCGCGAATCGACGTGGAATACTTGTAAGCCTGGATGCTCGTAAGTGCCGCCATGGCCATAGGCGTTAGAACCTGTGGAAGAAGCAACTTGCCATTCGGGGTAACCTTGGCTATCGGCTTCGTTCACGCCAGTGGGGGTGTAGTATTCAAGAAGCAGATATTCATCCCATGGCGTCTCGTTCCATTTGTCTTCGCTTGTGTTTCTTAGGACGAGGAAGTCGCCGGTGTCGGTGTAACTATTGAGCGTGATCTTGAAGTTGCTCGAGCTTCCGTCGATGACTTTTGCATCGACCCAGTTATAAGCCATTTTGCTATAGGCGTTATGATCACCGACGTTCATATCCATCATATCCACGCCGCCGGCTGGGCCACCAAGCTGAGCGCCGCTATCGGTTTTGTCGTAGGAATAATAATCGTTCAAACCCATCATGTGGCCGGTTTCATGAACGATGGTGTGTGCGTCTGCGCAGGGCTGTCCATCATTGTTCTTGGCGTAATAATTGTTCTTTACGTAATCCCAGCGGCTCCAGAAATAGCGTTGTGGAACTGGGTTATCTGGATTGCCCATCTGCGGAGCTTGACTATTGAGAACAGTGCAGAAATTCCACCAAAGGTCATTGCCCGTATTGACACCGCTCGCCCCTGGGGTGATTTGATCGGTCATGTATACGACTTCGATTCCATCAATATAGCCATCTTTGTCGTAATCGTAATCCTTCATATCGTAGTTTTGCGATGTTTTCAGCCAATTGACGATATCGTTAATGAGCTTATCCAAATTGTTCCGCTCGAAGTCTTTCGTAGAAGCACCTGTGTAGGTGTACACGGGCGTGACTTCTCCTCCGATATCGAGTTTCCCATAGCTGCTCTTGTAATAATAGGAGCTGAGGGATTCCCATTTTGAAACGGATTGGTATTTACTATGCTTCGTGCTCCCGAAGAAAGCCTCGTCTAGCGTTCTTAAGACATCATCGCGGTTTTCGAATAACGCTCCAGAAGAGGCGTTCCCGTTTTTGTCTTTTGCAAATTCGACGGGGACCACAAGGATCTTTGGGGTGCCTAAGGATGGGAATTTTCCCGCTTTGAGTGCGCCAAGTTCCTTATGCTTATTAACGGCATATTTCGCCATACTGGAGGCGGAGACGGTCTTATAACCATTTCCCTCACTAGCGACGGCGACTTCCTTTTGACTGACGGAGAAATCGATTTGAGTCTCGATCAAATCTTCTTCGTTTGAGATCGTCGCTCGATATAAGCCAGCGGGCAAGGCATCACCTGCTTTATAAGTTTTGCTGCTGTCGTTTCGGTCAACAATCGAATAAGAAGTGCGGAACTGCCAGTTGGTGGCGTCTTGACGTTTCCCCGTTTTGTTATTCACATATGTGACAGTCGGTTTTGCACTATCGAAGAACGTTCCGCCTTCTGGAATATCCGTATTCTTCAAGGTGACCTCTAAATAGGTGTCGTCGTTTGTATGGTCTCTACTTGAAATAGGCGAAAGGGAACCGCCTTCCGAAGAAGGGGCCGACGTTTCCCCACTAGGGCCGCATGAGGCCAAGCTTAATAAACCAGTCGCGGCAAGAGCGAATAGGGCAATTGTCTTTTTGCTTTTTGCATTCGTCATACATGTCTCCTTTCATGGTAATCGAATTACTTAATAACACACTTAATGCGTATGTGCGCATAGGCGAGTTCACGTTGAGAAGACTACAAGGATAAAAAACAATGTCAAGGATAATTTAAGGAATCCACTACTTGTTTTCGCCGATGAGGAAAAATGCGATTCGTGTTTTTCTTTCTCATGATTTTGCTTTAGACTACTGCAATGATGGACGCGTGGAAAAAAAGGAGAATCGTTGGCTGGCTTGTCGCCGTCGGTGTGGCCGTTCTTGTTTTCTGCCTCGTCTTTTTCTTACGGAAAATTTATACAATAACCGGTGTTTGCGACGCTTTGTTTTGCGCTGCTTCAATCGATATTGCAATCCTTCTTTTCGTTTGGATAGAAAGAAGCGGAGCATTTGATGTGTTTAACTTCCAATTCTATCGATTTTTTGAGTCTTTTCGTCCAGATGGTATAAAGAGATGGGATACTGCTTACGAGTACAAAATCGAAAAAGAGGAGAAGCGGAGGAGAAGCGGTCCTTATTATTGGCCTTATTTAATTATTAGCTCTATTTTTCTTGTAGCGGCGATTGTGCTACTTGTGATTATCGAAGTGACTGTTGCAAGCCATTCGTAACTTACATCAAGCGATAATTCTTAGTGAATTTTGAAAATAATGATTGAAATTTCGCCAATCTTTGGTTTCCTTTATACATTGCGCCCATGGGTAAGGCGCATATGACTAAATTATAGACAAGAAAGTTAATGAAAGGAGTTTTATGAAAAAATTCATGAAAGTTGGTATTCCTTTGTTCTTGGCTGCGATGATGCTTGCTAGTTGCGGCGGTGGTGGTGACACTTCCGAATCCGGCGGCAGCACAGGCAGTTCGGAGATCAAAAAATACGAAGGGGCAAGAGCTTCTGGCGTTTACGATTTCACAACCTTGGATTATCAAGATCGTCTCGACATCCTTGGAAAATTGGAATCCTATGCGCTGAAAAACCATCTTGCTGGCATCCCTCTTTACGACGATTCCAGCAGTGAGCAGTTCTCACAGCGCGTCTTCAACAATCTTCCAACTCACACTTACATCACGAACTTCGGTTTTGGAACCGGCATGGCCGATTTCAAGGGAAGCCGCATGATGTACGACGGCGAAATTAATGAGCCAAAAGAAGAATGGAAGGACTATTTCCATTCCTATACTTCCATTGATTCCGGCACATTCAATTATTGGAATAGCACGGGTGCGGATGTCGCTGATCGAAACAGCATGATCACCAGCGGCTATTTCGAAGTTGATATGAATGACGCCAAGACCGACTATAAGTGGGTCGCCGGCTTATCCAAAACCGATGAGCCAATCATGCTCGACAAAAACGGAAATGTCGTTGCTAATAGTGAGGGGAAATCGTCCAAATATTGGCGCGTTACGCTTAAAACCGGGAAAGATGGCGTCAAATACGCCGTCCCAGAAACGAGCAAACTCTACCAAAAATACAATGATAAAGGGGTGGAACTTGAAGACTATCTCACTCCGTTCAAAGTGATGCTCGATAACCGCTTCGTTCGCGCTTCTGAGTTAGGGCAGGATTCCAGCGGCTTCGAAGGCGTTATGGAATACATGTATGGTTCCAAAGACTGGAGCAAAGTCGGCATTCAAGTCAATGAAGCGGCTGGCTCCCTCGACTTTGAATTCATCACCCCAAAGACGATGAACTATGCCCGCACTTCTCTTTCCAGTGGGCTTTATTCCCCAGTTCCAGCCTCTTTTATCTCGGATATTGGCGGAGCGGACAACTATGGAAAACGCGTTTCCAATCCTGCTGATCCATCCAAAACTCTCGATAATGTCATTTCTTGTGGTCCATATGTCCCAACATGGTGGGAAGACAACCAAATCATGGCCTTCAAGAAAAACGACTTGTATTACAATAGCAGCAAATACCATTTCGCTGGTTTGACGGAGCGTGTTTATAGCGGCTCGAACGCCGATAAAGACGCTTATCAAGCGTTCTTGAATAACGAACTAGACGAAGTCACGATTCCGACAGGGGAACTCAAAAATCACGGAAGTGACGGCACCGTTTTGAAGACGAAAGGATCGACCGTTATTAAGCTCAACATCAATTCCTGCACGAAAGAGGAGTGGGAATACTACTTCGGCGAAAACGGAAAAGTGTTCAAGCATACCGCCGATAAATACTGGGCCGTCAAACCAATCATGAGCAATGACGACTTCTTGACTGGATGCTATTTCGCCATCAATCGTGGGGAACTTGCCAAAATCGCCGGCCGTACTGCCGCTCTTGGCTATTTGTCCAACGCTTATACGCAAGACCCAGACGCCAAAGAGTTCTGGAGAGACACCGAACAAGGAAAAGCCGTTGTTGCTCCTTATATCGAAAGTGCCGGTGGCAACGAATACGGTTTCAGTTCCGCGACGGCGCAAAGCCTTTTCAAACGTTGCATCGAAGACATGCTCGCTTCTGGCAAAATGAAACGTGGCCAAAAGATTAAATTGACCGGTATCTATCGTTATCAAGATACCATCGACAACATCGGAAAATGGGTCAAGAAATACATTGAAGATGACTTTAATGAGGTTGCGAAAGATTACGATATCGAGCTTACCATCGAACTCAAAATCGGTGGAACTCAGTACACCGATACTTACACCTTGATGGACCACGGCGAATTCGATTTCGCGGAAGGCGCCATCTCTGGTAACGTCCTCAATCCTCTCGAATTCATGAGTACATGCGCGACCGATGATTTGGCCCAAGGCTTCTGCCTTAACTGGGGCGATATCACCGCAAATCTAAACGAAGAAGACCCGATCATTTACGCAAATCCACTTTCCAAAGACAAAAAAGAAGAGGCTTGGAGCTATGACGCACTTTGGAGCGCCGCAAACGCTTCTACTGTCGTAAATGAAGGACTTGTCACTCCAATTGCTGGCAATGTCCAAATCGTTGAAGGCGAGGATGGGGAGACGGTTGACTTGACTGCTGTCTATCCGGACATGACAGACGATAACGGTGAATACATCTTCTCGTTTAAGACAAGCGGCGTTGCCATTACTACTGCCGAAAGTGTCAGCGCTTTGACTTACATTTATAGCGCCAATGCAGAGACAGTTACCGCCAATGGCGAAATCCGCATCAAGGTGAAGAAGAGCGACATCACAAAGCAAGCTAAGAAAAACGCCAAAGACGCAAAAGCGACGCAAAATATCTATTACGTCCAATGCAATTTGGAATATTCCTATAAGGATGTAAACGGCGAAACGGTAACAAAATACAAATCAATATTTAGTTACGCGAACCTCTCCGATATCGGCATGGAACCCGTCCATCCATAAAAGAAAAAACGTAGAAAGCTCCGCTTATTCGCGGGGCTTTTTCCTTTCAATGAAAACTAAGCGTTTATCTTTTTAGATAAAGCGAGTAAAATTCTTTCGTTAACCACTATGAAAGAAACATTAAAATACGTACTCGAACGAATTCTGTTCATCTTCTTGACGGCGTTCATCATTCTCTCCGTCACTTACATCCTTCTCCAATGTTTGCCTGTTACAACAGTCGGAAACAAGCCGGCGGAAGCTTGGGCGTTTTGGAATGAGCAAGTCAAACTCGGGTATTATTACGAACTTGACCCAGTGAAAGATCTCAGCCGCATTCAAAGCGGCGATTTCGCGGCGCAAGTCTCTTTGGGACAGACCACGGTTTATTATGCCCCTTACCCGATTATGCACCGCTATGTGATGTGGCTTGGGAATATTGTGACGAAATGGGACTGGGGCACATCCAGCAAGATTTCCGTCGGTCAAAGCGTTATCACCATCTTGATGAGCCGTCTTCCATATTCGATGCGCTTGAATATCATTTCAATGATTATTTCTATCCCACTCGGTATTGGTTTAGGGGTCATTGCGGCTTTGAACAAGAACAATTTGACCGATTCCATCATTTCAACCGTGATCATGGTTTTCATTTCCGTTCCGAGTTTCGTCTTGATTTCCTTCCTTCTTATTTGGCTTAGCTATTCCACGGGATGGCTCCCCAATCGTTGGCCGAGTGACGCGCAAGCAAATGCTGATCATTTGCTGGCTTTTAAAGCTTATATTATCCCGGTTGCCGCGCTTTGCTTTGGCTCAGTTGCTGCCTTTGCTCGCTACACCCGCGCGGAGCTTACAGAAGTGATGTCAAGCGAATTCCTTCTTCTTGCTCGCACCAAAGGGTTAACAAAAGGACAAAGCGTCATTCGTCACGCTTTACGCAATTCCATGGTTCCGATTGTCCCAATGATCATTGGGCAGTTTATTGGCATTTTGTCTGGCTCCATGGTTCTTGAACAACTCTATGGTATTCCAGGCGTTGGCAGCTTGTTCGTCGAAGCACTAAATGACAAAGACTATTCTGTCGTCATGGTTGATAGCGCCATCTACACCTTGATTGGCTTATTCGCCACTTTGATTGTGGATTTGAGCTATGGCATCGTTGATCCGCGTATTCGCATGGGAGCAAAAAAATGAGGAAGAAGATGGAAAAACAAACCGTCGAAACGAAACAAGAACTTCCTTTTGCGAACGTTCCTGATTTCGAATTCGCCCAAAAAGACGACAAAATTTTTGATAAGAAATTTGATTCTAAGCCGACTACTTTTTTCAAGGACGCGATGAAGCGTTTCGTGAAAAATAAAAGTAGCGTTGTCGCGAGTGGTATTTTGTTTGTTCTTATCGCGATGGCAATCATCGTCCCTCTTGCTAATCACAATGATATTGAGACGAATATCGACACCCTTGCCTATCTCCCCCCAAAATGGAATGACGTGAATGATGCGCATTTCCTTGATGGGACTGGTCATGTGGATAAAGCAATTCTTGACCCAGCGACTAAGAAACTACCGGCGGATGGCAATTATAAACAAAATGGCGTTATCGGCGAAATCGAAGTCACCGAATCCTACGCGAATAGTTATAGCGCACTTGTTGCTGAATACGGAGAAGGTGGCAATGTTGCCTTATCTTATGTGAAGGACCGTAACGACGCTGAAAACCCATACAAAGATGCGGGTATTTATTCACAACCGATGGATATCGTCGTTTCCGATGATGTTTCATTCACTTTTACATTCGACTACGCTTCGATGAATGAAGAAAACAAAGGGGTGAATCCAGCACTCTTCTTTGGCCTTCAGTGTGAATTCGAAACGGGCGTTGTGACCTTTATCCCTCTTGGCGGCGATGTCATTTTAAGCGAAGACAATTATGCCATCACGATCCATGATGTCACTTCTTATCTCAAAAATAACGATGCATATGTGGCATCAGGGAAACCGGAAAGTGTCGAACCGTCTTTGGTTGTCGGGCTACGTGGCGACGAAGCCCATGTTGAGAAGAATGTTTATTTGACTTCTATCAGCGGAACGAAGAACGATGAGATGACGGATATTTCGAATGGCCTATTTTCTGACGCAACTTCCTTTGTTGGCAATTTCAATCAGAAAACCGTGGATTCGAAAACGGGAAAAGCACTTTACTGGAGCGCTTATAGTTCTACAAGCAGCGTTGGGATTTATCACGCAAAAGTATATTATGGCTCGTTCCAATACGATTATTATGAAGCCGCTTTTGGCATCGATGAATTCATGTTCGCCGAGGAAACCATCAATTCTTATATTAATAAAGGATATATGACTTACGTCTGGACGAGCGAAATGGGCACGAACAAAACGCCTGGCAAGTTCGTTCTTACCGAGCTTGGCGAACAGTATTGCCCGATTCGTGAAGTGATTTACCAAAATCACACCAAAACAAGCGCCGTGATTGGAAAACCGGTCGAAGTGAAAGAGCTTTACTGCAAGCGTTCGCTATATCGCTATGACTACCAAATGGGTTACATCGGAAGCTGCCAGCCACAAAAATACATTTTTGGAACCAATAAATTTGGGCATGACTTCTTCAAAGAGGTTTTCAGCGGTCTATTGACTTCCCTTGGTTTAGGCTTTTTGAGCGCGGTTATTAATATTGCTATCGGCGTTGTCTGGGGTTCCATCAGCGGCTATTTCGGCGGTTGGGTCGACATGGTCATGGAACGCTTCACCGAGATTCTTGGCGGCATGCCTTGGATTGTCATGATGACACTCATCATTCTTCTTCTCGGATCAAATTTCTGGACCTTCCTTCTAGCGCTTTGCTTGACGGGATGGATGGGCGTTGCTGGATCCACACGAAGCCAATTCTATCGTTATAAAGGAAGAGAATACGTTCTCGCATCCCGCACGCTTGGCGCAAGTGACGCGCGGTTGATTTTCCGTCACATTTTACCAAATGGTATTGGCACCATTGTGACAGGATCCGTCTTAATGATCCCAAGTGTCATCTTCACCGAGGCGAATATTTCTTACTTGCTCCCGAACGCGCTTGCGTTCACCGGCTCTCAAAGCTTCGGAATTACTTTGTCTAACGCCCAGGCTGATATCGGCAACTATTCCTATTTAATTGTTCTCGCTTCGATCATCATGGCTCTTATCATGATTTCGTTCAACCTCTTCGGGAACGGGTTACGTGATGCGTTTAACCCATCATTGAAAGGAGCGGAAGACTAATGGAAAATACAGCAAAGAAAATCTATCCAACGATTGATTATCCTTTCGTGACGTCGGTATCTAAGAAGAACAATAAGGAAGCGGTTCTTTCCGTTCGCAATCTCTCGATTTCATTTCATAGCGATCAAGGAAAAGTCCAAGCGGTCCGAGGCGTCTCTTTCGATCTTTATAAAGGAGAGACCCTTTGCATCGTTGGGGAATCGGGTTCTGGGAAATCCGTGACGAATAAAACGATTATGGGTATTTTGCCCAAGAATGCGCGGATCGAGTCTGGCTCCGTGATTTATGAAGGCGAAGATTTGACCAAAATCGCGGAAGATGAATTCCACAAAATAAGAGGAACCAAAATCGGGATGATTTTCCAAGATCCTCTTTCTTCTCTCAACCCAATTATGAAAATCGGGAAGCAAATTACCGAAGTCATGATTGCAAATGGCAACCATTTAAAGAAAGAATTTGAAGACATCATCGCCAAAGAATTCATTCAATACAAAAACGATCAGCGTTTGCTTATGCTTGAAAAAGAAACGCTGAAGCATTTGAAGAAAACAAAGGCAAGCAAAGAAGATATCGCAAAAGCAAAAGCGCGTTATTTCGAAAAGAAAGCCGAATTTAAAAAGATTTTAGTCGCAGATAAAGCGGCTTTACGCAAAAAGAAAGCGGAAGCGAGAAAAACCGTGAAAGCCCACAAAAAGGAAATCTTTACGCGTCATATCAATAACGTGAAGGCGATTGAAAAAAACATGTTCAAGGATTTTGCTGGCTTTTATTGCGACTTTATCAAAGAACATCGCCGTTATTTAAGCGAATGTCGCGTCACCCATAAGGAAGCGAAGAAAAGAGCGCTTCAGATTATGGCGGAAGTCGGTATCCCGAATCCAGAACGCCGTTACAACCAATATCCGTTTGAATTCTCTGGCGGTATGAGACAGCGTATTGTTATTGCAATCGCTCTTACCGCAAACCCAGACGTTTTGATTTGCGATGAGCCAACGACCGCCCTCGACGTTACCATTCAAGCTCAAATTCTTGAGCTCATCAATCGCTTAAAGAAAGCGAGAAACATGTCCATTATTTTCATCACTCATGACCTTGGTGTCGTGGCGAATATGGCTGACCGTGTAGCCGTGATGTATGCAGGAAAAATTGTTGAATATGGAACGGCGGAAGATGTCTTCTACGCGCCTGCTCACCCATACACTTGGGCCTTATTGAGCTCAATTCCGGATATTGACAGCAAGGAGCGGCTTGAAGCCATTCCAGGAACTCCGCCAAATATGCTTTATCCTCCTATTGGAGATGCGTTTGCTTTCCGTAGCAAATACGCGATGGGCATCGATTTTAGAAAAGAGCCGCCAATGTTTGCACTGAGCGATACTCATTACGTGGCAAGTTGGCTATTAGATGAGCGTGCACCTATTGCGGTCATGCCGAAGATTGTGAGTGAGCGTATTCGCAACTCCTTAGAGCGTTCCAAAGGAAATAAGCAATGAAAAAGCACATGGATTTAAGCGAAAACAAAATGGAAAAGAACCCATCGGTTGATCCAAAGGTTACTTTTTCGCAAGAACTTGTTGACCAAAAGATTATTCTCCGCGTCAAACATTTGAAGGAATTCTTCAATTACGGGGGATACAAAACCAAAGCGGTTCATGACATCTCTTTTGATGTTCATGAAGGGGAGTGCTTTGGGCTTGTTGGCGAATCGGGATGTGGCAAAACGACGACTGGCCGCTGCGTGATTGGCCTTTATCCTGCGACTTCCGGTTCCATTTATTACCGTGGATATCGTATTTCTGCGGGGAGCCGTTGGAACGAGAAAGAAATTAAATGGAGTCGTATCCACGCAGAAGAGAAAATCAAAGCGCTTCGATTAAAAGCAAAAGAAGCGATTGAACAAGATCCTGCAAGCGCTTCTTCTATTCAAGAAGAATGCGAAAAAGAGATCAAAGCGATTCGCCAAGAAAACGAAGCGCATGTCAAAGAGCAAAAAGAGATTATCAAGCAAATCCGCTACGATAACGCTCATTGCCCTAGCGCCCTCCGTAACGAAATCCAAATGATTTTCCAAGACCCGATTGACTCTCTTGATCCAAGAATGACGGTGGAAGATATCATTCAAGAAGGACTTCATATTCAAGGACATTATAACAAACAAGAAAACGCTAGAATCTGTGCGGAGATGCTCAAAAAAGTCGGGCTTATCCCAGAATATGCTTCTCGTTATCCTCATGAATTCAGCGGTGGCCAACGTCAAAGAATCGGCATTGCGCGTGCTCTAGTCATGAACCCGAAGCTTCTTATTTGCGATGAACCTATTAGCGCTCTTGACGTATCCATCCGCGCCCAAATCCTTAACTTATTAAATGATATCAAGGAAGAAATGGGCCTTACGATGCTCTTCATCGCTCATGATTTGAGCGTTGTGAAATATTTCTGCGACCGCATTGCCGTGATGTATTATGGATCGATTGTAGAAATCGCGACGAGCGATGAGCTTTTCAAACATCCGCTTCACCCATACACAAAAGCGCTTCTTTCCGCGATTCCTAAACCTGACCCACGTTTTGAAAAAGGACGTGTCAGAACGATTTATAATCCGGCGAAAGAACATGATTATTCAAAAGAAAAACCTGCTTTGACGGAGATTTTGCCAGGGCACTTTGTTTTAGCAAATAGCGTCGAAATCGAAAAATACAAAAAAGAGATTCATCAATTGGATCAGGAAAGGGAACGCCATGAAAAAGAATAAATTCTCATTTAAGTGGAACGCATTCGCCCTTTTTCCACTCATTGCGATTGTGTTTCTATTCGTTTTCTTCATCTATTATTTCTTAGCTCTCGGTAATCCGGACGCTTTTAACCCTGAACCAAACGATTTGGGCAATAATGGTTATCTATTCACGATGGGGAATGCTATCTCCGTCACCTTTGCCGCAATTCTTTTCGTCTACTGCATCCTTCTTTCCCTCGATCTGCTTTTCCGGAAAGATTCTTCTCATGTTTTGCTTGTTCTTGTTGGTGAAGCCATCATCAGCGCCTATGCCATTGCAAAGACCGTTTGGACTTTCGACACGAGCTTTACGCGCCAAGTGATTTCCCTTGTTTTTCTTATTGCAGCCGATGTTCTTCTTATCGTCATGCATTATTTCTTCCTTAAGAAAGCGTGGGATGGAGACTATGGCAGCATCTATATGATTTCCCTTGTTTTAGCAGGCATCGCCCTTTATTTCGGACTTGTTCAATACGATAGTTTGCTTGATGCTTATTCGTATCTAGGCGATATCGTGTATTGGGGGGATTGGGGCGTGGCTCATCTTGTGGTCGCTCTTTATGTCGGTTTATCCTTCATCAATATCTATAGCGATTACGATCCAGAACCGCTTCAGCTTACCGAATCGCATGTCGACCTTTCAAAAGGCAATTAAATGAGTGACCTCCCTCTAGCGGGGAGGTTTTTATTATTCTTGAAAAAGTGGTTGTTCTACGCATAATAAGGTTTATTCGCGAGGTGAAAATGATGAAGAAAAGGAAAAAACTATGGATGAGTGCGCTACTTGCTTCGCCTCTACTATTAACAAGCTGCGGCATCGTCGATTTCCCGACGACGTTTTTCCCGTCTCGCTCCACTTCAAGTGAAGAAATTTCAAGCGGAGAAATTTCAAGACAAGAAAGCATTTCATATGGCTCCGTTTCTCACGATTATTCTCTTTCCGAAGGAGGGTATTACGAACCCTCTCTCTCCTCTTTTCAAAATATGAGCCTTTCTCATTATGGGGAATATGGAACGTTAGGAAGTGGCAATATGCCTTCGCTAGGAAAACCAAAGCTCCTCGTGATCCCCGTTTATTTTGCAGGGGATGCCGCTCCTTCTGCTAGTGAACTCGACTCGATCCAAAAAGCTTTCTTTGGCGAAAGTAGCGACACGGGTTGGGAATCTTTATCAAGTTATTACCAGAAGTCCTCTTATGGGCTTCTTGATATTGAAGGGGTTGTCACGCCTCCTTTCCAATATTCTTTGAGCGCGAGCGCTTTTCAAATTGCCTTCGAACTAGAAGAGAATAGAAGTGGTCACAAAGACACGACGGACTTATTAATCGAGGCGACGAACTGGGCGAAGAAGAATCATTATTTTGACGCTTCTTTCGACACGGACAAGGATGGTTTCCTCGATGGTGTGGACTTGATTTATTTCACGGATAAAACGGAAAAGGATAATTCCAATCTTTGGTGGGCTTTTACCACGAACAATTCTAAAAATAGCAACAAGGCGAACGCCTCTAGTCCAGTTCCGTATCGTTATTTCTGGAGCCCGATGAGCATGATTGAAAATGGCTACTATTCGCCGAATATCGATACGCATACATTGATCCATGAGACGGGGCATATGATGGGGATAGACGATTATTATTCTTACGATAGAACGACCATCGGAGGAACGGAGCGTTATAGTGAATCTCCTTGTGCGATGGTGGATATGATGGATTGCAATGTCGGCGACCATAACGCTTATAGCAAGATGCTTATGGGATGGGTAAGCCCAAAAGTAGTCTTGGGAGAAGGGAGTTTTTCTATCACGCTCAATAGTTTCACCGACACGGGCGAATTCTTGCTGATTCCCTCTGGGTCATGGAATGGCACCCCTTATGACGAATATATGATTCTTCAGTATTACACCCCGACCGGTTTAAACAAGAAAGATAGCAATGGGTATAAAGAATATTCTTCCATCGCTTATGGGCATGGTGGTACTTACGCTTCAACCGGTTTACAGGCTTTTCATGTGGATAGCAGAGTCGTTTCATATGATGCGAAAATGGTAAAAACGCCGTTTAGTTCCGATCCCATGTATAGCAATTTGCGATATAGTGAGGATCCATTGACAGTCCAGAAAGAACATTCTGACGGCTCCTACACGATCAATCTTGGCATTGCTGCGAGTAACACTGGGAGCTATTCTATCGACGTTAAAAAATCGGATATCTCAACAGGTGAGCTTACTTATGGATCGAAAAACCGTTTGATTACCTTCCTTCCCGCGAATGGAACGAGCGCATTCTTAAATCCGGGATTCGAGAAACTTTTTGGCTCTTCCACTCTTTTAATGAATGCTTTTTCCTCTTCCGTTTACACGAATGAGAAAATGGCCGCTTGTTATCAAAATAATGGCAAATTCAATAACGGTTCTTCTTTCCCGTACCGCTTTGAAGTGACGGCGCAGTCTTCATCTTCCATTACGATTTCCTTTACGCATCTATAAAGGCTAAGCACTTTCTTTTTCTTATTCTCCTTGCCCTTCACTTGTTTTTCATTGACAATAAATAGTTCAATTTGTTGTCGGAGGGAAAAAGATGAGAAAACAAAACAAATTCGTCCTTGTCAGCTTGCTTGCTTCTATGGCTTTGCTCGCTTCTTGTGGTCAAGGGGGCACCTCTTCTAGCGACATCTCTTCCATCGAACAAAGTGCTTCGGAGTCCAATTCTAGCGAAAACGGTTCTGACTCTTCCGTAACATATTCATCCAGCGAAAGCGGGGAAACATCCTCTAATTCCTCTTCTAGTTCGTCTAGTTCATCTAGTTCGAGCGCCTCTTCTAGTTCTTCTAGTTCGAGCGCCTCTTCTAGTTCTAGTAGCACTGCCTCTAGTTCTTCAAGCGAAGAAACGACGCGCAAAGCGACAATTGAGTTTGGGACGGAGCCTCTTTCTTCTAGCGTTTCCACAGTGATTGACGCCTCTCGCTTTTCTGTGACCGGTTTCAGCGTCAGTAACGTGGCCGCGGAGAATTGTTATTCCAACGCGAAAGGCAAAGCGGCCCGCTTCAGCTCTTCTAAAAATGATGGCTACTTGGAGTTGACTCTTTCTTCATCGGTCCATATTCGCTCCCTAAAAGCATACACATTCCTTTATAAAGATAGTGAAGCCGCTTCTTTGACTTTGAAGGCATCTTCTTTCTCCGCCTCAAAAAGCGTCAGCGGAACTTCCTACTCAGATAGTAATTACCTTCTTTTTGAGAATGTCGGAACCACTTCTTATTTACGTATCGAGGGCAAGAAAAGCAAGCGTTTCTATTTGGCGAAGATTGAATTAGAGATTGCTTCCTCTTCCAGCGACGAATCGAGCTCAAGCTCATCTAGCTCATCAGCAAGCGGCGGGGGTTCTTCTAGCCAAGGAGAAGGGGAAAAGGGCTACTATGACGTCGAGTTGTCTGCAATTCAAAAGTATAGTTTGGATAATTTCGAGGACTATGGAATCCTTGGCGTGGGGAATTTGCCTTCCATTGGTTCGCCAAAATTATTGGTTGTCCCCGTTTATTTTGCAGGGGACGCCGCTCCTTCTACTAGCGAGCTCGACTCGATCCAAAAAGCTTTCTTCGGTGAAAGTAGCGAAACGGGTTGGGAATCTTTATCAAGTTACTATCGAAAATCATCGTATGGCAAATTGACCATCACGGGTACGGTAACTGACGCATTCCAGTATTCATTGAGCGCGAGTGCTTTCCAAACCGCTTTTGAGGAAGGTGAGAAAAATAGTGCTTACAAAGACACCAACGATATTGTGAGCGAGGCGGTGAGCTGGGCAAAAACGAAAGGTTTCTTAAACAAGACGTTCGATTCCAATAGCGATGGGTATTATGACGGCATTGATCTTGTTTATTTCACGGACAAAACAGTCAATGATAACGAGGACCTTTGGTGGGCTTATACCACAGGAACAGGCCTAAAAGCCAATACGTCTAGCCCTGTCGCGAATCGTTACTTCTGGAGCCCAATGAGCATGATTGAAAATGGGTATTATTCGCCAAACATTGATACCCATACTTTGATTCATGAAACGGGGCATATGCTTGGGCTTGATGATTATTATTCTTACGAAAGAAATGGGAATTCGTATGCGGAAGCTCCTTGTGGCATGGTCGATATGATGGATTGCAACGTCGGCGATCATGATGCGTATAGTAAAATGCTTATGGGCTGGTGCGCACCGAAGGTTGTCACCGGGATGGGTTCTTTCTCCATCACTCTTAATAGTTTTACCGACACGGGAGAATTCTTGCTAATTCCTTCTTCTTCCTGGAATGGCACTCCTTATGACGAATATGTGATTCTTCAGTATTACACTCCGACCGGACTTAACGCGAAAGATAGTAATGGCTATGAAGAATACTCCTCTTCTTATGGACATGGCGGAACTTACGCTTCTAGCGGCTTACAAGCTTTCCACGTCGATAGCAGGGTGTTCTCTTATCGAGCGACTAGCAGTTCCTATAGCGATATGAAATATAGCGACGATCCTACATTTTTGGAAAAACAACTTAGTGACGGGTCAACTCTCATCAATGGCTGGATTGCTGCGAGCAACACGGCTTCCTATTCTTTAGATGTCAAAAATTCCGACATCAATAGTGAGGATCTCGCCTATGGCTCCAAGAACCGCTTGATCACGATATTGCCAGCGAGTGGCACAAGCGCGTTCCTTTCTTCTGGGTTTGAGAAAAACTTTGGTTCTATGAGCAATCTTTATACGTCTTCAGTCAACAATACCTACACGAATGAGAAACTCCGAAATTGCTATCAAAATAACGGCAAATTCAATAATGGCGAGACTTTCCCTTACACTTTCACCATCAATAGCCAAACCGCTTCAACCATAACCATTGATTTCACGAGGCTATAAAGAAACAATCACGAATCCATTTTCGCGATTTTTTCGTTGATTCCTGTTTTGGTTTCGAAAACAGGAATTTTTTTATTCTGTCATTTCATAAATAGATCTTTATGAATATCTATTTCAGATTCTTCAATGGAATCATTAAATAACCTTATTTATTCTTTACAAATGTCTAAAAAATAGCGTAAGCACTGCTTTTTAAAAAATATTGAACAAAACAAAATAAAATGTTGACATTTTGCTGTATTCCGCAAGAGTAGAGATATATAACGCTTTAAAAGCGAGGAGGTTCAAAAATGAGAAAACCAGTAAAAGTCATCCCCATTTGCTCCCTATTCGCGTTAGGAAGCGCCTTACTAGCGGGATGCAGTCCGAAAAAAGCAAGTGTCCGCACTTATTTTGACGCGACCATGGGTGCTCCAAAGAAATGGGCTCCCGCAACTTGGGAGACGAACGAAGACGCCATCGTCCCTCAATATACGGAACTTGGCCTTGTTGAATTCGTTTTAAATAAGGAGAAAAACGGTTATGCGATTATCCCCGAAATGGCGGAAGAGATACCGACCGACATCACGAATACTTTGACCGACGAAGAAGTGCAACGTTACAAAATGGACGTTGATGATGAGAACGGGGGTGTGAAGTTCACCGCTGGGCAGAAGTGGCGTGTGAAACTCAATCACCAGGCAGCGTTTGAAGACGGCACCCCAATTGATGCAGACACCTATCTATTATCGCTTCAAGACATCCTTGACCCAGAGATGCAAAATCGGAGGGCAGGGGACTACGCAAGTGGGAACCGTGCGATTGCGGGGGCTCTCTGTTATCTACAAAAAGGGCAGACGTTTCTAGAGCCGTATCTAGACAAAAATGGTCACGCCCATGAGGGAAATCCAGCAAAAGACGGATGGTTTTTCAGCGCCTATGAATCGAACCCATGGTGGCATCAATATAGCTTCGCCGAAGCGTGCTCTTTACTTGATGACAAAACGGAAGCGATGGCTTTACTCGCGGACGAAGAAACGTTTGGGAACGCCTCAAAACCGAAAATCGTTCGTTTGGATGATAATGAAAAGATGAAGCAAAAAGTCTACCAAGTGGCTAAAAAGATACTCTCTTCGGTATTTGGACTCGAATCGGTTTCTTTTACCGATGGTTTTACGCTTGGCGATGTTTCGCGGAGTGGGCCCATTTCGCTATCGAGTTGGTGCTCCCGTTATTACAAATACCCAGACGTTCCTTTTTCTTCCGTCGGCATTAAGAAGATCAGTCAATACGAATTCCAGCTTTTCTTTACTTCGCCAGTGACGGATTTCAACGCGAAAGTATTCTTCTCTTCTCCTTGGATTATGAAGCATGACCTTTGGATGAAATTAAGGAAACCCGTTGCCGATAGTGGCTTATATTCTTCAACATATGGAACTTCGACGGATACTTATCTCTCATATGGTCCATACCGCTTATCGCGATTCCAGGCGGATAAAATGCTAACGTTTGAACGAAACGAGAACTGGTATGGATATAAAGACAACAAGCATAATGGTCTTTATCAAATTGATCGGATTGAGACGGAAATCGTTGCCAATGAAGACACGATGCTGTCATTATTCCGAACGGGAAAGATTGACCACTATTCTCTCCGTGGGGAAGACCTCAATATCTTTGGCTCAAGCTCAAGGCTTCTTTATGAACCACAGACATTCACTACAAAGATGACCGTCAATAGCGTGTTCGAGTATTTGAAACAGCTTCAGGAAAAGGACGGAAAGGGGAATCACACTATTTTGTCCAACTTAAATTTCCGCAAAGCGTTATCGCTTGGGCTAGACCGTAAGACCTTTTGCCAGACGATGACCGCGGGATGGCGCGCCTTCGATGTGCCGATAAACTTTATGTATGTTAGCGATCCTACCACCCAGACTCTTTATCGTGACACAAAGCAAGGAAAACGCGTTGTCATGGATAATTTTGGGAAAGATGCGGATGGAAAGCCCAACTATTTTGGTTATGATGTCGAAGAGGCGAAGAAGTTCATTGACCAAGCGGTTGCGGAAGAAAACGCATCCAGCAAAGAAGGACACTACAAAGAAGGAGAGAACGTCCATCTCATCTGGGAAAGCTATAACGAAGGATGGAGCAAGCGGATTCGCTGGATCATTGATTCCTATAAAAAGCTCGTCAAAGGAACGAAATTAGATGGAAAGCTCGATATCGAGATTGTCATCAGTGGAAGTGATTATAGCGAGCATATCCGGGCAGGTTCTTGCGATTTTGGCATTTCTACCTGGGGAGGTTCCATCTTCGATCCGTTTGGTTTGCTCGAAGTATATACCTCTTCCTCCTTGATGTATGAGCCCGATCCAGTTTATGGCGATTATCTTGAAATCAACCTAAAAACGGGTGATTGGAGTCCTAAAAAAGGTGGGCTTGGCGTAAAAAAAGACGAAATCGTCGGAATGACGCTTGGGGGAGACGGAAGCGGAAAACGCGAAGGAAATTGGTACTATGAGCTCAATAGCGGAAAATATAGCGAGACGAGAGCCGTAGGGGAGACAAGGCTTAATATCTTAAGCGCTTGCGAATCCTATTTGGTTAGCAAATATAATTTTGTCACATGGGGTGCCCGCCAATCTGTTTCGTTAGATAGCTATCGCGTAAAAGAAGGAACGAGCAATTATGTCCAGCTTGTCGGATTCGGCGGCATCCGTGAGCGGAAATTATTGAAAAACGACGAAGAATGGAATACATGGGTGAAGCAAAACACCCAAAGTGATGGTTTTCTTGACTATAACAAGTAAGAAGGGACTTTTCTCCGAGGGCGGTCTTCCGCCCTTTCTTCGTTCTCTATGGATTTTTTCCCTTCTCCCGACTAGACTTTGCATATGGAAAAAATGAAAGACACAATTCATATCGCTTCCTTAGGAAAGCGCATCGGGGCTTTCGCTCTCGATTTTGTTCTCACGTTCGCTCTTTATCTCACTTTGCTTTACACGCTAGGCACGAATGTCCTCGCTGAGAGCATGGGTTCCAAAGCGGATACTATCAATTTCTACGCTTTTGCAACCGATTCGAAGCTTTTCGAATACGCGGACGAAAGCAAAACATCTATTCAAGTCGCGGCGACTTCTTACTATGTCCAAGAATCGAGCGCTGGGAACAAAGCGCCATCTCTCTATCCGATTTATTATTCTTCTTTGGATTATTTTTATAACGAGTTCTGTCCAAATGATTGGCGAATTGAAAACCGCGAAGGAGAAAATGGGATCAAATATAGCCGGGAATATTTTCATACCATCGTTTTGGGACTTCCTGATTATGACTCTACGAAAAATCTCACAAAAGAGGAGATCACGAAAGACGAAAGCAAATTGTATGGAGAAAGCAAGTATTATCGTTATGCGGTCAATGAGGCGACGGGGGTGGTCGATTTCTCCTTGCCTGCCACTTTGCAAAGCCAATACGAAGCCGTGATTCAAGGCAACGATGAGACGGCGAAAGCGGAGCTTATCAACAAATTGAATTCCTATTTCTATGGCGCGGATAAGTCACTTTTCGTCCAAGCCAATCAAGTGCTTACCAAGCAACCCTATTACCAAACGATGAGCGAGCATTCCAAAATGACGAATTGGGCAATCCGACTCATTTGTTATTTGCCGTTTTCCTTCGCTTTCTTTTTCCTTATCCCGGTTCTTATGAAAAATGGTCAGACGATCGGAAAGCTCGCGTTTGGTACGTGCCTTGTGGGGCAAGACGGGTATCGCGTGAGACCCGTTAGCAAACTGATTCGTTCAGGAGTGATGTTTCTTATCGCTTCTATTTACGTAATCGCTCCAATTTCGAATCTATATCTCGTTTTCCTGCTGTTCCTTGTTTGTTTGATCGACTATATCACTATGGTTGGGGCACGGAACCCGAACTCCTTGGCTCTTCAAGATCGCTTGGGAAAAACGGTCGTCGTGGAGCGTAAAAAGAGCGAGATTTACGAGAACGCCGATGACGAGGAACGTCATCTATCGGGCGAATCTAGTCGCGATGCTGCCGTTTCGGAAGCCAATGTGAAAGAAGTGGAAGTCATCGACATCGAGTCCATCAAAAAGGGACGTGAGGAGATATTCGGGGCAGAAGAGAATAAGAAAGAGGAGTAGCCTTTCATTCAAGTTTTTGCTTCTTTCGGTTAAGATTATTATCGATGGATAAACAGATTCTTTATTCTCCCTATAAGAACAATACGTTAGCCAAAAAAGGAAAGATTTTTTTGTCTTCGTTATGCGACTATGGAATTACTTTCGTATTGTCCATGCTTGTTTTCGCTTTGGCGGGTTTACCAATCTTTGGTGCTTTACCCTCCACAAAAGAAGAGAAAAATAGAATCACCGAGGAAACGACGATATTGCGGCAAGTCGTGAGCGAGACACGTTTGCAGCCTTATGATAGCGAAAGCAAAAAGCTCACGCCGTTAAACGATCTGGCAAAGGAATATATCATCACGCTTACCCAAACCGCGTATTACTTGAACAATGTGCCTTATCCATTGACCCATGCTTCGGCAAAAGATGTCTCCATCGAAGATACTTTCCTTGAGAAAAGCGGAACCTATCTTCATGATCGCATTTCTTATTATTATTATTCGTTCAAACCTGCTCATGCCTCCCTTTCTTCTTATGTTTATAACGATGTCGATTACCAAGCGAATAAAGAAGATTTCCTTTACTCAACCGCATTTACGTACGCGAAGGCGGATTATCGCGACTATTTTACGAAAGTCACGGAGGAGCTATCCGTTTATCAACAATTGGATTTCAAAAAAGCGAAAAACATCGCGGAATATCTCGTATACGGGGATGCGGGGGGCTCTATTTATTATTTATCTTTACAAAAAGCCTTCCTTTCTGCCGAAAATGTTTTTATCAAAGAAGTGGAAAACCACTACGAGCCATATCTATCCCATCAAAAGGCATTCTCTATTGCGTATAATAGCTACTCTTTGGGATATTTGCTTTCCGTTTTCTTCTCCTACGTTTTTGCTTTCGCACTTTGTGAACTGTTCCCACTTATTAGCAAGCGAAAGGTGACGCTAGGTTACCATCTTCATAAGCTCGCTTATTCTACCGAAGAAGAAACCTCTCCTAAGTTTTATTCTTATTTCGTGAAGAGCTCACTTCGCTTATTAATGTATTCTTCTATACCTGCTCTTGTGCTCTTTTTCTTTTCACAGTGGGGGCTCCTCTTTGTTTCCTTTGGTTATTTTCGCTTCCTTTATCTTCTTCTAGCGTCTTTGCTAATGGCCATCATTTCCGTTTTCACTTTGATTTTTGGGAAAAATCGTCAAGGCTTGCCTGAGCTTGCCGCTCGTCTCCTCGTTAAAGACACCGAAGAATTAGAAAAAGGCACTCCGCTAGAGGAAAAGAAAGAGGCTTAGCATGGTAGAAACACAAAAAGCGAAGCAAGAAGAACTGGTATATCATCCAGCACACCGCGGAAAAAGAGCGCTTGCTTTTTTGATTGATTTCGTCCTCACGATTCTTCTATCGATGACGCTATTTTCTTTGGTCAATATGGCCGCTTCCTCTCTCCCGTTTGCTAAAGAACAAACCGCAATCCGGACGGAACTCCAAAAAGAATCCGGTCTTTATATGGAGGATGGGCAAGCGATTTACGAATACACCGCAAGTGAATCTTGCCCGCTCCTCACGTATGGCGACAAAAAAGATTTTCTTTCGATGAGACTTGATGGTTTCTATGAGAATGGCAAATTCTCCAATGCGTCAATTCGCGAAGAATACAACAAACGAAAAATAGAAGCTCGCCAAGATGATGTTTTCTTATTTTCTAGGAATAGCGATGGAACCATCAAGGAAAACAATGTGAACCCCAATTATCTTTATGATTTTTATGTCACGGAAACAAAGGATTACGCCTTAGCAGAGCTTTTCAAAACCGGGGATTACGCTGAAGCGTCAAGAAAGCTATTTCTTTATGGGGCAATCGAATTCTTTCTTTGCTTGACTGCTTCGATTTGTCTCTTTTATTTGTTCTTCCCGCTCGTGATTTGGAAACGGGGGCGACAAACTCTTGGTAAACATTTGTTACATCTAGCCCTTATTGGGAGTAATGCACTCAATATCAAAGCAAAACAATACCTGTTTCGCTTCCTTTTCATCTATTTCGTTTATTACCTTTTGGATTTTTTCGCGTTTTTGATTCCTTTCGCCCTTTCCACGGGAATGCTTTTTTGGAGCAAACGAAAAGAAAATCTCGTGGATTATCTTTTCTCCCAATACGTCGTGGACGTCACTTACGATACCGTTTACCTCAATGTCGAGGATTATCTTGAGGCGAAGCGGCTCAAAGAAGCGGCTCGTCTTGAAAATCCGGACTTCCATTTATCCAAATGATTAAAACGCATTGCCGTTTGAGCGAAGATTTTCTAAAGGCAAAAAGCGATGATGAAAAAGATACTTTTCTTCGCAATAATCGAGCCGTTTGTCGCTTTGGTTTCGAGGCGAAAGAGAATGCGTTTTGGAATTGTTTGTAAAAGATTTCTCAAACTTATAGAATAATAGACTTATTGAATGATGTAAGGAGTCCCCTAACTCTATGGAAATTAGAATCAAACATCTTACGAAGACGTTCCCGGGTAACCCCCAGAAGAACATCCCAGACACGACCGCGGTCAATGATTTCAATTTGGATATCAAGGACGGCGAATTGCTTGGGTTACTAGGTCCTTCTGGATGCGGAAAATCAACCACGCTTTATATGATCGCTGGTTTAAAAGCCCCAACGTCTGGCGAAATTTGGTTTGGCGATGACGATGTCACAAACTTAACGCCAGAGAAGCGCGGAATCGGCTTGGTATTCCAAAACTATGCTTTGTATCCGCATATGACCGTTTATGACAACGTTCGCTTCCCTTTGACGAACCTCAGGGTTGAAACGAACAAGAAAGATTACTTAATCATCCATTCGAAAAAACTTATTGAGTTACTCACAAACGAAACGGATAGAATCGTTGAGATCATCCGTTCGTCGACATTCGAGGGGAAAATCTCCAAAGAAGCATCCATCCGCAAACTCGTTTTCGAATATCATATCGTTTCGAGCTTAGCGAAAACCATCTTCAAATACGGTCTTCATTTGGTTCCAAGTGGAGAGGAACTCGAAGCTCTCAAGGAAGCAAAAATCAACGAGCTCCAGCAATCAATCGATAAGGAAATGGAAAAACTTACCGCGAAAGGCCAAACCGTCAACGAAAAAGGCGAAATCCTCGTCGGTGGTAGCCCAGTTCTAGAAAAAAGAAGACTCACGAAGGATGAAATGGATGGCCTCATCCAAGAAACGGCCCGTCTCGTTCAGATTGATGAATACCTTTCCCGTAAGCCAAGCGAGCTCTCGGGTGGACAGCAGCAACGTGTCGCGATTGCCCGCGCCCTTGTCAAGAAGCCACGCGTTTTGCTTCTCGATGAGCCTTTGAGCAACCTCGACGCCCGCCTTCGCTTACAAACCCGTGAAGAGATTCGCCGCATTCAACGTGAAACCGGTATCACCACGATTTTCGTTACTCACGACCAAGAAGAGGCAATGTCCATCTCTGACCGCATCGTCGTTATGAAACTCGGCGTCAAAATGCAAGAAGACGCTCCACAGGAAGTTTACAAGAACCCGAAGAACCTCTTCGTTGCTAAATTCCTCGGCACGCCGCCAATCAATGTTTTTGAAGGCGTGATTGGGGGTGGAGCGCTCCGCATCGGGGACGAAGTCATTTGCACTTCTTCGCAATTCGTGGGGGACGATAAGCCAGTTTATGTCGGCATCCGCCCAGAAGGCTTCTTAGCCGATGAGCATACACCAGCCTCCAAACGCGTTTTGACACTCGACGTTTCCGCGATTGTCACGATGGGGCGCGATATGTCCCTTTTAGCGAAGCACGATTCGTTCATGGGGGACGAAATCAAGATCATCATCGATAGCGATATCCAAGCGAAGGTTGGCAAAATGAAATTTGGCATCCGTCCGAATAAACTCTTTGTTTTTGACCACGATACCGAAGAAAGAATCGAATTCGAGGGCGTTTATGGAAAGTAAGAATAACTGGAAAGCCTGGCTATATTTAGCACCAGTCATCATCCTCCTTTCCGTTTTCACCTTTTATCCGATTCTTAACACGTTCGTTGTTTCCTTCTTGAAGGATTACGATTACGTTTTAGGGACGAGTGATGGCTTCACATTTGGGAACTATCTTGCAATTCTTTCGCCAAATGGGAACGAAGATGGCATCTCCTTCTTTGATGAAGTCATGGTGACTGCTTTGCCAAACACTCTTTTACTAACTTTCGTCACCGTTCCGGCCTCCATTATTTTGGCCCTTGCGATTGCAATTGGCTTGAATTCGATTAAGGCTTTTAAGAAATTCTTCCAAACTGTCTTCTTTTTGCCTTATGTCACCAATGCGATTGCGATCGGTATGGTCTTCTCTGTTATCTTTGATACACAGTACGGATTATTCAATGCATTGTTTGGGATTCAAGGCCATCCTTGGATTTCGATGAATATCGCCACAGGGGAAAGAGTCAATTATTGGTCTGCGTTCTTCGCGATTTGCTTTTACATCGTTTGGCATTCCTTGCCTTACAAGATTCTCATTTTCTTAGGTGGGCTTCAAAACATCGATAAGCAATATTATGATGCGGCGAAAGTGGATGGGGCATCTCACTTCAAAACCGTCATGAAAGTCACGGTCCCTCTTTTGTCTCCACAAATCATGTATATTGCCATCACTTCTTTCATCGGAGCGTTCAAAGAATACAATTCCGTCATCGGCTTGTTCGGCACGAACGGTGGCGCTTTCGATATCAACACGGGCCCAGGAAACATGCATACCATTGTTTATTTCATCTATGAGCAGATTAGCGACAATTTCGTACAGTATGCCTGCGCCGCGGCGGTGATTCTATTCATCATCATTTTGATTTTCACTGGGATTCAATTCCAGGTTTCGAAACGGAGGGTTCACTATTAATTATGGAAAACAATTATCCAGAATTGCACCTTGTTCTCGCCGATGAGAAACTATCGACAGAGAAAAAAGAGAAATTGGGGAGAATCGCTTCGATCGTCAGTTTGGTTTTCATTTACTTATTTTTGACGGTTTTCGCCCTTATTATGATTTTCCCTTTTTATTGGATGCTTATCACATCTTTGAAGGGCGGTGCGGAAATCAAGCGTCTTGTCCCGACGATGTGGCCAGAGGTATTCCGCTTCGATAACTATGCTTCTGCGATGAGCCGCCTCAATTTTGGCGTGTTGCTCAAAAACACCTTGATTGTTGGCATTTTCTCAACAATTGGGACGTTAATCACAACCATTTTCGCCGCCTTTGCATTTGCGCGCCTTGAATTTAAGGGTCGCGACTTCCTCTTTGGGATTCTTCTTTCCACGATGATGATTCCAGGGGAAATGATGGTCATCTCGAACTACATTTCCGTTTCTCTCCTCGGCTTAACGGGTGGGACGAACGCGATCGCTTCCTATACAGCAATGATCATCCCGTTCATGATTTCCATTTTTTACATCTATTTGCTCCGCCAGAATTTCAAGCAGATTCCGAACGAGCTTTATCTAGCGGCAAAAGTCGATGGAAAGTCGGATTGGCAGTATTTGTGGAAAGTCATGGTTCCTTTGGCGATGCCAACCTTGACCACAATTTTCATTCTCAAGCTTATGGGCGCGTGGAACGCTTATGTCTGGCCAAACCTCATCACAACCGGGCATAAAGAGCTTTATCTTATCACGAACGGCTTGCGTGAAACCTTCTCTACGGCCGAAAATTATGATGATTATGGGGCGCAGATGGCTGCGACCGTGGTTGTTACGGTCCCGCTTTTGCTCGTCTTCATTTTCTTCAGAAAGTATATTATGCGTGGCGTTTCCCGCGCTGGTATAAAAGGATAATTTTTAAGGAGATAATTCCAATATGAAAAACAAGAAAAAATTATTGACCCTCACCCTCATGGGGGTGCTCAGCGCCCTTACCCTCGCTAGCTGCGGAGGGAACGAAGCAGAAGAGTCCTCTCAAGGAGGCAACCCTAACTCCTCTAATTCTAATGGAGAAACCTCAGAGTTCGAGCAGGTCGATGTGGTCGACGCTGTTCTTCCTAGGGATGATCCATCGAGTGAAGTCACTATCAAATTCTGGTCTTGCTTAGGTCATGAGAAGAGCACGAACTTGGGCAAAATCATGGATGGTTTCAACAATAAATACCAAGGGAAATACAAAGTCGTTGAGGAAAAAATTGCTGGCACATACGAAGGTCTTTCTGACGCGATTAAGCAAAAACTCGCTTCGAATGAAATCCCTGCTTTGACGATGGGATACCCCGATAACTTCTCCGTCTATATGGGACAGCGCATTGAGCATAGCGCGATTCTCCGTTTGGACAATTTCATCAAAGATGCGGATTTTGGTTATAGCGAAGACGATATCAAAGACTTTGTCCCCGCTTTTTATGAGGAAGGCAGCGATTATCAGTTCAAAGGACAGTGGTCCATGCCAATGTACAAATCCACCGAGATTATGTACTACAACATGAACTATTTCTTTGGCGATAACCCCGCAAACAGCAAGAAATTCGCTTCCAATTCCGAATATGAGGCGCTTCGTCAACCTGCTAGCGCATCTTCGTCCACGGACGAACAGCTTAATGCCTTAAAAACATGGCTGCAAGCGCATGATGGATACGTTTATGATGTCCCAGTCACTTGGGAGCAAATGGTTTCCGTCTCCAAAAAGATGAAGGAAGACCTCAAAAAAGAAGGAGTGACGAACGAATTCTACCCTGTTGGTTATGATAGTGACTCGAACCTCCTTATTTCGCAATTCGCGATGAGAGGTATTGAATACACGACTAACGAGAATATCTCTAAGCCAAAAGATCATATCAAATTCAATAACCCAGAAGCGAAAGCGTTCGTAAGCGACGTCGTAAAGCTTTATCAAGATGGCCTTTTCATCACGAAAGGGCTATTGGGTGGGAAATATACAAACGACTATTTCACGGCCAAACAATCGGCGATGAGCATCGGTTCAACGGGCGGCAGCAGCTATAACGTTTCTAGCAATTTCCGCGTTGGTTTAGCCGCAGTTCCTTATCCAGAAGGAAAAACGCCGAAATACATTCAACAAGGTCCTTCTATCTGCTTCTTCAATAACGACAATCCGTATATTCATAAGGGTGCCTGGCTCTTCTATAAAGAGCTCGCAAACCCAGTGAATAATGCCAAACTCGCGATGCAGAACTCCTATGATCCAGTCCGCGTTTCTTCTTTCGAGACAAACGAATACAAAGAATGGATTGCTCAAAAAGACGCGGATTTGAAATACGCCATCCCTGCCGCGACGGCATCTCTTCGCGACAAATACATGACTTCCGCGGTCTTCCTTGGTTCTGAGAAAGCGCGTGATGAAGTTGGGCAGATTCTTACTTATATCATCGCCCAAGGCAAATCCGTGGATAAGGCTTTCCAAGACGCCTATAACAACACCGTAAAAGCCACGAAACCAACCTATTAAGTCCAAAGGAGAATGATTTATGAAGAAAAAAGCACTCAGTTTACTCTTCGCTTTCATCGCCACGAGCTTACTCGCTTCTTGTGGTGGCAATGGCGAACCTAGCGTTATAAGCTCCGTCCCATCGATTTCTTCTTCTACTACAAGCAATAAGGCGACGTGGGTGGATCTTACGGCGAATAGCCATTATGGCAAAGTGACCGTTGAAAACGGAGATGCTTCGTATGAAGAAGGCGACACGCTTCGCTTCAAAGTCGAGCCAATCGCCGATTTCTTCGTCGACAAAGTCACAGTGAACGGCGAAACCGTCGCTAAAGGGGAGGATGGTTTTTACTCCTACCTTCTAAAGAAAGGCACAAACAAAATCAGCGCCTCTTATGTCGTCGACAAAGACGTTGACTGGGTTGACCGTTTTAAGCTCAATATCGATGAAGATACTTTCTATAACGTCATGAACGCGCCCGAATATCTTGATTTCCGCGTGAATGGCGTTGAGCAAATGCAAACCGAATATAACAGTGGGGATAAAGCATTCCTCAATTATGCTGATGGTGACACCACGCACGTTACGACGCTCAATTATGGTTACACCGTCAAAATCCGTTATTTAGGCATCGATACACCTGAATCCACTTCCGAGTTAGAAGAGTGGGGGAAAAGCGCCTCTATTTTCAATAAAGAAACCTTGTCCAAGGCCAAGCATATCATTCTCGAATCCCAAGGTTGGGCGCGTGGGGATGACAATAAATCGGCAACGGCGGATGGCAATCAGCGTTCCCTTGCTTACGTTTGGTATAGTGAAAAAGAAGAGCCAGAGCTCAATGATTTCCGCTGCTTGAACCTCGAAATGGTTTACCAAGGATTCTCCCAAGGCATCGGCTCCGTCGAAGATATGGGCGAGGATTTCTATTGGGCCTTTGACGCCGCTAATAAATCCGCCCAAGTCAATAAGCGCCACCAATATAGCGGCATGCCTGATCCGAACTATTTCTATTATTCGAAAGATAACCCGCCAGTTGAAAAGACGTTAAAGGAAGTCTACGAGTCCGTCACAATTACAACTACAAAACCATACACTCTTAGCACTCCTTTATTCGACGTGGATGATACGCACACAAATTGCTCCAAAACGCTTTATAAGCTTTCTGGCTATGTGACGCGCAAAATCAATGGTGCTTTCTATTTCCAAGATAAGCCGTCATATGATATACCAGCTGATGGCTCTCTCCCTGAGGCGTATGGCATGTATGTTTTCACATACGCTCAAACCCCAATTAAGGTTGGCGATTATGTGAGCGTCATCGGTGTGCTTTCTTCTTATTCTGGCACGCTTCAGATGATGGGTGTTTCTTATCACGATTTTGACGCTGACCCATATCGCGATATCCAAATCGATTCTTTGAAATCTGTTTCCGCGGACAAGATTAAGCCAATTGAGCTCACCCAAGAGCAATATAGCCAATATGGCGGCGGCACCAATCATAATAACCTGAATCATGTCCTTGTCTCCTTCGAAGATGATGTCTATTGCTTCCAGGATACGACTTTCACCGATGGTGGTATCCACGAAGTGGATCGCTACAATACCCACTATCCATTCTATTGTTCCAGCAATAAACTGGTTTTCTTCGGTTCGCTTGGCGCGAAGACCACTTCTACGAAAAACACCGATAATGCGGTCCGCATCGTCGAAGATCAAAACGTCCTCGTTACGTACGGGACGGAGAATTCCCATTCTTATAAGTTCTATACGGGAGGCACCAACTATTACAATCCGGCAGGCGCCCAATATGTGTATAACTATAAGGGCCAAGAAGGCAACGTTTTGACCTACAACAACGCGAATTCGGAAGAAGAAATGGCAATCGCTTCTCGCCTCATCACCACCGAATACCAAGCCAAAAAGATAAGTCTTACCGGAATATGGGGGAATTACATCTCTTCCTCTGGCAAGAATTATCGTGATCAAATCACCATTGTGTCTTCCTTAGACGTCACCATTAATGGAACGTATTAAATGAGAGGTTCTATATGAAAGAAAAGGAAAAAGCGTTAAAACCGCGTTTCAACACTTCCGACTTCACTTTGGGTTGGGAAGGAAATGAAGAGGGGACGGATTGGGCGGATGAAATCGCCGCCGAAGACGTTTCTGTCTATTCCCAAGCCGCTCATAAGCGGGACATCAAGGGATATGATTTATCTCAGAATGCCCTTTGTTTCGAGGTTTTAGGTGCAATTTCTCTCATTGTTGGCATCCTCTTTATCTTTCTTTCCCTCAAGAAAGAGAGAAACAAGATTACGGGCGTTAATTTTGCCTCTCTCCAATTCGTTATCTGCGTGCTCTGCTTGAGCCTTGGCGTGGTACTACTTGCAATTGGGACGACGAATCTCGTTCGTTCGATCCTTTTGCGGAATGCAGCGAAAAAAGATATCAATTATCTTGCGACGCTTTCCCGTAAATAATCTGTAACGACGAATTGGCCACCTTTATGGTGGCCTTTTTTCATCTTGAGCATCCGAAATGTTTGCTTCCTATATCTACAAGGGTTAAAATGGAGGTGCATCAAAATGATTTTCATAAGGAGAAAATGCAAATGAATCGTAAGATCATACTTCTTCCTCTTACCATCGCGGCTGCTTTCGTTATGGCAAGCTGCACGAATGGTGGTGGGGATAACACAAGCACTGCTCCAACTAGCAGCGCGACCCCAACCCCTTCCACAAGCGAAGGAAACAAGGAGTCGAGCAATGTCACGCCAGAATCGAGCTCCGAGGCCGGTGGAGAGTCGAGCTCCGAATCGAGTGAAGTGCTCAAAGCAAGTATCACACTTGATAAGACAAACGTCACATTGAAAGTTGGTGGAAAAGAACTCGTCACGAAAACCGTTTCCAATAGCGAGAATCAAAACGTCATTTGGACATCGGAAAATGAAACCATCGCTACTGTTAAGGCCGGACTAATCACCGGCGTTGCGGCTGGTTCGACCAAGGTTGTCGCTACCTTAGAAGCCGATCCGACTGTCAAAGCGGAAGTGAATGTCACCGTGAACGACATTGAAAAAACGGCCATTGGTAGCATCACGACTGCTCAAAATGGCGTTACTCTTTACGGCACGATTGTTGCTAAAGACAATCTGAATGGCTTTATCATTGATGACGGAACGGGTGCCGTTTACGTTTATAGCAAAGACGACCTTCTTTCTAGTGGTAATTTTGGAATCGGCGATTATGTTGCTGTAACCGGCGATATTTTCTCTTATTTCACTCAAATGTTCCAAATGGGCAGCTATAACCCAACGGACAAGTCGACTCACGCTACCTTAAAGGTTGCTGCTGGTGTTGGAGCGAAACCAACGCTCAAAACGCCGGTCGAATTGACTTCTTCCATTACCTCTGGCTGGAAACAAACAGCCTCTCCGATTTTACCAAAAGACGTTGTTCCTTATACCTTCACATCAACTGCGACGGTTGCTAGTGGAAAGACCTCATTCAAAATTGATGGTGAAACCATTAATATTGGAACTTACAATTGCCCATTTACGTTCTTAAACGGAGTCCGTTACACCGTGACTGCTTATCCAGCTGGATATACTGAGCATGGCAGCACATCGATTCTCATGTTTGTTACTAATGCTGTTCCAACTTATGAGGCAGTCGAATCTATCACGCTATCCGAAACCACTGGAAGCCTCAAAGTCGGAGCCGGCATGCAATTGAATGCAACCATCGCTCCAGCTGGAGCCAATCCAGCAGTCACTTGGATCAGTGATAATGAAGAAGTCGCTACTGTTACAAGCAGTGGCTATGTCACCGGCGTTGCAGAAGGCGTAGCCCACATCACCGCCAAGAGCGTTGCTGACGAAACCAAGGTCGCGACCGCGACAATCACTGTTGCTGGGACTGCTGACAAAGCCGTATACAAACTTGTTACTTCTATCGATGAAGTGAGAGAAGGGTCCAAACTTGTTATTGCCAATGCTGCTAGTGGAACTGTTAAAACCCTTGTGAACACAATCCAAAACTCTTACTACTTGAACGTAGGAGAAGATGAAGTTACCGATGAAAAACTCGGCGACGAATTCAATGGAACTGTGTTCACTCTTGAAAAAGGTGATACGGATGGAACGTTTAAGTTTCACGACGCAGACGCTGACAACTATTTATATGCCTACACATCTGGAACGCACTATACCGTTATTAATTCCTCGAGCTCCAATGCTAAAAACGGAACCATGGACTGGACTGTTGCTGCCAGTTCTACAACCGGTGCGTTTACAATGAAGGCTGGTAGTGTCTATCTTGAATATTATAAGACTAGTAAATTCGAGGAATATTGCGGATACTCTGAAGCCAAGCCTCTCTATTTCTTTGCTGAGTCGAGAGCCTAGTTTTACTGAATAAACTACAAAAACAATAAACCGCTTATGGGGAAACCAAAGCGGTTTTTGTCTTAATTGAGTCACGAACTATTTTGCGTGTTTTAAGGTAAAAAGGTCATTAATTAGACCAAGTAGAAACACCTTGCGGACACCCACTCTTTGATATATCATAATGCGCGTTGGTCCCTTAGCTCAGTTGGTAGAGCAGCTGACTCTTAATCAGCGGGTCGCGGGTTCGAGTCCCTCAGGGATCACCAGCTCACTAAAATACGAACTCATGTACGTTTGCGTGGGTTCGTTTTTTGTTTGTGTGTTACGTGATTAACGAAATTGAAATACGGCTAGTTAGTACTCCTGACCCTTAATCGTAATAACAGACTACTAGGTTAATGAACCAGGCCCCGGGAAGAGGGCATCCATCATTGCAAAGCCTTGCGGCTAAGCTATAATGTTAGTGGAAGATTGTTCTATTGGCCTCTTGGGCCATTAGAACTTTTTTCTTTCGCAAGAAGGTAAAGCATGATCAGGATGATCACGATTACCGTCCATCCATCGCGACTTTCCTTTCTTTGCCCTCTCCCGGGGAGGCTATGAGGAAGCATATGTATCTACTCCTCACCCATATATAGTCAAGAAAACGCGATTTTACCAAAAAAGTCGTTGGAATTTTTTAACCCAATCGAGCACACCGCTCCGAATGATACGAAGCAATTCTTTGCCGGAGAATGTTTTTTATCCTTTTGGAATCTTCTCCGATGGCTAAGAGCATGTATTTTGTCTTATGGCGTTTTACCAAAGGAAATGTATATATCAGGAAGTTTCCGCGCGCTTTACCTCCTCACAAATAGGGGATTGACATACCTAGGCCCCGGGAAGAGGGCATCCATCATTGCAAAGCCCTTCGGCTAAGCTATAATGTTAGTGAATGATGAGCTCTAGCGTCCTTTCTGGCCGTTAGAGTTCTTTTCATTCACCAGGAGGTAGATCAAGATCAGGATGATCACGATTACCGTGCCGTCCATCACAAAACGCTCCATTCTCGCCCATCTTCCCGGGGAGGCTATGAGGAAGCATATGCATCTACTCCTCACCCATATATAGTAAAAAAACGTGGTTTTACCAAAAAGTCGTTTGATTTTTAGAGATTGGTCAATAGGCCAATTGGCATTTCTTTCGATTGATTCTATAATGAACTCGCTATGAAGAAATCGACTCTATCGAATCTTAAAAAAGTCTCTTCTTATTTGAAAAAAGAAAGCAAAAGAAAATACATTTCCTTGGATATGCTTAGCCATGGGGTTGGTATTTATCAGGATGTTCTTGCCGATGATCTCTCCTTCATCAATCCTGTTTTGCTTATGGATTCCAGCGTGAATATTAAGGATTTGGCAGAGCCTATCGAAGAGGCAATTTATCAAGAAGAGAATAAAAAGAAAGACCCTTCTTATCCTCGTTACGAAGCGGTGACGAAAAAGGAGCTCGCCCAATACCCAACGATTTCAAGTTTTGTTTATGCAAAGCTCACGAATGCAGGCGGACTCATTGACACTACGATTTCATTATCCGATCATGACTTACGTCTATTAAAAAAGCTTGTTGAGCGTGAGACTTCAGAAAGACGCAAAGCAAAAAGAGCAAACAAAAAGAGATAATTGTTCATTTTTTGATGGGGGCGACTCGCCCTCTTTTTTAAGATTTTATTCCGATTACATCGCGTTTTAATTTAACCATTCGGAAAAAGAGTGTCTCTTTCTCGCCTTTTCGTCTATTATAATGGACTATGAACTATTAGGAGGTTCACAAGATAGCTATGAAGAAAAACAAAGCATTGTTGACTCTCGCTAGTGCCGCATTAGTTTTAGGCGGATTAGTGGGCTGCACCAACTCGCCGGCTACTTCATCGGTTGATGCCGATCAATATGCCGCTTATGTTCTCTACCAACAAGATGGTGGAACCATGACTTATCAAGAATGGCTTGCATCTATCAAAGGAGAACAAGGTCCAAAAGGTGACAAAGGCGACAAGGGCGACAAAGGAGATAAGGGCGATAAAGGCGACAAAGGCGACCCTGGCGCAGCCGGATCCAATGGCGCTCAAGGCGAGCAAGGCCTCCAAGGCGACAAAGGCGATAAAGGCGACAAAGGAGATAAGGGCGATAAAGGCGACAAAGGCGACCCTGGCGCAGCCGGATCCAATGGCGCTCAAGGCGAGCAAGGCCCTCAAGGCGAGCAAGGCCCTCAAGGCGAAAAAGGCGCCGATGGTGAAAAAGGAGAAGATGGTAAAACCGCTTGGGCATGCACGATTCTTCCATCCGATGGCGGATATGTTGTCCCAAGTGTCGGCAGTGCAATTGTCGGTACCGATATCACATTCACCGTTTATCCAAATAAAGGCAAATTAGCCGATCAACTTTATCTCAATGGCGAAGCCGTTGCAGTGGATGAAGCAACCAATTCTTATACCACGAAGATGGTGGAAGGCGGATTCGTTGTCCGCGCGACGTTTGTTTCTGGTGCGAAAATTGGTGATGCGTTAACCGATGATGTTAAGAATGCGGTTGCTACCGCCCAAGAAGCGAAAATCGTTTTGACGCAGGATCTAACCGTTGATGGTGTTCTTCCTTTGGCGGGAAAAGCGACCACTTATGATCTTGGCGGTCACACGTTAACACTCAATAATCCGAATGGCATTAACGCCGAAGAAGGCAAATTACAGGACATTGTCATCAAAAACGGCAATATCGTTAGCAAGGCCTCATTCGTTCCAGGCAGCAAGAATTACAATGTCATCGACGCGCAATTTGCGAACTCTCTTCTCATGGAAGGAGTGACTCTCACAAACGAGAATGAATATCCAGCGACTTCTGCCGCGGTTTATGGAAGCCAAATTTCGGATATCACAATTCGTGGCTCCAAAATCAATTTCAAAGGGACCTATGGTGTTGGAACCAACAATATTGAAGGGGAAAACGCCAATATCGAGATTACTGACTCTGAAATCACTGTTACTACAGAAGACAAAGACAATGCCGCTATGCTTGGCAACGTCCTTGGCTTAAAGGTCTCTATTTCTAATTCCAAATTCAAAGCAGATCGCCAAGGCATTATCGCAAGAACTGGCGATTGGAAGATTACTGATACCCAGATTGAGGTTACTGGTGATTGGCTCGCGCTCAATGACGCTAACAAAACACTTAACACGGAATATGTTAAAGTCACAAGAGACTGGAGAAGCGGAAACGAAGTTCCATCAGCCGCGCTTGTCGTCGGGAATGATAGCGCTGCCTATAAGCAAGATGTGAATCTTTCCATCACCGGTAATAGCAAAGCTATCGCGAGCAATGGCGCTCACAAAGTGTCTGTCCATTCTAGAGATTACAACACTAAGCTCACCACTGATGCGCTTATCTATATGGCAACCTATGACAATGTCGATACTGATTTGTGGCAAGAAGGCACAAAGACGGTCATCGACGGCGGAGTCATCGAAAAGAGCGTCAATGAGATGCTTGCCATGGAAAAAGACGACACCAAGAACATCTATTGCGTTTCTGGATTTGTCAAGAACGTTACCAATGAAGAATACGGCAATGCGATTCTCGAAGGTTTTGATGGCGGACAGATCACGATTTTCGGTTCCTATTTCGGTGGCACCTACACCCTAAAAGAGGACGGAACTTATTTCCTTGACTATTCAAAGGAAACTGCCCTTTCAAAAGCTTATGAGGGTAAGTTCGTCACGATGATGGGAACTTTCGCGGTCTTCGGCAATAATAAAACTAAAGAAATCAAGAACGCTCTTGTTTATGTCGAAGATATCAATCCGACCTTCACTGCCAATGTCGCATATGATTCAAGCCAAGGCGATGTTTCGTTAAGCAAAATGACCGATATTGCTTATGGGGAGACCATCACGGTTACCGCTACCCCAAAAGAAGGCTATAAAGTCAAATCCATCAAAGTTCTCGGCTTAAATAATAGCGAAACGGACATCACTATCTCTCGCTCCTTCAATGCGGGCCAAAAGAATGATGTTGTCGTCGAGTTCGAAGTCGATACAGGCGAGGTGGAGAAAGCGAGCTATACGTTGAATTTCAATGACCCAACGAAAGGTGGGAGTGCTATTTCAGGGTACAGCAACACTTGGGATTATTCAGCTGGCGGCATGACTTATTCTATGGCCAATTGGAACAGCAACAAATGGAACAATAATTGGACTTGGGTTAGAGCCGGTTCAAAAAGTGGCGCTTCAACTGCATCTGTTGCCACAAAATCCGCATTCACAGAAGCCATTTCGAAAGTTACTATTGATTTGACTGAATCAAGGAATCTAAGCGACATCAACGCTGCTAAATTGTATACCTCTGCAAGCGCCGATTTTGCGGATGCCGCAATCATTGATATCACGAACGAAGCGAAGGCAGGCAAAACCAAAGCATTTACCGTGAATATCGAGACGCCAAAAGAAAACCAATACTATATTAAGGTTGAATTTTCCATTAAAAAAGGTGATAAAAACGGTACCGTTCAATTAAACAGCATCGTTTTCGATGAATAACGACAAAATTTCGGAACAAGCGTTAATCACAAAAGGCATTGGTTAACACCAGTGCCTTTTCTCTTTGATGGAAATAGGTCACGAAAAAACTATGAGTGAGATAGCAAGCGAAACGAGAAAGTAAGGAGACGCCAAACAACTCACGTCCCTTCTGTTCTTTTGGGCAGTTCGCTCGTGATTGAAAGAATGGCGGTGAGATTTTTCCATCGATAATCGAGTTGAAGAGGTTAAAACAATGAAACGCACCGGTGATTACGAATAGTTTTTTATCGCAGTTTCAACGATATCCCAATATCGATTTACGTCGACATCCATCGCTACGAGTGCGTTATGTGGCGCTTTTAGTATATCTAAGACATCACAATTGGTTCTTCCGTATGAAGGACCTTTCGAGATATCGATTTCGACATTCATGCTTTGATAGTGGATGCAGTTATCATCGAGCAAAGTAACTAATGTGATTGGATCATGGAGAGGACCTCCTTCATACCCGAATACCGCTTTTTGGTTTTGATTGAAAACCTTCATTAATTTGACGAATAAGTCACTTGCTTTATTATTGATTTTGCCCATTCTTTCGACGATAGAAGGATACACTTTTAGCTTTCTTGTTACGTTTAGCCCGAGCATTTTGATATTTAAGCCAGAATGGAAAACGATATAAGCCGCTTCTGGATCGACGAGAATGTTGAATTCGGCAGCAGGGGACACGTTGCCATAATCCGTGCTTCCGCCCATCATGACAACCTCCTTGATTCTCATTTTGAGTTTTGGCTCCATTCTTAACGCGAGGGCGAGATTCGTTAATGGGCCTGTCGTAACGACCGTTACGTTTTCATGATCCATGACCGAATCAATGATTAGCTTTGGACCAAATCTCTTATCAAAGTTATGAGGGTAGTCAGGGAACGTGAAGCCATCTAATCCGCTTTTGCCGTGTATTTCTTCGCACACTAAAGGCACTTTGAGCAAAGGGGTGGGGCTTCCTAATGCAATGGGGCAATCAATATTAAGATAACGACACACATTTAATGTATTGATTGCCGTTTTCTCTAACGTTTGATTCCCGCTTGCGACGCTGATGCCTAATAGTTCGATTTCTTTCGTGGAGCCCGCAAGCAGAAAAGCGATCGCATCATCGTGCCCAGGGTCAGAATCCATCACAATCTTTTTTCTTTCCATAAATGTGTCCTCAAACAAAGTTTATGTTTTCTCGGACGATAAGTCTACTTATGTGGCGGTTACCTTTCATTTTTCTTCGAATAGGCACTTTCATTCAAGCACAAAAGGTCATTTGAAAAAACGATTTTATAAAACGGGTGAATAGCTCCGTGAAATTGCCTAGATATACGGGGAAAGAGGTAATTAAGGGGACATGATGATACATAATGAGGAGAGCGGTGACTGCCTCATAGATGTCTTTTGGTGGTTTAATCCCCAGGAATTCGCTTCCCTCTTTAAGATATTTCATATAATCCGGAACGATATAGCGGGGGCGATAAGGGGTTCTCCCTTCGTTCAAATCGCAGACGAGCCATCTTTTAAGGCCTCTATGAATTCTTTGTCGCGAGGGAGAGAATCATCGGCGTTCTCCGCTAAGCGAGCAAGCGATAGTGCTTGCTGCTTATAAGTTAACGCCGAGTCGCTACTAATTCGTTTCACTTTGCTAATTCATTTTTTATCGCCATGTCTATTCTCGCTATTTGGCTCAATGACACTATATCTTCTGCGATTCTTCGACCGAATCGGATGATTCAGCCCCCTATCCATACGTTTGTCAAAAATGTTTTTCGATTCTGTGCCGTAGCTTAATAAACGAATAGAACGGACTAAACGTGGATGGAATCTTCCTTTTTTTGCTAAGCTGCTTTGATTATCGGCACAACCCAATCGCGGCAATTAAATATCGTCATTGTTATTTTGCGTAGTGACTATGACTAGCGAAAGCATAACCGCTTCCGCTTGCCGTTTCTTTTTGATTCTCCATTGGAAGTGAAAGAAACTTTCCTTATAGAGGGATGATGCCCCATAAGGAAAGGAACTATTATGAAAAAGCGCTGCTTCTTATTCTCATTAGCCGTTTTGTGGCCACTCTCCGTTTGCACAAGCTGCAAGAAAACGAATGACGCCGAAATCGCTCTTGTCACCGACATTTCTTCATTGAAAGACGGCGGCTTTAACGAAGGAACATGGAATGGAATACAAGCATACGCGAAGAAAAACGGGAAGACTTGTCAATATTATCAACCGGCCAATGGCGCTAACGCGACAGATGACGACCGCATCGTGGCGATGACTCTTGCGATTGAAAACGCCGCGAAAATCATTGTCGTACCTGGCTTTTTGCAGGGGAAAGCCATTCGGCAAATGGCCATCAATCACCCCAAAGTGAAATTTGTTTTTATCGATGGATTCATTTTGAAAGACGACGAAGACAAGGAACTACAAAATGTGACCGCGATTCGCTATAAAGAGGAAGAGGCTGGCTATTTGGCTGGATATAGCGCATACGCGGAGGGGTATAGGAAACTTGGCGGAACTTTCGGCGGAGGGGGAAGCAATAGTTCTTGCAACCGATTCGCCTATGGGTATGTGCAGGGAATCAACGAGGCCGCGAAGAAAAGCGATGGGCCTGTTGCGGATGTGAAAATCAGTTACAAATACGGGAGCTCCTTCGGCGCATCAACCGATTTGCAAACCCAAATGGCGAGCTGGTATCAAAGTGGAATCGAAATCATTTTCGGATGCGGCGGTTCGATGATCCATTCCGTCGTAAGCGCGTCCAACCTTTATCCAAAGGCGAAAATCATCGGAGTGGATATCGACCAGTCCTCCCTTTCTCCGCGGGTTCTCACTTCGGCGACCAAGAACCTTGAATCGTCCGTTCAGGTGGCGCTTAAGGATTATTATGCGGGCAATTGGGAGAGCGGGCTCGGTGGCAAAATATGCCTTCTTGGTGCAAAAGAGGACGCCGTCTCTCTCCCCACAAGCGAGAAAAGCTGGCGTTTCACCAACTTCAAGAAAGAGCAGTATGACGAGATTTATAGAGCGCTAAAAGAAGGAAAGATTAAGGTAGTGCCCGCCTTCGAGGGGCAAGACTATAATCAGATAGAACGTTGGAAGAAAATCAGCGATGAATGCGCGAAAGTGAATATCGACTTCGAGTTTTGAAGGCAATGGTTAATGAGGGGTATATTTTCCCATGCTACGCTTTGGGATGAGGCTTATTGAAAAAAACTCTTAAAAATTGCGATACGCTTTCAGATTGATACATTCAACAAATAGTTAGTTATACTTAACTTGATTTCCCTTCGTATTCCATTCGCACTCTAAAAGAGTGATTTGGCTCTTCCTTGGCAAAAGTCGATTGTAAGGAGAAGGGCGAAACCTTATACTTAATGCCGTATAAGGAGACATACAAACAAATGTCTGAAATCAAAAAGGCTTTCCTCTCCGTAGACGGCAACACCGCTGCCGCTATGGAAAGCTACTATTTCTCTGAAGTAGCAGCGATTTATCCGATTACTCCATCTTCTCCGATGGCCGAACTCGTCGATGTGATGGCGAGCAAAGGCGAGAAGAACTTCTTTGGCTCGACCGTCAAAGTCGTGGAGATGCAAAGCGAAGCTGGCGCTTCTGGTGCAGTGCATGGTGCGCTTCAAGCTGGCGCTTTGGCGACCACCTATACGGCCTCCCAGGGCTTGCTTCTCATGATCCCGAACGTTTATAAGTGGGTTGGTGAGATGCTTCCAGCCGTTCTTCACGTTGCGGCCCGTAGCCTTGCAACCCGCGCTCTTTCTATCTTCGGCGATCATGCTGACGTTTACGCGGTGCGTCAAGCCGGTGCTACGATGATTTGCTCTGGCTCGGTCCAAGAAATTGCCGATTTGGCGCCCGTCGCCCATTTAACGGCGATCGATTCTTCTCTTCCTGTTGTTCACTTCTTCGACGGCTTCCGTACTTCTCACGAAGTCCAACATGTCGAATTCGTCGACAAAGAAGAATGGAAGAAACTTCTCCCAATGGACAAAGTGGAGAAATTTAGAGCGAACGCTTTGAACCCGCACACTCATCCAGTGACCCGCGGTGGCGCTGAGAATGACGATGTTTATTTCCAAGCTCGCGAAGCGCAAAACCTCGATCACGAAAATGTCATTAAAGTCGCAGAAAAATATTTTGCAGAAGCGACCCGTTTGACAGGCCGTCCATACGCTCCATTCGTTTATTATGGCGATCCAAACGCGACGAAAATCATCATCGCGATGGGCAGCGTCACAGAAACGGCGAGCGAAGTCGTTGACGCTTTGAATAAAAAAGGCGAGAAAGTCGGTCTTATCAAAGTGCATCTTTATCGCCCGTTCAGTGTCGAACTCTTTTCGAAAGCAATCCCTGCTTCTACTAAAAAGATTGCCGTTCTTGACCGCACCAAAGAAGATGGCGCGGAAGGAGAACCGTTATACCTCGATGTTGTCGCTGCGCTTAAACAAGTCGGACGCAACGATATCGAAGTCCTTGGTGGCCGTTATGGGCTCAGTTCCAAAGACACCCAGCCAAAAGACGTAAAGAGCGTTTATGATTTCCTCGACGCCGATAAACGTTGGACTGGTTTCACCGTTGGCATTACCGATGATGTCACCCATTTATCGATTCCAGTCGACGAGGACTTCTTAATCGACCACGATTATACTTCTTGCTTATTCTACGGCTTAGGAAGCGATGGCACGGTTTCTGCCAATAAGAGTTCCATCAAAATCATTGGCGATGCGACAGGACAATATGCCCAAGCCTACTTCCAATACGATTCCCGCAAGAGTGGCGGTGTTACCCGTAGCCACCTTCGTTTCGGCAAAACCCCAATTCATAGTGAGTATTACGTCAAAGACGCAGATTTCATTTCTTGCTCTCTCGACAGCTATATCATGCAATTCGACATCATCAAGAATTTGAAAGTCGGCGGCACCTTCCTTCTCAATACGGATATGAGCGATGAGATGCTTTACAAAGTCATGCCAAACCGCATGAAGCATCTTTTAGCCGAGAAGAAAGCCAAATTCTATGTCATCGATGCGAATAAGATCGCAGCCGAAATCGGCATGGGACGTCATACGAATACGACGCTTCAAGCATCTTTCTTCAAACTCAATGAGCAAATCATGCCTTACGCCGATGCTCAAAAATGGATGAAGAAATTCGCTGAAAAGAGCTATGCCAAAAAAGGCCAAGCTGTCGTTGAACTCAATTACAAAGCGATTGATGCGGGCGCGGAAGGCCTCCGCGAAGTGAAAATTGACCCAGAATGGATCAATCTTCCAGTCCTTCGCCAAAAGAGCAATACGGGCGATGAATATCGCGACGAATACTATAACGTCATGGGTGCGCTTGATGGTGATAATCTCCCAACGAGCACCTTCCGCAAATTCGAGCTTCTCGATGGCACGATGGAGCCCAATAGCACCTTCTTAGATAAGCGTGCCATCGCTGCCCTCGTCCCAGAATGGAACCCGCAATACTGCATCCAGTGCAATCAATGCGCTTTCGTTTGTCCTCATGCCACCATCCGTCCATTCCTTCTTGATGAGAAAGAAGTGGAGAATGCTCCAGAAGTCGTGAAAGCCGGTTTAAAAGACGCGATGGGCGGCCCAGCCGTCAAAGGCCTTAAATATCGTATTCAAGTCTCTACGGAGAACTGTGTCGGATGTGGCTTATGCGCGAGTGAATGTATGGCAAATGTCACTGCCAAAAAACTTGGTAATGATCACTTCGCCCTCAAGATGGTTGAGGCAAGAAGCCAGTTCGATCAAGAAATAGGCGCCGACTATTGCTACAAGCACGTCACTTATAAGAGCGATAAATTCCCTCTCACTTCGCCAAAGGGCGTTGGCTTCTTAATGCCATATATGGAAGTGAGCGGGGCTTGCGCAGGATGCGGAGAAACCCCATATTATCGCTTACTCTCTCAATTGTTCGGAAAAGACATGCTTGTCGCCAACGCGACGGGTTGCTCTTCCATCTATTGCGGCTCAACCCCGCTTACCCCATTTGTCAAAGATAAGAACGGCAATGGACCGGCTTGGGCCAATAGTTTATTCGAAGACAATGCCGAATATGGATTCGGTATGAGAATCGCGAGTGATTACAAGATGATGCAAATCATCCGAATCCTCAATAACGCGCTTGAAGCTAACGATGTTTCTGATGAGCTCAAAGAAGCCGCGAAGAAATATCTTGATAACATCAAGAACCGCGAAGTGATCCGCACTCTCGTCCCAACCCTCATGAAACTTGTTTCTACAAGCAAGAATGAAGCGGTCAAAGAACTCAAAGAATATGAGCGTGACTTGATCGATAAGAGTGTCTGGATTGTCGGCGGCGATGGCTGGAGCTATGACATCGGCTATGGCGGACTTGATCATGTCCTTGCTAACGAAGCAGATGTGAACGTCATGGTGCTTGATACAGAGTTATATAGCAACACCGGCGGACAAGCTTCTAAGTCCTCACAAACGGGTTCGATCAATAAATTCACCGCGAGCGGCAAAAAAGAAGCGAAGAAGAACCTTGCCCTTATGGCAATGGCCTATCAACACGTCTATGTTGCCCAAATCTCCCTTGGTGCGAATCCAATGAAAGCGATTCAAGCCTTCAAGGAAGCCGAATCCTATAACGGGCCTTCTCTTATCATTTGCTACTGCCCATGCATCAACCAAGGTGTGAAGGGCGGACTTGTCAATTCCATCAAAGAGGAAAAAGACGCGGTTGAATGTGGCTATTTCGTCCCATTCCGTTATGACCCACGTAAACTCGCGGAAGGAAAACCTGCTCTTGAGCTTGATGCACCAGAGCCACACTTCGAGCATCTCCGTGACTTCGTTATGCACGAAACGAGATTCGCTCAGCTCCCTGTGGTCAACCCTGAGCACGCCGATGAGCTTCTCGAGAAATGCGAGAAATACGCTCGTCAGCGTTACGAAGCCGTTAAGAAATTCGGTTTATAATCTGAATCGATAAGATAGTCGCCATTCGAAAGAGTGGCGATTTTCTTTTCTCTTTCTCCATCGCGAAAATGGCACTTAAGGGGATAAAACTTTTTAAAATGCGAAAAAATATACCCTTAACTGGCGATTTCATCATATAATTGCTTTGCAGGATTGCTTATGAAAAAATTGATTCGTGAACGTTATTTGGCAAAAGTACGACCCTTTTACGATGACAATGAAATTATCAAAGTGTTTACGGGTGTCCGGCGATGTGGCAAATCCACCTTAATGGAGCAAATTAGAGACGAACTATTGGAGAAAGGAGTCAATCCTTCGAACATTATTTTTCTTAATCTTGACAAAAGACCCTACAAATCGCTTGTAAGCGCGGACGCTTTTGAAAAGGCAATCGATCGAAAAATTGAAGAAGCAAAAAAAGATGAGCTCATTTATCTTTTCATCGACGAAATCCAAAATATCAAAGACTTTGAGCCATCCATTAACGCCTATCGAGAAGAAGGCATCTCCGTTTTTATTGCTGGGAGCAATTCTTATCTATTGAGTGGGAAATTGGTCACGAAGCTGACAGGGAGATACATCGAAATACCCGTGCATACCCTTTCTTATAGCGAATCGATTGAACTAAAAAAACTCAATCAAATCGCCATCGAAAAGGATGATTTTATAACTTTTCTTCGTTGGGGAGGCTTTCCGAAGAGCTTTGAATATAATGACGAATCATCCAAGATGCTTTATATTTCCTCAACCATCGATGAAATCTTATCCAAAGACATTCTTAAAAAGGCGAAAGTTAGAAATGCGCCTCTATTGAGGAAATGCATCGACTTTTTATCGTCTAACCCCGCCTTAACCATTTCGCCAAAAGCGATTGCCATGTATTTGCGCAACGAAAACATCAAAACCAAGCAAAGCACAATCGAACGCTATGTTTCCTTTATCTTCGATAGTAAGATATGTGACAAAGTAAATCGCTACAACATCAAAGGGAAAAATGCGTTACGGACGCTTTATAAATCTTATCTTTCCGATCTTTCTTTTAAAACGTTTGCGTCAAATAATCCAAAAAGTCTTGATTTTGGTCTTTTGCTTGAAAATGTCGTTTATCACGAATTAACGCTGCGCGGCTATCAAACGATGGTTGGCAAATGGGGAAATAAGGAGATAGATTTCATTGCTAGAAAAGGAAGCGAAATCTACTACATTCAAGTCTGCTATCTCATGGGTGAGAAAGGCTCCAAAACCTACGAGCGAGAGATCGCACCTTTACTAGATATCAAGGACAATTATCCAAAATATATTCTTTCGATGGATCCCTTCCCGGGAGAAGAAAAAGGAATCATACGTTATCGTATCGTTGATGATTTTTTGCTTGGGGATTCATTGCTGAAATAAGCATTTAAGGGGATAAAACTTTTTAAAATGCGAAAAAATATACCCTTAACTGGCGATTTCAGCGCACTTAGATATCTTGGACAAAAAAAGATAAAAGAAAACCCCTCTTGTTATGGGGGGTATTGTAGCGAAACTGGTCGGAACGATGAGATTTGAACTCACAACCTCTTCCACCCCAAGGAAGCGCGCTACCAAGTTGCGCTACGTCCCGACACGTACGGTATTATAGATGAGTCTATTTTTATTTTCATTATGATTTCGTTACTAGTAAAGCACTCCTTTCTTGATGAGCAATTGAATGAAACCTCATTGGTTTCTTGAAAATATAGTAATCACCGAAAAGTTTTTTATTCTATTTCGAGAACGGATTTGCATGATTCCATTTCTTTTCTTGCTTCCATACTTAGGAAGACAAAAAACTTTCTCTTAAAAGCGCTTTTCGCTAGGAAGATGATGCTCGTTATCTATAATTAATCCTATGGATTCAAGAAATTATATTATTGTTAAAGGCGCGCGCGAGAATAATCTCAAAAATATCGACGTCTGCATTCCCAAAAATACATTGACTGTCTTTTCGGGACTAAGCGGAAGTGGCAAGAGCACACTCGCTTTTGACACAATTTACGCGGAAGGGCAAAGACGTTACGTCGAATCGCTCTCTCCTTATGCTCGACAGTTTTTAGGAGGAGTCGATAAGCCTGATGTCGATAGCATTGAAGGTTTGTCCCCAGCGATTTCTATCGATCAAAAAACCACATCTCATAACCCACGTTCTACCGTAGGAACGGTGACGGAAATCTATGATTTTCTACGTCTTCTTTTTGCCCGTGTTGGGGTGCCGTATTGCCCCACGCACAATATTCCCATTATTTCTTTTTCCGCAACGGCGATTACCGATATCATCATGGAACACAAAGAAGGGGAGAAAATTCAGCTTCTCGCTCCGATTGTCCGTGCGGAGAAAGGGACACAAAAACCCGTTATCGATAAACTGAAAAAAGCTGGTTTCGCCCGCGTGCGAGTCGATAAAACGATGATGCTACTAGACGAGGTACCTGAGTTAGAGAAAAACAAACGTCACGACATCGATTTGGTGATTGACCGCCTCGTGATGAAAGAGGGAATCCGTAGCCGGGTGAGCGACGATGTTGCGCTCGCTTTAGACCAAGGGCATGGGGAGATTATCATTCTTGCTTCAAACGGAGAGCGTCTTGTTTCGAGTAACCATACGTGCCCTGAATGTGGATTTAGCGTTCCAAAGCTGGAGCCGCGTTTATTCTCATTTAACGCCCCAATGGGTTATTGCCCTGCGTGTAAAGGACTAGGAATTAACCGTTCTGTCGCCGAAGATTTGCTCGTGCCAGATCCGAACAAAACAATCAATGAAGGCGCGATTCGCTATTTCAAAAACGTCGTGGGCACTTCTAATATCGAATGGCAGGATTTTTGCATTCTGATGGATACTTATCGTATTCCTTACGATGTTCCTTGGAAAGAATTAAGCAAAGAGCAAAAACATGTGATTCTTTATGGTAGTGAGCATGAAGTTGTCCGCGAAATCAAAACATCGGGTGGTAATATCATGCATAAACGTGGCGTTTTGGAAGGGGTGAAAACCAAGATTGAGCGCCTTTACGCGAATACGACATCCAAATGGATGTTCGATTACTATGAATCGTTTATGCGCGATAGCGAATGCGAGACTTGCCATGGCGCGCGGCTCAACGAAAAAGCTCTTTCCGTCAGAGTCAATGGGCTCAATATATATGAAGTTACGTGTTTACCAATCGATCGCCTTCTAATTTGGACGCAAGAAACCAAAGAGAAATTAAGCGAAAATGAAAGAAAAATCGCTGATCTCGTATTAAAAGAAATCTATCATCGCGCGAAGTTTTTAAGCGATGTCGGGCTTGATTATCTTACTTTATCGCGACTAGCGATGACTTTGTCTGGGGGCGAGAGTCAACGCATTCGCCTTGCTACGCAGATTGGAAGTCGCCTTTCTGGCGTTCTTTATGTCCTCGATGAGCCTTCTATCGGCCTTCACCAAAGAGATAACGCGAAACTCATTTCGACTTTGAAAGAAATGAGAGACTTAGGCAACACTCTCATTGTCGTGGAACATGACGAAGACACGATGAGAGCGAGCGATTATATGGTCGATGTCGGACCTGGTGCGGGGGTGCATGGTGGAAATATCGTCGTAAGCGGCACGGAAAAAGAGGTTGAGAATTGCCCTGCTTCCGTGACAGGGGCTTATTTATCAGGTCGCGCTTATATCCCCATCCCGAAGAAGCGGAGAAAAGGAAATGGCAAAAAGATTATCCTAAAAGGCGCTCGCTGCCATAACCTCAAAAACGTGAATGTCACCTTCCCATTAGGCAAATTCATCGTTGTCACGGGCGTATCTGGCTCAGGGAAGTCCTCTCTTATCAACGAAACACTCGTAAAAGCGATTCAAAAGAAGCTTTCGGGTAATGAAACATTCCCTGGCGCTTACTCTTCTTTGGCTGGATTAGAGAATATCGACAAACTGGTGAATATCTCCCAAGAGCCAATTGGCCGCACCCCACGGAGTAATCCTGCGACATACGTCAAGGTTTTCGATGATATCCGCGCACTATTTGCCGAAACGGAAGAAGCGAGAGCCCGGGGCTTTGACAAAGGAAGATTTTCTTTTAACGTTCCAGGCGGAAGATGCGAGAAATGCCAAGGCGCGGGGGTGACTTACGTCCCTATGAACTTCCTCCCCGACGTTTATGTTAAATGCGATGAATGCAACGGGAAACGCTATAACGAAGAAACGCTCTCTTGCCTATACAAAGGAAAATCGATTTACGATGTGCTTGAAATGCGTATCGAGGAAGCGATGCATTTCTTTGAAAATCGCCCAAAAATTTATCATTCCATCAAAACGCTATACGACGTCGGGCTTGGTTACATTAAGCTCGGGCAAGCCGCGACCACTCTTTCAGGAGGAGAGGCGGAGCGCGTCAAACTCGCCAATGAGTTGCAAAGACGTCCGACGGGAAAAACGATTTATGTCCTTGATGAGCCGACAACCGGCCTCCACACCGATGACGTAAAACGCCTTATTCGCGTGCTTTCTTCGCTTGTGGATCACGGCGACACCGTCATTGTCATTGAACACAATCTCGACATTATCAAAGTCGCCGATTACATTATTGATATCGGCCCTGAAGGTGGAAATAGGGGCGGAAGCATCATCGCGACTGGCACACCGGAAGAAGTAAGCGAGGTCACGGCTTCCTATACGGGGCAATATCTAAAGAAAGTGCTTCAAGAAGCAAAAGACAAAGGTCAATATGAGGAGTAGGATAATAGCGTTATGGTTATTGGCATCATTTTACAAATTCTTGGGCCACTTCTTGTGGTTGCTCTTTCCTTCTATTTTGGCAAATTCATTCATGAATTCGTCCATCGCCTTTCCCAAAAGGCGTTTACGAAAGAAGATCGAAAACGGTTTTATCTGTTTGCGTCCGCGATTGGCGTAGCGAGCTTATTATCAGGATTAGGCACTTACCTTATTCACGAAGAATGGGTTAACAACCGTGCCTTAACGATGAGCTTATTTTTGTTCGGCCTTTTCCTTTTTGGCGCGAGTGCGAGCTTATTGATTGCAAGCGCCATTATCCGCACAAAAAAAGAAAAACGCGACGCTTCTTTATCCAAAGAGCTGAATTTTGTTTTCTATATTTCCATTGCCTCGACCTTGGCTGGCTTTTTGATTTTCATGGAAGGATTATCCCCATGGCTCACTTATCCACTTGTAAGTGGCTTTGCGATTGGCAAAGACGGCCTCTATTGGGTGAGCGCGGCTCAGCGCACAAAATCTGGGGATTTCCATTTGGCGTGGTATGGCGTGATCATCGTCAGCGGGGCACTTGTCTCTTATTTCGTGGCAGACCGCATCATGTTTAAGGAATATAAGCGACATGGGCTTCTTGATATCGTGATTCTTATCGCTTTTCCTGCGGGTATTATCGGGGCACGCGTTTGGTATGTCGTAGGCAATTTTGAGCGCGAATTCGCGAACGGGAAAGGGAACCCCTTTGCGATTTGGGATGGTGGATTAACGATTTTAGGTGGCGCGGTAGCAGGGGTGCTTGCCGGGTATCTATTGATCAAATTCGCCCGTAAATATTGCGATCCTCGCTTTACGATGGATGCGTGCGTGCCCGCTATTCTTTTGGCTCAGGCAATCGGCAGATGGGGCAATTTCTTCAATAATGAAGTGTATGGTCAGACCGTATCTGAATCTGGCTGGATGTGGCTTCCATCTTGGATTCGCAATCAAATGCATTTTGATGGCTATACGGGTCGTTTTTTAGCAGCGGGAATGATGAATGTTCCTCTTTTCCTCATCGAAAGCGTCTTCAATATCGCTGGCTATTTCATCATCGCGTATTTACTAGGAAAAGGCCTAAAAAAATACCTTGTCCGTGGTGACTTGACCGGTTTCTATTTCATTTGGTACGGCATTGTTCGCGTCATCATGGAACCAATGAGAAATGCTTCATTCAACATGGGCGCAGATAATGCTTGGAGCATTTGCAATTCCCTCATTTATATCGTGATTGGCCTTGCCTTATGCTCCTATTTCCATTTCTATGATTACTATAAGAAAAACGAGAACCACAAGGCGTTTGCTTTGCCTCTAGCGAGTGTATCGATCACGCTTCTAGCGGTTTTCTTCCTCTTCCTTCCTTCGTGGAGTGGTGGATATACGGACGGGAATAACAATGCTTCTTTGTTAAACACCTATACGGGATTCGAAGTTCTCTTCCAAGGAAAAGTCCCGCTTCTACTTGCAGGCTTCATCATTGTGATCCTCGGCGTGATTGCGATGGTAGCAACAATGATATATGCGACGAAAAAGAAAGAAAAAGAATCGAAAATCGCTGCGACGATTGGCGCTTCTTTGTTCATTCTAGGTATTTGCTTCTTCTTATTCGGAAAAGGTCTTACCTCCAATTTAGCTCTTATGACGGAAGAAGGGAACCCGATTACTTATTCACTCAGTTACGGTTTCTTCCTTTTCATCGGATTTGCCGCTTGGAGCGCGACGCTCGCGGTCGATTATTTAATGACGTTCCGCCCAATACGGCCATTAGCCCCCATGCCAAAAAGAAAAAATAGCGAAGAGGAAGCGTAATGCTTCCTTTTCTTTTTCGTTTTGCGCACAATTAAAGTACACTTATCGTAGGAGAGAACTATGCGCGTTTTTGATGTAATTATTATCGGTGCTGGTCCTGCGGGACTTACTGCTGCCTTATATTTAGGAAGAGCGAACCGCAGCGTTCTTTTGTTAGATAAAGACGCGCCTGGCGGCAAATTGCTCACAATTCCAAAAATCGACAATTACCCGGGCTTCCCCTCTACTAATGGCTTTGAACTTGCGAAAAACTTTGTTGAAGGAGCGTCTCGTTATGGGATCCAAGCCCAGTACGGTGCGGTGAATCTGCTCACAAAGGAGAATGATCTTTTTCATGTTTCAACGGAAGAAGAGACTTTTGCGGCAAAATGTGTGATTGTCGCTACTGGGCTTACTAATGTCCCAACCATTAAAGGCGAAAAAGAATTTCTCCACAAAGGCGTTTCTTATTGTGCAACTTGCGATGGGCGCTTCTTTCATGGACTCCCAATGGCCGTTATTGGCGATAGCGATAAAGCCTACGCGGAAGCCGCTTATTTATCTTCGTTAAGCGATGAGGTTTATTTATTCCTTTCCAGTAGATTCCGTAAGGATTCTCCAGAGCTCTCTTCTCATTCCAATGTAAAAATGATTGCGGGTGCTTCTATCGAACGTATTGAAGGCAAAACGAAAGTCGAAGCGCTTGTTTATACGCTAAACGGGAAAGAGATTTCCCTTCCCATTTCCGCCGTTTTCCCACTTCAAGGCGAAAAGGCCGCTTCTCGTTTCCTCTCCTCTCTTCCCATTAAGACCGATCATGACTTTATTGTCACGGATGAAGGGATGAATAGCGGTGTCAAAGGCTTGTTCGCGATTGGCGATATTCGTGCCAAAAAGTTGCGTCAGGTTGTCACCTCCGCTAGCGATGGGGCCATTGCTAGTGCTTCTGCCATTTCGTATTTGAACCATTATGGAAAATAGTAAGACCCAATCATTTGCCGCTTCTGTTAAAGACGAAATCGTCTCTTTCTCACGCGAAGAAGAGAACGAACGGGCCCTTTTGTCGAGCTTTGTGAAAATGAATGGGCACATTCATCGACTAGAGGGGCGGGATATTCTCGAATGCCATAGTGAGAAAGCAAGCATCGCCAAATATATTTATCAGTGCATCCACGAACTATACGGCGTTAGCGTTCGTTTTGCTTATACCAGAAGCGCAGGTTTTCTTAAGCGGATGAATTACCTTGTGATTGTGGAGGAAAAAGTGGACGAGATTTTAGAAGACTTGGGAATTGACGTTTTGCTTTCTAAGTCTCCAAGGATAGCAAGTGCCCAAGAAGAACAAATTGCTTCTTTTTTAGCGGGCGCTTTTTTGGCTGCAGGCTCGGTCAATGACCCAAAAAGCACTTCCTATCACTTGGAAATTGCTTTACTCGATGAATCTTACGCTCGATGGCTTTCAAAATTAATGAATCGAATTCACGCTTCTCCATTTCATTCCAAAGTCACAAAAAGAAGAAATGAATATATCGTTTATCTCAAACGGAGTGACGAAATCAGCAACTTTTTAATTCTTGTCGGTGCGAAAGAATCTTGCCTTCATTACGAGAATGTTCGCATCGACCGCGATTTTGCAAATCAAACAAATCGCTTGAGCAATTTGGATTCCGCGAATATGGGCAAGACCTTGAAAGCGGGGGAGCGACAAGTGAAAGAAATCCTGTTTTTGAAAAAGAAGGGGGCTGCTATAGCAAAAATTCATAACCCGAAATTAGAGCATCTTTGTTCCCTCCGCCTCCTTCACGAAGACGCATCCTTAAGTGAATTAAGCGAATACTTGAGCGAAGAACTTGCCTCAAAAATTAGCAAAAGCAATGTGAATCACTTGTTTCGCTTCATCCATGAACTTTATCTGAAGGAGAGCCAAAAATGAAAGAAAACCCATCCCTTGATGTACTCGCGCAACTAGGAAAGCGCATCGCATATTTGAGAAAAGAAAAGAACATGAGTCAGCTTACCCTTTCTTTCGAATCGAATATCGCCAAAAGCTATATCAGCGATCTGGAACGGGGGAGAAGGAACCCAACCGTCAAAATATTGGAACGCTTGTCCCTTGCGCTAGGCGTTACTTTGGAAGAACTGTTCCGCGGGATTGTTTCCTTGGAGCAACTTCTTTAGCGTTCTTTTGCCTTTCATCGGCTCAAAAGGGTCTCCTTTAGGAGCGTTAGAAGACGCCATAACGGTATTTTTTCCCTAATTCTCTTTTTTCTTCTTATAGAAGGTTGTATCATTCCTATTGCGGTTTATACAAGGAGGACATCAGTAAATGTCAATTAAACTAGCTATCAACGGATTCGGCCGTATTGGACGTCTCGCGTTCCGTAGAGCCTACGAAGAAGGCGACTTCGAAGTTGTTGCGATCAATGACCTCGTCGATGCGGAATATCTTGCCTACTTATTGAAGTATGACACCACCCATCGTACTTGGATGAAAGACGACATCAAAGGCATCACCGAGAAAGATGCGGATGGCAATATCACCAAAAACGTTATCGTTTTCAAAGGAAAAGAGATTCCAGTTCTCGGCAAAAAAGACCCACACGACCTCAAATGGGGCGAATATGGTGTCGACATCGTTCTTGAATGCACTGGCCGTCTTAAGAGCCGCGCCGATGGCAACGTCCATCTCGAGAATGGCGCGAAAGGCGTTATGATCAGCGCCCCAAGCAGCGACAAAGATATCCCAACTTTCGTTTATGGCGTCAATAGCGATAAGCTGAGCGCCGATATGAAAGTCATCTCTGGCGCGAGCTGCACCACCAACTGCTTAGCCCCAGTTATGAAGGTTCTTAATGATACCTTCGGCGTCCAAGGCGGAACCATGACCACCGTCCATGCCTACACCAATGACCAAACCATTCTTGACCTTGCTTACAAGAATCGTCGTCGTGGTCGCGCTGCAGCTGCGAATATCGTTCCAACGACCACTGGTGCTGCTAAAGCCATTGGCTTAGTCATCCCAGAGCTCAAAGGCGCTTTAAACGGCAACGCAATCCGCGTTCCTGTCACCGATGGTTCTCTTTGCGATTGCACGATCACCCTCAAGAAGAAAGTCACCGTCGAAGAGATCAACGCCGCGCTTAAGAAAGCTGCGGAAGGCCCTCTCCACGAAGCTCTTGATTATAACGAAGACGATATCGTTTCTAGCGACATCCTCGGCAATACCCACGGTTCCATCTTTGATGCGACCATGACCATGATCGTCGAAGATCCAACCGGTATGCAACACGTCAAAGTCGTTGCTTGGTACGATAACGAATACAGCTTCACTTGCCAATACGTTCGCTTAGCCCGCGCTTATGCCCACGTTCTCGGCGTGAAATAAGGATTCAATTTAAATCAAAGCTGAAAAGGCGCTCTTCTTCTAGAAGGGCGCTTTTCATAAAAAATAGTGACTATCCTTTTATTTTTTGGATAAACTTAATTGCGGAGGATTCCAATATGAGAAAAACGAATTTATTTCTTACCACTGGATTACTTGCCTTATCTTTAGCAAGTTGCGGTGGTGGGCCGGATGATGGGAGAGTAAGAGAAATTGCTCCGGCAGGGGGAGAAACAGTAGCTACGGATAACGGTATATCCAAGCTCTCCAAAGCGGTGAAGGCAACGCCGATGCAAGACGTTTGGAGCGTGAAACTTGCCGATACGAGTACATTGAGCGTTTCTGGAACCACGAGCGAAACCTATACTAGCGAAAGCGACAAAGCCAATAATGCGACGAATACATTCGATGTCCAAGTTACCAATCCTACTTTCGAAGGCCGTTTCCAAGGATTGAACGGCGCGGAAGTGGCCAATGTCAAAGCTTCCATGGAGATGGGTGGTGACTTGTCCATAACCACAAAGCAAAACAATGATGAAGCGATTAAAGTCGAAGCAAGGGGCGCTTCGCTGAAGACATATCTTGATAGCGAATACGTTTATGTCGATCCTCGTGGCGCGAAAAATTTGTTCACGAAAGCCATCAAAGCCTATCTTGGCGATAATGGAACGTTGCTTAGTGGCATGTTCGGTTCTTATTTCGATAGCGGTTACTATTTTGAGCACGGCCTTACCAATGAACAGATGCCGTTAATCGATAGCGAAGCGACAGCGGAGGTTGATAACTATTTATCCCTCTTTAGCGATCATGCGGAAGATTACAAAGACTTCTTGAATGTGAGCAAAGATGGCGACGAATACCGTTTTTACCTCACCCTTACGAAAGCGGATTTGATTCGTATCATGAACGATGCGCAAAATAAATACGGAGACGAAACATCGATGAACGCTTCTCTTGATTTTGAAGATGAGCTCAAAGATAGCGTCGTGAACGCTTGCGAATTCCTTGTCACATTCACGGAAGAAAGCATCACAGGCGTTTCCTTTAATATCGATATGGAAATCCACGAAACGGACGATATTACATCAACCGACTCTGCCGGCAATGAAAGCGTGATTGGTGTCACGAAAGCAGACATTCATTACTCATTGAAAGGCGCGGTGTCTTTGGGAAAGGACGCCCCAGTCATTCCCGCCGAAACCAAAAATTATAAAGACGGGGTCAAGGAGCTCGAAAAGCTCATGGAAATCATCAAGAGCATATCTGGCTCTTCCGATAGCGATGTTTCCTTCCCGTTTTGATTCGGTGAATCGATAAAAAAGAGCAGACTCTCCCTTAATCCTAAAAGGATTATGGAAGAGTTTTTTCGTTGTGCTATCATTTATCCGTAAAAGGAGCAAAAAGAAATGCTTACTGTAAAAGATTTAAACAATTTAGAAGGAAAAGTCGTTTATGTTCGCGTTGATTTCAACGTCCCACAAAAAGAAGGCGTGATTCGCGACAATAACCGCATCAAAGCCGCTTTGCCGACCATCGAGGAGCTCACAAAGAAAGGAGCTCGCGTCTTACTCATGTCCCATTTAGGAAAGATTAAATGGAAAGAGCCAGATATGGCGAAGATTGAAGCGATGAAGAAAGCTAACGATATGGCTCCAGTCGCTAAAGAGCTTCAAAACCTTCTTCCTGAGACGAAAGTTCATTTCGTGAACGCCACAAGAGGAGAAGAACTGAAAGCCGCCGTTGCCGCTTTAAAGGATGGTGAAATCCTTTTGGCCCAAAATACCCGCTATGAGAAAGGCGAAGAAAAGAATGATCCAGCCTTAGCAAAAGATTGGGCTTCTTTGGCCGACGCTTATGTGATGGACGCTTTCGGTAGCGCGCACCGCGCCCATGCTTCCACAGTAGGTGTTCCTTCCATTCTCAAAGAAGAAGGAAAGCCAGTCGCTTTGGGCTACCTTATGCTTAAAGAGGTTGAGAACCTTTCTCGCTGCGTCAATGTTAAAGAGGAAGATCGCCCCTATGTTGCCATTCTCGGCGGACTAAAAGTCACCGACAAAATCCAAGTCATCGATACGCTACTTAAAAAATGTGATTACATCATTATCGGCGGCGCGATGAGTTACACCTTCCGCAAGGCGCTAGGCACCAAAATCGGAAAATCTTTCCTTGATGAAGCCGCGCTTGATTATGCGAAGAAATGCTTAGATGAAGCCAATGGCCGCATCATCCTTCCGGTCGATAGCGTCGTCACCGATAGCTTCGAGCCAGTAGAAGGAAGAAAAATCGAAACCGTCGAAGGGGATATCCCAGATGGATTCGAAGGCGTTGATATCGGACCAAAGAGCGCCACTTTGTTCAAGAGCATCATCGAAAAAGCGCACATGGTATTCTGGAATGGGCCAATGGGCGTCTTTGAGCAAAAAGAATTCCAGGCTGGCACGAAAGCCGTTTGCGAAGCGATTCGCGATTTGAAGGGCAAAGCTTTCACCGTTTGCGGTGGTGGCGATAGCGCTAGCGCGGTCAAGCAGTTTGGTTACAAAGCCGATTTCAGCCATGTTTCCACCGGCGGAGGCGCCTCTTTGGAAATGATTCAAAACGATGGCCATCTTCCTGGCGTTGATATTCTTCGCTAATTCGAGGGCAAACCATGAGAAAGAAATTACTTCTTGGCAACTGGAAAATGAATAAAACCCCATCGGAGGCAAAAGCATTCGCTCTTGCCGCCGGTGAGATGATTGACTTTGCAACCAATCACAATATCGATGTTGGCGTTGCCCCAACTTTCGTTTGCCTTCAAATAGTCAAAGAGAACATTAATCCAAAATGTATCGTCGCTGCGCAAAACTGCAATGAGCACGATCATGGCGCTTATACAGGTGAAGTATCTATCCCGATGCTCAAAGAAATCGGTATCAACACCGTTATCTTAGGACACAGTGAAAGACGTGAATACAATGGTGAAACAAGTGAAGCCTGCAATGCAAAAATCAAAGCATTACTTGCCAACGATATGACTCCAGTGTATTGCTGCGGAGAATCGTTAGATACTTATGAAAAAGGCGAAACAAAAAAATGGGTTGCTACGCAAATTCGCACCGGATTAAAGGATTTAACGCCAGAACAGGCCAAAAAAGTCATCATCGCGTATGAGCCGATTTGGGCGATTGGCACTGGCAAAAGCGCATCGAAAGAAACCGCGGAAGATACGATTGGTTTCATCCGCCGGTCGCTTCGTGAAATGTTTGGCGATGTCGCTATGGATATGCGCATCCTTTATGGCGGAAGCGTGAAACCGGAGAATGTCGCGAGCTATATGAGCGAAGAAGACATTGATGGCGCGCTCGTTGGCGGAGCATCTTTGGCTCCTGAAAGCTATCGTGGATTGATTGAAGGAATGCTGAAATAATTCTTCCAATAAATCAACGAATTGTGATATTAATTAGAGGTAGGCAGATGCCTGCCTCTTTTTAGGAGAAATCGTTATGGCTAGTAGAGTAATTGAAGTCGAAAGCAGACGTGAAAGCGCTCGCGCTTTATCCGTCGTGATGGGCTATATGGCCATTGGCTTACTCGTTACGGCAATCTCGTGTTTTGGCTTTTCTTTTTGGTTCGCTTCTTTGTATAGCGAAGCACAAGCGGCTGGACCGTTATCGGAAGAAATTATGACGCAGAAGCTATTGTTTGTCATGGTGGGGGCGATGGTCGCACTAGTAATCCTTAACTTTGTTATGTCCATTACCTTATTAAAGGCGAAAAAAGGAGCGTGGATTCCTTATCTTCTTTACACCGCGATAATGGGTCTTATGCTCGCTCCATTTGTTATGTGGATTGATTTTGCTACTCTAGGAACCGCTTTCGGCATCACAAGCGCTGTCTTCCTTATCCTTTTCTTGATTGGCTATTTTTCGAAAGCGGATCTGACGCCACTTGCTTTGATTGGACTCGGTTTGCTGTTTTCGGTGATTTTCGTCCCGCTTCCATTTCTCATCCTTTATTTCATTAATCCGATTGCTTGGCCGATTTGGAACTGCCTCGCCGCTTTAATCTGCGCCGTCGTCATTATGCTATTCGTCTCTTTTGACGCAAATCAAATGAACCGTGCGATTCAAGGCGGTGTCTTCACAAACAATTTGGCACTTTATTATGCTTATACGTTCTATTGCGACTTCATCATGATCTTCATCAGGATCCTTATGATTCTTGCTTCGTCAAAGAGGAAATAACATTAAGAAACACTATTGCCAAAGAATTAGCGTCATCAGCGGATGACGCTTTTTTTGATTGATAGACGAGGACTGTATTCAATAGACATACATCCTATATATATGTATATACGAATACAAAATGGGGGGAGAACTAAAAAATGACAAAAAAATAATAAATTCCCTCTTGCAAAGTTTTGCCATGCTAGTAAGATATGACTCGCTGCGAAATCAAGGAAACGCGATAAGCAGTCAATACAATCCCCCCGAAAGAAAAAAAGAACAAAAATTCTTCAAAAAGTTCTTGACGGACAAAAAGTGGAAGAGTATTGTATACGAGCACGCTTGAGCAAGGGATGAGCAATCCCCACTACTAAAGTAGTGAAGTGTGCAACTGATCTTTGAAAACTAGATAGATGTACAATCTTAACGTCGATTCCGAATAAGGAATCAAATACAAAACCAGATAATTTATTTTTTGAACTAGATCAACTTTTTTGAGAGTTTGATCCTGGCTCAGGATGAACGC
>ERZ808245.50-NODE-50-length-83160-cov-5.412262_pt1 | contig 83160 bp, 66 predicted proteins | sample MGYA00521243_ERZ808245 | MGnify/ENA primary metagenome ERZ808245 (study PRJEB31516, sample SAMN03275576) | gut metagenome | biome: mammalia-associated habitat; material: feces | host: Papio cynocephalus | place: Kenya | collected 2012-07-07 ... | reverse complement strand
GTAGGTCTCGCCGGCCGTCATGCGGCGGTCGATGGAGATGGAGCAGGAGTCCGCGACGGCGCAGCGGGAGGGAGAGGTGTAGAAGATCTGGCTGGTGGTGCAGGTGCCGCGGCCGAGGAAGCGGGCATCCTCCCAGTGCTCGGGATTGTACTTCGGGTCGAGCATCTTCACGAGGCCCTTGACCTCCTTGTCGTCGCCGGCGTCGTTCTCGTTGAGGTCACGGACGTTGAGCAGGACCTCGGCCATCTTGTGAATGGCGTTGTCGCCGCGCTCGGGCGCGGAGCCGTGGCAGGAGACGCCGTGCATATCGACGCGGATCTCCATGCGGCCGCGGTGACCGCGGTAGATGCCGCCGTCGGTGGGCTCGGTGGAGATGACAAACTCGATCTGGTCGCGCGCGTCCTCGGGGCCCTTGAAGTATTCGTTGACGATGGACTGCCAGCACATACCGTCGCAGTCCTCCTCCTGCACGGAGCCGACGACCATGATCTTGTAGCCCTCGGGGATGAGGCCGAGGTCCTTCATGATCTTCGCGCCGTAGGTGGCGGAGGCCATACCGCCCTCCTGGTCGGAGCCACCGCGGCCGTAAATGACCTTCTCGTCCTCGTAGCCTTGATAGGGGTCGTGGGTCCAGTTTTCGATGTTGCCGATGCCGACGGTGTCGATGTGGGAGTCAAGCGCGATGATCTTGTCGCCCGTGCCCATCCAGCCGATGACGTTGCCGAGCTTGTCGAACTCGACCTTATCGTAGCCGAGTTTCTTCATTTCCTCGGCAATGCGGTTGGCGACGCCCTTTTCCTCGCAGCTCTCGCTGGGAATGGCGATCATGTCGCGCAGGAAACGGGTCATGTCCGCTTGATAGCCTTGAGCAGCCTTTTTGATCGCTTCAAAATCCATGAGAAAACCTCCGTACATAAATTCAGATTTGTCTATTGTATTTTTCATTTCCTTTTACTCTGCCTCTATCATAGCATAAGCTTCGGCAAAGTCAAACAAAAAATTTGCAAATCTGAAAATTTTTTTGAAAAAATGATTGCTTTTTCTTTTATCTATGGTATGATGTAAGCGTGAAAACAGCGTAAGGGAGGAGATAAACTATAGAAGCATCAAAGCTGGAGACTCTGCGGCAGCTCGCCAAGGGCATCGCCGCCCAGTTCGGCAGCAGCTGCGAGGTCGTGGTCCACGACGTGGCTGCCAAGCATCCCGAGCATTCCATCGTCATCATCGAGAACGGACACGTCACGGGCCGCAAGGTCGGCGACGGCGCATCCCACGTCGCGATGGAGCAGGTGCGCAACGCGGACGCACAGCCGATGGATCACTTGAGCTATCTCACCAAGACGCCGGACGGCAAGATCTTAAAATCCTCCACGATGTACATTCGCGGCAAGGGCGGCAAGGTCGTGGCCATCCTCGGCATCAACTACGACATCTCCTCGCTTCTGATGGTCGAAAGCGCCGTGCGCGAGCTGACCGCCGCGGGCGACAGCACGCAGACGGAGCCGGAGAAGATCATCAACGTCAACGACGTGCTCGACGAGCTCATCGCACAGTCGGTCGCCCTCGTGGGCAAGCCCGCGGCGCTGATGAACAAGGAGGACAAGATGCGCGCCATCGGCTTTTTGAGTCAGAGCGGTGCGTTCCTCGTCACCAAGTCCGGCGACAAGGTCGCCAAATACTTCGGAATTTCAAAATATACACTTTATTCTTACATCGACAAACAACAGGAGGACAAGCAAAATGGGTAAAATCGATCTGAGCATCAACAAGGTCGGGCTGGAGCATAACATCCAGAAGGCCAAGGAAAACAACGTCATCATCCCCACCATCGCGCAGATGCAGCATCCCGAGACTATTCCCGAGAAGATCCAGGCCAAGCTGAAGAACGTGGGCCTGTGGGACGTCAACCCCCTCAACCTTTTCCGCATCACCTGGAAGAACGAGGCCAAGGAGTCCGGCGGCCTCTATCAGGCGGTCCCAAACTATGTTGAGATCCCCAGCGAGCTGTCCGGCGTGCCTTGCCGCATCGTCGCCATGGCGGGCAAGTGGTTCCCCACCGGCTGCCACAAGGTCGGCGCGTCTTTCGGCTGCCTCGCTCCGCGTCTGGTCACCGGCCAGTTCGACGCCAACTATCACCACGCTGTTTGGCCCTCCACCGGCAACTACTGCCGCGGCGGCGCGTTCAACTCCAAGCTGCTCGCCGTTGACTCCGTCGCCATTCTCCCCGCCGAGATGAGCAAGGAGCGTTTTGACTGGCTGAGCAAGATCGCCGGTCAGGTCATCGCCACCCCGGGCTGCGAGTCCAACGTCAAGGAGATCTTCGACAAGACCTGGGAACTCAAGCAAGACCCCAGCATGATGATCTTCAACCAGTTCGAGGAGATGGGCAATCCGCTGTGGCACTACAACGTCACGGGCTATGCCCTCGCCGACCTCTTTGAAGCCGTCAAGAAGCCCGGCCAGAACTTCGCCGGCGCCTGCTTCACCTCCGGCTCCGCCGGCACCATGAGCGCGGGCGACCTGCTCAAGGAGCGCTATCCCGGTCTCAAGCTCGGCGTGGGCGAGGCGCTGCAGTGCCCCACCATCCTCGAGAACGGCTTCGGCGGCCACCGCATCGAGGGCATCGGCGACAAGCACATTCCCTGGATCCACAACGTGAAGAACACCGACATGGCCATCGCCATCGACGATGAGGACAGCCAGCGCCTGCTGCGCCTGTTCAACACCAAGGAAGGCCAGAAGTACCTCAAGGAGGAGCTCAAGCTCTCCGACGAGCTGATCGAGAAGCTGACCTGGCTCGGCATCTCCGGCATCGCGAACGTCCTTTGCTGCATCAAGATGGCGAAGTATTATGAGCTGACTGAGAACGACGTGGTCGCCACCGTCCTGACCGACTCCGCCGTGATGTACGGTAGCCGCATCGAGGAGCTCAACGAGATGCACGGCGCGTACAACGTCGAGGAGGCCAAGCTCGACCACAACCTCCATATGCTCGGCCTCAAGACCGACAACCTAATGGAGCTGACCTACACCGACCGCAAGCGCATCCACAACCTCAAGTATTACACCTGGGTCGAGCAGCAGGCACGCGACGTCAAGGACCTCAACGCGCTCTGGTACGACACCAAGGGCACCTGGGACGCCGTCCATGCGCAGGCTGCCGAGCTCGACGAGCTCATCAACGAGTTCAACGAGGCCACCGGCCTTCTCAAGGCGCTCTAAAATAGGGAGCAGGCTCCCTGCCCATGCCAAAAGGGGGTATCTCTTACCGTAAGAGATACCCCCTTTTGAAAACCCCAGAGAAGCGCAAGAGGCTGCCGCCCCTTGACCCCCGAACTGCCGGTATGGGATCAGTTTTTTGCAACGGAATGTCCGATTTTTCCTTCCGACGATCCGGTCTGCTTCTGTTTCCGCTCAGCCGCTGCCATGGCGGGGTTACGAAGCTATTGCTTTTGCTGCGGGGTTCGAGACCATTTTCAATCTTCCGTTTTAGGAGAAATTATTATGCTGAAAAATGTGAAATGCGCGCGCTGCGTCAAGTGCGGCAAGGAATACGAGGCCACGCCCAACCTCACCAACTGCGAGTGCGGCGGCATCCTCGACATCATCTACGATTACGATTACATCAAGGCCAATCTCACCAAGGAAAAGCTCAAGAGCCGCCCGAACACGATGTGGCGCTATCGCGAGCTGCTGCCCGTGGAAGAGACCACGCCCGACACGCCCCTGCGCGTGGGCTGGAGTCCGCTCTACGAGGAAGACCGTCTCGCGAAGCTCCTCGGTCTCAAGAAGCTGTGGGTGAAGGACGACGGTCAGAACCCCACCGCGTCCCTCAAGGATCGCGCCTCCGCCATGGCGGTCGCCAAGGCGAAGGAGGCGGGTGCGGAGATCATCGCCTGCTCGTCCACGGGCAACGCGGCCTCGTCGCTGGCGGGCAACGCCGCCGCTGCGGGTCTCAGGACCTTCATTTTCGTTCCCTCCCGCGCCCCCAAGGGCAAGGTCGCGCAGCTGATGACCTTCGGCGCGAACGTCATTTCCGTGCAGGGCAACTATGAGGAGACCTTCGAGCTTTCCAAGAAGGCCATCGACAAGTGGGGCTGGTACAACCGCAACGCCGCCATCAACCCCTACCTCTCCGAGGGCAAGAAGACCGTCTCGCTCGAGATCGCCGAGCAGCTCGGCTGGAAGATGCCCGACTATCTCGCCATCTCCGTCGGCGACGGCTGCACCATCGCGGGCGTGTGGAAGGGCCTCAAGGACCTCTACGCCATCGGCTTTATCGACAAGCTGCCGCGCCTCATTTCCGCGCAGGCGGAGGGCTGTCACCCCATCAACCGCGCCATCGCGGAGAATAAGCCCTGGGAGCCGATGGAGGAGAACACCCTCGCCGACTCCATCGCCGTCGGCGTGCCGCGCAACGCGGACAAGGCGCTCATGGCGATTCGCGAGTCCAACGGCATCGTGGTCAACGTGACCGACGAGGAGATCATGGCGGCGCAGAAGCTGCTCGGCACCACCTGCGGCGTGTTCGGCGAGCCGGCGGGCGTGACCGGCACGGCGGGCGTGAAGAAGCTCTGCGAGCAGGGCGTGCTCGGCGCGAATGACACGGTCGTCTGCGTTGTCACCGGCAACGGCCTTAAGGACGTTGCCAACGCCATCAAGTTCTGCGGCGAGCCGATGAGCCTGCCGAACGACCTTGACCTGCTGGTCGAGGAGTTTGCCAAGCGCGGCATCCAAACCGAGGCGTAAACGAGAACAGAAAAGAGGAGCGCGGACCGTTGGCCCGCGCTCCTTTTGCGCTCAGACGAAGTATTTGTTGACGAGGGGGATCCGGCTCAGCAGCGCGGAGATCGCCGTGGAGACCGCGAACACAAAGACCGCGAGCAGCGGCACGGAGAAAAAGGCGTTGCAGAAGAAGGTGTCGATGCCGAAATGTTGCAGTAGCTCAATGACCATCGGATGAACAAGGTAGACACCGAAACTGTACTTGGACAGCTTGCGGAGAATGGCGTATGCCCGTTCTCCTATGTGCGAAAAATTTAGGTGTTGCTTGGCAAAGACGAAGATGGGAACACTGGTGAACAGGACATTGATTGAATTATAGTTATAGAAAATCCCGCTGGGCGCACCCTGCGCCTTGGCGTGAACGACCGGTGCGAATATAGAGAAAAGAAGCCCCGCGACACCGATGCAGTAGAGTATGATCTCCTCCCTGCGGCTGAACTCCCTCCGGCTGAGATAGTATCCGCCGACAAAATAAACGGTAAGGCCGAGCGGAAAATAGCAGTAGGTGTACATGATTACCGTGTTGATGACCGTGCTTACCCGAGGCGAGACAAAAGAGCAGAACAGGGCAAGCTGAGGCAGAAGAAAGGTGAAGATGAGCGCCAACAGGAGGAAGTACCGCATGAGCGTTTCGCTTTGAACAATAGGACGCAGCAGCGGGATGAGCAGATACAATCCCACGATCATGTAGAGGAACCACAGGTGATAATGTCCTGTGATGAATTGCGAAAGGACATCAAAGAGCGGGCTGCGGCGAAAAATGAGGCTAATGAGTGCGTAGCAGCCCGACCAGAAAACGAATACGCCGGCCATGCGCAGCACATTCTTTTTCAGTATGGTACGGATCGTGGTATCGCGGCCTAAAAACAGCGCGCCGCTGATCATGACGAAAATGGGAACCGACCACTTGCCTGTGGTGCAGTACAGATTAAAGGCGAACCATGCGCGTGAGCTGACATCGACATCAAGCCAATGCTGCGCTGAAATGTGAACGGCGACAACAGCGAAGATCGCCACAACGCGAAGAATATCAAAATAAATCACGCGCTTGGAGACGGAACGTTCTGCAGCCATATTCAGACCTCGCTTTCTGCGGCTTCCGGGGCAGGAGTGTCCTGCGTTTCCTGCGCGGCAGCTGCTTCCGCCGCGGCACGGGCGGCTTCCTCTGCACGGGCGGCGGCCTCCGCCTCGGCACGCTCACGCTCGGCGGCGGCGCCCTCGGCGCGGGCGCGGGAGACCTCCTCTTCCTTCTGCTTCTCCGCCTGCTTCATGGCCTTGTCGAGCCTGCGCCGGTTGGAGCGCTTTTCCATGCCGTGTACGACGCGCAGCACGAGAAAGAGCAGCACGACCCCCACGCCGAACCAGCTCCAGAAGCCGAGCGCGATGAGCGTTTTGAGCGTCCACAGCTCGGCCTGAATGCCGAGGAAGCAGCATACCACCGACGCGGCGAGCGCCGCGCCGAAGAGAATGACCCACAGCACCGACTTGACCGCAGAGGTCTTGCGCACACGCAGGTGCGCGATCAGAAACAGCACCGCGAGCAGGAACAGCGCGGGATACTGCGAAAACAGAATGGTACGAAAATTCATGGAAGCGTTCCTCTTTTCTTCTCTTGTTCCGTTCAGAGGGTGCAGAGCCCGCGGCGGAGGTATTGCCCCTCGGGGCCGCCGACGACCTTGCCGTCCTCGACCATCAGGCTGCCGCGCAGGTAGACCCTGGCGATGCCGCCCTCGGTGCGCAGACCCTCAAAGGGCGTGTAGCCGGCCTTGGTGACCATGTCGCGCGCGGAGAGAATGTGGCTTGCCTTGGGGTCGTAGACCACGATGTCCGCGTCGGAGCCCGCGGCGATGACGCCCTTGCGGGGATAGAGCCCGTAGAGCTTCGCGGGATTCTCGCACAGGGCGCGGCACATTCCGGCGACGGTCATTCTGCCTGCGGCGACGCCGCAGGTGTAGACGACTTCGCCGCGCGTCTCCACGCCGGGCAGACCGCCGGGGATCTTTGTGAAGTCCTCGCGGCCCATGTCCTTCTGCGCGAGGGTGAACGAGCAGTGATCGGTGGAGATGGTCTGGATCTCGCCGCGGCGCAGTCCGCGCCAGAGTGCGCGCTGATTTTCCTCGGCGCGGATGGGCGGCGCGCAGACATAGCGCGCGGCCATGGACCAGCTGGTGTCGTAGTACACGCCGTCGTCGAGGGCGAGGTACTGCGGACAGGTCTCGACATAGACCCTCTGCCCGCGGGCGCGGGCAAAGGCGACCTCGTCAAGCGCTTCGCGGTTGGTCAGGTGGACAATGATCACCGGCGCGTCCGCCGCCTCGGCGATGCGCAGCAGCCGCGCGACCGCCTCGGCCTCGAGATAGTCGGGCCTTGCCTCGGGGTGGGCGGAAACATCCGCCGCGCGGCCCGCGGCCTTCAGCTCGGCGATGCGCGCGTCGATCACGCCCGCGTTCTCGCAGTGGACGCCCGCGATGCCGCCGCGCTTTTTCAGCGCCTTGAGCGCGGAATACACCGCGCCGTCGCCGATCATCATGGCGGGATAGGTGAGGTACATCTTGAAGGACGTGATGCCCGCGGCGAACATATCGTCCAGCTCGCCCTCGATGCCCTCGTTCCAGTCGTCAATGGTCATGTGGAAGCCGTAGTCGCACGAGCATTTACCGTCGGCCTTTTTGTGCCAGAGGTCGAGCCCGTAGGCAAGCGTCTCACCCTTGTTGGGGCAGGCGAAGTCGATGATGGTGGTCGTGCCGCCGCGGATGGCGCTGCGGGTGCCGGACGCGAAATCGTCGGCGGTGGTCGTATTGCACACGTCGAGATCAAAGTGCGTGTGCGCGTCGATGAAGCCGGGAAAGAGGTAGCAGCCGGAAACGTCCGTCACCTCGGCGCTTTTTGCCTCGGCAGGGGAGATGTGGCCGACCTGCGCGATCTTTTCGCCGTCGAGCAGGACGTCCGCGCGGCGGGAGCCGCGGGGCGTGACGACAAAGCCGCCCTTGAGCAGTTTTTTCATATCCATTCAGCTCCTTTGTCTGAAAAATATTCATACACCTTTACCATAGCACGTTTTTGCTGCGATTTCCACAGAAAAAGAGAAATCGGCAAAAGCGACAAGAAAGCGCGGTGAAAATCTGTGATTATGGCGAGAGAATGCGGCTTGTGCAAAAGCGGAAAAGAAGATACAATAAACATATCCTGCCGAAGCTGTGCGCCCAATACGGACAAGCGCTCCGGCAAAAAATTCAGGAGGAAAAAAGCTATGCGCAAGTTTTTGTCCCTGCTGCTGACTCTGGCGATGGTCTTCTCCCTGGCCGTGACGGTCAACGCGGAGGAAGTCGTTGTCACGTCGGCCCCTGCCGCAACAATGGAGGGCAAGACCGTTGTTCTGCACACCAACGACGTTCACGGTGCAGTCGAGGGCTATGCCTACATCACCGCACTCAAGGCTGACTATGAGGCCAAGGGCGCGGAGGTCATCCTCGTTGATGCCGGCGACTACAGCCAAGGCACGACCTATGTCAGCACCACCAAGGGCGCCGACGCGGTCACCATGATGAATGCTGCGGGCTACAATGTCGCTACGCTCGGCAACCATGAGTTTGACTATGGCTATGCTCAGCTCAAGGAGAACATGGCCAAGGCCAGCTTCAAGGTGCTCTGCGCGGATGTTTTCAATGCGGACGGCACCACCATCTTTGACGCCAACTATACCTATACGACCAAGTCCGGCGTGAAGGTCGGCTTCTTCGGCATGGAAACTCCGGAGACCCAGACCAAGGCCAACCCCGCGCTCATCAAGGGACTGACCTTTGCGACCGGCGACGCCTTCACCAAGGCGGCTGCCGATCAGGTCGCGGCGCTCAAGGATGCCGACATTGTTATCTGCCTGGCTCATCTGGGCGTTGACGCCGAGTCAAAGCCTTATACCTCCTATGACCTTTACAACGCTGTCAAGGGTATTGATTTCATCATCGACGGCCATTCTCACACCGTGATGGATAAGGGCGCTAACGGCGAACCGATCCAGTCCACCGGTACGGCGTTTGAAAACATCGGCGTGATCGTCATCGATGACGCTACCAAGAAGATCGAGAGCAATTCCCTCTTTGCGATCGATGAGAACACCGCCAAGGACGAGACCGTTGCCGCGGCGGCGAAGGTTATCGTGGATCGTGTCAACGCCGAATACGGCGCCGTTTTTGCGAAGAGCGAGGTTGAGCTCAACGGCGCGAAGGCTCCCAACGGCAACCGTGACGGCGAGACCAACAACGGCGACCTGATCACCGATGCGATGGTTTGGAAGGTCCTGCAGAACAAGGACGGCCTAACGGTCGATACGGATCATGTGGTCGCCATCACCAACGGCGGCGGCATCCGCGCGGCCATCAAGGTCGGCGATGTCACCAAGAAGGACATCAACACCGTGCTGCCCTTCGGCAACACCGTTGCGGTCGTTTACATTACCGGCGCACAGCTTCTCGAGGCTCTCGAGGCGTCTACCTACAGTCTGCCGATCGGTGGCTTCCCGCAGGTGTCCGGCATCAAGTTTACCATTGATACAGCCAAGGAATTTGATGCGGGCGACCTCTATCCCGACTCCACCTATCACGCGCCCAAGAGCATCAACCGCGTGACCATCGACAGCGTCAACGGCAAGGCGTTCAAGGCGGACGATACCTATGCTGTCGTTACCAATAACTTCTGCGCCGCCGGCGGCGACACCTATTATGCCTTCGCTGCTGCTACCGCTCAGTTTGATACCGGCGTGCCTCTGGATGAGGCTGTGATGGAATATGTTACCACCGAGCTCAAGGGTGTCATCGGTGCAGCGTATGCCGCTCCGCAGGGCCGCATCACCATCAAGACCGCTCCGGTCGTTGAGCCCGAACCGCAGCCCGAGCCTCAGCCCGAACCGACTCCGGCTCCCACCGGCGACACCTACACCGTCGTCACGGGCGACTGCCTGTGGAACATCGCCTACAAGCTCTACGGCACCGGCACGCTCTACACCAAGCTGGCTGAGGCCAACAAGATCGCCGATCCGTATATCATCTACATCGGTCAGGTCCTGACCGTCCCCGCCAAGTAAAGACCGAACCGCAAGGAAAGCCGCCCGAATGGGCGGCTTTCTTCTGCACTTTTTTGTTTTTTACGAGTCCTATATTACCACATTTCGGGCGATTTTTCAAGTCTTGTCTTTTCCTCGTCGGGGGTGTAGATAACATGGCGAGGTGAAAAGAGATGAATGAATTGATGATATTCGGCGCGCTGTCCGCGCAGCAGACCGAGGCGGCGCTGCTGCGCGGGAACGCCGTGACGGAGCGCTTTGGCCTAACGCTCACGCCGGAGCAATGCGGACGATTGCTGGTGCGCCGCGCCGAAGCCCTGCGGGAGACGGAGCGCATCGAGCTGGGCGAGGGTATCCTGCCGAAGCTGGCGGCCGCGCTGTGCGACTCGCCCTATGTCGGGCCGGAGAACTGGGAGGAAGCGCTCGGTGGACTGACGGAGCTGTTCTACCACTTCAAGGGCGCGTGCGGCGAACGGCTCGGCGACGACGAGCTGCTCACCGCGTTGGCGCGGCTATACAACGGCTGGGCGGGTGGTTGCGCGGACCGCATCGCCGATCTCGATGGCCGCGCGATGCTGCGCTTCGCGCGCACGGGAAGGGTGGGAGACGATGACGAATGAGCTGACGTGCCCGCTGACGGACGCCGAGGAGCGGCTGTGGCAGGAAAAACTCGCCGCGCTGCTCGTGCGGCAGATCGCGCTTTACACCGCAAATGAAAGCAGCTCCGTGCCGGCTGCAGCCGCGCGGGAGCTGCTGCGCGGCGTACTGTTTTTCCTTGCCGTGCCGGAGGAAACGGAGGTAAACAGCCTTTTGGAGGCGACGGAGAGCCGATACGAGGCGGAGCGCACGGCCCGCATCCGCGCTTTGCTTCCACTCGACCTTGCGGACGAGCTGGCGCACGGGCAGCATCGCACGCAGCGGGATGCCGCGCTGACGCTCGCGCTCTGGCGAAGGGTCGCTGCGGCGCTGCCGCCGTTGGAGAACCGCTCGCTCCGCGATACGCTGCGGAGCATCGGCAGGGGCTTCCATCGCTATGATACGCGCTTTTTCCCGCAGCGGTTCGATTGTGACATTGACTATCAGCTTGCCGTTCCGGTATCGGAGAGCCTGCTGGGGATAAATTATGTCAACCAATATCTGACCTATCTGGCGGCGGAAAATAGTCTGCTCACGCGATTGCCGCAGGACGGAGTTCGCGCGGTGCTGGAGCGCTCCTGCCCCGATTGGCGCGGGCTGCTGGTGAATCTCTACGCGCCGGCCGCAGCGAACGCGCTCGCCCGCACGCTCCTCGGCGGGGAGGGGCTGACGCTCTCGGACAGTGAGATCGACGCGCTCCGCGAGCGCTGGGAACACGCGCGGCCCGAGCGGATCAAGAATGACCTGCTCGCGGCGGCAGATACGCTCGCGGAGCGGCTCGCGCTCCCGCGCGGCGCGGGGAAATATCTGAGCGGCTTCGCCCGCGAGGTCGCCGTCCGCGCCGAAGGCCTGCGCGACTGCGGTGGTCTGCGGGGACTGTTCGTATGAAAGAAAAGGGGAGCGGCTGCTGAAAAGCAGCCGCTCCTGCATTTTTTTTGGAAGGTCCGCGCTTACGCGAACAGATAGCTGTACTTGTCGCGGATGGTGAAGATCAGCGCCTCGATATCCACCGGCAGATCGTTGTCGGAGGTGGTGAGATCGTAGTCGCGCTCCTCCGCCATGCGGACGCGGACATGATCGGCGTCGAGGAAGAGGACGCCGGGGTTCTTGCTCTCCGCCATGTCCTCCGCCGTCTGGAAGAGGGTGAACTTGTCGTGGCACGGCTCGCTGGCGTAGGGGCAGAACTGCGTGCAGTTGCCGCACTCGTTGCACATCTTGTCGACGTGGATGATCTGATGGCTCTCGTCGGGCATGACGACGGCGACGTTCGCGCGGTTCGGGCAGGAGTCCACGCAGTTCTCACAGACGGTGGAGCACTGCAGGCAGCGCTCGCCCTCGCACTTGCCGGACATCTTGAGGATGCCGTGCTTGGCGATAGCGTCGGCCTCGGTGATGAACGCCTGCGCGGGGATCTCGTATTCAGAGGGAGCGCCGACCACGGCTTCGGCGAAGCGCGCGGCGTCGGCAATGCCCTCGACCACGGTCGCGGGGCCGCGATGCGCGTCGCCCGCGCAGTACACGCCCTCGAGATTGGTCTGGAACGCGGGGCCCTTGCGCTCCATCTCGATGCCGTTTGCGGCCATGAGGTCGGAATCGACCTGCTCGCCGACGGCGGAGAGCACGAGGTCGCAGGGGATGGAGAACTGCTCGCCGGACTTCACGGGGCTGCGGCGACCGGTCTCGTCCGGCTCACCGAGCACCATCCTGTCGCACAGCAGCATACCCTTGGCCTGCTTGACGGGAGCGGCCAGTTCGATGAACTCCACGCCCTCGTCGATGGCGAGCTGCAGCTCGTGCTCGTCGGCGGGCATGAACTTCTTGGTGCGGCGGTAGAGAATGGTCGCGTGCGCGCCCATGCGCTTGGCGACGCGGGCGGCATCCATCGCGGTGTTGCCCGCGCCGACGACCACAACGTGGCCGGAGAGGTTGGGCTTGACCTGCTTCTTTTCCTTCTTCATCCACTCGATGACGCCCTGCACGTTGCCCTCGATGTCGAGCTTGCCGGCCTTCCACGCGCCGGTGGCGAGAAGGATATGGGTGTAGCCCATTTCCTTGAGCTCCGCGACGGAGGGAGCGCTCTTGCCGCACTTGACCTCAACGCCATAGCTCATCATCAAGGCGATATCCTTGTCGATGGCCTCGTCGGAGATGCGGAAGGCGGGAATGACGTAGCGCGGCACGCCGCCGAGCTTGCGCTCGCGCTCGAAAATGGTGGTCTCGATGCCGGCGCGGCCGCAGAAGTACGCTGCGGCGATACCGGTCGGACCGCCGCCGATGATGGCGACGCGCTTGCCCTCGACGCGCTCGGGCAGCTTGATGGACGCCATCAAGGCGTTGTAGCCCTTCTGCGCGGCGAGGAGCTTGGTGTCGCGGATGTGGACGCTCTCCTCATAGAAGTTGCGGGAGCATTTGCTCTGGCAGCGGTGCGCGCAGATGGTGCCGGTGATGAAGGGCAGGGCGTTCTTTTCGGTGATGAGCTTGAGCGCGGGGCCGTAAAGACCCTTGCGGCACAGCTCGATGTACTCGGGGATATCCTGCTCGATGGGGCAGCCGCCCTTGCAGGGCGCGGTGAAGCAGTCGAGCCAGGGCACCTGCTCGGTGGACTTGCGGCTGGGCAGGGGCTTGATGGGCTTGAGGTGATGGTAATTCGTGCGGGCAGAGGCGGCGAGGTCGGAGATCGCGGCGGAGTCGGTGCCGGCAAAGGCGCGGTATTCCATCGGCTCGACCTTCTCGACCATCTGGCGCAGACGGTTGTAGCCGCCCGGCTTGAGAATCGTGGTGGCGACGGTGATGGGCCAAATGCCCGCGGCAAAGAGCTTATCGCAGTTGAAGTATTCCGCGCCGCCGGCGAAGGAGATACGCATTTTGCCGCCGAACGCGCGGGAGATGCGATTGCACATCTCGATGGTCAGCGGGAAGAGGCTGCGGCCGGACATATACATCTCGTCGTTCGGCAGCTCGCCGCGCGTGGTGTCCACGGGGAAGGTGTTGGAGAGCTTGAGACCGAACTCCAGGCCCTCCTTGTCCGCGAGCTTCTGCAGACGCTCGAACATGGGCACCGCGTCCTCCCACTGGAGGTCCTCGTTGAAGTGATGCTCGTCGAACACGATGTAGTCATAGCCCATGGAGTCGAGGATGCTGCGGGCGGTCTTATAGCCGAGGATGGTGGGGTTGCACTTGACGAAGGTGTGCAGATGCTTCTCCGTGAGCAGATAGCTCGCAATGCGCTCGATCTCCTGCGGCGGGCAGCCGTGGAGCGTGGAGACGGTGACGGAGCGGGACACGCGCGGGGAGATGTGCGCGATGAAATCACGCTCGGCGGGGAAGAGCTCGGCGAGCACCTTCTTGCACTCCTTGAACTGCGCCGTCTTGCTTGCGTCCATCATGTTGTCGATGTAGCTGTTGACCTTGCGGCCCTTGATGCCCTCTAAGTCGTAGCCGACGGACATATTGAACACGAAGCCGTCGGGATCGCCGAGGCCGTAGACCTTGCTGATGACCTTGAGCGCGCACCAGGCCTTGATGTACTCGTCCTGCGCCTGCGCCACGGTCAGCTCGGTGGACCACTCCTGGTTGTAGCCCTCGTCGGCGGCGAGGATGCAGGGACGGGGCACGCAGGCGGCGAGGTCGGCGCCGTCCATCTTCTGCACGGTCTTGACCTCGAAGAAGCGGGCGCCGGCGAAATAGGCGGCGATGATGTTCTGCGCGAGCTGGCTGTTGGGGCCGGCGGCGGGGCCGAACGGCGTCTCGATGCGCTCGCCGAAGATGGGCAGGCTCTTGCCCGTGGCCTCATACTTCTTGTGGACGCCGAAGATGTCGCCGCTCTGGGCGTACTCGGTCACGACCCAATTCATCAGGGACGCGAACGGAATGGGATACATTTTCTCAGACATCGTTGTTCCTCCTATGTAATGTTACCTTAATACTCGCAGTGATTGAGGCTGCCCCAGAGCTTCTTCGCGGCCTCGAGGATGTGGGCGTTCTCGGCCTCCTCGTCGATGCCGACGAGCTGGCGGTCGAGCATGAGCGTCTTGCCGGCGGCGATGGTGGTCTGGCACTGGCGGCCCGTCATGCCGAAGATCATGTGACCGTCGATGTTCGCGTCGGAGAACGGGGTGAACGGCTTGTAGTCCATCACGATGATGTCCGCCGCCGCGCCGGCCTTGAGCACGCCGAGCTGGTCGGGGAAGTATTTCGCGCCGATCTTCGCGTTGTTCTTGAAGAGCATATCGGTGACCTCGCACCAGCCGACGTTCGGCAGGCAGTTCTGGCTGCGCTGGGAGCAGAGGGCGACCTTGAGGGATTCGAGCATATCGTTGGTGTAGGCGTCGGTGCCCATGCCGAGCAGGATGCCGCGTTTGTAGAGCTGGAGGACGGGGCAGATGCCGATGGCGTTGCCCATGTTGGATTCCGGGTTGTTCACGACCATCGTGCCGGTCTCCTTGATGATCTCCATCTCGGCGGTGTTGACGTGGATGCAGTGGCCGAGGATCGTCTTGGGACCGAGGATGCCGTGATCCTGAAGGCGCTGGACGGGACGGCGGCCGTAGTTCTGGAGGGAGTCGTACACGTCGTTCATGCCCTCGGAGACGTGGATGTGATAGCCGGTGCGGCCGTTGTTGGTCTCGACCATGCGGTCGAAGGTCTTGTCGGAGATAGTGAAGAGCGCGTGACCGCCGAACATCGCCGCGAGCATGGGATCCTTGCGCTGCTCGCATTCCGTGATGAAGTCGGCATTTTCCTTGATGGCCTGCAGGCACTTCTCCTCGCCATCGCGGTCGGAGACCTCATAGCACAGGCAGGAGCGCAGGCCGAGACGCTTGCTTTCCTCGGCGATGGTGTGCAGCGTGCCGGGGATCTCGCCATAGCTGGCGTGATGGTCGAAGACGGTGGTGACGCCCTGCTTGATGGAGTCGATGTAGAGCGCGGTGGCGCTGGCCTTGGTACCGTCCATCATTAGGTGGCGGTCGATGGCCCACCACGTTCCATCGAGAACCTCGTAGAAGTTTGTCGGGTTGTTGCCGACGATGGACAGGCCGCGCGCGAGCGCGGAATAGATGTGGGTGTGCGCGTTGATGAAGGCTGGCATGATGACGCCGCCCTTGGCGTCGACGATCTCGGCGTCGGGGTACTTCGCGCGCAGGGCGGCCTCCTCGCCGACCTCGGTGATCTTCGCGCCCTCGTAGGCGACCGCGCCGTGCTCGTAGTAGCCGCGGCCCTCTGCGTCGCGGGTGATGAGACGTCCGTTGGTGATGAGCTTCATAAGTGGTTTCCTCCTGTTAAATGGTTTCAACTGACGAACCCTTCAGGCAAAAAGAAAAGACGCTCCAAGCGAGTCACTCGCCCGAAACGTCAGCGTTTCTGCCGGAGTGATAGTTTCAGCCCGTGCGCGCAGCACTTCGTTACAGCTATCAGTCATAGATTGTAGATTTATTTTACACGAGGGCGGGAACAATTTCAATGGAAATTTCGTCAAAAACCGTGAAAAGAGCCTTGATAAAACGGAGAAATCGCCTTTTGATTTTTGTGCAAAGCGATGAAGGAGCAAAAAAGCTACCCCGCGTTGGCCGTGTAGACCCCGTCAAACCTGCACATGAATTGCAGGTGGGTCGCCTCTGTCCGGCTTTACTGCTTCCAACGTCCGGCCGCAAAATGCAGTCGGGAGGCCTGCAAACCACCGGAGCGTACCGGCGTCCCGTATGACGAAATGTGGGTTTATAAAGAGCCTATCACGAACCACGCAGGGTAATTGCCATTGTAAGCGGAGCAGCGGAAAAAATCCGTCGGAAGCGAGGTTACTCCTCCTCGTCCTCCAGCATCTGCTCCATGAAGAGGTCGTAGACCTCGTTGATCTCGTCCTCGTCGACGACGTTGGCGAGCATCTCCTCGCCGTCCACCGTCTCGCTCTTGAGAATGATGAGGCCGTACTCGTCCTCATTTTCCTCCTCGCCCTCCTCCACAACGGGGAAGAAGGCCATATAGGTCGTGCCGTTGTGCTCGAGCGCGTCGATGTATTCCAGCTCGATGTCGTTGCCCTCCTCGTCCGTCAGCGTGACGAAATTCGGGCCGTATTCTTCACTCATGGGGGTGTCCTCCTCCAACAGTCGGTATTTGGGATGAGGATAGTATAGCGCATTTCAAAGCGCAATGCAAGTTTGACATCTGCACGATTTTGTATTACAATAAATTGCCTATTGTCAAAAGACAGCAAAGCGGAGCTCCGCTTTTTCAATTCGCAAAGGGAGGTAGCGCAATGGAAGGGAAACACGAAGCAGCCCGTGCGCCTCGAAAAAACCACAGAAGGGGCGGCGCCGGCATGACGGCGCTGAAGGTGCTCGGCACGCTCATGGCCATCGGCGTCTGCACGGCGCTGATGTTCTTCGGCATTTTTATGAAGTATGTCCACACCACGCTCGAGCCGGTGCTGGACGTGGATATGAGCGCCATCACGCTCAACCAGAGCTCGGTCATCTATTATCAGGACAAGAGCACGGGCGAGTGGAAGGAGCTGCAGAAGATCCACGGCGCCGAGGATCGCACGAACATTGAATTTTCCGACATTCCGGATCACGTCTGGCAGGCGCTGGTGTCCATCGAGGACGAGCGCTTCTTCCAGCACCACGGCGTAGACTGGAAATCGACCGGCAAGGCGGTGCTCACCATGCTCACCGGCGGCGGGGCGCAGCGCGGTGGCTCGACCATCACCCAGCAGGTCATCAAGAACGCCACCGGCAACAACCAGCCGACCATCAAGCGCAAGGTGACGGAGATATTCCAGGCGCTGCGCTTCTATAAGAATTATTCGCGCGAGGAGACGCTGACGTTCTATCTGAACCTCGTCTATTTCGGCAACCATTCCTACGGCATCCAGGCGGCCGCCGAGAACTATTTCGGCAAGGACGCCAAGGACCTCACCGTCGCCGAGGGCGCGGCCATCGTCGGCATCACGCAGTACCCCTATCTCTACGACCCCTCCCGCCAGGGCACGCTCGACAGCGGCAAGACCTTCCGCGAGAAGAATAAGGAACGGCAGGAGACGGTGCTCTACAAGATGCACGAGCTTGGCTATCTGGACGACGCGGCTTACGAGGCGGCGGTCAACGAGCCGCTGGTGTTCGTGTGGGACGACAACTATGTGCCCTCCGACCGCTCGAAGGAGAAGGTGGCGGAGACCGCCGCGGAGGAGTTCGACCCCTATCTGGTCGAGCAGGTCTTCAACGATGTGGTCGAGGCGCTGCACCGCGAGAAGAATTATTCCGAGGAGGTCGCCAAAAAGCTGCTCTACACCGGCGGCTATCAGATCTATGCGACCATCGACCCCGAGTTGCAGAGCATCGTGGAGAAGGTCTACGCCGATACGAGCAACCTGCCCTACACCTCGTCTAAGGGCGAGCAGCTGCAGTCCGGCATGACCGTCATCGACAATGCCACGGGCAACATCGTGGCGATGGCGGGCCGCGTCGGCGAGCGCGAGGGCCGCTTCCTCTTCAACTACGCGACGGCCACCCGTCCCTGCGGCAGCGCCATTAAGCCCATCGCGGTCTACGCGCCCGCGCTGGATACCGGCGTCATCACGCCGGCGACGGTGCTCGACGACTATCCCGTGCGCCTGCAGGCGGATGAGAACGGCACGGAAAAGGCGTGGCCGAAGAACTCCTACAGCGGCTACAAGGGACTTATCACGCTCCAGACCGCGCTGCGCGTGTCCACCAATACCACGGCGGTGCGCGTGCTCGAGGCGCTCTCTCCGTCCGTGTCCTATGACTTCATGACGCAAAACCTCGGCTTCACCACGCTGGTCAACAGCGATCTCAACTCCGCAGCGCTCGGCCTCGGCGGCTTGACCTACGGCGTGAACACGGTCGAGATGGCGGCGGCGTACTCCGCCTTTGCCAACAACGGCGTGTATACCAAGCCGCGCACCTATGTCGAGGTGCGAGACAACAAGGGCAGCCTTGTGCTGGAGAACAAGCAGGAGTCGTGGGTGGCGATGAAGGAGTCCACCGCGTACTCGATCAACGAGCTGCTCAAGGGCGTGGTGCGCAGCGGCACCGGCACCGAGGCGGCCTTCTCCGGCATGACCATCGCTGGCAAGACCGGTACGACCTCCAGCAACTATGACCGCTACTTTGTCGGCTACACGCCGTATTACACCGCAGCGGTGTGGATCGGCTACAACCAGAACGCCAGCATCCGCGCGAACGGCAATCCCGCCGCGCAGCTGTGGAAGAAGGTCATGAGCGAGGCGCATGAGAACCTGCCCAATCAGGATTTCAATGGGAGTACCGCCGACATGACGCAGGTGACGGTCTGCACCCGCACGGGACTTTTGCAGGGCCAGGGCTGCACCGACGTGCAGACGGTCTGGGTGGCGGCGAGCAACGCGCCCGCGCTGGTGTGCGACGGCCATGTGGCGGTGAACCTCTGCACCGAGAGTGGCAAGCTCGCGACCGAGTATTGTCCCGCCGAGTGCGTGCAGAGCGTGAATGCGATCGACTTCACGACCGAGAATCTGACGGCGGCGTGGGGCTATGAGCGCACGACGATCCTCCTGCCGCTGAGCGCGGCGGAGTATGAGGCGTATGCCGCGCAGCAGGCCGCCGATCCGACGTTTGTGATCCCTGCGGGCAAGCCCGTCCAGGCGGACGACAGTGGCAGCGTGTTCAGCGATCTGATGATGCTCGGTCCCTGCACGGTCCACCAGTACGTCGAACCGGAGCCGATGCCGGGCGAGGGCTATTACGACGAAAACGGCAACTGGGTCTCGACTGATCCGACCGACCCGACCGATCCGGATGGATCGGAGGAGGTGTCGCCGGAGCAGGGAACGGATTTCCTCAACTGGCTGCTCAACACCGCGGCGTAAAATTGAACGGAAAAAGGAAGGCTCACATCGAGCCTTCCTTTTTTGTACGCAGCACTTGAGCGGCGAGCAGCAGGAGCAATGGGAAGAGCACCATGCCCGCCACGCCGAAGGAACGGGCGCCGAGGTACATCGCCATGAGCGAGGCGATGGGCGGCAGCCCCGCCTGCGCGGCGACGAGCTTCGGCTCGGTGATGCTGCGCACGGTGAGCGTGCAGAGGTAGAGAATGACGAGCGCGGCCCCGCGGGGGACCGAGCCGAGCAGCAGCTCGGCAAGCGACCAGGGAATGAGCACCGTTCCTGTGCCGAACACCGGCAGCGCGTCCACGAGCGTGATGAGAAAGGCGGCGAGCAGGGAATAGCGCTCGCCCAGCAGCCAGAAGCCGGCGAGGAGCTGGCAGAAGGTGAGGGAGCAGAGGATCGCCTGCGCGCGCAGCCAGCGCGTGAGCGAGTGCGTCACGCCGTCGCGCCAGAAGCGCAGCCGCTGCTGCGCGTGGGGGCTTAGGCGGCGCTTTGCCGCCGCGCACAGCGCGGGATAGGAGGCGGCGAGAAAGAAAATGGCAAGCAGCGTCGTCGCGGCGAAGAGCACCAGCGCCGGCACGGCGGCCGCCGTCGAGCCGAGCAGGGCGAGGGCGCGGGAGGCGAGACCGGCGAGCGCCGTGCTGCCGTAGGCCGCCCAGTCGGAGAGCTCGGCGGTCAGAAGCTCCCGCAGCCAGTCGGGACAGAGCGCGCCGTAGGCGCGCAGCCGCTCGAGTAGTCCGCCGGTCAGCGCGGGCAGCGCGTCGAGCAGCGTCGGGAGCTGGGTGAGGAAGGCGGTCGCCTCGGTGAAAAGCGCCGAGAGCAGCAGCGAGAGGAGCCCACCGAGAAGAAAGAGCAGAAAGAGCGTCAGCAGCGCGGCGGAGAAGCCACGCCTAAAATGAACGGTCCGCCGCAGAAAGAGAATGACCGGCTCCATCGCGCGGGCCGCGGCGAGCGCGAGAAGAAAGGGCAGCAGCCACCAAAGCAAATAGCGGAGGAAGAGATAGAGCGCCGCGGCGAGCACAGCATAATAGGCGGCGGTGAGCAGAAATTCTTTTTTTTGTTCGCTCTGCAAAAAGACCGGCCTCCTTCCCGTCGGATGTTGTAGGAAAAAGCTACTTGCTCTCTGTGGATCGTTATGGTATCATATCTTCATAAAAGGACAAATGCCCACGGGAGGAAAACGGGACATGGGGAAAAAGACAAAATTCTATCTGGTTGCTGCGGACGCGCTGCCGGAGATCTTTCTCAAGGTCGCCGAGGCCAAGCGGATGCTCCACGCGGGCGAGGTGAGCACGGCGGGCGAGGCCGCGCGGCAGGTCGGCATCAGCCGCAGCGCCTTTTATAAGTACCGCGACAGCGTGCAGCCCTTCAACGACATGAAGACCGGACGCATCATCACGTTCTATGCCCTGCTCAAGGATAACCCGGGCGTGCTGAGCAATGTTCTTTCTATTTTTGCCGGTTCGGGCGCAAATATACTCACCATCAACCAGAGCATCCCGACAAACGGCTGCGCCGCTGTGACCATCTCGGCGGAGACGAGCGATATGCGCGAATCACTTGAGGAGCTTATCGCCAGCGCCGCAGAGACAGCGGGCGTGGTCAAGTTTGAGATCCTTGCGGGCTGAACCCGCGGGGAGGGTACGGCATACAATGAGTCAGCAGACTGCTTGCAGTTTGCCGACTCATTTTTTGCTGGGAAGAGAAGGGGGCTGCTATGGGCCTTATCGTACAGAAATTCGGCGGCAGCAGCGTGCGTGACTGCGAGCGGCTGCTGCGCGCCATGAGGATCGTCCGGCGCACTTGGGAGCAGGGGGACGACGTGGTGGTCGTGCTCAGCGCGCAGGGCGACACGACCGACGCGCTGCTCGCGCGCGCCCGCGAGCTGACGGAGGAACCGCCGTTGCGGGAGTTGGACGCTCTGCTCGCCACGGGGGAGACCGCGAGCGTGGCCCTCGGCGCGATCGCGCTTGCCTCGCTCGGTGTGCCGGCAGTCTCGCTCTCCGGCTGGCAGGTGCCGGTCGGGACGGACGGCACGCACGGCGGCGCGAACGTGAGAAGCGTGGGCGCGGAGCGCATCCGGCAGGAGCTGGCACAGCGGCGCGTCGTGCTCGCGGCAGGCTTTCAAGGCATTGACGCGGCGGGAGACGTCACCACGCTCGGACGCGGCGGCAGCGACACGAGCGCCGTGGCGCTCGCGGCCTTCCTCGGCGCGGAGCGCTGTATCATTTATACGGACGTAGACGGCGTTTATACTACTGATCCGCGCGTGTGCCCGACGGCGCGGCGGCTCGCCGCCGTCTCCTGCGACCAGATGCTCCGCCTCGCCGCGAACGGCGCGCAGGTGCTCCATGACCGTTCGGTCGCGCTGGCGGCAAGGCACGGCGTGACCGTCGAGGTGCGCTCGTGCGAGGAGGGGAGCGTCGGCACGCTCGTCGTGCCCCGCGCGGAGAGCGGGGAAATCACGGGCGTCACGCGCTCGCGCCGTGGGGAGGTCACGCGCGTGACGGCCATCGGGCGCGCGCTGCCGTCGCTCGCGGCGATCCATGCGGCGGTCTCGGCGCTGGAGACGGCAGGCATCACCGTCCTCGGACTCGAGGAGGGCGAGCAGCGCGTCACGCTGCTGGTGAAGCGGACCGACGAGGACGCGGCGCTCTGCGCCGTACACGACGCGCTTGTGCCACGGTGAGGAAAAGCGGCGGTTTGCGCGGCGAAGGCCGCCGCAAACCGCTTCTTCCTGCACTACACTGAGAAAAAAGAAAAGCGGAGGACGCCGCCTATGGACAAGCCGATTGCGAGGATTATTGCCGTCGCCGGCAAGGGCGGCGTCGCCGGTGCTCGCGGTGCTGGACATCATCTGACGGAGAAAGCGACGATGGAGCAAGGTGCACGTCAGCCTTGCTCCTATCGGTCAGTATGTGATATTTAAGTCCTAATTTGCCATATTATGTATCAGTCCGGGGAAGAGATCCAACCTGATTGCTCCAATTCATTTCGTACACTTTCAAGAATATCTGATAAATCTCCTTTTCCTAATTTGAAATGAACGTATACCCTTGCTTCTGCCGGACAACTTGTAGCGGTCGTACCTCTGAAAAATACCAGAAGTTTATCTCCGTCTTGCAGTCCATCAAAATGGCTTTTGGGTGACACGACGAAAGGTGTGCTATCCACAACAACTTTTTAGTGCGGCTTTCAAGGTAAAAAGGAAGCTGAAGCTGCCGCTTTTACTGTCAACGCAAAAAGAAAAAGCGGCGCGGAAAAGAATCCGTTGCAATTTCGGCGGGAATATGTTATCCTACGCTAAACCGGTCTGCGCTGCGCGAGCAGCCAATCTCAACAGGCCGGATGCTTAGGAGGTTATCTAATTGGACCCTGCTGACCCGTTATTGCCGAAAATTCTGGTACTGGTCATACTTATTCTCATCAACGCATTCTTTGCCGCGGCCGAGATCGCGGTCATCTCGCTTTCGGAAACGAAGCTGCGCAAGCAGGCGGAGGAGGGCGACAAGAAGGCGAAGAAGCTGCTTGTGCTCATGCAGGCGCCGGACAGCTTTCTCTCCGCCATTCAGATCGCCATTACGCTCGCCGGCTTCCTGTCCTCGGCCTTCGCGGCGGACAGCTTTTCAGGCCCCCTCGTGCATTGGCTGACGGTGGACAAGGGCTTTACGGCCATTCCCGCCTCGACGCTCAACACGATCATGGTGGTGCTCATCACCGTCGTGCTCTCGTACTTCAGCCTTGTGCTCGGCGAGCTGGTGCCCAAGCGCATCGCCATGAAAAAGACCGAAGCGGTCGCCCGCTTCACGGTCGGCACGGTGACGAGCGTAGCGACGGTGTTCCGCCCGGTCATCTGGCTGCTCTCCAAGTCCACGAACGGCGTGCTGCGCCTGCTGCACATCGACCCCAAGGCCGATGAGGAGGACGTGAGCGAGGACGAGATCCGCATGATGGTGGACCTCGGCGAGGAGCGCGGCGCGATCGAGTCCAACGAGAAGGAGCTCATCGACAACATCTTTGAATTCAACAACACGACCGCCGAGGACGTGATGATCCACCGCACCGACATGGTGATGCTGTGGGTCGAGGACACGCGCGAGGAGATCCTCGCGACGATCCGCTCGTCCGGCCTGTCCCGCTTCCCGGTCTACGAGGAGAACGCGGACGATATCATCGGCATCCTCTCCACGCGCGAGTATCTGCTCAACGCGCAGGCGGAGACGCCCAAGCCCATGCGTGAGCTGCTGCGCCCCGCGTATTTCGTGCCCGAGTCCGTGCGCACGGATGTGCTGTTCCGCGATATGCAGAGCAAGAAGGTACACATGTCCATCGTGGTGGACGAGTATGGCGGCACGAGCGGTTTGGTGACGATGGAGGATCTTCTCGAGGAGATCGTCGGCAACATTTACGACGAGTTCGACCCGCAGGAGGAAAAGGACATCGAAAAGGTGGGCGACAACCTCTGGCGCGTGGCGGGCTCGTGCGAGCTTGAGCGCGTCGCCGAGGCGACGGGCGTGGAGTTCCCCGAGGATGAGGAGTCCGACACGCTCGGCGGACTGGTGTTTGCCCAGCTCTCGTTCATTCCCGAGGACGGCAGCCAGTTCACGGTGGACGCCTGCGGTCTGCACATCGAGGTGCAGGGCTTCAACGACCGCCGCGTGGAATGGGCGCTGGTCTCACGGCTCCCGGAGGAGGAAACGCCCGAGGAGCAGGAGAAATAAACAAAAAAAGAAACAGCAGCTTGAAAAAGCTGCTGTTTTTTTACGGAAAGCACTTGACTTGCGCGCTTGACTTTGATAAAATAAGGCGCTTATATGTGAGAGTATGCGCAAAGCGAACCCTCACCCATTGCCACAAGGATAGCACAGGAAACAAAAAAGCACAAGAGAAAATGCTGCATTTCTATCAACAAAGCCGTGCGTGTCGCACGGCGCACCAATACATTCCCCACTGGAGACAGACCGGCGGGAAAGGAAAGGCGTGAAGAGCAAAAATGGCCAAAGACAAGATGTACGGCAAGACCCTTCGCAAAAACTTCGCTCGACATGAGGAGATCATGGAGATGCCGAATCTTCTGGAGCTCCAGAAGAAGTCCTACCAGTGGTTCCTCGACGAGGGACTGCAGGAGGTGTTCACCGACGTCGCCTCGATCACCAACTACGCGGGCAATCTTGAGCTGAGCTTCATCGGCTACAAGATGGACGAGGCCCCCAAGTACGACGTGGAGGAGTGCAAGGCGCGCGACGCCACCTATGCCGCTCCGCTCAAGGTCAACGTGCGGCTGTACAACAACCAGACGCAGGAGATCAAGGAGCAGGAGATCTTTATGGGCGACTTCCCGCTCATGACCCAGTCCGGCACCTTCGTCATCAACGGCGCCGAGCGCGTGGTCGTCAGCCAGATTGTCCGCTCCCCGGGCGTGTACTACGGCAAGGAGATCGACCTCAAGACCGACCTGCCCCTGCTCACCAGCACCGTGATCCCCTACCGCGGCGCGTGGCTGGAGTATGAGACCGACACCAACGAGGTGTTCTGGGTCCGCATCGACAAGAACCGCAAAATCCCCATCACCGAGCTGATCCGCGCCATCGGCGGTCAGGCGGAGCAGTACGCCGACCTCAAGACCGACACCGGCATCCTCGACCTCTTCGGCGACGACGACCGCATCAAGGTCTCGCTGGAGAAGGACGCCTGCAAGACCTACGAGGAGGCCATGCTGGAGATCTACCGCAAGCTCCGTCCGGGCGAGCCGCCCACGGTCGAGGCCAGCGAAAGCCTTATCAAGAACCTCTTCTTTGATCCGCGCCGCTATGATCTGTCCATGGTCGGCCGCTACAAGTTCAATAAGAAGCTCTCTCTGTGGACCCGCATCCACGGTCAGAAGCTCGCCTATCCTGTCGCCGACCCGCGCACGGGCGAGATCCTCTTTGACGCCGGCCATGTCATGACCAGCGACGAGGCCCGCGAGCTTGACGCCATCGGCGTCAACGACGTGACGCTCGACCTCGACGGCAGGACGCTGCGCGTCTTCTCGAACAACATGGTCGACCTCTCCCGCTTCGTGGACTTCGACCCCGCTGCCGAGTGCGGCATCAAGGAGCGCGTGTGCAAGAGCGTGCTCGAGGAGCTGCTGGCGAAGTACGAGGGCGAGGAGCTCAAGGAAGCCATCCGCGACAATGCCGACCGCCTCGCGCCCAAGCACATCCTTGCGGATGATATCATGGCCTCCATCAACTACATGAACGCGCTGGCGCATGGCATCGTCACAAAGGACGATATCGACCATCTCGGCAACCGCCGCCTGCGCTGCGTGGGCGAGCTGCTGCAGAACCAGTTCCGCATCGGCTTTTCCCGCATGGAGCGCGTGATCCGCGAGCGCATGACCATTCAGGACCTCGACATCGTGACGCCGCAGAGCCTCATCAACATCCGCCCGGTCACCGCGGCGATCAAGGAGTTCTTCGGCTCCAGCCCGCTGTCCCAGTTTATGGATCAGACGAACCCGCTCGCCGAGCTGACGCACAAGCGCCGTCTTTCCGCGCTCGGCCCCGGCGGCCTTTCCCGTGAGCGCGCGAACATGGAGGTCCGTGACGTCCACTACAGCCACTATGGCCGTATGTGCCCCATCGAGACCCCCGAAGGTCCGAACATCGGCCTGATCTCCTACCTTGCGACCTACGCCCGCATCAACGAATACGGTTTCATCGAGGCGCCCTTCCGCGCCGTTGATCACGCGACGGGCCATGTCTCCGACGAGGTCACCTACATGACCGCTGACGTCGAGGATCAGTTCATCGTCGGTCAGGCGGCCGAGCCGGTCGATGAGAACGGCTGCCTTGTCAACCCGCGTATCACCTGCCGCCACCGCGACGAGATCGTCGAGGTCGACCGCGACCGCGTTGATTACATCGACATTTCCCCACGCATGATGGTCTCCATCGCGACCGCGATGATCCCGTTCCTGCCGAACGACGACGCAAACCGCGCCCTGATGGGCGCGAATATGCAGCGTCAGGCTGTTCCTCTGCTCCGCCCCGAGGCTCCCATCGTCGGCACCGGCATGGAGCACAAGATCTGCATGGACTCCGAGGTCGCCGTCCTCGCCGAGGGCGACGGCGTCGTGACCAAGATGGACGCCCGCTCCATCACCGTGGCATACGACAACGGCGAGACGAAGGAATACAAGCTCACCAAGTTCCTGCGCTCCAACCACGGCACCTGCATCAACCAGCACCCGATCGTCGACGTCGGCGAGCGCGTACACGGCAAGTATGTCAACGAAAACGGCGAGACCGTCGACCCCACCGTGCTGGCGGACGGCCCTGCCACCGATCAAGGTGAGCTGGCGCTCGGGCGCAACATCCTCGTCGGCTTCATGACGTGGGAAGGCTACAACTACGAGGACGCGGTGCTCCTCAACGAGCGCCTTGTCCGCGAGGATCTGTATACCTCCATCCACCTCGAGGAGTATGAGCTCGACTCCCGCGACACCAAGCTCGGCCCCGAGGAGATTACCCGCGACATCCCCAACGTCGGCGAGGACGCCCTCAAGGACCTCGACGAGCGCGGCATCATCCGCATCGGCGCGGAGGTCCACGCCGGCGATATCTTGGTCGGCAAGGTCACGCCCAAGGGCGAGACCGATCTGACCGCGGAGGAGCGCCTGCTGCGCGCGATCTTCGGCGAGAAGGCGCGCGAGGTGCGCGATACCTCCCTCAAGGTGCCGCACGGCGAGAGCGGCATCGTGGTCGACGCCAAGGTGTTCTCCCGCGAGAACGGCGACGACCTCGGCCCCGGCGTGAACATGGTCGTGCGCGTGTACATCGCGCAGCGCCGTAAGATCCAGCCCGGCGACAAGATGGCGGGCCGCCACGGCAACAAGGGCGTCGTCTCCCGCGTTCTGCCGCAGGAGGATATGCCCTTCCTGCCCGACGGCACCCCGCTCGACATCGTTCTGAACCCCCTCGGCGTTCCGTCCCGTATGAACATCGGTCAGGTGCTTGAGGTCCATCTCGGCTATGCCGCCAAGACGCTCGGCTGGAAGGTCGCCACGCCCATCTTCGACGGCGCGACCGATAAGGACATTTCCGAAGCGCTCCAGCTTGCGGGCCTCGATCCCGAGGGCAAGAGCTGGCTGTACGACGGCCGCACCGGCGAGCGCTTCGACAACAAGGTCACCGTCGGCTACGTTTACTTTCTCAAGCTGCACCATCTGGTCGACGATAAGATCCACGCCCGTTCCACCGGCCCGTACTCCCTTGTCACGCAGCAGCCGCTCGGCGGCAAGGCGCAGTTCGGCGGCCAGCGCTTCGGCGAAATGGAAGTCTGGGCCCTCGAAGCCTACGGCGCGAGCTACACACTGCAGGAGATCCTGACCGTCAAGTCCGACGATGTGACGGGCCGTGTGCGTACCTACGAGGCCATCGTCAAGGGCCACAACGTCCCGCAGCCCGGCGTGCCGGAGTCCTTCAAGGTCCTGGTCAAGGAGCTGCAGTCCCTCTGCCTTGACATTCAGGTGCTCGACCGCGACGGCAACCAGATCGAGCTCAAGGAGGACGAGGACGCGCTCGACACCTTCAACCTCGCCCGCATGGACGCGGACGACGAGCGCAATCGCAACCCGTTCGCCGACGAGGCGGAGCTGGAGGACGCGGGCTTTGAATACGTTCCCGACGACGAGGTTGAAGCCGACCTTGCCGACGACAAAGACGAGTATTGAGAAAAGGAGGAGCACAAATTATGAGTTACGCAACGTTTGACGCCATCAAGATCGGCATCGCTTCTCCGGAAATGATCCGTGAGTGGTCCTACGGCGAGGTCAAAAAGCCCGAGACCATCAACTACCGCACCCTCAAGCCCGAGCGCGACGGATTGTTCTGCGAGCGCATCTTTGGCCCCACCAAGGACTGGGAGTGCCACTGCGGCAAGTATAAGAAGATCCGCTACAAGGGCAAGATCTGCGACCGCTGCGGCGTCGAGGTCACCCGCGCGAAGGTGCGCCGCGAGCGCATGGGCCACATCGAGCTGGCAACACCCGTTTCCCATATCTGGTACTTCAAGGGCATTCCCTCCCGCATGGGCCTGCTGCTCGACATCAGCCCCCGTATTCTGGAGAAGGTGCTGTACTTCGCGGCCTATATTGTCACCGATCCAGGCGAGACGCCGCTGATCAAGAACCAGATCCTCAGCGAAAAAGAGTATCGCGATATGCGCGAGAAGTATGAGGACGATTTCGACGCCGGCATGGGCGCCGAGGCGGTCAAGAAGCTCCTGCAGCAGATCGACCTTGAGGCGCTCTCCGAGCAGCTCCACGCCGAGCTCAAGGGCGCGAGCGGCCAGAAGAAGGCGCGTATCGTCAAGCGCCTGGAGGTCGTGGACGCTTTCCGCTTGAGCGGCAACAAGCCCGAGTGGATGATCATCGACGTGCTGCCGGTCATTCCGCCGGAGATCCGCCCGATGGTCCAGCTCGACGGCGGCCGCTTCGCCACGAGCGATCTGAACGACCTCTACCGCCGCGTCATCAACCGCAACAACCGACTCAAGAGGCTCATGGAGCTCAAGGCCCCCGATATCATCGTGCGCAACGAAAAGCGTATGCTGCAGGAGGCTGTGGACGCCTTGATCGACAACGGCCGCCGCGGCCGCGCCGTCACCGGCGCGAACAACCGCGCGCTCAAGAGCTTGAGCGATATGCTCAAGGGCAAGCAGGGCCGCTTCCGTCAGAACCTGCTCGGCAAGCGCGTCGACTATTCCGGACGTTCCGTTATCTGCGTCGGCCCCGAGTTGAAGATCTATCAGTGCGGCGTGCCGAAGGAAATGGCGCTCGAGCTGTTCCGCCCGTTCATCATGAAGAAGCTCGTGGAGGACGGCGCCGCCAACAACATCAAGTCCGCCAAGAAGATGGTCGATAAGGGCCGCCCGGAGGTCTGGGACGCGCTGGACTTCGTCATCAAGGATCACCCCGTCATGCTCAACCGCGCGCCGACGCTCCACCGCCTCGGCATCCAGGCGTTCGAGCCGGTGCTCGTCGAGGGCCGCGCCCTCAAGCTGCACCCGCTGAACTGCACCGCGTTCAACGCGGACTTCGACGGCGACCAGATGGCCATTCACGTTCCGCTGTCCGCCGAGGCGCAGGCCGAGGCCCGTATCCTCATGCTCTCCGCCAACAACCTCCTGCGTCCGCAGGACGGCGGCCCCGTCACCGTCCCCACGCAGGATATGGTGCTTGGCTCCTACTATCTCACCTTCGACCGCTTTGAAAATGGCGTGAGCCAGCTCGACAACGACGAGTTCTGGCCATCCAATGTCGATTTCTCCCTCGCTGGCAAGAGCCTAAGCGAGCTGACGGACGAGGAGCGCGCGAACACGCACCTCAACGTCTACCGCGACGAGGACGAGGCGATGCTCGCCTTCAAGGATCACCTCATCGGCACCCACCAGCCCATCCGTGTGCGCGTGGAGAAGGAGCTGCCGGACGGCACGATGGGTCACAAGATCGTCGACACGACCATCGGCCGCATTGTCTTCAACCACAACATCCCGCAGGACCTCGGCTTTGTCGAGCGCGTGGACGAGAACGGCAACCCCACCGAGCATTACTTCGATTACGAGATCACGTTCACCTGCGGCAAGAAGCAGCTGGGCAAGATCGTTGACCGCACCATCAAGAAGCACGGCTTCACCGTCGCCGCCGAGGTGCTCGACAACATCAAGGCGACCGGCTACCACAATTCCACCATCGCCGCCATCACCATCTCCATCGCGGATATGACCATCCCCGACGAGAAGTACACCCTCATCGCCGAGACCGAGCAGCGTGTCGTGGACATCGAGGACCAATTCAAGATGGGCTTCATGACCGAGAACGAGCGTTACCGCGCGGTCGTCGCTGAGTGGGAAAAGACCACCGCCGACGTTACCGACGCCCTGCAGAAGAACATGGATCGCTACAACCCCATCTTCATGATGGCGGACTCCGGCGCCCGTGGCTCCATGAAGCAGATCCGTCAGCTGACCGGTATGCGCGGCCTGATGGCCAACACCGCCGGTAAGACCATCGAGATCCCCATCAAGGCGAACTTCCGCGAGGGCCTGTCCGTGCTGGAATACTTCATCTCCAGCCGCGGCGCCCGTAAGGGCCTGGCCGATACGGCTCTGCGTACCGCAGACTCCGGTTACCTCACCCGCCGCATGGTCGACGTCTGCCAGGACGTCATCATCCGCTCCGACGACTGCGGCGCGGACCGCGGCATCATCGCCAGCGAGATCAGCGAAAACGGTCAGGTCATCGAGAAGTTCTCCGAGCGTATCCACGGCCGCTATCCCGTCCACGACATCCTCAAGCCCGGCACCGACGAGGTGCTGATCTCCAAGGATCATATGATGGACGCCTCCGACGCCGACCTGCTCGAGAAGTTCGACATTCACGAGGTCGAGATCCGCACCGTCCTGACCTGCCGCGCCCATTCCGGCGTGTGCGCCAAGTGCTACGGCATGAACCTGGCGACCAGCAAGCCCGTCGGCCCCGGCGAGGCGGTCGGCATCATCGCCGCCCAGTCCATCGGCGAGCCCGGCACGCAGCTGACGATGCGTACCTTCCACACCGGCGGCGTTGCCGGCGGCGACATCACGCAGGGTCTTCCGCGTGTTGAGGAGCTGTTCGAGGCGCGCCGTCCCAAGAAGATGGCGACGCTTTCCGAGATCGCCGGTAAGGTCAAGTTCGAGGAGGCCACGAAGGGCAGCCTGCTGAACATCATCGTGACCGCCGACGACGGCGACACCCGCACCTACTCCGTGCCGCACACCGGCCTGCGCGTGAAGGACGGCGACGTGATCGAGAAGGGCTGCCAGATCCAGGAGGGCGCGCTCAACCCGCACGACGTGCTGCGCATCCGCGGCGCTTCCGCCGTTCACAACTACCTCATTCAGGAGGTTTTGAAGGTCTACCGTCAGCAGGGCGTTGACATCAACGATAAGCATATCGAGGTCATTGTCCGCCAGATGATGCGCAAGGTGCGCGTGGAGGAATCCGGCGACACCAACCTGCTCTCCGGCGCGATGGTCGACGTTCTGGAGCTGATGGACGCCAACGAGGACATTGCGCGCCGCAATGCCGCCGGCGAGGTCAACGCCGAGACCGGCGAGCCGCTGCGTGAGGCTGAGGCCACCCAGCTCCTCATGGGTATCACCAAGGCATCCCTCGCCACCGATTCCTTCCTCTCCGCCGCGTCCTTCCAGGAGACCACCAAGGTGCTCACCGAAGCCGCTATCAAGGGCAAGGTCGACCACCTGCTCGGCCTAAAGGAGAACGTCATCATCGGTAAGCTCATCCCCGCCGGCGCGGGCCTGAACGCCTACCGTGAGTTCGCGGAGGAGATCGTCCCCGGCCGCGAAAAGCCGGCCGAGGAGGAGACTGCGGCAGAGCCGTATGACGGCGAAGCCGGCGAAACGGCCTCCGAGGCTGCCTCCACCGAGGCAAGCGAGGGCTCCGAAGAGGTCTAAATACCGCAGAAGAAGAGCCGACCGCACCGGTCGGCTCTTCCTTTATACATTAGTACCGAAAAGAAAATGAAAAAATCGTACATTTCAGAGAAAATTTTAGGTCGCAAAGGGTAAATATCGCTTGACGGTGGGGGACAACTATGCTATAATTCTACCTTGCGCGAGACTGTTTCGCGGATTTTGTTATGCCGTGAGGAGGACGCGCCGTGTTAGAAGAGCTCAGCACCGCCCAAAAGGTCGTCGGCGTGAAGCAATCGCTCCGTGCGCTGTGCGAGGGGAGGGCTGGAAAGGTCTTTCTTGCCTGCGATGCAGACCCCGCCTTGACCGGACGGGTCGAGGACGCCTGCGCGTCGGTCCCCGTGGAGCGGGACTTCACGATGGCGCAGCTCGGCAGCGCGGCCGGCATCGCCGTCGGCGCTGCGGTCGTAACGCTCCTAAACGGATAAATATGGTTTTTTCGGGATATTTTACCGATATCCTGTAAAAAATAAATTGAGCCTCCGGCTCGCAATTTTTCAGAAAGGAGAACTTTTGAATGCCTACTTTTAATCAGCTGGTCCGCAAGGGCAGAGAGCAGGCCACCTACAAGTCCAATTCTCCCGCCATGCAGTATAGCCTCAACACGCTGAAGAACAAGGAAACCAACCTTCCTTCTCCTCAGAAGCGCGGCGTCTGCACCGCTGTGAGAACTGCGACCCCCAAGAAGCCGAACTCCGCTCTTCGTAAGATCGCCCGTGTGCGTCTTACCAACGGTTACGAGGTCACCGCTTACATCCCCGGCGTCGGTCATTCTCTGCAGGAGCACTCTGTGGTCATGATCCGCGGCGGCCGCGTCAAGGACCTCCCCGGTGTGCGTTACCACATCATCCGCGGCACTCTGGACGCGCAGGGCGTGCAGGGCCGTATGCAGGGCCGTTCCAAGTACGGCGCGAAGCGCCCGAAGCAGAAGTAAGGTCTGCATGAAAGTAGAGCTTTGCCAAAAGGTCTTATCATATAAGGATACCTCTTTGGCAGGCCGAAACACGGCGGGGGCAAGCCCCGTCCGCGAGTACCTATGATTTCTATATTATAAGAAGGAGGGAAGCAAAGTGCCCAGAAGAGGTAATGTTCCCAAGAGAGAAATTTTGCCCGATCCTATGTACAACAGTGTCCTCGTGACCAAGCTTGTCAACAGCATCATGCTCGACGGCAAGAAGGGCGTTGCACAGAAGGTCGTCTACGGTGCGTTTGACATCATCAAGGAAAAGACCGGCAATGAGCCGCTCGACGTCTTTACCCAGGCGATGGAAAACATCATGCCCGTTCTTGAAACCAAGACCCGCCGTGTCGGCGGCGCCAACTATCAGGTCCCTATGGAGGTTCGTCCCGCCCGTCGTCAGACCCTCGGCCTGCGTTGGCTGACGGCCTACTCCCGCGCCCGCGGTGAGCGCACCATGGCCGAGCGTCTCGCCGGCGAGCTCATGGACGCCGCCAACAACACCGGCGCGGCTGTGAAGAAGCGCGAAGACACCCACAAGATGGCCGAGGCCAACAAGGCGTTCGCCCACTTCCGCTGGTAAGAAAGCAAGGAGAATCTTATGCCGAGAAAAGTATCTCTGGAGAAAACAAGAAATATCGGCATCATGGCCCACATCGATGCAGGCAAGACCACCACGACCGAGCGCATCCTGTACTACACAGGCGTCAACTACAAGCTCGGCGAGACCCACGAGGGTACTGCGACGATGGACTGGATGGAGCAGGAGCAGGAGCGCGGCATCACCATTACGTCTGCCGCCACGACGTGCTTCTGGAAGAACCATCGTATCAACATCATCGACACCCCGGGCCACGTCGACTTCACGGTCGAGGTGGAGCGCAGCCTCCGCGTGCTCGACGGCTCTGTGACCGTCATGTGCGCCAAGGGCGGCGTTGAGCCGCAGAGCGAGACGGTTTGGCGTCAGGCGGATCACTACCATGTGCCCCGCATGATCTACGTCAACAAAATGGACATCATGGGCGCGGACTTCTATAACGTCCTGCGCATGATCGACGAGCGTCTCAAGTGCAATGCGGTGCCCATCCAGCTGCCCATCGGCAAGGAAGCCGAATTCCGCGGCATCATCGACCTGGTCGAGATGAACGCGGACGTCTACTACGACGAAATGGGCAAGGATATGCGCGTGGAGGAGATCCCCGAGGATATGCGCGAGCTCGCGGAGGAATACCGTGAGAAGATGCTCGACGCCGTTTCCATGTTCGACGATGAGATCATGGAGATGTATCTTGAGGGCAAGGAGATCCCCACCGCCAAGATCCGCGCAGCGATCCGCAAGGCGACCGTCGCGGTCGAGATGATCCCCGTGGTCTGCGGTACGTCCTACCGCAACAAGGGCGTGCAGAAGCTGCTCGATGCCATTGTGGACTATATGCCCGCGCCGACCGATATCCCCGCCATCGAGGGTATCAACCCGAAGACGGACGAAGAAGACAAGCGTGAGCCGAGCGATGACGAGCCTTTCTCCGCCTTGGCATTCAAGATCATGACCGACCCCTATGTCGGCCGCCTGAGCTTCTTCCGCGTCTATTCCGGTACACTCAACACCGGCTCCTCCGTTCTCAACTCCACCAAGAATGTTCGTGAGCGCATGGGCCGTATCCTGCAGATGCACGCCAACCATCGTGAGGATATCGAGACCGTTTACTCCGGCGACATCGCCGCGGCGGTCGGTCTCAAGAACACCACGACGGGCGACACGCTCTGCGATGAAAAACACCCGATCATCCTCGAGAGCATGGAGTTCCCCGAGCCCGTGATCCGCGTTGCCATCGAGCCCAAGACCAAGGCCGGTCAGGAGAAGATGGGCATTGCGCTGATGAAGCTCGCCGAGGAGGACCCCACGTTCAAGACCTACACGGACGAAGAGACCGGTCAGACCATCATCGCCGGTATGGGCGAGCTCCATCTGGAGATCATCGTCGACCGCCTGCTCCGCGAGTTCAAGGTCGAGGCGAACGTCGGCGCGCCGCAGGTTGCCTATAAGGAGACCATCACCAAGGCCGTCGATCAAGACACCAAGTATGCCCGCCAGAGCGGCGGTAAGGGCCAGTACGGTCATGTCAAGATTCACGTTGAGCCCAACGAGTCCGGCAAGGGCTACGAGTTCGTCAACGCCACGGTCGGCGGCAGCGTTCCCAAGGAGTATATCCCTGCGGTCGATGCCGGTATTCAGGGCGCGATGCTCGCGGGTGTGCTCGCCGGTTATCCGGTGGTCGACGTCAAGGTCACGCTGTACGACGGCTCCTACCACGAGGTCGACTCCTCGGAGATGGCGTTCAAGATCGCCGGCTCCATGGCGTTCAAGGAAGCCTGCCAGAAGGCCGGCCCCACGCTGCTTGAGCCGATCATGAAGGTCAGCGTCATTGTCCCCGACGAGTATATGGGCGACGTCATCGGCGACCTCAACAGCCGCCGCGGCCAGATTCAGGGCTTCGAGGCCCGCTCCGGCGCGCAGCAGATCGACGCGTTCGTTCCCCTCGCCGAGATGTTCGGTTATGCCACCGACCTCCGTTCCCGCACGCAGGGACGCGGTCAGTACACGATGGAGCCCTCGCACTACATCGAGATCCCGAAGAGCATTCAGGAAAAGATCATCGATCAGCGCACCGGGCGCCACATGAGCTGAGGCACGAAAATAACAGTTGCAAATCAGCTCGATTTACGGTAAAATCATGGTGTTATGCAAGTGACACCGAAAACAATGAAAAAATCATAATAGGAGGATCACTCTAATGGCTAAGCAGAAATTCGAGAGAACTAAGCCCCACGTAAACATCGGCACCATCGGTCACGTTGACCATGGTAAGACCACCTTGACCGCTGCCATCACCAAGTGGCTCGCCATGCAGGGCAAGGCCCAGTACACCGACTACAGCTCCATCGATAAGGCTCCCGAAGAGCGCGAGCGCGGCATTACCATCAACACGGCCCACGTTGAGTATGAGACCGAGAAGCGTCACTATGCTCACGTTGACTGCCCGGGCCACGCCGACTATATCAAGAACATGATCACCGGTGCTGCCCAGATGGACGGCGCGATCCTGGTCATCGCCGCTTCCGACGGTCCTATGGCCCAGACCCGCGAGCACGTCCTGCTCGCCCGTCAGGTTGGCGTTCCCGCCATCGTTGTCTTCTTGAACAAGTGCGATCAGGTCGACGATGAGGAGCTCCTCGAGCTCGTCGAGATGGAAGTCCGTGAGCTGCTCTCCAGCTATGAGTTCCCCGGCGATGAGATTCCCATCATCAAGGGCTCCGCTCTGAACGCTCTCGTTTCCGAGTCCACCGATCCCAACGCCCCTGAGTATGCCTGCATCAAGGAGCTCATGGACGCTGTTGACGATTATATCCCCACTCCCGACCGTAAGGCCGATATGCCCTTCTTGATGCCTGTTGAGGACGTCTTCACCATCTCCGGCCGCGGCACCGTCGCCACCGGTAGAGTTGAGCGTGGTCAGCTCAAGCTCGGCGAGGAAGTCGAGATCATCGGCTTGACCGATGAGCGTCGTAAGACCGTCGTCACCGGTATCGAAATGTTCCACAAGCTGCTCGACTACGCCGAAGCCGGCGATAACGTTGGTACTCTGCTCCGCGGTGTTGCCAAGACCGAGATCGAGCGCGGCCAGGTCCTCTGCAAGCCCGGCTCCATCCACCCCCTCACCAAGTTCGTTGGCCAGGTCTACGTTCTGACCAAGGATGAAGGCGGTCGTCACACCCCGTTCTTCAACAACTATCGTCCTCAGTTTTACTTCCGTACCACCGACGTCACCGGCGTCATCACTCTGCCCGAGGGCACCGAGATGTGCATGCCCGGCGATAACGTCGACATGAACGTTGAGCTGATCACCCCCATCGCGATCGAGAAGGGCCTCCGCTTCGCTATCCGTGAAGGCGGCCGTACCGTCGGTTCCGGTGTTGTTATCGAGTGCAAGGACTAATTCCTAAATGAGATAGAAGAAAGACAGCCGAAAGGCTGTCTTTCTTTTTGCCCTGCGAAGAAGCTCCGCCGGAAAACGAGAGCGAGAGCGAAGCGGGGAAGGTGGGCGCTCAGGCGTCCTTCGGGAAGGCCAGCGGCGCAATGAAGCCGCCTTCGCCGGTGCAGAGGATATCGCCCGCGACGATCTCGCCGCCGCAGATGTAGAGGTCGGCTTGACAGACCTTGCCAGAGGGATGGTTTTTCACCGTGTAGGTGCAGCGCTCGATCATTTTGCCGCAGCAGGGCTCCAGATCAAAGCCCTGCGCGCGCTGGAGCACGTTGTAGCTCAGATAGGGCTCCTCCAGCTCCTTGGGCAGGGTGAGCGAGAGCGTTTCGACCGGCTCCGGCTCGACCTGCCAGCCGAGGGAGGTCAGGTAGGCGATGCGCTGCTCGTTCGTCGCGGCGGCAGCGGTACGGTCCGAGCCGCATGAGCGCAACAGGAGAAAGCCGAGAAAGGCAAGTAGCAGCAGCCACAAAACGCCGAGCAGCCGGCGGCGGGAATATTTCATCGTGCAGATGAACACAGCGTCACACCCTTTCACGAAAGGCTATTCCCAAACGGGGCAAAGTATGATAGGATGGGCGCAGAAATGAAAGCGAAAGCAGAGGAGAACGGGTATGGCGAAGGAACGGCTGGACAAGCTCATCGCCTCGACGGGACGCTGGTCGCGCCGCGAGGTCAAGACGCTCGTGCGTGAGGGCCGCGTGCTGGTGGACGGGAGGATCGCCGGCAGCGTGGAGGAAAAGTATGACGCGGAGAGCTGCCGCATCGCAGTCAACGAGGAGGAGCTGCTGCTCCGGAGGCACACCTATGTCATGCTGCATAAGCCCGCAGGCGTGCTGAGCGCGACTGAGGACGGGCGGGGCAGGACGGTGCTGGACCTGCTCACGCCGGAGCTGCGCAAGATCGGCGTGTTTCCGGTCGGACGGCTCGATAAGGACACGGAGGGGCTGCTGCTTTTGACGGACGACGGCGAGCTGGCGCACGCGCTGCTCAGCCCGAAAAAGCACGTCGATAAGGTCTATTATGCCCGCGTGTTAGGCAGGCTGACGCCCGAGGACTGCGCGGCGTTCGAGGCGGGCATGACGCTCGGCGACGGGCTGGAATGCCTGCCCGCAGGACTGGAGATCCTTGCCGCGGGGGAGACGAGCGAGTGTCTCGTTACGCTGCGCGAGGGGAAGTTCCACCAGGTCAAGCGGATGCTGGCTGCCTGCGGCAAGCCGGTGGAATATTTGAAGCGCCTTTCGATGGGGCCGCTGCGGCTCGATGACACGCTCGCGCCGGGCGAATTTCGCCTGCTGACGGCAGCGGAGGAGGCGCAGCTTCAGCGGTAGACAAAATGCCCAACGAAATTTGCGGGAGATTGAACACTTGTCCCAATATCCTTTACGCTTTCCACAAAAAAGAAAAAGTTTTTTGTGGAAAAAAGAAAAAAATAGCTTGCAAATTATGTCGAAGCCAAGTATAATAATTTCATTCAATCAGCAAGTTGCACAAACTACCCGCGTAAGGGTTTCGGGAGGTACACCATGTCAGGGAGAGTTTTCCAGAACATCGTTTTGCAATTCAAGGATGCGGTCGATACCGAGATCGGCGTGATCGACGCTGAGGGCACCGTCATTGCCTGTACGGAGCTGAGCGAGATCGGCAGCCATTGGAACGAGCTTGTGAATAGCATCAACGACGCGGAGGAGAGCGTGATCCCGGTCGGCGGCAAGACCTTCAAGGCGCTGTCCGGCTGGAACGGTCACTTTGATTTTGCGGTTTTTGCCTATGGCGAGAACGAGATGAGCCGCGCGGCCTGCTCCATGGCGGCGGTCGCGCTCAACGCGGCCAAGAGCTATTATGAGGAGAAGTATGACAAGGTCTCCTTCATCAAGAACATCATCTCTGACAATATCATGCTCAGCGACCTCTATATCCGCGCCAAGGAGCTGCACGTTGAGACCGAGCTCAACCGCGGCGTGTTCCTGATCCGCCGCCTGGACGAGCACTTTGAGGGCCTGACCGTGGAGGCGGTGCAGAACATCTTCCCGGATCGCCAGATCAGCTTTGCACTTTCCATGGGCGAGAGCGACGTGGTGCTCATCCAGCAGCTTGGCGAGAATGTCGGCACGCGCGATCTGGAGAAGACCGCTCAGCTCATCGAAGAGACGCTGCGCGAGAACGGCGAGAGCACGGTCGTCGTCGGCATCGGCACGGTCGCCGCGCACCTGCGCGACCTCGCCAAGAGCTACAAGGAGGCGCAGATCGCCATTGAGGTCGGCAAGGTCTTTGATACGGAGAAGTACGTTGTCAGCTACGAAAACCTCGGCATCGGCCGCTTGATCTATCAGCTGCCGACAACTTTGTGCGAGATGTTCCTGCAGGAGGTCTTCAAGAAAAACCCCATCGACTCGCTCGATAAGGAGACGCTCTTTACCATCAACAAGTTCTTTGAGAACAACCTTGTCCTCTCCGAGACGGCGCGCAAGCTGTTCGTCCACCGCAACACGCTCGTCTACCGTCTGGAGAAGATCAAGAAGCTCACCGGCCTTGACCTGCGTGAGTTCGACGACGCCATCACCTTCAAGGTGGCGCTGATGGTCAAAAAGTACCTTGCCTCCCGCGGCATCGAGGCGTAAGAGAATAGCGAAGGAGGCTTTCCGAAGGGAGAGCCTCTTTTTTTGCGCGTTGGGAACTTTTTTCGATGGGGGAACGTCAAAAAAACAACGGCTGTTTACATAATTTTTTGTTGCCATTTCTCCGCCGCTCGCGTATAATAGAATAAAATAGGCAAACTTGGAGAAAAAGGGGAGAACACGGCGATGATCCGCTTGACCGACGTGCAGAAGGAATATGAGAACGGGACACACGCGCTGCGCGGTGTGACGATGGAGGTCAACGACGGCGAGTTCGTCTTTCTCGTCGGTCCCTCCGGAAGCGGCAAATCGACCATCATCAAGCTCCTCACAGGCGAGGTCCTGCCGAGCGGCGGCCGACTGATGATCAACGGCTTCAACCTCAACAACATTTCCGACCGGCAGATCCCGCTGCTGCGCCGGTCCATCGGCGTGATCTTTCAGGATTTTCGCCTAATCGAGAAGAAAACGGTCTATGAAAATCTGAGCTTTGCCATGCGCGCCGTGGGCTCCTCACCGCGCGAGGCGAAAAAGCGCATCCCCTACGTTCTCAAGCTGGTGGGACTGGACGGCAAGGCCAATCAGTTCCCCAACCAGCTCTCCGGCGGCGAGCAGCAGCGCGTGGCCATCGCGCGCGCGCTCGTCAACAACCCCTATACCATCATCGCCGATGAGCCGACCGGCAACCTCGACCCCGCCCGCTCGCTGGAGATCATGATGCTGCTCGAGCGCATCAACCAGCTCGGCACCACGGTGCTCGTCGTGACGCACGAAAAGGATCTGGTCAACAAGTTCCAGAAGCGCGTCATTACGCTTGAGCGCGGTATCGTCGTGAGCGACGGCATCGGCTACAATATGAGGTGAGGCGCGATGAGAAGACACGATTTTGGTTACTTTTTCCACGAGGGCGTGGTGAATCTGTTCAGCCACGGCTTCATGTCCTTTGCGGCTGTCGGCATCACCGTGGCCTGCCTGCTCGTCATGGGCACGTTTTCCCTTGTGGCCTACAACGTCAACGAGCAGCTTCGTCAGCTGGAAAGCGAAAACGAAATTCTTGCCTTTGTGGACGATACGCTCACGGAGGCCCAGGGGCGTTCGCTTCAAAGCGCCATCGAGGCGGTGCCGAATGTAAGAAGCGTGCGATTTATCACACGCGAGGAGGCCTGCGAGACCTTCGAGAAAAAGTACGAGGGGAAATACGCCCTCGGCGATCTGGACCCGGAGATCCTGCGCGACCGCTTTGCCATTAAGGTAATCGACCTCGGCCGGATGGAGGAGACGCGCGAGGCGGTCAAGAAAGTGACCGGCATCGCGGACGCCCGTGCGGACGAAAATCTGGCGGAGGGCTTCATCACGCTGCGGAACGTGGCAGGCGTGGTGTGCATCGCACTCATCGCGATATTGCTGGTCGTTTCCGTGTTCATCATCTCCAACACCATTAAGCTCACGACCTTTGACCGCCGCGACGAGATCGCCATCATGAAGATGGTCGGCGCGACGAACGGCTTCATCCGCTGGCCCTTTGTGTATGAGGGCTTCATCATCGGCCTTCTGAGCGCGGGCGTCGCCTTCGGCCTGCAATGGCTGCTGTACGCGACTGTCGCGCGGAGCATTTCCATGTCCGACGCGCTGAATCTCTTCAGCGTTGTGGACTTTGCGACGATATGGAAGCCGGTCGCGCTGGTGTTCGTCAGCGTGGGAATGCTCGTCGGCGTCGGCGGCAGCCTGACGGCGATCCGCAAATTCCTGCAAGTCTGAAAAAGGAGGGCGGCTGCCCATGAGAACAAAACGAGTATTGCGCGCGGCGGTCGCGTTCCTGTTTGCCTTCGGCGTGCTCGCGGCGGACCTGACGCCGCTGCGCCTGCCGCCGCAGACGGCCTCCGCCGTCACCCAGGCGGACATCGACAAGCTGAAAAAGGAATCCAATGCGCTCTCAAGCAAAAAGAGCGAGGTGAACAAGCAGCTCAGCGCGCTCAAAAAGGACAAGGCCAACACGCTCAAGCGCAAGGCGCTGCTTGATCAGCAGATCGACCTCATCAGCGAGGAGATCGCCAACACCGAGCAGCAGATCGCGCAGTATGAAACGCTCATCGAGCAGACCGAGCGGGAGCTCAGCGAGACGCAGGCGCAGGAGGCGGATCAGTACGAGCTGTTCTGCAAGCGTGTGCGCGCGATGGAGGAGCGCGGGACGGTGTCCTACTGGTCGGTGCTTTTCCAGTCGTCGAGCTTTGAAGAGCTGCTCGGCGCGATGGACTTCATCAGCGAGGTGATGGAGGCTGACCAGCGCGTGATCGACGACCTGCGTGTGCTGCAGGAGCAGATCGCGGAAAAGCAGCAGACGCTCGAGACCTCGCTCGCCGAGCAGCAGAGCGCCAAGGAGGCGCTGGCGGTCAAGAACAACGAGCTGCGCGATCAGCGCACCGAGGCGACCGGTCTCATCAAGGAAATGGAAGAGAACGAGGCAGATTATAAGGACGTGCTCGCCGAGATCGAGGCCGAAGAGGAAAAGACGCAGAAGGAGATCGTCCGGCTGAGCAAGGAGCTTGCCGCGCAGCAGGGCAACACAACGGTGACCTACGGCGGCTACATCTGGCCCGTGACGACCAGCAAGCGCGTTACATCGCCCTTTGGCAAGCGCAACACCGGCATCAAGGGTGCCTCCACCAACCACCGCGGCATTGACATCGGCGGCGTGTACTACAGCTCTACCGTCTATGCCGCCAAGGCCGGCACGGTCATCATTTCGTCGAGCAACAGTGTGCGCGGGCAGTACATCGTCATCAGCCACGGAAGCGGCAACACGACCACCTATCAGCACCTTTCCAAGCGCTCGGTGAGCGTCGGCGCGGTGGTCAAGCAGGGACAGGCCATCGGCGTGACCGGCTCGAGCGGCGTCGGCAGCGGCCCGCATCTGCATTTTGAGATCACGGAGAACGGACAGCTCGTCGATCCGCTCAAGTACCTAACGGACTACGTTAAGGCGTGGAACTGAATTTACCGGCATGGAAACAAAGGACTCTCCCATAGAGTAGGGAGAGTCCTTTTTGTGTTGTGGGATAGGGGAGAGAGGGGAACCATGTTTGGCTTAGTGGAATGGCGCGGCGCGGGCGAGCGCTGCGGCGCGCGGGAAAAGCGTTTGGGCGGTGTGCGGTTTCTTGCCGTAGGCATCCGGCACGGCGACGGCCTGCGTGCGGTGTGGAGTCTGTGTAACGCCGCGCGGACGCTGGAACGGTGCGGCGTGACGCAGGCGGTCTTTCCGCTGACATTTTCCACGTATGAGCGCTTTGCTGCGCGGGGGATCGTCCCGGTGGATGTGCGGCCTCTGCGCGAGGCGGCGGCCGCCGACATCGCGCGCCGCGTGATGACGCAGCAGGAGATCGCGCCGAGGAGAGCGACCGTCGCGCTCTGCGCGGCGCGCGTGACGCACGCCTATGCCGCGGCGGCGGAGACGCTGGCGGCGGACACGCGCTATTTGCAGCTCTGCACGGCGCAGGGCGGCTGGGAGCTGTCGCAGACGCTGCGCAGCCGCTTCGGCGTCGCGGCTCCTGTTCTGCGCATGCCGGAGAGCGCAGACATCGTGCTCTGCTTCGACGATGCGGTGGAGACCTCTGCGGCGCGGGGCATTGTCCTGCCGCTCGGCGCTGCGTCGCTGCGCGTGACCTACGGGAACGAGCGGACAGAGAAATGCGGCGGGGAGCCGGAACAACTCCTCGCCGCATGGTATGCCTCCCTCGCGCTGCGCACGGAGGAGATCTGCGTCAAACGGGTAGAGTGGGATCAGTCCGCAAACATCGGGGTGGAAAGATAGCGGTCGCCGGTGTCGGGCAGCAGAACGACGATGCGCTTGCCCTGATTCTCGGGACGCTTGGCGAGCTGGGCGGCGGCCCACACCGCCGCGCCGGAGGAGATGCCGACGAGCAGACCCTCCTTGCGTGCCAGCTCGCGGCCGGTGGCAAAGGCGTCCTCATTCTCCACCGTGATGATCTCATCGTAGATCTTGGTGTTGAGCGTGTCGGGCACGAAGCCCGCGCCGATGCCCTGGATCTTGTGCGCGCCCGCGACGCCCTTGGACAGGACCGGGGAGCCGGCGGGCTCGACCGCCACGACCTTGACATTGGGGTTCTGGCTCTTGAGGTATTCGCCCACGCCGGTCAGTGTGCCGCCGGTGCCGACGCCCGCAACAAAGATGTCCACTGTGCCGTCGGTGTCGTTCCAAATCTCAGGGCCCGTGGTGGCGCGGTGCGCGGAGGGGTTCGCGGGGTTGGTGAACTGACCGGGGATAAAGCTGTCTGGTGTCTGGGCGGCCAGCTCCTGCGCCTTGGCAATGGCGCCCTTCATGCCCTTGGCACCCTCGGTAAGCACCAGCTCCGCACCGTAGGCCTTCATCAGCTGACGGCGCTCAACGCTCATGGTCTCGGGCATGACGATGATGATGCGGTAGCCGCGTGCGGCGGCGACGGCGGCAAGGCCGATGCCGGTGTTGCCGCTGGTCGGCTCGATGATGACGGAGCCGGGCTTGAGCGCGCCGCTCTTCTCGGCGTCGGTGATCATGGCATAAGCGATACGGTCCTTGACGGAGCCGGCGGGATTGAAGTATTCGAGCTTTGCGTAGACCTCAGCGCCGAGATTTTCCGCAGCAGCGAAACGGTTGAGCTTGAGCAGGGGGGTGGAGCCGATCAGGTCGGTGATGGTATCATAAGTCTTCATAACGGTAAACTCCTTTTATTGTAGGTTTTATAGTTTTTTGAAAAAACAGCAATTTAAAGAGAGAGGGAAAGTATTTACCGGCGACATCGGAGCATGAAAAAGGACAGCATGGGCTTGCCTCATTTCTAATTTTGCATATTTCCTATCGGATTTATAGGCATTGTAACGCGAGATCACCTATTTGTCAAGTGGGAATATGAAAAAATTGAGAAAAGAGAAAGACACAACTTTCGTCGTGTCTTTTTCTTGGCGCGGAAGAGAGGATTTGAATTGATGGAATGGGGTAAAATGCTGTAAAATGGCATCAAAAAAATCCAGTAAAATCAAGGGTTTTCTGGTTTGACTGTAAAATGCTGTAAAGCGTTATAAAAGCTGTTTGGGGTAAACTTAGGGGTCAAAATAAGCGTTCACAGAGCCGCCGAAAACGGCTTCCTCCACCAAGAAAATGACCGCCGGAACAGGAGCGGAAAGCTCTCGATCCAGCGGTCATTTTCTTCGTTGGTTTCTTTTGAGTTTCGTCGTGGTTATGCTGGGGCAAGTGGTTAAGTCTTGTCCCGCGAGAGGCAGCGGGCAAGGGTCGGCGCGGAGATATAGCCTTGCTGGAAGGGGAAGCGCTTGTGAAGGGCGGGGTATTTCTGAATACCTGGGAACTCGCTCACTTGCTTGATGTTGAGCATCTGCTTGCCGCCGGTGAAGGCGAGGATCGCTTCGAGGTTGTCGCGGTAAAATTCGGTTTCTCGTGCCATTGGAATGCTCCTTGGTGCCGTCGTGGTCGCATGGAATGCTTGTATTCTACCATCCGGCACGGGAGTAATCATGTCTTGTTTGTAAACTTTGCGTAGCCTGTGCCGCGCAGGAAACCGGCTTGGTATGCGAGAATAACGGCGTTAACGGCGGCGCTCTTTCCTGCTCCCGCTTCGCGCAAGATCATCCATAATTCGTCCCATGACAAAGACTGGCTTTCCGGCTGGCGTACCGCCTTGATTTTATCAATCGTGAGCATACTCAATTCTTCCCCTGGTCTTCTGCCATAATCTTGACATTTTCGGAGATGCGCCACAGGTTTTGAACCGCGCTGAATAATGCGAGTTCTGTATCATCGCCGTGGCCGCTGGTATTGATTGCATCGATGGCGCAAGAAATGATAGCGGCTTGTGTACGGAGCGGCTCGTAAATGTTTTCCATGATTTCCATTCTTTCCATTTCGTTTTTCTCCTGTTGATTTTTCTGCGGGAGGCCGGTATAATAACCGTACCGACCTCCCTTGTGGTGGTTGGTGGTTACGGCTCTCTGTGCCTTGCTTTGGTCGGCGGTGGCGCAGAGGGCTTTTCTAATGCTTCGATGAGAGCCATAATGCAGCGGGTGAGCTGCACAACTCCGGCGATGGTTACGATGGTTTCCATCATGGTTAAGCGATGCAGAACCGGCGGGCCGTGGTGGTCTTGCTGAACCGCTCCACCACATCGGGCAACGCCTTTTTCAGCGCAGCGGTATCGATACGGGAGGAAGTAACGGCCTTGTAGGTCACGCGCCAATCCGTCCCGCTGATGGTGTCCACGCCTTCGGCGTCCATGTGGGCCTTGATGCTGTTCTGAATGGTCTCCATTTCTGCGTCCAGCTCGTCCGCCATGCGGCGAAGCTCGCGCAGCTCCTTGATCTTGCTGTCCATTTCATTGATGCCCATTGTGTTGCCTCCTGAAAGATAAAAATTTAGACGGTGCCGAACACCGGCACCGTCTTGCTGTATATTCAGTTTGCCTTTTTCAACTTTGCGATGTCCTCGGCCATCTGGCGACACATGAGCTTGAGGAACTTCATCTCGTCCTCCAGGTCGTCCACACGGGAGCGCGGCACAAGCTTCTCTTGAATATCCTTGATGCCGTCCGCCAAAAGGTTGAACTTCGGCGTAATCTCGCTCTCAATGATGACATTCATGCACTGTATCAAATCCTGTTTCTGCTCTGCCAGCTTCTGATCCATTCTGCCGGTCATGCGTTCTTCGGATTCCGTGATCTTCGCGGTCATGCGTCCCTCAGACGCCATGATCTTTCCGGTCATGCGCTCTTCGGACGCATCAATCATTTTTTGGATTGCCTGTAAATCTTTTTCGTCAAGCATTTCTCTGCCCCCTTTTTTCTGCATTATACGGTGCCGGTATTCGGTTGTCAAGGTTCAGATGGACTGTCAGCCAAGCGGCGAGTGGCCTTAAACATCTATGCGCTTCGGCAGTCTCACTCTCTCTTATCCGCTCTCGCTCTTATGTCGCGTTCTTGCTTTCCCTTTCGGTACTCCCGTCCGCTTTCGCTTGGCGTCGTGTCCCTTGCTGTGATACTAATATACACTTGTGTAAGTGTAAAGTCAATATGACAGATTGGCTAATATTGTGTAAGTGTATTCTGTGCAATATGTACACTTGTGTAAGTGCCGCATTGTGTTATACTATGTATGAACTTATATTTCAGATTTTGGGGGTCTATTTATGCCATTGAGTGACGCAAGAAAGCGGGCAAATAAAAAGTGGAACGATGAAAACATGAAAGAGCGGTACGACAGAATACAGGTGGTCGTGCCAAAGGGAAAGAAAGAAATCATACAGGCCCACGCAGCCGCACAGGGCGAGAGTGTAAACGGCTTCATCAATAAGGCGATTGACGAGAAACTGGAGCGGGACAGTCTTTGAAACATTTGGAAGGGTCGGATTTGAAATCCGACCCTTGCGGTGCAATAAGGTCCTCATTTGAAATGAGACCCTTCCAAACGCTTTGAAGTCTGCTTCGTGCTGCTGGATCAGCACTTGAATTGCGTGTCGCTTTCCGCGCTATAGGCACAACACGCCGTGTTAGGCTCTGTAATGCGTTCTAAGCGTTCTTACGCCCTCGGTGCTGGTTTACCCCTGTCGAATAGCTGCAAGGTCTTTACGGGCTTTTGCTGGGCAAATAAGGGCAATTCCGATTTCACGGTGTGGGAGGAACGTGCGGTGCTGGGGCAGGCCGTGCGCTTTTGCGTTTCGAGAGTATACCTGCCTATCCCCTCTCCCGAAATCCAAAGGGGAGGGGTAGCGGAAAAACAGGGGGTGTCTCAAGGGCTGGGGTAAGGGGTATCACCCACATCCCCTATTCCAATCGGGGGTACCGGAAAAATGGGGCATGCCTTTTGCAAAAGGTGGTCGCGCGAATTTTAATGACGTTGACAGCAGTTTGAGGGTATGCTATATTGGCAATAGAGCTTTGCGGCAGGCCGTCTTGGGCGTTAATCGCGGGGGCAGCGCTTATCTGAGCGTTGGGCATCGCGTACTGTGTCTTGCGAGTTCTTTTTCTATGGCAAGCTCATAAGGCCGGAGCGCAAGAACAAAGACAAGAGCGGGGTTTATGCCCCGCTCTTTTGCTGTCAATCGTATGGGTTCTTCTTCCAGCCCTTGTTGATGATTGTCCAAAGGTCAGCCTTCTGTGCGCGTGTATATCCTCGGCTGTCGAGGTACTTTCTTGCTTCGGATTGGCTCACGGAATCGTTTTTGTCTGCATCGATATTGTTTTTCATATCGACGCGATCCTCGACCGAGAAACCGGCCTTGAGCATTCGCTGTGTTTTCTCAAAGCCCGATCCGCTCATAACGCTGCTTCCGTACTTCTCGTAGTAATACAAGTAGTCCGTTGTGCTCATGCCCAGTTCGCTTCTTGCATTCTTGGCATGACCGACCCATGCATCGACCGCGCCCTCGCCCAAAATCTCAGACTTTGCGCTCTCGTAAGCGTAGGTGTAACAGCGCGTCAAAAGCACGGCCTGCTCCTCGGCGCTTGCGCGCTTGTAGCTCTGGCTTGCGATCATATCGGCGGTGGAGGCCATTTGCAGAGAGGCACAGTCCTTCTGGAATTGTTGTTGCTGGTCGTAATCCAGCGAAACAATGTGTTCTTTATTGTCCTTGTCGGTGTAGGAAAGGCTGTCAGGCTTGCGTGTAGTGGGGAAGAAATCGGCAGTGCCGGTCTCTCGGTATACACGGTTCATTTCGCGGCTGATGTCGCTTTGCTCAAATTCACTCACATTGATTGGGTTGAGCATCGCATCAAAGACACGTCGCGGCGTGCTGCCTTGATATTTCTTCTCCTCGCCGAATGTGTTGACCGTTGTGGGAAGCGTTTCCCGAACGACAGGAAATCGGCTGCGAATATCGCCAAGCAACACATCGCGGGTACGTTCACCCGTGTAAATATTGCGCTGCTTTTCATCGAGACCTTTTGCCAGAGCAGCAACGACATTCGGCGTCGCAGAAGAAATGGCAGTTTTGCCAAGTGCTTCGATAGCGGCAGTTTTGGGGTCATTCTTATACACGAGAACGTCTCCGAAAAAGTCCTTTGTGTTTTCGATGCCCGGCAATTTGCCGACCGTCCTTGCAACGCTTGTGAATGTATCGGAATAGGTCTCCGGCGTCGCATAGACCGACAACAGTGAGGTTGTTCCATTGTCTGCCATTTCCACGCCAAGATCGACGAGGAAGTTCAATGGCTCGATGTTGGAGAGGTCGAGAAGCGTATCGCCATTTTGCCACTCCGCGCTTTCGCCGTTCTGCAGCCTGTGCAGCGCGTCAATGTTGATTTGCGTACCGGACATGCCTTCGTTTTTGTTCGCCAAAGCAACGTCCTTGTCCTCTTCGTCCGCTGCGCGTTTGATCGCCCCCGCCTTTACGAGCTGCATTATGCCGTAGGCAATCGCGGTGCCGGTCATGCCGCGGGCAAAGTCACTTACAGCACGAGCCTGTGCGGTAGGGTCTGCGTCCTTATGTAAGGCAGCCTTATATATCTCGTTCAGTATCTCAACTGTGCCTTTGATGGTATTCACAGGGCTGTAATCAATGGACACCGACGCGAGATTTCCGGCAACGCGCGTAAACGGAGCGGTGAGGTCGCCCGCACCAAAGCTGTGGACAGTAAAGGACTTGTCACCCGCAGAAATACGCTTTCCACTGTCGCCGATACCGACAAGGTTTAGCATGTCATGGATCGCCTAAGTAGATGCAGCGAACCTCTCGTTATCTTGGAATGTACGATATGCCGCAAGCCGGTCGGCCTGTTCTTTGGCGTAACCATTGGTGGCATTCTTGATCTTTCCTTTGTCGATAAGGGACTGTGTAGCCGCCTGTGTAGCACGCGCAGCACCCTTGTATGCTTCGTCAGAGGTCGTCAGCAAATACGCTTGGTTTCGCTCGAGCGAGGACAACAGGCGTTCGACAAATTTATCTGCCGCGGTGCCGGTGTTCAGCACTCCTGCGCCATCGGCTTTAAATGTGCGCTTTCCGCCGTGCTGCTGATAACGGCTATCGCCGCCCATGTCCACGTCCATAGTAATCTCTGCAAGGGAGAGGCGTATCGCCTTGGCGATGCTCTCGCGGGAGCTTTTAGAAAGCGCGAATTGCTCTGCGGCAACGCTTCGCGTGCCGGTGATTTTGGAGAGTGCCATATCCAGCAGAGCCGCGCCGCGCATCGTCGTGGCATCGATTGCGTAGAATGTCGTGTTGCCCACAAGGTTCTTTGCCGCAGTCTTTGGATTGGAGAGCATATTCAGGACTTGTATCGTCTTGAGTTTTTTGCCAATGTTGGGAGCGATCGCATCGGTTGAGAGGGCGGCACTGGAATTGTATGCGAACTGCTTCAACTGCTCGTGCGTCAGAGTGTCGAGGGACTTTTCCGCGATGGACCGCAGGAGCTTGCTTTGCTTTCCTGTCATGCCCTTTAGTGTACCGCGCTCGTCAGCAATATCGAGAATAATCTGCTTCATGTCCGCGTCTGAGGTGGCACTCTCAATGCGCTTGTCAAAACCGATGATCTGACGCATACGGGCGGCTCTTTCCTCGGCGGATAGATTGCCCTTTTGCAGGTTCTCCCATGCTGCTGGTTCACTCGTCTGCCCGTTGTTGTTATTTCGCGCCGTCCACTTGCTCCATGCCTGCGTACCGCGTCCGGTCTCTGTAGCGTGCTCTCGCATGACCTCGGCCCAATGATTGTATGCATCGTCGGACACATCGAGATCGATGCTCCGGCGCAGCAACTCCTGTTCAATCATGCTTGCGGCATCCACCATGACCCCGTTCCATGCGGGCGCCTTTTCAAGATACGAAGCAATGTCGTTGTAAGCGGCTTCGTCCACATCCTTCAAGAACTTCCGCGCACCGTTCCGCTCAACATACAGAAGATTTTCGGCCTGCTGTAAGCTCTGCGCCTCTGTCTGTGTGCGGTAGCGGAATGCGTTGTAATAGTCCTCACGGGACTTTCCGGACGCTTCGCCGCGTTGCTCGGTGTATTCCATTTGCCCGTTTGCAAGATTGCTCATGCGCTCGGTGCTCTGGCTGTCCGATGCTTCAAATCCGGTTGCAGCAGCGCCCATACTGTTTGGCAAATCCTCGGCTTTTTGCTTGCCGTAAATTCTTCGGATTTCCCGCTCCAAAATGTCCGGCGCTTTTTGCGTCTGTGCGTCTGTCTGCACTTCGCGCCCCTTGAAAATGGCCGCCATCAGCGGGTCGATGTGGCGCCCCGGCGCATATTCCCGCGCCGAGCGCATATCCTGCGTATTGACAGTGCCGCGCCCTTGTGCTACACTGCCATTAGGAACTTTAGGCTCGAACGTCTCGGACGTATAGGTGTTGGCCGTGTTTGCGGCATTCACCGTCGAGGTAGGGGTTCCTTTCTTTTTGATATACAGCGTCCGCGGCTCGATCGTTCCGCGCTTGACATTTTTGCCGTTGCTGGATATACTATTTTCAATAGCGGGACTAACAGGACCAGATACCGGCTCGGCCGTAAGTTGCGGGGAGGCTTCCTCCACGTTTAACGTCTGGGTGAAGTCGCCGCTATTTTCTTTGACATACATGGTCGTTATCTCCATCGTCCATTTTCTGCCCCCTCCGAAATCTGCCGCAGCAGGCTCATAACCTCGGCACGCTGCTCCGGCGGCAACTCGTGCCTAAACCGTCGAAAAACCGTGTTGTCAGAAACTCCCCATGCATCGGCCAGCCGCCAAAATGTAATTGAGCGTCGTTTCATCTCTCGCCGTATTTGTTCGTTCGCCATCGTAACCATCTTCCTTTCGCTTGACTTCCTCGTTCATTTGTGGTACAACCATCATAACACCCCATAACATTGTTTGCATATACAATTTCGTGGGTATTTAACGATTTCTTTGTACACTATTTCCCCACGAATTGACCGGAAGAAAGGAACCAAAAATGAGTGATACGAAAAGGCGGAGAAAAAGAGAGCCCGCCCTGCCAAGCGAGCAAGATACGATCCACGATCGCATACAAATTGCCCGTCAGATGAGCGGACTAAATACATCGGAAGCTGCTTACGGGCTCGGAATACCCGAAAGCACATACTTAAAATGGGAAGAAAAAGTGAGTGACGAAATACGTAGGCCACCATTTCGCATGATTGCGAAAATGGCGGATTTTTATGGTGTAACTACTGATTTTCTGTTGGGTCGCACACTATGGGAGAGCGATTGTACAAATAAAGACACAGAAGAACCGATTTGCTCGGCTCTCAATGCCTTTTCAGCAACAAAGATGCAGGTGCTTTCCTCCAGCTTTGACGGTTATTCTGTTATCCCTAATCTACTGGTAGCTCATAGCAATTTTGCACCGCTGCTGAATTCGCTATATGCGTTGTGGTGCAAGAGCAACAACGTGATCTATAAGCGGGAAATGGGAACGCCTTTTATTGATGTTGACGAGAATAAACCTTACAGCGTAGAAAAAATGATTGGCACAAATCTCAATCTTTCAGACGAGCAAATCATGGAATTTTTGCTCGACAACTCATGCAGACTTGCAAGAGAAATTTTCCGCGATATGGCCCGCGTTGATGAAGCCGAAAAGGAGGTGAACAAACATGCCAAGAAAGAGTAATACTCGCGCCGCGTCTGGAGCCGGTACAATTCGGCAGCGGCCTGATGGCCGATGGGAGGCCCGCGTGACCGTCGGCATAAATCCGGGCACCGGCAAGGCAATCCGCCGCAGCATCTACGGAGACACGCAAGCTGCCGTCCGTAAGGAAATGACCGCGATCCTCCGCGAGATCGACCGAGGGACATACCTGACGCCGCAGAAAATAACAGTCGGTCAATGGCTGGACGAATGGCTTGACACCTACGCAGCGAACAAGATTAAACCGACAACATACCTGCACTATCAAGCCTGCATCAAGAACTACATCAAGCCGCAGATCGGAGCCGTTGAGCTTCAAGCTCTGCGCGGCGTGCATATCCAAAAGATATATAACGCCATGACGAAAAAGGGGCTTAGTGGTAAGACGGTCAAGAACTGTGCCGCCGTGCTCCATAAGGCGCTCTCCGTCGCGCTGAAACAAGGCATCATTGTGGCTAATCCCTGCGACGCCGCCGAGCAGCCGAAGGTGGTACAGCGCGAAATAGCACCGCTCCGCGATGAAGATATTCCGAAATTCCTTGAAGCGATTGAGGACAGCCCTTTCCGAAACTCGCTTGCCGTCTGCCTGTTCGCCGGTCTGCGCGAGGGCGAGCTGCTTGGTCTCTCGTGGTCGCAGGTTGATTTTGAAAAAGGCCGCATCACTGTAAGTCAACAGCTCCAGCGCGAGAAGAAAACGGGCGGCGTTTACTACATCGCCGATACAACCAAGAGCGGGAAGCCGCGCACCATTGAACCGCCCCCGCTCTGCTTTGATTATCTCCGTGACGAAAAGCGCCGCCAGATGGAAAACCGGCTCAGGGCTGGTGAGCTGTGGAACAATCCTGATAACCTCGTTTTTACGGACGAGCTGGGAACGCATCTTGCTATCCATACTTTTTACAAGTACTACAAACGCATTGTCGCCAGCATCGGCAGGCCGGACGCCCGCGTGCACGATCTCCGGCACACCGCCGCCACGGTGATGATCGCAAGCGGCGCGGACATCAAGAGCGTGCAGGACTTTATGGGTCACGCCACGGCGAGCTTCACATTGAACGTCTATGCGCACACCTCCGAGCAGATGATGAAGGACACCGCAGCAAGGGCGCAATCGTACTATGATAAAGCCTTGAAAAAGGCATGAAAAATGCTCCGTCGATCTCACCGTCGGCGGAGCTGCTTTTTACTCGATTTTAGGGGTAAAAAATTCTGTTTGGGGTAAACGTAGGGGTAAAGTCAAAATCGCAAAATCAAATCCAAAACTTTTTATCACCAAAACGAGCTGTATAAAAGAAAAAGCAAGGGAAAACGCAATGTTTTCTCTTGCTTCTTTTGGCGCGGAAGAGAGGATTTGAACCTCCGCGGCGCTTTTTACACACCCTACTCCCTTAGCAGGGGAGCCCCTTCGGCCACTTGGGTACTTCCGCAAATGTCAAATTTCTTCAGCCGATGTTCAATTTGGCGGAGAGAGTGGGATTCGAACCCACGGATGCTTTCACATCGCCGGTTTTCAAGACCGGTGCTTTCAACCGCTCAGCCATCTCTCCATGCTTGTGAGGAGTCGGCTCACTCTCAAACGCAAGTGATATCTTAGCATATTGTGGGGGTACTTGTCAAGGAGAAAGCGCGAAATGTTTGCCGTAAATTAAAAAATCCCTTCGCACGAAAAGAACTTCTCGTCAGCGCTTGACCGTTCCGACGTTTTTCGATACAATATATCGATATTGTGTCCGCATGAAAGAGGAAAGGAGACCTGCCCATGCTCACCCCTCCCGAGATCGCACGAAGCCTGCTCGCCGCCGGCGAGAGCAAGGCGCGGCTGCCCCTTGGAAAGATGCTCCTGCTCGCCATATTGGCGGGAGCCTACATCGCGCTCGCGGGCGTCGGTGCGACGGCGGCCGCCGTGACGGTGGAGAGCGGCTCGCTTGCAAAGCTCCTTTCGGCCTGCGTGTTTCCCGCGGGACTTTCCATGGTGATCCTTGCGGGCAGCGAGCTTTTCACCGGCAACTGCCTGATGGTGATGGCCCTGCTGGAGCGCCGCATCACGCCCGCACAGCTGCTGCGTAACTGGCTGACCGTCTACCTCGGCAATGCCGTGGGCGGCGCAGCGGTGGCCGCGCTGGCGGTCTACAGCCACACCGCCTCGCTTTTCGGCGATGGACTGGCGCGCTCGATGGTCTCCATTGCGGAGAGCAAGGCGGCGCTCGGAGCCGGAGACGCTTTCCTGCGCGGGGTCCTGTGCAATTTTCTGGTCTGCCTCGCGGTGTGGATGGCGGCGGCCTCCAAGCGCGCGGAGGGAAAGGTCATCGCGCTCTTTTTCCCCATCCTGCTCTTTGTCCTCTGCGGCTATGAGCATTGCATCGCGAACCTGTACTACCTGCCCGCCGGTGCGTTTGCCGCGGCGGAGTACGGCATGGAAACAACGCTGACGCTTGCCGGCTGTCTCAAAAACCTCGCGGCGGTGACGCTTGGGAATCTTGTCGGCGGCGCAGCGCTCGGAGTGGGCTACCGCTTCGCTTATTTCAAAGAATGATGCGTCTACCCTGAAATAGTTTACGCAGAAAACGAAAAAAGACACACCCAAAAGGTGAGTCCATGCCTATCATAGCACGGTGCTTTATGCAATGCAAGAGAAAAATTTTCTCTTGCAGCAATTTTGTGGACAGCGCCAACACATTGTCCGGATATCGGAAAAAGCTTGAACAATATGAAGTCTTGACGCCGGAAACTTGCAGAGGTAGAATCTATCCATATTTTTTGTAAATAAAAAAACGAATAAGGAGGTTCGTAACGATGAGTGAAAAAGATCGTATTCCCGAGCTGTTTGGTTCGATGTCCTTTAATGAGGGAACGATGGAGCAGTATGTTCCGCATCAGGCGATGGAAGTCTGGCGCGACTGCCTGAAAAGCGGCAAGCCGCTGCCGCTGACCGCCGCGAACGATATTGCCGAGGCCATGAAGACATGGGCGCTGGAGCATGGCGCGACGCATTTTACCCATTGGTTTCAGCCCTTGACCGGCATTACCGCCGAAAAGCACGACAGCTTTATCAATCCCATCGGCGGCGGCAAGATCATCATGGACTTCTCGGGCAAAGAGCTGGTGTGCGGCGAGCCAGACGCCTCGAGCTTCCCCTCCGGCGGTCTGCGCGCGACCTTTGAGGCGCGCGGCTACAGCGCGTGGGACCCCACCGCCTTTGCTTTCATCAAGGACGGCAGTCTCTGCATCCCGACGGTGTTCTGCTCCTACGGCGGCGCGGCGCTGGACAAGAAGACCCCGCTGCTGCGCTCGAACGAGGCGGTCAACCGCGAAGCCGTGAAGCTTCTGCATCTTTTTGACAGCGAGAAGAATGTCGGCAAGGTCACGCCGCAGGTCGGTCCCGAGCAGGAGTATTTCCTCATCGACCGCGAGCTGTATCTCAAGCGTGAGGACCTGCGGCTGTGCGGCCGCGCCCTCTTCGGCAGCAAGCCGCCCAAGGGCCAGGAGCTGGACGACCACTACTTCGGCGTCATCCGCCCGCGTGTGGCGGCCTTTATGAAGGAGCTGGACGAGGAGCTGTGGAAGCTCGGTGTGCTCTCCAAGACCAAGCACAACGAGGTCGCCCCCGGCCAGCACGAGATGGCTCCCATCTACTGCGACGCCAACACCGCCAACGATCAGAACCAGCTCGTCATGGAGACGATGAAGAAGGTCGCCGAGCGCCACGGTCTCGTCTGCCTGCTGCATGAAAAGCCCTTTGCCGGTGTCAACGGCTCCGGTAAGCACGTCAACTGGTCGCTCTCGACCGACACGGGTGAGAACCTGTTCTCCCCCGGCAAAACACCCAGCCAGAACGCCGTGTTCCTGCTCTTCCTCGCCGCCTTTGTCAAGGGCGTGGACGAGTATCAGGAGCTGCTGCGCTGCTCCGTCGCCTTCGCGGGCAACGATCACCGTCTCGGTGCGCAGGAAGCGCCGCCGGCCATTATCTCTGTCTTCCTCGGCTCCGAGCTGCAGAGCATCATCGACGCCATCGTCGGTGAGAGCGACTATACCGAGACCGAGCGCAAGACGCTGCGCATCGGCGTGGACGTGCTGCCCTCCATCCCGCAGGACACCACCGACCGCAACCGCACCTCGCCCGTGGCCTTCACCGGCAACAAGTTCGAGTTCCGTATGCCCGGCTCCAGCCAGTCCATCGCCGGCCCCGTCACGGTGCTCAACACCATCATGGCCGAGGAGCTCAGCCGGTTCTACACGGTGCTCAAGGAAACGCCGGACTTCAACAAGGCGCTGCACGACCTTGTGCGCAAGGCGTTCATCGAGCATGGCCGCATCATCTTTAACGGCAACGGCTATGAGGAGGCGTGGGTCGAGGAGGCCGCGCGCCGCGGCCTTGCGAATCTGCGCAGCACCGCCGACGCCCTGCCGACCTATGTTCTGCCCAAGAACGTCGAGCTGATGACCAAGCATGGCGTTTACACGAAGGAGGAAATGTTCTCCCGCCACGAGATCCACATGGAGAAGTACCGCAAGGTCATCCACATCGAAGCGGCCACCATGGTCGATATGGTCCAGCACGAGATCCTCAACGCCGCCTCCGAGTATGAGAGCAAGCTCTGCGAAACGATGCTGCGCAAGCACGAGGCCGCGCCTGAGCTGCCCTGCCACGTCGAGAAGTCGCTGGCCAACTCCATCGGCATCCTCAACGACAAGCTGCTCGAGCAGACCGTGACGCTCAAGACCGCGCTGGAGACCGCGCCCGTCGGTGCCTCCGGCGAAGAGGAGATGCGCTATTACCACGACGTTGTCGCCGCCGATATGGACGCGGTGCGCGATACCGTCGACCGTCTTGAGACGCTGACCGCCGGCAAGTATTGGCCGTATCCGACCTTCTACGATCTGCTTTTCTCCGTTTGACCCCAAAAGGAACGCTCTCTGAGCGTTCCTTTTGAAATGATTATTCCAATTTATCTGTGTTGTGGAGGAGAACATGAAGTACATTTTTGTTACCGGCGGCGTGGTGTCCGGTCTCGGCAAGGGCATCTGCGCGGCGTCGCTCGGCCGCCTACTGAAGCAGTGCGGGCTGCGCGTGAAGAACCAGAAATTCGACCCCTATCTCAATGTGGACCCCGGCACGATGAGTCCCTACCAGCACGGCGAGGTCTTCGTCACCGACGACGGCGCGGAGACCGACTTGGACCTCGGCCACTACGAGCGCTTCGTGGATGAGGCGCTGAACGCGAACGCCTCCGTCTCCTCCGGCAAGGTCTACTGGAGCGTCCTCAACCGCGAACGGCAGGGCGGCTACCTCGGCGGCACGGTGCAGATCATTCCGCACGTCACCGACGAGATCAAGAGCCGCGTCTATGCCATGGACGACGGCGAGACCGACGTGTGCATCACGGAGATCGGCGGCACGGTGGGCGACATCGAGAGCCAGCCGTTCCTCGAGGCGATCCGTCAGGTCGCGGCGGAGAAGGGGCGGGGAAACGTTCTCTTCATCCACGTTCCGCTCATCGTCTCCATCCCCGGCAGCGGCGAGCTCAAGAGCAAGCCCACGCAGCATTCCGTCAAGGAGCTGCTCTCGCTCGGCATCCAGCCGGATATTCTCGTCTGCCGCACGGACAGCCCGCTGCCCGACGATGTGCGCCATAAAATCGCGCTGTTCTGCAACGTTGAGCCGGAGTGCGTGATCCCGAACGTCACGGCCTCCACGCTCTATGAGGTGCCGCTGCTGCTTGAGGACGCCGGCCTTTGCCGCGAGGTCTGCCGCAAGCTCGGCTTTGACTGCGGCGAGCCGGATATGAAGGCATGGACGGCGCTCGTCGAGAAGATCAAGCACGCGCACAAGCAGGTGACCATCGCGCTCGTCGGCAAGTATACCGGCCTGCACGACGCTTATCTGAGCGTCGTCGAGTCGCTCTTCCACGCGGGCACGGCCTGCGACGCGCAGGTGACGATCCAATGGGTCGATTCCGAGACGCTGACGGCGGAGAATGTCGCTTCCGTTCTCGGCGGATGCACGGGCGTGCTGGTGCCCGGCGGCTTCGGCGACCGCGGCATCGAGGGCATGATCCTTGCCGCGCAGTACGCGCGTGAGAACGGCGTGCCCTATCTCGGCATCTGTCTCGGTATGCAGATCGCCGTCATCGAGTTTGCACGCCACGCCGTCGGCTGGGCCGACGCGCACAGCGCGGAGTTTTCCTCCCTCACCGCGCATCCGGTCATCGCGCTCCTGCCCGACCAGATCGGCGTGACCGCCAAGGGCGGCACGATGCGTCTCGGCAAATACCCCTGCGTACTCGGCGAGGGCACAAAGGCGTATGCCGCCTACGGCACGCGCGAGATCTCCGAGCGCCACCGCCACCGCTACGAGTTCAACAACCTCTTCCGCGAGGAGCTTGAGCGTGCGGGCATGACCTTCTCCGGCACCTCGCCGGACGGATCGCTCGTTGAGATCGCCGAGCTGAGCGAGCAGGATTGGTACGTCGGCTGCCAGTTCCACCCCGAGTTCAAGAGCCGTCCCGACCGTCCGCACTCGCTCTTCACCGGCTTCGTCGCCGCGGCGCTGCGCAAGGCGGGCAAGTAATAACGAAAGGGCGGAGCCGTATGGCTCCGTTCTTCTGCATGAAAAAAGAGAACCGCGATGCGGTTCTCTTTTTCTGTATTCAGCGGTTTTTCAGACGCTTGTCGCACTTGGCGGCGAGCTTCGTGCCGACGCTCTGGAAGAGCTGCACGAGCAGGATGAGCAGGATGACCGCCGCGTACATCACGAGATATTTGTAGCGGTAGTAGCCGTAGTCGATGGCGATCTTGCCGAGGCCGCCGCCGCCGATGATGCCGCTCATGGCCGAATAGCCGAGGATAGTCGTGAGCGCGATGGTGAAGTTCTGCAGCAGGGAGGGGACGCTCTCGGGGATCATAACCTTGCAGATAATCTGCATGGGTGTTGCGCCCATGCTCTGCGCGGCCTCGATGATGTTGGGGTCCAGCTCACGCAGGCTGCTCTCGACGAGACGCGCGACGAACGGGAAGGCCGCGACAACGAGCGGAACGATGGTCGCCTTGGTGCCGACGGTCGTGCCGATGATGAGGCGCGAGAGCGGAAAGACCATGATCATCAAGATCAAGAACGGAATGGAGCGCAGCAGGTTGATGAGAACGTTCAGCACGCTCATCAGCCAGCGGGGGAGCGGCAGCACGCCGTCCCTTTCGCCCGCCACGAGCAGCACGCCCAGCGGCAGGCCGATTACGATGGCGAAGGCCGTGGAGAGGAGCGTAACATAAAAGGTTTCCCAGATGGCGGGGAGAAACTGCGTTTGCAGCGCCGCGGTCAGCTCCTCGATGGACTCGGGAGAGAAAAGATTACTGTACACCGACGCTCGCCTCCTCGACCTGAAGATTTTCGATCCCGTTCAGAAATTCCCACGCGCGGTCAAACTGTGCCGCGGGGACGCCGAGCAGCATACTGCCGTAGATCTCCTCCGAGAGTTTCTGCGTGCTGGCGGAAATGACGTTGGCCGCGATGTTCTCCTCCGTCGCGAGGCGGGCCACCAGCGGGATCGAGGTGGTCTTTGCGCTGCGGAAGATAAGGCGGATGCGCCGCTCCTGCGCGGGATCGGACACCGTGACGTCCGCGCCGCCGGGGAAAACAAGATGGCGCGCGGCGGCGGACTTGGGTGCGGAAAAAACGGTGGAAACGAGACCGTCCTCCACCACCTCGCCGTCGTCCAGAATGGCGACATGGTTGCACACGCTCTTCACCACGCTCATCTGGTGCGTGATGATGACGACCGTGATGCCGAGCTTTTTGTTGATGTCGCCGATCAGCTCAAGGATCTGGCGCGTCGTCTTGGGGTCGAGCGCGCTGGTCGCTTCGTCGCACAGCAGAACCTTGGGGCTTGTCGCCAGCGCGCGGGCGATGGCGACGCGCTGCTGCTGACCGCCGGAGAGCTGCGCGGGATAGGCCTTCGCCTTGTCGGGCAGACCGACCGTCTCCAGAAGCTCCTGCGCGCGAGAAGCCGCCTCACGGCGGCTGACCCCGGCAAGCTCCATCGGGAAACAGACGTTATCCAGACAGTTCCGCTGCATGAGCAGATTGAAGCGCTGGAAGATCATGGTAATGTCGCGCCGCGCAGCACGGAGCTGCGCGGGCGACATGGTATCCAGACGATTTCCGTTGACGATGACCTCGCCGGAGGTGGGGCGCTCGAGCATATTGATGCAGCGCACCAGCGTGCTCTTGCCGGCGCCGCTCATGCCGATGATGCCGTAAACGTCACCGTCCGGAATGGTCAGGGAGATATCCTTGAGGGCTTCCACCCGCCCACCGGCGGTCTCAAAGACTTTGCTGACGTGCTTGAGTTCGATCAAGGAATTCTCCTCCTTTCCTTTTATCTTACTTCAGGGCGTCCAGCGTGGTCTGCTTGCCGCCGTAGAGACCCATGGGCTCGACGTGGATAGCAGCGACGGAGACGATGTGGGTGCCGTTTTCCTTGTTGAAGTCATCGAGGTAGGGGGTGTGCTGGAAGTAGTTGGCGTCCACGGTGCCGTCCTCCACGACGGTGTTGGGCACAACGTAGTCGTTGTAGGTCTGAATGTCGAGGGTGACGTCCTTCTCGGCCAGGATCTCCTTGGCGACCTCGAGGATCTCGGCGTGGGGCGTGGGGGAGGCGGCGACGGAAATGGTCTGGCCCGCGAGCGCGGCGTAGTCAACGCTGGCGTCGTAGCCGTCGCCCGGGTTCTCAACGGTGCTCACGACCGCACCGTCGTACTTCTCGGCGATGTAATCGGCGACCTGCTGGCTCTCGAGCGCGGCGACCAGAGCTTTGACCTTGTCGCTGGACTCGTTGCCCTCCTTGACGGCGAGGATGTTGGCGTAAGCGGAGGCAGAACCCTCAATGACCAGAGAATCCTTGACGGGGTTCAGACCCGCGTTGATGGCGTAGTTGGAGTTGATGACGGCGTAGTCCACATCCTTGAGGATGTTGGGGATCTGCGCGGCTTCGGTCTCGACGATCTCCACGTTATGGGGGTTCTCGGCGATGTCGTTCTTGGTGGCGGTGATGCCGGCGCCGTCCTTGAGCTTGATGATGCCGTTGGCTTCGAGCAGCAGCAGGGCGCGGGCTTCGTTGGTGGTGTCGTTGGGAACGGCGATCTGAATGGCGGCGTCGGCCTTTTTGCCGCAGCCGGAGAGAATACCGAGGGCGAGGACTGCCGCGAGGGCAAGAGAAACGAGCTTTTTCATGATTTCATTCTTCCTTTTCTTGATTTTGATATTTGAATTATTTTTTGATGCGCTGATCCGCGGTCACATTCGACCGCTCATGCGGGAACACGAACCGTGCGGACACATTCGCTCTTTCAACAGCTTCAGCATCGTGTTTGACCTCCTTTGCTTGGGACGCTGTTAGTTATACACGATGCTTCGCCATTTGTCCAATACGCTATAAGGATAATGGGTTATAGGATGAAGCTATAGCGTGGTACGTTTCATATATTCCTATGACATAATATTGGGGCGGCTGTTGGCAAAATGAACAAAACGGGGAGCTTGCGCTTGTCAAATCAGCCCTGTGCCGCGTGAAGAAATTCCTGCATTTTCTCGATATACAGCTTGCCGACGCTGCTGAGGATCTGGTTTTTCTTCACGATGTAGCCGACCTTCATCACGCCGTTGATGGGGCTGTCGTCCGAAAGGGGAATGACGCGGTAGTCCCCGCCGTTGAGCTCCTCGCACACGATGCCCGAGCAGAGCGTGTAGCCGTAGAGCCCGACCATCAGGTTGACCATCGTGGCGCGGTCGTTGACCTTGACGGTCTGGGAGTAGTCGTTCATGGACGACAGCTCCTCGGAGAAGTAGAAGGAGTCGTTGCCGCCCTGCTCGAAGGAGAGGAACGGGTAATCGCTCAGCTCCTCGCCGTGGATCTCCGCGCGGTCGGCGAGCGGGTGATTTTTCCACAGAAAGACGTAGGACTTGCAGTCCATCAGCTCGTGGAACTCAATGTCGTTCGCGCGGAGGATCTTCGTGATGACGTTGCGGTTGAAGTCGCTGAGGTAGAGGATGCCGATCTCGCTGCGCAGGCTTGCGACGTCGTCGATGACCTCGCGCGTCTTGCTCTCGCGGATGGCGAAATCATATTTGGCGGTATCGAAGCTCTTGGCCATCTCCACGAAGGCCTTGACCGCGAAGGAATAGTGCTGCGTCGTCACGCCGAACTTTTTTTTCAGCTCGTTGGGATGCGCGTACTTCTCCGCCAGCGTCTCATACTGGTGGTAGACCTGTCGGGCATAGTCGATGAACTCCTGCCCGTCGTTCGTCAGCGTCACGCCGCGTCCGCTGCGGTGGAAGATGGTGATGCCGAGCTCGCGCTCCAGTTCCTGCATCGCGCCGGTGAGCGAGGGCTGGGCGATGTAGAGCCGTTCCGCCGCCTTGTTCATCGAGCCGGTCTCGGAAATGACGATGGCATAGTGGAGCTGTTGGAGCGTCATGGGCGTGTTCCTCCGCGTACAGAATGAAAAAAGTATAGCATACGGGCGGACAAAATTCAAGCGCGTTGGGCGCTGCACTTGAGTTTCAACATCGGAGCGGCTCTCTTTCTTTTCGAGGTTATTTAAGATTTAGTGTGCTTCTGAGGAAAGGCTCATCAAAATAAGAAGCCTATTTCTTTAAGATTTAGTGTGCTTTATTTTAGCCAAATGAAAAAAGCTGCAGCAGCAAAAGTGTGGACTTGTATTCTACAGCACTCATGCCTCACAATGGAGGCAGAGGAGGTGCTGTCATGGGTAATCCAAACTTCAAATTTGTACTAAAAGACTCACCAGATTACAGTCCACCCTGCGGGAACGAATACACAGAACGGCAGCTTCGGATTCTGAACGGGGAAATCGCACTATCGGAAATTCGTGCGAATGAACTTGCAAACCTCAAAAGTAAGGCGCTCCGTTTCAGCGATACGGAAAACTATGAAATCGCAAACGCCTTGTATGAGGAAAAGCTGTGTCCGGCGGAGCATCACTTTTGGGATAGCTGGACGGCGGAATATGCAGAACGAGTCTTGCAGGACTTGACCCCGTGGGACAGAAACTATCTAACAAAATCAAAGTAAAAAGGAGCGAGCTTTGCGTGTGTACGTCGCAGAGCTCACTCCTTTTGTTTTAAGCTACGATATCATTTCCAATAGGGTATCATCAAAGGCGGAAAGAGGCGGGATAAACATATCGTCCGGTTCCGAAACAAAAAGCAATCCTGCCACGACTTCCTTCGTCTTGGGACCATGGTCGAAATTTATGTAGCCCACACCATTGGTGGGTATATTGAAAATGTCGCTACGATAGGAACTGACTGAGATTTGTTTTATGACCTCTTTGGCATAATATCGCGTCCTTGGAATGGCGATATGGCCGAAGAGAGCTTTTGCCCGGAGGTGTTTGAACTCATACCCGTTGCCGAGCTGGTTGATTCGCTGAATTCCACTATTTGTTCCCTCTGAGACTGCGTTGGTGAACTGGCATCCCGGGTCGAAATAGTTTAGAATTTCATTCTCCCATGAGGCGACGGCTTTTCTGAGTCCGCGGAAATCAGCGAACATCTCGGCATTGACATGGTATCGTTTTTCCCATGCCTCTATGAGATGTACGCCGCGCGAGGGTGGGACAAGACCGTACCACTCCTCCAAAAATTGTGTAGCCTCTGCACGGTCTGAAGCGGCGTATACACGCTCCAACCCCTCCTTGAGAAGACGCAGGTGATTGAACTCCGGTAAACACTTTGAGATGGCAGCCATCTTGATTTGACGAGCCTCGTCCTTCTTTATCATCTCAGTTCCGAAACGGAACAGCCACGAATCATTTGCAACCGAGTTATACGCATCAATCATCTCTGCGTTTTCGGGAAGAATCTTCTTTTCGTTGGAGAGCTGGCTGATGATGCCGCTGCGGTAGGCTGTGAGTTTTTTCTTCGTTGACGCTACTTTTCTGCCGAGGTCCTGAATCACATGGTATTTATCCACGATGATTTTTACCTTGGAGATACCGGCATCTCCGAAAATCTTTTCCATGTGTGCGCGGTAACCACAGGACATATCCATCGTGATAATCTCGATATTCTTGTCGTAGTCCACCATGGACTGTATTGTTTTGATGACGGTCTTTTCTTTGTTATCCGGCGTCATCTCAAGGAATACACCGGTCTCACCATTTACGAACACGCCACGGGCAGCATTGACGATGTGCTTCTCATCAATGCCAAGGACGCGCGGAGCAATTATGGGCCCTCTTGCTGCTTCAAGCTCGGCAGCATAGGATTCAAAGATGTTTGAGATGGTTGGAACGCTGTATCCATATCGGAGGGCAACGCTCTGAAAGGTGTTCTCAAAGCTCTCCGAGCGTATCTGCGCAAGAAGCCGCTTTGTCAGTTGACTTCCTTCTACGATAGATTCAAAGGGATGGACAAAAGTCGAACCACAGTTCTCGCAACGATAGCGTCTGCATTTCAGCAGAATGTCGACGCGGATATTGCCGCGGTTGACGTCGTGGACATATCGGTCATTATCGAGGACACCGCTTTTACGGACTGTGGCGCGGTTGCAATAAGGGCAGCAACCGACATACGGCTTAGACTCCTCGCAGAGAAAAAGCATATAAGGTGAGCCGTCCTTCGGTTGTAGACATGCAACTTCATGCAGGTCAGGCAAGTCGAGATGAGGAGTCGGGCGGAACTCCTGCATATCGTCAAGGGTAAATCTCTTCTCTTCGATTTCAGTCATTTTTCCGCCTCCCGCTTCCCGTAGTTGCCAGTTCAAACTCCATGACATCTCCGATATTGCATTCCAATACAGAGCAAACCTTCCACAGAACTTCCATGGAGACCGGTTCTGCCCGACCAAGCTTTGTAAGCGAGCCAGAGGATATCCCTGCCTGCTTTCGCAAGGACGCGCGTGAGATATCTCGGTCTATGAGCAGCTTCCAGAGCTTTTTATATGATACAGTCATCTTGGCCCCACCTCCTTGAGCCAATTTTATCGAGAACTTGGCGAAAAAACAATGAACTCGTGCTGTAATCCCATAATCTCTCTAAAATCGCCAAAAACGATTCATGAATGTTAGCTAACTTGGCACAATTTGCGTGAAATCGTTTTCGTATTACTGACAGGAAGAAAGCGACAATGCGTAATACTGACGACAGCGCTAATAACTACTTGTCCTTTTGGAATTTTTGCGTGGATGTAGCTCAAGCCATCGTTTATCGCTTGACTAATCGCATCTTATGTCATACAATAAAGCTACATAAATCTACATGAATACACATCATTTGGAGGAATTATGAGAGAGCAGGTAAAGTCGAAGGAACGTGTTCGTCAGCACGGGGAAGTATTTACTGCCGAGCGAGAAGTTAATGCGATGCTTGACCTGGTTAAGGGCGAAACTCAACGCATTGATAGTACCTTTCTTGAGCCGGCCTGCGGGGACGGGAATTTCCTTGTCGAAATACTCGACCGAAAACTTGATGTGGCTTTCCGCATGGCTGGAGAGAATGATGCCGATTGTGAATATTTGGCGACAAGAGCCATATCAACGATATATGGAATCGACATTATGGAGGATAATGTCCAAGAGTCCCGCGACCGTCTCTATGGTAATTTTTTTGCGCGATTTATCAACCGCTATAAAAAGCGCCCATCGAATATCTGCGCAGACAGTATCCAGTTCATCCTAAGTCAGAATATTCAATGCGGAGACACATTGGCCTGCAAAGGTAAAAACGGCGAAGATTTAATGATTACGCAGTGGTCTTTCGATGATGCTCAAGGGCTTACCATCAGCTTGTATAGCTATGGGGAAATGGTGCATTCTGGGAGCAACTGCAAACCAAAACAGACTTTACCGCGTATTCCGTATCTGTTGCTTCCTGCGATTATCCGCAGATAAACCGCCAAGGCCTGTAGCCTTCATGGGCTGCCCCAAAAAAGTTATGGACATGCCATGGCAGATGTTGTAAAATGATGTAGATGAATTAGCACGATACGCAGGAAGGGGAAAAGCGAGTGACACAGGTAAAATCGAAGCAACGCGTGGCAGACCACGGAGAGGTTTTCACCGCCGAGCGCGAGGTCAAAGCCATGTGTGACCTTGTGGGGCAGGAGTGCCTTCGAATTGATTCTCGCTTTCTGGAACCGGCCTGCGGGGACGGGAACTTTCTTGCTGAGATACTCGGGCGGAAACTAACTGTCGTTAAAGAAAAGTACAAGCGTAGTGCTTACGACTGGGAACGCAATTCTCTACTGGCTCTCGGCAGCCTGTACGGCGTCGATATTCTATCCGACAACTGTCAGATATGTCGAGAGCGGCTGTATAAGCATTGGGAAAAGGCATATAAAGCCGTCTGCAAGAAGGAGTGCAACGACGATACCCGTCGTGCAGCGCGGTTCATTCTAAGCCGAAATATCGTCTGCGGTAATGCGCTGACCTTGCGGTGCGTTGACGACCAGCAGCAGGACACGGCAGAGCCTATTGTTTTCTCAGAATGGACATTTCCGCAGAACAACGCCTTTATCCATCGTAAGGACTACACCTTTGCCGAGCTGTTAGATGAAACGCCGAAGAAAAAGAAAGTGTCCGAACAGCAATCCCTGTTTGATGCGGGGAATGCAGATACAGATGGCGAAGGTAGGTTTATTCAAGAATATGTCTGTCATTACCGTCAGCTTGGGGCGGAAGAAAAATAACAAACAGTTAGAACTGACTATTTGAGGAGGGCTGTACCATGGCCGAAGGATTCTTCGACAAAATCTATAACCCAGATGTCCTGTCATGCCTCGCAAATCTGTCCAACGATGAAGTGTTCACACCACCGGAAATCGCAAACCAAATGCTGGACATGCTCCCGCAGGAGCTGTTCGAAAATCCAGATACGACCTTTTTGGACCCGGCTTGTAAATCCGGTGTGTTTCTGCGTGAGATTGCAAAACGTTTGATTGTCGGTTTGGAGCCGCAGTTCCCCGACCTGCAGGAGCGTGTGGACCACATTTTTCGTAAGCAACTCTACGGTATTGCTATCACAGAGCTGACCAGTCTGCTGTCCCGCCGGAGTGTTTACTGCTCGAAGTATCCAAACAGCGAGTTTTCCGTTACAAAATTTGACGGTGCGGAGGGTAACATTCGCTTTCGTCATACAAAACACGCATGGTATAAAGGAAAATGTGCTTTCTGTGGGGCATCTGAGAGTGAGTATGCCCGCGACAACGGACTCGAAACCCATGCCTACGAATGGATTCATACGATGAAGCCGGAGGAGCTTTTCGACATGAAATTTGATGTTCTCATCTCAAACCCGCCCTATCAGCTCTCTGACGGAGGGCATGGGGCGAGCGCAATCCCAATTTATCAAAAGTTTGTACAGCAAGCAAAAAAGCTCTCGCCGAGATATTTAACCATGATTATTCCTTCCAGATGGTACGCTGGAGGACGCGGGTTAGACTCTTTTAGGGAAGAAATGCTCACAGACCAAAGGATTCGAGTGTTGTATGACTACTTTAATTCAGAGGAATGTTTTCCGGGAATAGATTTATCAGGCGGAGTATGCTACTTCTTGTGGGAGCGAGACAATCCGGGGCTTTGTAATGTATCTTCTTCCATTAACGGGAAGGTAACAACAATGAACCGTCATCTTCTTGAAGAAGATAATTCAACATTTTTGAGAATAAATGAAGCAATCCCGATTCTCAGAAAAATTAAGCAGTTTGGCGAGTCATCTTTCATGGAGCTTGTAAGTGCAAACGACCCGTTCGGATATGATGTTAGAGTAGAAAACTCCTACTTGAGAGTTAAGCCAGATATAAAAGAAACAAGATTTCAAGGAGCGCTAACTATTCACTATTGGGGAAAAAAGGGGAAGAGCGTTGGATATATTGCTCCGGCAACTGTACGAAAGGGCTACGACCTCATAAACAAAACAAAAGTTATGATTTCTCGCTCATATGGCGAAAGAGGAGCATTCCCGTATGCAGTAATCGGTAAGCCTTTTATTGCTGAAAAAAACACCGTATGTACAGAGACTTATATCGTCATAGATGCGCATGATTCGGTCGAACAAGCAAATAATATTATTTCATATATGAACACGAGGGTATTCAGATTTTTGGTAATGTTGAAGAAAAATACGCAGAGCGCTACCAGACAAGTATATGAATTTGTTCCGAATCAAGATTTTTCTAAGGCTTGGACTGACGAAGAACTCTATGCAAAATATGGTCTGACCAACAGTGAAATCGACTTCATCGAATCCATGATTAAGCCCATGGACTTGAATGGTGGTGACAACGATGCCTGATATGGATTTTTTTGTTCAGCGCCCAGCAGTCGTTCCGCAAATCTATGCCTATATTCTTCCTGATGTGACAACGCATCAAGGGTACATCAAAGTCGGCTACACCGAGCGTGCGGATGTAAATGAACGCATTCGAGAGCAGCTTCACACCAGCGCTGTCCGCTATACGCTGCTGTTTGCGGAATCGGCCATGCGCACAGACGGAACCTGTTTCACCGACCACGACATCCACGCTGTTCTTCGCAGGAGGGGATTTCCTCATATCTTTGACGAGGACAACGAGTGGTTCAGGTGCAAGGAAACTGACGTAAGGGCGGCTATCGTTGCCGTGCGTGATGGTATCGACAACTTTGAAAACCGCACGGAGGACTTCAAAATGCGCCCCGAGCAGGTGCGTGCTGTCCAGATGACGATGGAATACTACCGGAAAACCAACGCCGAGGAGCCGAGAGTTATTCCTAAATTTCTGTGGAACGCAAAAATGCGCTTTGGTAAGACTTTCGCCTCTTATGAGCTGGCTAAGAAGATGAACCTCAAGCGCGTGTTGGTGCTGACCTTCAAGCCAGCTGTAGAGTCTGCTTGGCGTGAAGACTTGATGACTCATGTCGACTTCGAGGGATGGCAGTTCATTTCCAACAAGGATGCTCACAATAACAATCTAAATATCGACGAGCAGTATGCCAAAGCAGATGGGACGCGCCCTATCGTTGTATTTGGCTCATTCCAAGACTTGCTTGGGACCAACGAGACAGGCGGCATCAAAGTAAAGAATGAGTTCATTCACTCCGACAACTGGGATTTAGTCATCTTCGATGAATACCACTTCGGCGCGTGGCGTGAAAACGCAGCTAAGCTGTTTGAGCGTCCGAACGACGAAGATGTCGATTTCGACCAAGAAAAATACAGTAAGGAAGAAGCAGGCAACGCCTTCAACGAGACCTTTATCCCTATCACAACCCGTTATTACCTGTTTCTTTCTGGCACGCCATTCCGTGCCCTTAACAGCGGTGAGTTTATCGAGGAACAGATTTTTAACTGGACCTATTCGGATGAACAGCGTGCAAAGGCATCGTGGAAGGGTTCAAACAACCCATACCTGCCTTTGCCTCGTATGGTCATGATGACCTACAAGATTCCGGATAGCATCCGGCAAATCGCTATGCAGGGAGAATTTGACGAGTTTGATTTGAATGTATTTTTCTCTGCAAAATCCGATACAGGAAAGCCGGACTCCGCACGCTTTGTCTATGAAAATGAGGTTCAGAAGTGGCTTGACCTTATTCGCGGTGCTTATCTGCCGTCCAATGTGGACGACTTGAAGCTCGGACAGGACAAGCGTCCGCCAATGCCCTATTCTGATGCAAGGCTGATGAATGTTCTGACGCACACTCTATGGTTTCTGCCCAATGTGGCAAGCTGTTACGCGATGTATAACCTGCTGCAGCAGAAGCAGAACAACTTCTATAGGGACTTTACCATTAACGTCTGCGCCGGCACAAAGGCTGGCATCGGATTGGACGCATTGACCCCTGTAGAGCGTTCTATGGGCAACCCGCTGACAACCAAGACGATTACCCTTTCCTGCGGCAAGCTCACCACAGGCGTTACAATACGGCCCTGGACGGGCGTTTTTATGCTCCGCAACCTTAAGAGTCCTGAAACCTACTTCCAGACTGCTTTTCGTGTGCAGTCCCCGTGGACGGTCAAGGACGAAAAGGGAAATCAGGAAATTATCAAGCAGGAGTGCTATATCTTTGACTTTGCTTTGGACCGCGCACTCCGCGAGATTTCTCAGTACAGCAGCAGCCTTGATGCCAACGAGTCCGACCCCGAAAAGAAAGTCGCTGAGTTTATCAGCTTTCTGCCTGTGTTGGCGTATGACGGCAGTTCCATGAAGCAAGTCAGCGCGCAGGATATTCTGGACATCACAATGGCCGGAACCTCTGCGACATTGTTAGCTCGTCGCTGGCAATCCGCCCTGCTCGTCAATGTGGATAATACTACCCTCAAGCGCCTTATGGATTCCAAGGAAGCCATGGATGCGCTCTCGCACATTGAAGCCTTCCGCAGCCTCAATAATGATATTCAAACCATAATCAACAAGTCTGAGGCAGTAAAGAAGGCAAAAGAGAAGGGTGAAAAGCTTACACCGGCGCAAAAGAAGGAACTCTCTGACGCAGAGAAGGAATTCAAGTCAAAACGCAAGGAAATCCAAGAAAAACTGATGAAGTTTGCCACACGCATTCCTGTATTCATGTATCTGACGGATTATCGTGAGCGCTCTTTGAAGGATGTTATCACACAGCTTGAGCCGGGATTGTTCAAAAAGGTTACCGGCCTTGATGTGAAGGACTTTGACCTGCTCTGCTCTCTCGGCGTGTTCAATGCAAATCTGATGAACGATGCCATTTTTAAGTTCAAACGCTACGAGGATGCATCCCTGTCCTATACCGGCATCGACAAAAACGCCGATAAGGCCGTTGGTGGTTGGGATACGGTTCTCCGGCGCGATGAATATGAGAGACTGTTCTATAACCAACAGGCAACCATGTCTAAACTTGAAGAAAAGTCCGCTGAGATGGCAGGGACACCATTTGTAAGCAAGCCTGTCATTTCTTCCTCCACAGTTAAAACATCGCCTGCCGTCGCGCCTATTCCCATCGCGAAGACCACCCGCGCAGCAAAGCCTCTTGCTGTTCTGCAAAAGGATATACCTATAGTGCCAGCAAAACCCGCTGCAGGCTATATTCCCCCTGATGTTTCGGTGGGAACCCGTGTGTCTCACAAGAAATTCGGCGTTGGGACGACTTCCAAGATTGATAAGGCAATAAAGCATTTGGACGTTGTCTTCGATGTTGGCGGTATGAAATCCTTCATTTTCCCGGATGCGTTCAAAAACGGGTTTCTTACCGTTGTGGAGAAGGAGTGATACCAGTGGGAAAACCCAAAAAAGATGGTCAGCGGTTCAATATTATTATGGACCGTAATCAGTATAACCGCTTGTCTCTGTATGCAGAGGAAAAGGGGCAGACTAAGACGCTTGCTGTAGAGCGCATTATCAAGAAGTTTCTTGACGACGAAGGTGTACCTGCTGTTGTTGAAACTTCACATGAAGAATAGTAAGAAGAGTGCTATCGGAGGACTTAGTCCATCTGATGGCACTCTTTTCATCTGCTCCTCGTCACACACTATGGTTAGCAGAAAAGGCATTGTGTGCGTGTTGCGGAAGATGTTGTCCATGGGGATTACCTTTAGGAACCTTGGAACAGAGAACTATGCAAGAGCTGAAGATGATGGCATATCCATTGCAGATGTCAGCTCCGATGTCAAAGAGTCATGGACAGGCCGCGGGCGTATATCATATTAAACAATTTGAAAGATGATGCACTTTCGTATTGAAAAGATGCTATTAAATAAGGTATACTGCACTCAAGAGCATCAGCAATAAGCACGAAAAGTGCGGAGAAATTCCGACAAATTTATATAAATTAAACAGGACTTCTTTTGAGAAAAAGAATTGAGGGGAACCGTATGGCAAAGAAAAATAGTGGTTGGGGCGGCTTTTTCGACTTTAACTTTGATGGATATGTCAGCGCGTGGGAGCAGTTCCTTGCGTATCAGATTTTTAGGGAGTGTATGAAACCGGACGAACCAGATGATGAGTATTGTAGCTTGAGCGATGAAACCGATTATACTTGGCGTTGCACTTGTGAGGACGGCAGTCAATACGGTGTAAATCCAAATGACTATGAAACTGAGGAAGAGTATGCTGCTGCGCTCAATGAGGCAAAGTATGGTTGGAGAAAGACCTGCGAAGATGGTTGGGAATACAATATTGACCCAGAGGACTACGAAACAGAGGAAGAATACAAAGAAGCTCTCAATGAGGAGAAGTACGGTTGGAGAGAGACCTGCGAAGACGGTTGGAAATACAATATTGACCCAGAGGACTACGAAACAGAGGAAGAATATGAAGAGGCCCTCAATGAGGAGAAGTACGGCTGGGGAGAGACTCGCGAAGATGGTTGGGAATACGATATTGACCCAGAGGACTACGAAACGGAAGAGGAATACAAAGAGGCTCTCGACAGCGAAAGATATGCATGGCGCGCTGGATATGCCCATGCTGCTGAATTTGGGCTTAATCCGGAGAATTTTGAGAATGAGGATGAACTTAGAAACGCGATACTCGACAAGCTGTGTGAATGGCGCAAGACTTGTATTGACGGCTCCGCATATGGTATTTCTCCAGAGGATTATGTGACTGAGGAAGCCTACATAGCTGCAATCGAGAGAGAAAAATACGGATGGCGTGACTGTGCTGATGACGGTTCAGCATACGGCATAAGCCCAGAAGATTACGAAACAGAAGGAGAGTATGTAAGCGCGTTAAAAAATAAGAAGTACGCGTGGAGAAAAAACTGCACAGATGGCTCTAAGTATGGTATTGAACCAGAGGATTACAATACAGAAGATGAATACAACGAGGCAATCAAACATGAGATAGATTTTTTGAAAAATGCGTGGAGAAGCGCCTACCCGCAAGCCACAGAATACGGCCTCGACCCTAATGATTTTGAAACTGAGTCGGAGTTTCTTGATGTTATTAGCGTAGCAGAGCAAGAGGAAATCAAAAGAAGGTTCTCAAAACTGCCTCCTGCCTGGAGGGCTTCGTGTGCGGATGGTAAACCTTACGGAGTGAATCCGGAATATTATGAAACAGAGGAAGAGTACAACGCGGCGCTCCAGAAAGCGAAATATGGATGGCGCGAGAATTGTGAGGATGGTTTTGAGTATGGGTTATCTCCTGAGAACTATGAGACAGAGGAAGAGTATATAACGGCATTAAAAGAACGCAAGTTCTTATGGTAGTATGTGGATGGCGCACACAAAAGGGCTATAGCGTATCTGTTTGCATTCGTTTATCTTCTGAAAGAATACACACTAAACTTAAATGAAATAGGGGTACTTGTTTCGTTTGATTCTATCTTCCCTGCAACGCAAGTTTATTCTCGAAGGTAACATTCATTTTGCAAAAATAGCACGCCAAAATTAAAATAACCCTTTTCGACACGGGCTTGCGTTTCAGCTGATCTCGTGTTAAAATCGCTTTGTTCGCCCGCGCTGAGGGCGCCTTTTTGACGAAACCGGAGGAACGTGTATGGACCGCCAAAGAAAAGCCGATATGACGTTGGTGCTGGCGACCGGCTTTTGGGGCATTTCCAACTGCCTGATCGCCATTTGCCTGCGCGATATGCAGCCGGTGACGCTCAACGCCTTCCGTTTTCTCTCGGCCTTCGCCGTGCTCGGGGCGGTGTTTCACAAGCGGGTGTTCCGCGCGAGCCGCGAAACGCTCAAATACAGCGTGCTGGTCGGGCTGTCGCTCGTCGCCATCTACCTCGGCGCGACCTACGGCGTTCTGTATACGAGCGTATCCAACGCGGGCTTCATCGGCGCGATGACCGTCCTCTTTACCCCGTTCTTTGAGTTCGTGCTTTACCGCAAGAGACCGGAGAGGAAGTTCGGCTTTGCCCTCGTTTTATGCGTGATCGGTATCGCGCTCATGACGCTCAACGAGGCGCTGCGCCCTGCGTCGGGCGATATCATCTGCCTGCTCGTACCGACCTTCTACGCCGTGGACTTGATGATGACGGAGAAGGCGGTCGCGAAGCCGGAGGTCGATCCCATCGCCCTTGGCGTGCTGCAGACGGCTGTGGCGGGCGCGTTGATGCTCGTGCTGTCTCTCCTTCTCGAGACACCGAGCCTGCCCAGCTCACCCAAAGTCTGGGCGGCGGCGCTGTTCCTCGGCGTGTTCTGCTCGGGCATCTGCTTCGTCATCCAGAGCGTCGAGCAGCAGTTCACCACAGCGAGTCACGCGAGCCTAATCTTTACGCTCGAGCCGGTATTTTCTGCCGTGTTCGCCTATTTCCTGCTCAGCGAGCGCCTAACGGCGCGCGGCTATTTCGGCGCGGCGCTGATGCTCGTGAGCCTGCTCATCATGGAGCTGGATGTGCCGGCCCTGCTAAAAAGGAGAAAGGAAGCACATGACGACCTTTGAAAAAGTGTATGCCGCGGTGAGGTTCATTCCGCGCGGCAGCGTTGCGACCTATGGACAGATCGCCCGTGCCATCGGCAATCCGCGGCTCTCGCGCGTGGTGGGCTATGCGCTGCACGTCAACCCCGAGCCGGGAGTGATCCCCTGCCACCGCGTCGTCCGGCGCGACGGAGCGGTGTCGCCCGCTTTCGCCTTCGGCGGATCGAACCGACAGGTGGAGCTGCTTCAAAACGAAGGCGTGGGTTTTACGGACGAGAGCCATGTGGACATGGCGCGCTTCTGCGTACAGGCGCTGCCGTACATCGTAGAGTGAAAAAGGAACGAGCGGCGCTTGCTTGTGCCTTTTTGTATATGCAAAAAGGCAGCCGCTTGAAGCGGCTGCTTGAGATGGCAATGCGGTGTCAAACTTTCGACATCCCTTTTAGGGGCTTCGGTCGTAATACCCTCTTTTTAGGGGAAGGTCAAACCACTAATTTACTGGTGGTTATGATTTAATGGACGGAAGTGCTCATTGCGGTATAATCAAACGAAAACAGTAAAAAATTTGAAAAAGGGCTTGCATTTTGCGCCTTACAGTGCTATACTACTTTTGTTGTCTGAAAGGACACGCGCCGTTAGCTCAGCTGGATAGAGCGTCTGGCTACGGACCAGAAGGCCGGGGGTTCGAATCCCTCACGGCGTACCACCTTGAAACCCTTGTATATCAAGGGTTTCAAGGTTTTTTTGCGCCCTTTTGCGGCAAAGAAAGAATGCTGTTGTCTTTCAAATGCCTTTCAAGCAGCTTGCGAGCTTGTCAGCCATTCCTTGCTTGTGCGCTGCATCAATATGTCCGTAGATGTTGGCGGTCGTTTGGATGTCGCTGTGTCCCATCCATTCCTGCACGTCCTTGAGAGAAAAGCCATGGTTCAGCAGCAGGCTTGCGCAGCTGTGGCGCAGCTCATGGAAACGGATATGCGGCAGGCCGCTCTGCTTGAGCACCTTTGCAAAGTGGTGCGTCACATAGTCGGGGGCAAAGGGTGTGCCGTCCGACCACTTGAAGATGTAGTCATTGGCCTTATAGCTCTTGCGGAACAGGCGGCGGTTTTCTTCCTCTGCGGCCTTGGCTGCAAGGAATATCTCGCGTGCTTCCTCCGTCAGCGGAAAGCTTCGGCGGCTGCTTTCGGTTTTGGTCTTGTCCTTTTCAATCTTAACGCCCAGCTTGCAAACGGTATGATGAATCAGAACAAGGCCGTTCACGAAGTCAATGCTGTCCCATTTCAAGCCGAGCACCTCGCTGCGGCGCAGACCGTAGAGCGCGGTTATCTTGACAAGCGGGAGCATTGCGTCATCCTCCATAGCGGCAAAGAGCCTGTGAAGCTGTTCCGTGCTGTAGAAGTGCGCTTCATAGCGTTCCCTGCGCGGCAGCTCGGTGAGCTTGCACGGGTTCGCTGAAAGCTGCCCTTCCTTTATTGCTTCGTCAAATGACAGCGACAGGATCGTGCGCAGATGGCGCATCGTCTTTGCGGACAGACCGCCTTTGCCGTCTAAGCGACCACGTTCATACTTTTCATCGAAATAGGCTTGCAGCGCCTTGACCGTACAATCACGCAGAGTAAGACCGTTTGCATCGAAATAGGGGAGTATCTGCGTTTTGGCGGTCTGTTCATAGCCACGGTAGGTCACTTCGTCCACGCGGTGCTGCGCTTTCGTCAGCCAGTATCTCACGCAGTCGGAAACAAGCATATCGGCGCATGGTATTGCTGCTTCCTTTTCCGCTTCGGATAGCTTTTCGCGCAGCATTTGCTCTGCTTTTCGCTTGTTCCCTTTGGCGGTCAAGCCAGTCGAGAGCCATTGCTGCTTGCGTTTGCCGTCTACGTAACGGTCGAGAACGACATAGTATTTGTTGCGTTTGATTTGCAGGTGTCCTGTCATAGTTGATTCCTTTCCGACAGTGACCTGCTGTTATCGTGTGTGACTGTATAGCGGGCTGAATTAAGATAGTCCGCTACACAGCGCTTTGGAATGATGTATTTTGCGCCGATGCGCTTGCTGCCTATGGTACGCTCACGCAAAAGGCGGTATACAGACTTGCGGGAAATGCAGAGGACTGCGGCGACCTGTTCGGGCGTCATAACATCGGGGTATTCTTTCAGCATCCACATACCCCCTTAAAACGGCGCGTCGGCATCTGATGATGCTCCTATTTCGTATACGCCGCCATTGATACGCCGCATAAACGGTGCCCAATCCTCTGGACAGTCTCTCTGCACTTCGGGGTATTGCTTTTCAAGCGGATAGTTACTTACAATATAGGCCGTTTCATAGCACGCCACTTTGTCAGCATAGCGGCTTGGCAAGGAGACGGGATAAATGTCAAGATACTCCAACATATCCGCCAAGGGTAAGCTGCTACGGAACTCGTCAAACAAAATGACTGATTCTCCAGCATACCCGTCAAAAGGGTGCTTATAATTTGTCACCCGATAGACGTTTTCATCGCCGTGCGCATCCAAAATGCCGCTGGTCTTACCTGTGCCGGATTTGCCCCAAATATAATAGACCTTGAGCCCTGTACGCCGAATCCTGCGATACTTTTCAAACAAAACAGCTTGCCGTGCTCGCTGGATATTGGGAAGATGATTATAGGCAGAAGGATAGGCGTTCATGATTTCAACATCGGATGAGCCGTTGACAATCATGCTGTAAATTGCTTCGGACTGCTTCATGCGGCGGTCAGGCTCATCGGGCAGCTCACCCGATTCCTCGAAGGTCTCGGGCAGATTTGTCTCGGCCTTATCCGTGTCGCGCCACTTGCCCTCTTTTCGGATATAGTCTCGGTTCTCGCGATGTGTGCCCTTGGCTGCTTCGATGTGTGCGCCATAAAAGCGCTGCTGCATCGTTGAGAACATGACAGCGTTCTTAAAGGCTACATAAACGTGTGTGTGCGGTGTTCCTTGTTCACCGATTTCATCACACAAGCACCAATAGATGAAGCTTTTAAGCTCTCCGAGAATCCGCTTGATGACCTCATGAGAAAATCCGTGCTCCAAGGGATTATTGATAGTCAACTGATATTTCCGATAGGCTGCTTCACGCGCCATAAAAATCTCCTTTCTTGTAGTCGAATCATCTCCTTTCATTCACATAGTCGGCCTATTAGATCAATGCGCCCAGACTTTGTATATTGCTCTGTACTCGTCCACTTCGTAGAACGGACAGAATCGTTAATGCTGGGGCTTATAAAAAGATGGCCATTTCATCATTATTGCTTTGATGATTCTTGTGGTTGATATGTACACAACTTACGTTGTTACGCAGGGGGTAATACTTGCCCCTGCGTTTTGCGTCCCTCGCGGGACGCGGTTTATAGAAAGCGATACTTCGCTCCCTTTTGCTGATGGTGCGGTGGTAGGCTATCGCCTAACTTGACATCGCAGGATGATGCTTGTCGGAAGTGCCTGCCACGAGGTCGGACAGGACGCGAGCCGCTTTGCCGCTGCGCGGCAAGTTGCTCTCGCGTCTCCTTGCGGAAGTGCCTACTTCTGTTGCTGCTTCTCAAGCCGTGCTTGGTGTATCAGAGCCGTTCCCTCGTTTGCGGCACGCTGCAGCTGTTCAAGCGTCGAGTTTTGCAGGAAGTTCATCACCACTTTGCTATTCTCCTGTGCCTTGAGCTGCTGCACGATTAGCTGCAAGCAGGCTGTCGCATCGCTAACCACGCCATTCTCGGCCTTGTAGGTTTGCAGCCGTTCATAGATTTCATCGGGAATTGTCAGATTGATTCTCTTTTTATCAGACGGCATTCTTTCATCTCCTTTCATTTTCCATTATACTACCATATACCACCTAAAAAAGTCAAGGTGTACTTTAGAGTAACTCCACGGCGGAAAAGTAAAATGGTACGGCGCGCCCCTAAAGGGGCGGCGCGCCGTACCACTTGGCACGATAACAGAAGGTCGGTGTCTTTCAAATGTCTTTCAAATTTCCCGTTTTTGAGTTTTTCGGTAATATCTATACTTTCCGCGTTTCACAGCCAAAAATGGCGGAAAGCCCTGAAAATACAGGCTTTTCTGTTCTCTTGTATTCCTACAGATTCCACCGTGTTCCACATTGCTACACGGACTACGGACCAGAAGGCCGGGGGTTCGAATCCCTCACGGCGTACCAAAAGAAGTCTTGAAACCATAGGGTTTTGGGACTTCTTTTTTCGTTCTACCCTTTATTTGACCCTTTATCCGGTTCACGCCTGCCTCCCGAAGACCGTTCTTTGAAGATATGCTTCCATGCGGTCGGCGCTATCCCGCCTCATCTTTTCCGAAACGTGGCCGTACACATCAAGGGTAAAGGCAGCAGTTGCGTGTCCTAAATCTTCTCCGCGTTGGAGCCTGTTATACAGGGTTTGGATCATGTGCGGCTTCAAATCGGATAAACGGCATTGGCCGATATACGGAATGATATGATACCTGCAGGCATTTTTGTAATTTCGTATGCAGAATATAAATTGGCTTCCGTAAAATTTTTACGGCTACTATTGCCTTTTTTGCTGTAAACTATTATACTAAGGAGCATCAACAGTATCCATTGGTGCCTATGCAGCTGCCCTCCATGCACTGAATAATATGGATAGGGACTAGTTGCTTGTAGCCAAAGATGATGAACTAGCCAGAAAACTGCAAGATTTGGGGCTGCCTGTAAGGAAACGAGCACCTAAGAGAAGATGGTGACGACCTAGAGTTGGGCAACATTAAAAAAGGATCTCTCCGACAGAGATGGTCGGGGAGATCCTTTCGTTATGGATATGGTTCATGGTGGGAGGAATTTGGGAAAACTGGCAGATTGAGATGATGCGTAGGGTCATGCTATCACTTTCATGCTAATATTATAGTCCGCATTAGCATGAAAGCTATCGACGATATTAGAAAAGCAAACCGAAGCATAGCACTGCATAATATCTCAATTAAACAAGCAGTATTCACTGGTTGAAGAGTGATTACGATTGTGGTCAAGTTGTATTTGACAGATAAGTTGTTAAAAACGCTATTTGGATAGCAAAACGGACATAATAATATGTTAATAGTTTGTAAAATGTTGATAAACGGAACTGATCCAAATGTGGTACGAAAAAAGAAAACGCGGAATAATTGCGGCAAAAAAGTTGCAAAAACAGGCTATTTTATTAAAAAATAGCCTGTTTTTGGTGGTCGGAGTGTAATTATAGGATTTCAGAAAACACAGATATATCAACGGTTTGCTGGCAGTCGGCAAGAGGTTTTTATTCTAAAAATTCAAAATGACAAGAACAACGCCGCCCAACAGGACAACGGGCGGCGTTTTCATATATAACACCACGAAGGGAGGTCACTTCCACCCGGCCAGTCTGCGGACTGGCTTTTTTTCATGCCACAAAAAGGAGGTTTGCAAATGGCAGATGATAAGAAAAACATTCCCGAGGCAGCCCCGCCCGCCGAGGCTCCCGCTCCTGCGGTAGAAAATACCGTCGTGCCGGAGCAGCCCGCTCCCGAGCCTGCGCTGACCGACGCAGAGGCGGTCATGCTGGAGCATGAGGGGCAGGCGGCGCTTTTTGAAATGGGCGAGGCTGTACCTGATCCCGCCGACGCTGTTACCCACGCCGAGGCGGAGGAGCCTGCCGTTCCCGAAGTCCCCAAGGCTGAAAAGGAACAGGAGCAGCCGCCTGATCCCGGCAAGGATGACCCCGCCCCGGCACATTCCGGCAAGGTAGTGGATTTTGCCGCCGCCCGTGATGAGGCGGCCAAGGAGGAGAAAGAGGCGGTCAAGCAGAAGTCGCCCACGGCAAAGGACAAGGCCGCCAAGCCAGGCAGAGGCCGTCCGCCCAAGGATGGCAAGGCCGCTCCCGATAAGGCCAAGCCGCCCAAACCTCGGGACAAAAAGTCCCAAAGCAAGCCCGCCCCAGAGAAGCCTGCCGTGGATAAGGGCGGCGCTCCCGCTGGCACGGAGGTCACGCCGGAGCCGTCTGCGCCCCGTGACGCTACCCGCGCCGAAAAAGAAGAGATCGTCTATCTCAACTTGTCTGACCTGCACCCGTTCAAAAATCACCCCTTTGGTGTCCGGGACGATGCGGAGATGCAGGGGCTTGTGGAGTCGGTCAAGGCGGCGGGTGTCAATCAGCCCGCGCTGGTGCGTCCCCGTGAGGATGGCGGCTATGAGATCATCGCAGGCCACCGCCGCCAGCGGGCAAGTGAGCTTGCCGGATTTGCGAATATGCCGTGTATCGTCCGCAACATGACAGACGATGAAGCCATCCTCGCTATGACGGATGACAACCTCCGCCACCGTGAGCGTATTTTGCCCACAGAAAAGGCGCAGTCGCTCAAAATGCAGGTGGAGGCCATCAAGCACCAAGGCTCCCGCCCCGGTGAGGAGGACAAGGACGCCGGAAAACGCTCCACGCAGGTCGTGGGAGATTGCAACGGCATGAACTATAAACAGGTGCAGCGGTATATCCGCCTGACCGAGCTTGTGCCGGATTTGCAGAAAATGGTGGACGAAAAAAAGCTGGCGTTCACCCCGGCGGTGGAGATCTCATTCATCCGCCCCAAAAATCAGAGGTATATCGCCGTGTCCATCGAGGGGCAGCAGTCCTCGCCCTCTCTGTCGCAGGCGCAGAAAATGCGGGAGCTGGACAAGGACGGCAAGCTCAACGGTGATGTGATCGACGGTATTCTGTCACAGGAGAAAAAGGAGGTAGACAAGGTGATCATCAATAGTGCGGAACTGGAAAAGTATTTCGGCAAGGACAAGTCCCCGAGGGAAATGAAAGACAAGATCATTTCTCTGCTGGATGACTGGAAGGCCAAGCAGCCGCCCGAACTGGGCAAGCCCGAAAAGAAAACGGATCTTGAAAAGTGACCTTGGGACTTTTTGTCCCGAGGTCTTTTGTTTCCCCGGATGGCTCTTGCGGTTATATCCCCCGTCGCCGCCCGTATTTCAGCATGGCCGGGAGCGGGCTGTCAAGGGTGCATCGCACCGCCGTTTTCGGCGGCCAGCCCTTGACCGCCTGCCCCGGCTATGCTTTTTCTCCGGCAAGCGGCGGGGGTATATCCTCCAGAGCCGCCCCCTTTCCCAAGAATGGGAAAGGGCGTGGGGTTTGGGTTGACCTACTACATTATAAATTGGAGGTTTTTGAGATGAAACGACCCCTCGCATATATTACCGCCGCATGGTGCGGCAGCGACCACGAAAACACAAAGCTGGCGGCGCAGTACTGCCGCACGGTGTATGAGGCGGGCTTTTCGCCCATCTGCCCGACGCTCTATCAGCCCCTTTTCCTCAATGACGCTATTATGAGCTTAAGTCGTGTAGATTAAATTCTAACAGCATGCTCACCATTTTCACAAAAACACCTCAGCCGCAAGGTGCTGCCAACACACTGCGGATGACATTTGGATATTCAAGTGATGCATACGACAATGATGAAAAAGTCCTTCATTCCACGCTTTCTGCTGACCGCTTTGTTTCAATCGCTGATACCGGGCGCAGCTTAAAGGTTGTGTGCGGTCCGGAAAAAATCTCCATTATTGCTGAAGACGGCGTCGAATATGCTTATTGGACACGGGACCAGTTGAAAAAGGCCTTTGAAAAGAAATACAAAAACAAGTTTGTATATGCAAAAGCACAATCAAGAGGCAGCGGAGCAAGCGAGGAGTTTCGTTTTGTTGAGGCTTATGAAGTCTCAGACTTTAACTACGAGGCCTTTGTCAATCTGCTTGAGCAAGGGAAGATATACATAGATTTGCGAATCGGTCAGTATCATGGTGGAGCAAAAAACGGTCAGACACACGACCATGGAACAGGGTTCCGGATCAAAGAAAATGATCAACCGCTCTTGTTTAAAATCAACAGGAAAATCGGATGACAAACAATGAGGAGTTAGCCAATGGCAGATAGAAAAATCTTTGTATCGGGCGATTTAACTTCAGACGGCAAATTCAAGGAAGCGATTGAGCAAGTTGAAAAGAAAGGGTTCATCCCATCACACCGAACTGGAGATACTGGTGTTGGCAAAACGCTTGAAGATGAACTTGGCATAGAAGAAAATTCTGTTCAAGCTACGGATCTCGGTGAAGTAGAGCTTAAAGCTACCCGTAGAAATTCAAATAGCAAGCTCACTCTTTTTACAAGAGTTCCCAAAAAGCGTGGGGTAAATTCTCGTGTGCTGCGAGCTCAATACGGGTATCAAACCGATGAATCAAGATCTTTAAATCCGAATATCAATATTCTTCATACCCAAGTAAACGGACGGGATTTTAACACTCTTGATGGCGAACCGTTCTTAAAGCTGACTGCACGGGATGATAGGTTATATTTGGAGCATACAAAAGATGGAATCCTTGAGGATGTATACTGGGAACAAGAGCATCTCAAGAAAACCTTTGATAAAAAGTATCCTTCCAAAAAGCTCTACCATGTTCAAGCAGAAGCGAAAAAGGAAGTTGACGGGTCCGAGTCTTTCCATTACAGCGAAGCATACAGCTTGGAAGATTTTGGTGCAGAAAGAATGATAGAAGGATTAAAATCAGGTGAATTAGATGTAGACATCCGTCTTGGTGTCTATGCTTCCGGAGATCGAAAAGGAAAGCCGCACGACAACGGAACGGCAATACGGGTTTCTTCTGGTCCCGTCAAGATTTATGCGCAAATTTATTTGCAGGCTCCGGCTGAGTGAA
>ERZ808245.49-NODE-49-length-83270-cov-8.798582_pt1 | contig 83270 bp, 67 predicted proteins | sample MGYA00521243_ERZ808245 | MGnify/ENA primary metagenome ERZ808245 (study PRJEB31516, sample SAMN03275576) | gut metagenome | biome: mammalia-associated habitat; material: feces | host: Papio cynocephalus | place: Kenya | collected 2012-07-07 ... | reverse complement strand
TGGAGCACCTGGCGGGAATCGAACCCGTGTAACCAGCTTGGGAAGCTGGTGTTCTACCATTGAACTACAGGTGCAACGGAATAATTATAAATATTTCCACATTCTTGTCCATAAGAAAGAAGAAGAAGAAGAAAAAGGGGACCGAAGTCCCCAATTCATTTCACTGGTGGGTGTTACAGGGCTCGAACCTGTGACCTTCTGTACGTCAAACAGATGCTCTCCCAGCTGAGCTAAGCACCCAACCCTGCGCTTGTAGCGCTCGAATATTATAGGCAAGGCCGTTTCCCCTAGCAAGGGGCAAATTAAAATATTATCGGAAATGGAACACGTATAATTCATTGTCTCAAAATAACGATGCAATGATACAAAAAAATCCCTGATTATTTTCTCAGGGATCTTACTTCACTGGTGCCGTCTAGCGGAATCGAACCACCAACCTACTGATTACGATTCAGTTGCTCTGCCAATTGAGCTAAGACGGCAGCGTGAATAATATAAACCCTTTGTCTTTATCTAACAAGTTTAGATTAAAGTGTTTTTTCCGCTTTCGCGAATTTCTTGCGAACGAAAAGGACAAGGACTGCGATTTCATGAGCCACAAGTGGCGCGATAGCAAGCGCGAATACATAAAGATAATCGATCGGGTGGTCACTTAGTGTATAAACCTTGAAGAAAGAATTGAGCCCTGGAGTCTCGATAACCATGAATTGGAGCGCAAATCCTAAGAAGAAAGCGACCCAAAGGAGCAAATTCTTATCACGGAATACACGGAACACGGAATGTTTGGCGTCTGTCATTCCGAGCATATGGAATAGCTCCGCCATCGAAAGGACGCAGAAAGCCATCGATTGGCATTCTTCTAAGGCCGCTTCAGAACTGCTTAAATAGGCATTAATATCACTTGGAGTGAAGCAGCCGTTGTTCCATGGCTTAATCAAAAAGGCGATTAAGGTGATTAGTCCAATCAAAACCCCATAGCCAAACGTGACGGCGTATCCACCATGCGCGAAAAGCGATTCTTTCGGATCACGCGGTTTATCATCCATGATGTCGTCAGGCTTTTTGTCGCTACCTAAAGCGATTGCGGGCAAAGAATCGGTGATAAGATTCACCCAAAGCAAATGAATCGCGATTAATGGAGCGGGCAAGCCCATCGCGATTGCGATGAACATGCATACGACTTCACCAATGTTGCTCGAAAGAAGGAAGAGAATCGTCTTTTTGATATTTGCGTAAATGCCACGTCCCTCTTCCACCGCTTTTTCGATCGAAGCGAAATTGTCATCGGTGAGGACCATATCCGCGGCGCCTTTCGCGACATCGGTTCCCGTGATTCCCATGGCAATACCGATATCAGCAGCCTTTAAGCTCGGCGCGTCATTGACACCATCCCCCGTCATCGCGGCAATAAAACCATTCGCCTTAATTGCTTTGACAATCGCGACTTTATTCTCTGGTGAAACACGCGCAAAAACGCGAACCGTTTTGACTTTTTCTTTTAATTCATCTTCGGAACAAGCGTCAATTTGGTCCCCCGACATACACTGTTCTTTGCTTTGGGCAATGCCAAGTTCTTGAGCAATTGCAAAGGCGGTGTCTTTATGGTCTCCTGTGATCATAACCGTTGTAATACCCGCCTTTTTAAGTGTTGCGACCGCATTTTTGGCTTCTGGACGTGGCGGATCGACCATTCCGACCAAGCCAACGAAAACAAGGTTTTCCTCCTCGATTTCCTTACTACCTTTTTTATAGGCAAGCGCTAAAACACGAAGCGCTCTTTCACTCATCTTTTGCGCGGCCTTTTCAATATCTTCTTTATCCTTTGTCTCAATTTGACGAACATTCCCATCAATATTGATGAACTCACAGTGTTTTAAGATTTGGTCCATCGCACCCTTTGTATAAATCAAATAGGTGCCATCTTCTTTTTGATGGGCCGTAGACATCATCTTGCGCACGCTATCGAAAGGCAGCTCGTTTACGCGTGGTTTCTTTTGCTCAAGGCTCGCTTTGCTCATGCCCAAAGAATCTGCCATCATGACAAGAGCGACTTCGGTAGGATCGCCATACGTTCCATTTTCGATTTTGGCATCGCTACATAAAGCAAAGCCTTCCGCCAAGAAAGAGAGAGAGTTGTCAATTTCGTTTTTCTCATAGAAACGACCATCCGTATAGCAAGAAACAACAGTCATTTTGTTTTGCGTAAGCGTACCGGTTTTATCGCTGCAAATATAGGAAACACCGCCGAGCGTCTCCACGCTTGCAAGACGACGAACGATCGTATTCACGCGAATCATCTTGCTCATGCCGTTTGCTAAAACGATGGTAACAACAGCAGCGAGTCCTTCTGGAATCGCCGCGACCGCCAAACCAACCGCATCGAGCAAATCGTCATCCCATTGGCTTGCAATCGTCCCACGAATCGCATCGTAGGTTAGGGAAACGATAAGCATCAAGATGACAACGCCCAATGTGAGATAGCCTAAAAACTTCGATAATTGATTGAGCTTTTTTTGTAGTGGAGTCAGTTCTTCTTCTCCGCCCGAAAGCATCGTCGCGATACGTCCAATTTCGGTATTTTTCCCCGTCGCAATGACCACGCCTTCTCCGCGTCCGTACACGATTGGGGTACTGCTATAAGCGACATTCACACGGTCGCCAATGCCTACTTCTTCGCTTAAAACGATGTTGGGGTCTTTTTCAACTGGCAAGGATTCTCCTGTTAGGGAGGATTCGTTTGCTTTTAGTGCAAACCCCTTGATCAAGCGGAGATCCGCTGGCACCGTTCTTCCTTCTTCCAATATGACGATGTCGCCAGGCACCAAATTTTCCGCTTTGATTTCTTCTAAAGCGCCATTGCGGCGGACGGTCGCAGTGGGAGAAGATAATTTTTTTAAGGCTTCTAGGGATTTTTCTGCGCGCGTTTCTTGCACAGTGCCTATGATCGCATTAAGAAAGATAACGGCAAAGATGATTATCACATCCGCAAAATCCTTAAAATGAATTCCGTTTCCCTCCTTTACGGCACTTAAGATGCCCAAAACTAGCGAAACGATTGCCGCACCAAGCAAAATAAAAATCATTGGATCTTTGAATTGACCCAAGAAAATGAAAAACCAGCTCTCCTTCTTTTCTTCCTCAAGCTGATTTGGACCATATTGGCTCAACCGTTTGCTTGCTTCTTCTTCCGATAAACCCGTAGTTTCATCAACGCCCAAAAGCGCTAATGTTTCTTTCGCCGAATGATTTTCGTGCATAATATCCTCCTTCTAGCAAATGAAAATTATACTAGAAGGTCTTGCGTGGGATAACCCTGCTCTTCCCGGCCCATTGAAGGCGTGTTGACGAGTCGAGCAAACCGCTACTCCCCTTCCGAGCGTTAAGTGTATCACTGAAAACTAATTCTTACAAAGAATTACTAATCGGAAATGCGTAAAACAGTGAAGATGCAGCTGATGCCGCAACAAAGCTCGCTGATTGGTTCAAGCAAAGCGATAAATACTTTTATCCAATCATTAGAAGGAAAACTCAAAAAGAAGATCGCAAGGGTCGCCCCTATGCCCAAAATGAATAACCCGAAATAAATCATGAACCAAATCTTCACACCAAGGCTTGATACGTAACGTCCAAGCATATATTGACGGAGACGAATGTAAGAAAAAATGCCCGCAACGACTTGCAATACGATAAGTAGATAAGAAACCAAAGTAATGGAACCTAATACGTAAGAGCCGTTTCGGAAATACGTCATAAGAGAAATGCCAGAATCGATTGAATTCAGTAGCATCGAGGAAATTTCGCTAAATAGAAGAAGGAAAACGAAAGAAAGGACCCCTTGAAAAGCAAAACCGGTTCCATCTATATTCCCTTTGAAAATCATGACATAGGAAACCATAAGAATCACGAAGCTCAATACGCTAGAAACAATGCCCAGTCCTGGTTGAGTTCCTTGAAGGATCATGTTTACAAAACTGAGAATTAAGTCTCCCGTGATGAAAGCGATAGCGAGCGAAACAAAAAAGATCGCAAGATATTTCTTATAATGGTATTTGAATCTTTGTGGCCAATGCTGAATCGACATATGTGCATTATAGCACTTCGTATCAAAATACAATGACATATTAAGATACAGAAGAGTGTGAAAATCATATTGAGTAAGCAAGCTTACCAATTCTATTTGTGAGGAACAATGACAAAGCGAAATAGATTGGTCTTCTCGCCGCGACCGATTTTCGCGTTACGTTTCGCATCGCGAACTTGTTTTTCTTCGCTCGTGATAAGAGGATCCCCAGGAAGAGCAAAACCGTTTTTGGTCCTGCTTTTTACATAGACACCGTATTTTTCAACGTCCAATTGCCTAATGTTTGCGATTGGTTCAACCAAAGAAACCTCATCGACTTGAACGTCCAAATATGGGAACTCTTTCGCCTCAATTGGGTCAAAAAAAGAATCATCTTTCGCCGCTTTCACAGTATTTTGAATGATTTCTTGGGCAAGACTACTTTCGGAAGGGAAAATCGTCCCATATCTTGCACGCAAAGTGCCAAATTCATAAATCGAAATGATAATGCCTTTTTGATTCTCCATCATGAATAGAGGTATCTCGGCCTTTTTTGCCTCGGTTCGATTTAAATATTGATCGAGCGTCAGATAGGCAAGCTTGACATAGACATCGGATTTTTCCTTTTTCTCTTGAATGGAAAAAAGAACCTTGGATTGATAAAGTTCGCCGAAGGCCCTTGATCCATTATCCCCAAGAACAGCATATCCATAAATCCCATATCCGATTCCAAAAGGCGCTTCATGGCTATAAAAAGTCGCTTGAACCGCTTTTCGGTCAAGGGTTCCTGCAAGCATTGAAAAAGCGCGGTGTCCGCATTCTTTCGCGCATGTGATATACGCCTATCCATGCGAAGAAGATCGCCGAAATTAGCCGTTTTCAAACTTTTCGAAAGCAGTTCTTCATAACGAGCCCCTTCGCTTCGATAACCATAGATTCCGTCTTTGCTCAAGCAATGTGACATATCACCGCTTGCGATAAAAACAACACGTTCCCCACTTTTGGCAGCAGCATCCGCGATAATCATCCCCATTTTATAATGAGAGAATAAGGAAAGACCGCTAAGACCAAGGCGAACGATTTTATAATTCTGATATTCACGATTAATAAAATAGAGGGGCACCATCGTGCCGTGGTCAAGCACAGGGTCCTCAGAAGAATCATAACCTGCAGGGAATTGACGTGCCGATGCAAGCTGAGCGATTGTTTTCCTAAGCGCATCGTCATAATGAAGACGAAAACGAATTTGCGGAGCGCCGTATTCTTGGAGCGAGCCCGTAGCTGTCTCTCCATCCGCCATCTGAAAATAATCACTATAGGATTCCGCGTGCGGAGAAGCGATCACGATTGTATCTGGATGAAGTGAAGCGATTTCCTTCGCGACTTTTTCAAATCCTTCTTCGGTTTGAGGAAGTGCACGTTCTTGCCCTCGTCCCACTTCAGGAATCGCAACAGGGCAATGCGGAAGAATGTAACTCGCTAATAAAGCCATGCCACTCATTTTCCCAAGAACAAAGGAAAAAGCAAGACGGAATTAATGAGAAAGTAGCATCCGTTCATGGAAAACAATGCGAACAAGCGCTACCGAATATTGCTCGATTTCGCGAAGCGTGAATTCGCTTCTATCCAAAAAGTAATCTAAATAGGCGCCGGAAATGCCGTTGGAGATGAAGGAAATCAAGGCGCGTTCTTCTTTCCTCATCGCGCGGAAAGAAGCAGAATCCGCAAAAACTTCGCCCACTTTCCTTTTTAAATCATCGAAAACATAATGTGGCACATTTTTGATGATTTTTTTGCACACATCTTCCTTTTCGATGAATGTATCCGTAAGGGCACGGATGAAATTTTCGAAGCATAGCCCCTCTTCGTTATTCGAAGACTTCCATTTCTGAATCAATCTCGCCATGATTTCGTCTTCAATTTGATTGAGAACATCTTTTATATCTGAATAATGATTATAGAAAGTACCACGGTTAATGCCCGCTTTCTCTACAATCTCGCTCACCGTGATTTTATTCAAGTCCTTTTTCTCACTAAGAAGGCTCACCACGGCTTCTTTGATGAGCGTCTCACTCCGCAATGAATTTTTGTACATAATCAACCTCTTTTTGAACATATGTTTACTTTTAACCATATGTCTAATATAAGATAGAGAATTTCTTTTCGAAAGCAATCGAGAAAGCACATTTTGATTAATTCTTTACAATTTAGAGAAGGATTTTTGGCAAAAATAGAGTAGCATTAAAGAATGGCATTCTCATTCCATCATCTCGATAAATGGTGCTTCGCGAACATTGATCTTGCCGAAGAGGCATTAGAGACGCATCCAAAAGCGGTGATTATCATCGCCGGTGCTTCTAGTTCGGGAAAGTCTTTTTCCGCAGAGGCGCTGAATCGCATCATGAAAAACCATGGTCATAAATCCATCACAATTTCACTTGATCAATACAATTATGGTCTTTCCGCGATTATCCCTAACAAAGTGAATCAAAACGTTTTCGGTGGAAAAATCGATAACATTTTAGAAATTGAAAAAAAGATTAAGCCCATCCTTTTGAAGTACCCCTTCCAGGAAAAATACAATGAAAAATGTCTCTTGGAGATTGCTCAATCCGTGGAACATCTTCTTCCCTCTAGTGATTTGCCACGTTTCATCAAAGGACTTGCTAAGGAATGGTCGTTGCTCAATTTCGATGAGCCTACTGTCTACCATTTAAAGGAAGCGGCATCGGATGTAAAAAAATTATTCAATAATGAGACGATTTACGAAAAGAAATACTCCAAAATCGTAAGTGAGCGGGTCCGTTCTTCGCGCCGAATCGATGGAAAGAAATACGATATTATCATCGTGGAAGGCATATATGCGTTGGATAAATCTTTTCTGGATGAGATGAAAAAGATTCCTTATATCGCGAATTTCATCGATGGAAATGCGAAATCGCTCTTCTTAAGAAGAATTATCCGCGATAAAGTCTCCACAAGCGCAGACAGCGCATTTACCACACATCTATATTTCCGCTACATTATTCCAAGCTATAAAAATACAATTCTCCCAACAAGAGAAAACGCCGATGTCATTTTAGATAACAACATGTCCTTCGAAGAACTCCGCTCAGGCGAACTCTTTATCACGAAAGATGGGTTTGGCATTACGAGTCCAAAGGCGGTGAGTTATCTTCTCTCGCATAGTGAAATATTAAAAACCCATTACGAGAAAGACTATTATTTCAGCGCGCCTGGAGAAGACGAAAAAGTTGATAATATCCTTCGTTTCCGCTTACGAAGTCAAGATAAAGGGGGAACCTATTTCCCCGGGAGCCTTGTTCATAAAGGCGCGCCGAAAGTCCGAAAAGACAACAAAATCATCCGCCCTATCAATGTCTTGCTGGATGAAAAGGAAATCCGAAAAGTGTGGAAAGACGAGAAATCTTGCTTGAACGATTTTCAAAGCGCGGATTTCATCATTGCGAAAAAAGAAATCAAAATCAAATCGCGAATCGTGTATAAAGGACAAAACTGCACGCTTTTCCAAGTGGAGGGAAAAGGTGACTATGTAGAATTTGTTCCTCCCATTAATCGCGAAATTGTTAAAGAAATCAAGCGCATTATCAAATAGAAAGACCCAAGAAGATGGAAAAAATAGTAATCCTCAATTTCGGCGGTCAATATAGCGAACTCATCGCACGAAGAATTCGCGAAACTCAGGTGTATTGCGAATTGCTCCCCTATTCCACTCCGATCGAGAAACTCAAAGATGCCTCAATTAAAGGCATCGTCTTTTCAGGAGGGCCCGATAGTGTTTATGAGGAAGATTCTCCGACACTTGACCCCCATGTTTTTTCTTTAGGAAAACCAATTCTTGGCATCTGCTATGGGGCGCAGCTCATCGCCGCTTTGCTTCATGGACACGTAAAAAAAGGCGTCAAGGGTGAATATGGAGAGAAAGAGATTGAAGTCATTTCCTCTTCTTCGCTACTTTTCGGCGTAAGAAAAGAAAGTCGCGCCCTTATGTCACATAAGGATATCGTGGATGAATTACCCCCATCTTTTACCCCCATTATCCGCACCGCAACTTGCCCTAACGCGGCATTTATGGACGAAAAGAAGGCAATCTACGGCGTTCAGTTTCACCCCGAAACGACCTTGACGGAAGAAGGGAATAAAATCATCGGCAATTTCTTATGCAAAATATGTGGTTGCGGAAAGAATTGGCAACCCGCTTCTTTTCTTGAATCAAAAATCCAAGAAATCAGAGAAAGGGTCGGTTCGCGTAATGTCTTATGTGCGTTATCAGGTGGTGTGGATTCGGCAGTAACCGCATCGATATTATCCAAAGCAATCGGCGACCATCTATATTGTATTTTCGTCGATCATGGCTTATTAAGAAAAGGGGAAAGTGAAGAGGTTCTACGTGTTTTCGGTCACGATAAACTCGTTTCTCATTTCCGATATGTTGATGCGAAAAAAGTATTTCTCAGTGCGCTTAAAGGCGTTACTGAACCAGAAGAAAAGCGAAGGATCATCGGCTCAACCTTTATCCGTGTCTTCGAAAGAACCAAAAATACTTTACCTCCGATTTCTTATCTTGCCCAAGGTACCATCTATCCAGACAAAATTGAAAGCGGAACTTGCGGCGGAGCAAAAATCAAAAGTCACCACAATGTCGGAGGCTTACCCGATTCCCTTCATTTTGATGGTGTCTTGGAACCTTTGTCTAATTTGTTCAAAGATGAAGTGCGAGAAATCGGTCTTCGCTTAGGGTTATCGCGAAACATCGTGTATCGTCAGCCTTTTCCTGGGCCCGGCTTAGCGATACGTATCATCGGCGAGGTGACCGAAAAGAAAATCAAAATCGTTCAAGAAGCGGATTTTATTTTGCGAGACGAGCTTGAAAAAGCATCTTTGCCATCTTTGCCTAATCAGTATTTCGCCGCGTTAAGCAATATGCGAAGCGTTGGCGTTAAAGGAGACGCAAGATCTTACGAATACGCGTTATTGATTCGCGCTGTCAATACAATCGATTTCATGACCGCAACCCCTTTTGAAATCCCCTATCCTCTTTTGCGTAAGATTTCCGAAAGAATGGTGAATGAGATTGAAGGCGTGAATCGTGTCCTTTACGATTTTACGAGCAAACCACCATCCACAATCGAGTTTGAATAATCATGAATGTCGTAGAAACACTCACCCATTATGTAAAAAAGCTATTTGCTAGCGATGCAACTGGACATGATTTTTATCATACGTTACGCGTTTATCGAATGGCGATGAAAATCGCGGAGGAAGAGACATGCGATAAAGAAATCATCCTTTTTGCTTCTTTACTTCACGACGTTGATGACCCCAAACTTTTTCATACGGAAAACTACCTGAATGCGAGAAACGCCATACGACAATGCGGTTTATCCATCGAGAAAGAAAGAAGAATCATTCACGCTATCCAAGAAGTGTCTTTTCGCGCCTCTGATAGCGTGATCCCTTCTTCGATCGAAGGTAAAATCGTGCAAGACGCCGACCGTTTGGATGCGATTGGGGCAATCGGCATCGCCCGGGCTTTCGCTTATGGCGGGGCAAAGAATCGAAAAATGTATGACCCTATAGAAAAACCACTTCTCAATATGGATGAAAAAACATATCGGAGTCATCAAGGAAGCACGATTAACCATTTTTACGAAAAACTTCTTTTAATTCCAAGCATGCTCAACACGGAAAAGGCGAAAAAAATCGCGCAAGGACGAATGCTTTTTATGAAACAATTCTTGGACGAATTCTATGCGGAATGGGAGGAAAAATAAAAATACTCGTTTTCATTCGCTGCTCCCATTTTTGACAAAAATAAGCGAAACCGCTAGGATACTACAGGTATGGACAAGGAAAAACGCGACGACTATCTCTTTCAGAAAAAGTGCCTTCTCATTTTGCTATTTCTTTATTATTACGAAGATGTGCCTTTTGATGCCGTAATTCTCCGCTCTTTTGGTTTTCATTTTGATCCAACATGCAACTTTAAGGCTATCGTGAAAAGCAAAAAGGAGCATATTCATAAGTACATCATTCATATTTACGCCAAAAAATACGGAATGAATCTCGAAACGATGGACGTGATGGGGAATGTTAACATCGTCAAAGTCCAAAAGCTCAAAATGGATGAAGAGTATTCTCCCCAAGCTTCCCTTAATATTTATTTTGACGGGAATGACTTTTTCGCGACGGGTTATATCGAAGGAAAATCACTTCGTTTTTCCACGCTCGACAATCGCGATAAACGCTACGAAAAAGCACTCGCTTATCGATTAGATGAAATCAAAGGCGTCAACGCAAGTGCGGATTCCTTTTTATTGTGGCTGATGCGTTTTTATAGCGCATCCTTACAAACAGACCTTGTCATGGGCGCGGGTATCAATAAAGACTATGGCGCGAAAGATTGGGCTGGGCTCCTCGATTCATTAAATACGGAATTTTTCTATGGTGATACGGAACGAGCGGAAGGGCTGAAACATTATGTCGGTGACGAATTGTTCACCAGTTCGATGGTGCTTAAAACAAGCGGATTTGACACCTATCGCTCTTTAAATGACGAGCTTTATAAATTCAAAGAAGCGAAATCATTCAATGACCCCGACAGCACATTATACCGCTGTGTGAACTATATCGAAGCTCATCCTGGCACCAACGTGATCACTTATAACTACGACACCAATCTTGAATATTTGCTCAAAAAGAGAGATTTGCTTTACTGTGCGATTTATGACGACAATTCTTTCGTTTCCAAAAACGCGGTCTGCTCGATTTATCACGTACATGGGCTTCTTCCTTTTGACCGCTTCAACGAACGAAAGTTCACCGATTCCTTGATTTTTAACGAATCAGATTATTACTATCTTTATAATAACCCTTATTCTTGGAATATCGCCAAACAGCTTCATGATTTTAAATTCAATGTTTGTTTCTTCATCGGCATCTCTTTGACTGACCCCGACATGAAACGAATCCTTGAGCTCGCGAATAACCCCTTAAAGTTCAATTTCATTTTCATGAAGAAAGAAAAAGAATACGGCGAACACGTTTATCGGGATATATCCACTTATTTCTTTACCTTTGATCTTATTACAATCTGGGTTGACGAATACGAGGAGATTGGAGATTGGCTAAACAAGCTATAAACAAAAAAGATTCTTTTTATGCTTCCGCGCTGTCACCAAAACGAGGAAGGAAATTCGGTGCCTTTGCACTAGATTATTTCGTTTTGTCTATCATGAGTGTCCTCGTGTTCCTTCTTGTTAATCTCATCGTGGATGCTTTACCAAGTGTAAAAGCAAAGCAAACGGAAATCGGGGGCATTCAACAAGAAATGACTTCTCTCGTTGAAGAAAGCAAATTAGGAGAGGTCGAAAATGGCACATTTCTCGACAATAAAGTAATTAGCAAACGCTACGTATATGGAATCACCTATCGCTCGTTAATAGAAAACGGCGTTGAAGAAAGCAATATCACTTCTTCCATCACAAGCGTTTATAAACCAATGACGAAAGAAAACGACAATGCTTATTTTTATTACACCGTTTTTAAGCCGAATCATCTCTCTAATTATAGCGAAGAAGACAAAGGGTTGTTTGGCGTTCAAGACTATCAAAACGCATTTTCAAGCGACACAGGTATCAATTTTCTAAATGTTGATGATTATTTATTGCTCAATAAAGATAATGCGCTCAAAGTGCAAAACTACATATTGGATTCCGCATTTACGCCAGGCAAAGCCATTTTCACTACTTTGGAGAATCGCTATTCGTCACTTCTTGAAGACGCGATTGCCGAATTCCAAACAAAATACACCCCCTATACACAAAAAGCGCAAGAAAACGAAGCACGCAAATCGGATTTATATGGGATTCGTCGCATGGAAATTGCCATCGCTTATTCTTTCGCCATTCTTCTTCATTATCTCCTACTTCCCTTGCTTTTAAAAGATGGGCGTACTATCACGATGCGAGCGCTTTCTTTAGCCTATTGCTCTACTGATAAAAAGGCACCTGCTTTTTGGCAATTACTGGTACATGCCTCCCTTCTTTTCGTTGAAGAATCAAGTGTTATGGCGATTCTTCCTTTCTTCGTTTATGGAGCAAACGCGATCGACTTAGTCTATCTTCCCTTTTTATGGGGGATTTCCTTACTATGGGTATTCATTTTCTCCCTCTTATTCATGATCTTGTCTTTCGTTTCTTCTTTCTTTGATAAGGAGAGTAAATCAACGACAACGGAATTTTTATCCCACCTTTTATTGAAGGATGGCAAAGAGTTTCAGACAGTAGAGCAACAAAAGGCTGAACACAAATGAGTGAAGAACTAAAGCAAGAAAATCATATTGATATCACATTTGAAACCCCTGGCGTTTTCAAAATATTGAGCACTCATTTCTTTGATTGGTTCGTTTCTGTTGTGTTCGCTTGCATTCTTCTTATCGGAACTTTTGCGTTAGTCCCTCTCCTCCCGAGTTATCAAAACGCAACCAAAATAAGGGATCAAGTCCTTGTTTCTTCTCATCTTTATACGAAAGAAGATTCTTCAACAATTCCTTTATTAGATTATGTGAATAAAAATAACGAGTTTTCTAGTAATGAAAAAAGCCAGATTCTTGATGAATCCATGGACTACTTTTTCACTGTCTTTTTAAGTGAAGAATTAAAAGGAAAAGGCGACGAAATCTATCTCGGTTTTAAAATTGATGCTTTCAAAAATGATATGCCTCTATTTACTGAAACCGGGGAAAGAACCCTTACGAATCCCGATTTTGATGGCGACTATTATTCATTCTATAGTGACATTTATAAAAACAAAGCGCTTGGATATCTTTCTTATAATCAAGATTACGCCACGTCTAGACGAACTATTTTTTGGACCATCGCAACTAGCATTATCCTTACGTTCCTATTCTCATTCCTTCTTTTTTATCTTGTGATCCCGCTCTTTTTCTCACGAGGAAAAAAGACTTTAGGAATGCTTTTGAATCGCACTGCTCTTGTAGGAAGAAACGGATTCAGTTGTTCTTACCCCCGTTTTTTATGCCATGCTTTATTCGAAATCATTTTTATCCTTTTTGCTAGTATTCCCGCTTTTCTCGTTCCTCTAGCGATTTCCATCACAATGATTATCGTAAGAAAAGGCGATCACCAATCGCTTACCGATTATGTCGTTGGCACATACGTCGTTTCCACTTCGCAGCGTAAAGTCTATCGGAACGTCTACGAATATCTAGAAGCGGAAAGGAGAGCAAACACTTCGAGAATGATCGAGGATAACGACGTAAAATTTAAGTAACACAACCGCTTTAAAAAATAGAAAGGGTATATCTTATGAGGAAACTTGCTATAATAAGCCGTATACTTCGAGAAAGGGTTCAACATGGAAATTAGACTTGTTGGCTTGACGAAAAAATTCCCTGGCGATGCCAAGAAAAATACGCCAGACACAGTCGCTGTCGATAATTTAAACATAACTATTAAAGATGGCGAATTGATTGGGCTACTAGGTCCATCTGGATGCGGAAAAAGCACCACGCTTTATATGCTTTCGGGATTAAAAGACCCAACCGAAGGCGAGATTTGGTTTGATGACGAAGATGTCACTCACCTTGCTCCTGAGAAACGCGGCATCGGACTCGTATTCCAAAATTATGCGCTTTATCCACATATGACCGTTTATAAAAACGTCATGTTCCCTCTCACCAATTTGAAGGTTGAGGAAAACGAAAAATCATTCAAATTGGAGAAATACCATCTTTGCCTTGAATATTTAAAAGATCCAAATCGCATTGCGAAAACAATTCTCGACAGCGCCAACGAAGGCAAAATCAATCGCGAATACGCTGTCGATGCATTAACGAACGAACTTCATATTTCTAAGTATTTGGCGAAGGAGCTTTTCAAGTGGAACCTCCATGTTTTGGACGGCGATGCCTCCGCCACAGCAATTCAAGAATTAAAAGATAAATATGAAAAGCTCGAGAGTGCCGAACGGGCAAAGCTCGAAGCCCAAGGCTATAGCGTCAACGAAAAATTTGAGCTTTCAAGAAACGGCGTTATAAGAAAAGTCGTCCGTAAGCTCACAAAAGACGAAATGGATGCGCTTGTTCGCGAAGCAGCGCGCCTAGTCCAGATCGAGGACTATCTTGACCGCAAACCAGCTGAATTGTCGGGCGGTCAGCAGCAGCGTGTCGCAATTGCCCGCGCCCTGGTGAAAAAACCTCGCGTCTTGCTTCTTGACGAACCTCTTTCCAATTTGGACGCACGTTTACGTATTCAAACTCGGGAAGAGATTCGCCGCATTCAACAAGAGACCGGAATTACTACCGTTTTCGTCACCCATGACCAAGAAGAAGCCATGTCTATCTGCGACGATATTGTCGTAATGAAACAAGGCAAGATGATGCAAATGGATCATCCTCAAGAAGTTTATAAAGATCCAAAGAATCTATTCGTTGCCAAATTCTTGGGTAACCCTCCAATCAACGTCTTCAAAGGAGTTTTGGACAAAGGCTGGCTCATTATCGGATCTGAAAAAGTACTATATACGCACAAAAAAGTTCCCGATGGGCCAGTTTACGTTGGTATCCGCCCTGAAGGATTCTTGATGGACAACGAATGTCCAGAAAACAAAAAAGTGCTTACTTTGAATTGCAATCAAGTCATTACGCAAGGAAGAGATTTGTCACTTGTTTGCTCTTCTCCGTATTTTGTTGGTGACAAAATGAAAATCATCATCGATAGCGATATCGATGCGAAAACTGGACCGATTAAATTTGGCCTCCGTCCAAACAAAGTTTATGTATTTGACGGTAACACGGAAGAAAGGATTTATCTTTAATCTTTATGGACCGCAAAAACAATTGGAAAGCTTGGCTATATCTCGCGCCGGTCTTGATTCTCATGGCGGTGTTCACTTTCTTCCCCCTCATTAATACCATCGTTATTTCCTTTATGAAGGATTATAACGTCACAACAGGTGCCAATAAGGGCTTCACATTTGCTAATTATGGCGTAGTTTTGGGGATTGTGGAAAGAAATAAAGGAAGCGGCGTTTTCGATAGAACCTTCCTATCGTTCACTCAGCCAAGCGCTTTAACGAATACGCTTCTTATCACTTTCATCACGGTTCCGGTTTCCGTTATCATTGCCCTTGTCATCGCGATTGCGATCAATAACATCAAGTTCTTACAAAAATTCTTCCAGACGGTGTTTTTCATGCCTTACGTCACTAACGTCATCGCTGTTGGCATGGTTTTCTCCGTTCTATTTCAGCCGACAGGCGTATTTAATAAAATATTCGGACTAACCACAAACTGGATTGGCGTTGGGGCTAATTGGGGAAGCTGCATGTTCGTTTTGTGCCTTTACATCATTTGGTCCGCGCTTCCCTACAAGATTTTGATTTTCTTAAGCGGACTTCAAGGTATTGATAAACAATATTACGAGGCTGCAAAAATCGATGCTTCTCCACGGTGGAAAACAAATCTGAAAATCACGGTTCCCCTTTTATCCCCGCAAATTCTTTATATTACCGTTACCTCATTTATTGGTGCTTTTAAAGAATATAATGCGATTATCGGTTTATTTAACCGTAATTATTCTTCTTCTCCAAACGTCCCGGATTTATACACCGTGGTCTATTACATTTATGATAAAATCGACGGCAAGAATTTCTCCAAGCAAACGCAATATGCTTCCGCCGCAGCTGTTATTTTATTCTTGATTATTATGCTATTCACTTTCATTCAGATGAGAGTAAGCAAAAGAAGGGTGGTCTATTGATTATGGCACATGTTAATCGCGTCACTACTTCCCTCAATTTGGTCATCCCCCACAAAGCCGGAGATGTCAAGGAAACGCAAAAAGTGGACCGCATCAAACGTATCATCGGCTTAGTGGTCACTTATGTGTTTTTAGCTTTTGCAGCATTCCTTGTCATTTTCCCTTTCTATTACATGATTATAGCGAGTGGTATGCTCGAAGAAGACGTTTTGGCTGGCAATTTGGTTCCTGTCCAAGGTTCGCTTTTCGAGAACTTGGTTTATAACTTCACGGAAACTTTAGCGCGTTTCTCTTATATGAAATATGTAGGGAACACGCTCATTGTCGCCATCTCGACAACTTGTTTGCAGCTTTTGGTAACCATTTTGTCGGCATTTGCTTTTGCCCGGTTATCTTTCCGCGGTCGCGATTTGCTTTTCAGTGCTTTCTTAGCAACCATGATGATCCCTGGCGAAATGATGGTCATCACTAACTACATTACGATGGGAAATCTTGGATTAAGTGGAGGCTCGCAAACCAGATGGCAAGCTTACTTAGCAATGATTCTTCCATTCATTTCTAGCGTATTCTACATCTATCTTCTCCGCCAAAATTTTAAGCAAATACCAAACGAGCTTTATTTGGCGGCTAAAGTGGACGGGAAAAGCGATTGGGATTATTTGTGGAAAGTCATGGTTCCCCTAGCTTCCCCTACTCTTATCACAATTGTCATCTTGGCGATTATTGGCTCATGGAACGCCTATGTTTGGCCAAAGCTCATCACGAGCGCTTCCAGCAACAACATGGATTATTGGCTCATCTCCGTCGCCGTTCGTGGTGAGGCATTAGCCAAGGAGATCCATGAAGTCCAAATCACACAATATTCTTGGCAAATGTGCGCCTCTGTGCTCACAGTCGTGCCGTTACTTATCTTGTTCATTATCTTCCGTAAATACATCATGCGCGGCACTGGCAGAGCCGGCTTGAAAGGTTAACGGATGAAAATGATAAATTAACTTCTAAGGAGGAAAAAATGAAGTTAGCAAAAAAACAAGCGCTATTCTTAACGCTTCTAGCAACCTGTGCGGGCTTCGCCGTTGGATGCGGCTCTGAACCAGAGGCTTCCGAAACGAGCAAAGAGCAAAGCAATTCTCAAGCAACTAGCGGACAAAGTAGTGCTCAAACAAGTGAAGAAAAAATCACTCCTGTTGAGCCAACGACACCTGTCACAATTAAATGGTGGAACAACTACAAAGTTCCAAGCAATCCAGACGATGAATCAACAAGATCAGGCAGCACATATCGTGAGTATTGGTATGCTCGTGATCTCATCGCCGAATTCAGCAAAGCACATCCAAATATCACAGTCGAAACTTCTTACAAAGGCAGTTATAGTGACATCGTCACCGCAACAAGCACCGCTTTAGGAACCGGCGATCAGCCAAATATCGTCTCCTGCTATGGCGATTCCGTCGCAGTCTTCCGTAACGCCAGTGAAGATGCCATCCTCGACATGACTGGCTATGCGCAAAACCTTGTCGAAGATACTGATTTTAATCAAAATTATCTCTCCATCGAAAAGAGCATGTATGGCGGTCGCTTCTACTCCCTCCCATACAGTAAATCTGCCGAAACTTTAGTCGTTAATCAATCCATGTTTGACAAGGTAGGAGCAGGCAAAGCGGGAACCGATACGATAAAGGGCGAAGCTGCCGTTTATACAGCCCCTGTCGCTGCTGCTTCCAAAAAAGCATACACCATCCCTGAAAATATCTATGGCCTCATGGATTTAGCAAGAACCATGAAGACGGATTTCCCTGAACTCTTTGCTGATCAAAAAGATGAAAATGGCTTCTTCAAAGCCGTTCCATTCTGCTGGGATAGCGCCGAAAATATGTTCATCAGTGCTCTTAAAAACAGTGGAATCGATTATACGGACGGAACGAAAGAAAATGCTGTTGATCGCGTTCTCTTCAAGAATGATGATGCGAAAAAACTCATGGTCCAAATGAAAAAATGGAACAACGAAGGTTTATTCTGCACGCGAAGTCAGCTCCCAATTACCGATGCTGCAAAAGGGGACCATCAGTATTCTTCTAACATGGTCGTTGCTGGAAGCATCGCGATGTGCGTTTCTTCCACCGCTGGTGCTCGCTATTTTGCAACCGATGGCGGATTCAAAGCCAGTTTCTATCATCCAGTGAGTTGGAAGGAAAATGGGCAAGCCAAAGACGCCAACGTCATTTCACAAGGCCCATCCCTTTGCTTCTTCGACAAAGGAAAAGAAGCCAACGACGCTTCATTCATCTTCTATCAGTATTTGACCAACGCAACGAACAGTGGCGCTCTTGCAGCAGCGACCTCTTATTTCCCACTCCGCGCCAAAGGATACGAGAATGAGACCATCGCAGCCGCCGTCACTGCCGCAACCACCGGCACGACTGCTGAAGCTCTTTACAAAGAGAAGAACACGACCTACACCGGAAACGTTCTTGCGCTCAACACCACTTATACTGAGAACAATAACTACTTCCTTTCCCCAGTCTTTAGTGAGAGCAGTGCCACCCGCACCGCGGTTGGAAAACTCGTTGCCGAGGTATTCGACAATCAGAAAGTCACAACCGACGCGGAAATTGAAGCAGCCGTCAACACTGCTTTCGATAACGCCTATAACTCAATCATGGCTTAATGAGATGAAACCTTTATGAAAAGATGTATTTTTTGCGGAAATCAAATTGAAGAGAATGAGCCTATCTGTCCACATTGTGGGAAAGATATGAATCCAGATTCTCTTACAGAGAGCGATATCCATTTCATTCGTCAACACGCTTATAGCGAGGTTACGAATGGGGAGAACAAAAAAGACGGCGCCCTTACATTTTATGTAATCGGTGGTATCTTGCTTGTCATTGGTATTATCTTCTTGGTTCTTTCTTTCCGCTATAATACAAAGAAGATAAAGGTTTTTACTCCAACTTCTACCGAATTCGTTGTCTCTATTATTTCAATGATATGCTCGCTTACCCTTCTAACTTGGGGAACGGTGCGCCTCGTAATGGGGCTCCAACGTATCCATTTCTATAAACGAGTCATCGAAGAAGTAGATAAGAAATAAGCATAGTTAGGAAGGAGCTTTCTAAGCTAAGAGGAAGGCTCCTTTTCTTTATGCTAAACTACTAATCATGGATCAATACTTGCTTGCCCATTTGGAAGATTTATTCACGGAGTGTGAAAGGAAAAACGTTCCAACCTATTCCGCGTTTTTATCGTTCAACGAACAAAGTGCTGTCGCTAGAGAGCTCCCCTATTTGTTTTCGAGTAACGCCTGTTTGTATGGCAATGAGAACGGAGAACGGAAGATTCTTTTCTGCTATCCGTCCTATTATACGGAGGAAGAAGCGCTTCGCTTGACTAATCCCATTACCCTTCTTCGCCTTTATCCAAAAAATGAAAAATTCGCTTCGCCTATCACTCATCGCGACGTTTTGGGCGCGCTAACTTCGTTAGGCATCAAGCGAGAAACCATTGGCGATATCATCATTCACGAAAAAGAGGCTTACGTTTATGTTCTTACCTCCATTGTGACGGAAATCGAGCATTCCTTGGAATCAATCAAAGCAAATCGTATATACGTCGAAAAGAAGGAAGACTTGGTGTGCCCCTATTCATTAACCTATGAAGAAAAGCTTTATCAAGTTGCTTCCAATCGGCTAGACGCCATAGTTGGAGAAGTATTCCATTTGTCTAGAGAACAGGCCAAAAAGGAGATATTGGCGCATAACGTCATCACAAGCGAACATCTAAACAATAAAAGCGATACCGTCTTGCTTACAAACGAGTCCGTATCACTCAAAGGAAAAGGGAAATTCTATTATTTAGGAGAAAAAGGGACCAACCGAAAAGGAAAATTAATCATTGCCGTGAAACAGCCAAAATGAATCATTTTGATGACTTTTTGCACTGCTTTTTATACAAAGAGAAAGCCTCATCAAAAAGAGCGACAAATCCACTTCTTTCAGATTTCGTTAGGGTCACTTTGCTCACCAAACCCGTCGGTTCAAGAATCTTATAGGCAATAGAGAAAGGGTTCTCCCCCTCAAAAGCGACATCCACCTGGAGAAGACTTCCTAAAATAATCATTTTGCAGTTATTTCCAAGGCGAGTTACCGCGGTTTGAAGCTCATCAAGAGTCATATTTTGCGCTTCATCGACAATCAAAATCGCGTCTTCAAAAGAACGTCCGCGAAGAAATTCCGGGGCAAGAGGGACAATGTCAGAAGGGAGATGGGCATATTCGGGAGGGAGATCAGAAGTATCGTCCGTTTTCTTCCGAATATTTTTCGCCGCCAAAGCGATTTCGTCTTTGTCTATCGTATACGCCATCAAATGGCGATAATTGTCTATTAGTCCTCCTAGATAGGGGGCGTATTTGTCTTCTTGTTTCCCTTTTAAATAGCCAAGCCGGTGTCCGATTTCCACTGGTTCGCGAATGTAATAAATCGTTTTGTATTTCTTTTTAGCACCTCGGTTTCTCACTAAAGAAAGGCTAGCCGCTAAAGCTGTGAAGGTCTTGCCAGTCCCTGCTGCTCCTTCACAAAATACGACCGGTCTTCGTCGTGGGTCAAGATTGATTTCGTGAATGAGTTCTTTTTGTTCTTTGTTTTCATTAAAATCAATTCCGAAAAGATAATAGTCGTTTGTATTCATACCCCCATTATCCTCTTTTTCTCTTTATAGACATAGAAAGAAAGGATTGTTTTATAATTAGGGTCGAGGTTTTTTATGAACGAAATTGAAGAAATAGTGAATTTATTGAATCGCTCCTATAGTCCATTCCATGTAGTAAGTAATATCGAAGCAAAGTTACATGAGAACGATTACATTGAACTGCAAGAAAACGAAAACTTTTCTCTAAAGAAAGGTGGCCACTATTACGTGAAAAGAAACGGATCGAGCATCATTGCTTTTCGTGTCCCCATAGATAATCCCTATGGCTTTCAAATCACCGCTTCTCATACAGACTCTCCGACATTCAAGCTGAAGCCAAATCCAGTTTACACATTCAAGAACTTGATGCTTCTTAACGTAGAGCCTTATGGAGGAGCCATCAATTACTCATGGCTTGACCGCCCTCTTTCATTCGCTGGACGAGTAATGGTGCAAAATGGCGACACTATCCATGCCGAGAACGTTTGTATTGATGAAGACTTACTGCTGATACCAAGTGTCGCGATCCATATGAATCGCGAAGTCAATCATTCTATGACGATGAACCCAGCGAAAGACATGATCCCCGTGCTTGGAAATGCAATTGAGAATTTCTCTTTCGATGAATTTCTTAAATCAAAGATGAATTTATCAAAAGATGAGCAAATCATTTCTTCGGATTTGTTCCTTTATAACAGAGGGAAAGCGGCTTTGCTTGGGATCAATCAAGAATTCCTCTCATCCCCTCGCCTAGATGACCTCGCTTCATGTTATTCCTCTTTGTTTGGTTTCTTAAAAGCGAATCAAAGCAATTCCATTTCCTGTTTTGTTGCCTTTGATAATGAAGAAGTCGGTTCTTTGACACGGCAAGGGGCAAACTCCACTTTTTTGCGCGAAATCGTTCAAAAGATTTCTGAGAGCGTTCAAGCAAGTACTCCACTTGTTCCAAACAGTATCATGCTTTCGATTGATAACGCCCATGCCAATCACCCAAATCACCCTGAATATAGCGATGTTACAACTGATGTGGAACTGAACAAGGGGATTGTCATTAAATACAACGCGAATCAAAAATACACCACGAATGCCTTCTCTAGCGCAATTGTGAAAACAATCGCTAAGAAGGAAGGACTAAAAATCCAAGAATACGCAAATCGAAGTGACCTACCGGGCGGATCAACATTAGGCAATATTTCCAACAGTGAGATTTCTTTATTGTCCGTAGATATAGGCCTTCCACAACTCGCGATGCATAGTAGTTACGAGCTCATGGGCAAAAACGATTTGCTTGATATGATACGCCTTGTTTCCCGTTTCTATTCTTCGTCATTTTCGATAAATAGCGATGGATTTATGATGAAATAAAACAAATTTTATTTCAGTTTTGCGGGGATTTCTTGAATAACGCCCTGTTTTAAAAGACGTTTGAAAATGCGTTTTGCTTTGCGCTTATCTTTTTTGGAAGGATAAAGGGTTGGTAAATCCTTTCCTTGCTTTTTATCAAGAATTGCTTCTTGAAGCATCAGTTCCATACGATCAACTTGTTTTGGAAGAGCGAACCCTTTTGCGTAATCGATGTAACGTTTAGATAAAGTCGCTTTCTCACTAGGATGTTCAATAAACCAATCGATGTGTTTGGATAAATCTTTGTGATTACCATGTTTGAAAGTGCAATGATCGTTATCAAGAGAAAAGGAGTTTGTCGCGCATAAAACGGCGTCGCTAATAAGCGGAACGGCACCGCACGCAAACGCCTCTATGCACGCAATCCCTTCGCTTTCGAAATCAGAAGCGTGAACATATAAATCACTGTAGTTCAAAACGTTTCTTAGTTCTTCTTGCGTATGGAAATTAATCAGGGGTGAATTTTTGATGCCGACTTTTTTCGCAAGCTTTTCCAATTTTTTCCTTGTTGGTCCTTGACCTGCTAAAACTAGCTGTATCCGGTCATTGTATTTGCTTTTAGCAATAGCCTTAATAATCAAATCTTGCCGTTTTTCGTCGGCAAGACGTCCTGTCATCGTAATGATGAATTTATCTTGAAGTTCACTAGGTCGATTTGCTTCAATCGGGTGAAAAAAGTCGGAAATGCCGTTACTAATTGCCCATGTTTTGTTGCGATTATAATGATGTATCTTCAATTGGTCGGCCGTCATTTGACTTGGACAATGAATATGACGAATTTGGTCATACATATATTTTCGGAACCCAAGATAAATCATGTTGTTCGCAAAAGTCCATTTGCCAAGATGAATCGCGCTGGTGATATTTTGTGGTTGAAGATGAAACGCACCTGTGACAGGTATATCTAAACTCTCCGCAATAAGTCTCGCTTCATTTTCCATTTTGAATGGCAAAAATAAATGTACGACATCCGCCCCTTTTACTGCCTCATAGATTTTGTCTTCTTCTGAACAAGGGAACATGAAACCCTCTTTTTCGATGAGTCCCTGAAAAACGGGGAAATGATAGTGTTTTAATCCAACGTAATCTTTATGCTTTCTGCCGTCATCCATTGCTGCCCCAAGCAAAATGACTTGATGTCCCCTTTTTCGTAATTCTTCGGCAAAGCGAAGACATGTAGCGCCTGTGCCATTATTAATGATATTGGCGCAATCTAAAGCAAATACAATTTTCATAGTTATTACCTAACTTACTATTTTACATAAGTTAAAGAGTAAGTCATACTCTTGACTTTTTGGTATTAGTAGAGTCTTCTCTACAGATTAGCGAACCGCATTTTCACTATCACGGTGTTCGCATTTATTCTTCGTAATCGATAAAAATGTTTTCGTTGAGATATCTTACTTTTGCTTTGGCCCCTACTTTAATGGGCAATGAAGGCGAAATATGGCCTAGGTCAACGTCCATCAAAATTGGCTGATGGAACGAAGAGAGCATATCGAGCGTTGCACTATATTTGTCCACACCAAATAGCTCATTGCTGCCGCATAAATGCCTTCCCATTAAAAAACCGCTGCAATGTTCAAACCAACCCGCTTCTTTTAGTTGAAAGAGGCCCCTACGAATATCAAGCGGTGATAAATCACAAGCTTCTAAAAACCAAATAATGCCGTCGTCTTTATGCGTTTTCACAAATTCTTTGACTCGATCATATTTCGTACCGCATAAATTCAGCAGACAATCAAGACATCCACCAAGCAAAATTCCTTTCATGGGTTTCTCATAAAAGGCGGGTGTGATGATTTTCTTTTGGGTAAGACGGTAGGTCCACAATGGATGTGCTTCATTTCTTCTAGTGATAGAATACTTCGGATATCCTTTAAAATGCTTCTCTCCTTCTAGCAAGCGAAGCGCATCTAGTTCACTCAATCTCCACTTTTTCATAAAGAATTGTGTCGAACAGGGTCCATAAACGGTAATTAAGTCGGATAATGTCGCCAAAGTAAAAGTGAGATTTGTGTTATCGCTAAAACCCATGAACCACTTCGGCGGCAAGCGCTTGATTTCTTCAAAATCGATATAAGGAAGGATTTCGTTCATCGTCTCTCCACCGCCGACGGATAGCACTAATTTCGAATCGTCGCGAAAAGCGTCCATGATTTCTTTTCCCCGTTTTTCTCCGCTCGCGCTAGAAGCGACCCCTTCCTCTAAATGAACGCAAGAACCTTCATGAATGAAGAAGCCTCTCTTTTTGAATTGTTTAATCGCTGCAATATTCCTAGTCAAATATGGTTCTGTCGTAACCCCAAAAGAGGGGGCGACCAGATCAATCAAATCGCCAGTGTTCAATCGTGGTGCTTGTCTCATTTATTTTTCCTTTTCTTTCTCGCTTAGCTCACCCATCGCTTCTAGGCGGCTCTTTTGATACTGAGAGAGTTCATTCGTGACAACGCTCGCAAGTAGCAAACCGGCAACGCTAGGCACGAACGCAGATGATCCTGGTGTATCCTTCCTTCTTTTTGTTTTTTCTTGTCCTAATGGTGCTTGGGGGATTGGCCGAATTGGCCTCGTAACTTCTTCAATGCTATAAACGACACGAAGTGATTGGATTCCTCTTTTTCGACACTCTCTACGAATTATTTTGCTGAGGGGATCCATGGATGTTTCGTAAATATCTGCTACTCTCAATTTTGTGGGGTCGAGCCGATTGCCACATCCCATGGAGCTAATAATCGGGATGCCGAGTTCCTTTGCTTTTGTAATGATATCGATTTTCGCACTCATCGTGTCAATGGCATCGACAATGTAGTCAAACTTAGTGAAATCAATATCGCCAGGATCCGATGGAAGATAAAAATGAGCATGTTTATGAACGACGCACTCTGGATTTATGCTATGGATTCTTTCCTCCGCGACATCCACTTTGCTTCTCCCGATTGTAGAAACAGTAGCGAGGAGTTGTCGATTGAGATTGGATGGGGTAAAAACATCATTATCAATGACGTCAATTTCCCCAATCGCGCTTCTGGCCAATGCTTCGATAACGTATCCCCCTACGCCACCAACGCCAAAGACAGCGACGCGTTTTCCTTTCAATGTCATTAGTGCTTTTTTGCCATATAGAAGCTCAAGGCGAGAAAATGCATACTCCATGCCGAAAATCATAGCACGAACTCGCCTAGCGAAAAAGATGAGTCAATGCCTCATTTTTCGATTTTGAATGCATCAAGAGCAGGGGTCGCATTGCCTTCGTAATCAAATAAGCATTGGTTCGCCCATTCATTATGAGTTGGCTTGTTTGTCTCCCCAGTGTAAGCTTCGCCTTCTTTGCTTGCCCATTCTAATCCAGGTAACGATAACCAAAAAGGCTCCCAATAATAAATGGCTTCAACTTGGTGCTTTTGTCCTTCCTTTATTAAGGCGCGAATAAAAGTACATTGTCCTTCTTTCGTTAATGGAAAAGGTCGATACACTCCCGTTTGTTGAAAAAAGTGTTCTGAAATCAAATAATCATCGTAATTCCCATTCAAAATAGAAGGTTTCGTTGTAAATCCATATCCTGTTTCCACAATCCAAATCGGATGATTAAATTTCGCCTTTAGGTTGTCAATATTGGCAAAAACCATATCAAAAGTCCCATGCCAATATGGATAATAAGATAGGCCAATGATATCGAAAATGACATCCCGCTTTTCCATTTCGCGGAAAAACTCCTCATGCGTTTGTTTATCTCCGCTTCGCTCTAAATGTAAAATCAACTTGGCAGAAGGAATAATCTCTTTCGCGGCTTTAATTCCAGATTTCAATAGAAGTGACAAATTATCATAACCGGTTCGCACGCCATCTCTTCCTTTTTCGCCAAGCTTTCCAAGTGGCCAAAGCATACCGTTTGTAATCTCATTTCCAATTTGAATGTAAGAAATCTCGATTCCTTCTTTTTTAAGATCAAGTAACGTCTTTTTCGTGTATTCGTACACCAACGAACATGTTTCACTTAAAGAATGTCCACGCCAACTCTTCGGGAGGAACTGTTTCCCAGGATCGCACCAAAAATCGCTGTAATGGATGTCAAGGAGAATTCGATACCCGTCATTCAAAGCGCGTTTCGATAGCGTGACAAAAGTTTCATAATCATTCGTTCCTCCTCCATAGGGCTTCCCTTTTTCATCGTATGGGTCAACCCATAGGCGCAAACGCATACTTTCCGCATGATTGTGGTCGTGTAGAAAAGACCATGGATCGATTTCCTTACCCTCATAATAATAATGTGGTGACTTTGCATCGACTTCTTTTTGCGTGGACGCGTCGATTCCCAAAAACATATTCGTTCTCCTTTCTTCTATGGATATGAGCAAGAGGCATTGTTCAATTCTCTATCTGCTCTATTGACCACTCGCTTTTCAAATAGTGAACGTCAAAGACATCGGATTTCTTTTGATTATTTTCACCTCAAACGTTACAAGATAACTCCAATTGGTTCTACCATCTGAAGCAAAAGTCGTTTTCCTCGTCCCACTGACATTTATTCATTTCTTACAAAACTCCAATCATCGCTATGGCCCCATGAAGAAGCCCCAGCGCTCACGGATAGGCCAATCGTCACATCGCTTTTTGACGAAACAATGATTGAGGGGATAATCCATTCCACCATTCCTGATGCGTAGCCCTTGCATTGATCGAGCATTGAAAACGTCTTTCTCTCCTCGTCTCCGATTTGATACCACAAATCGATTGAGGAATACCCGCCATACTCGGTTTTTAGATGCGTCAGTGCATAAATGGAAAAGCGATACGTCCCGCTAGGAATCTCTTTGAGCTTTTGCGAAAGCGAGAACGAATAAGCTGCGGAATTCCACCAATGAAAATACTTTCCCCCGGTTCGATTCCCTTCCCCTTTGCTTTCCACGCGAACCCCTTTTGCAGTGGTTTGGAGCGACCAAGGGGAAGAAAGGGCATATTCATTCGCGTTGCCTCCTTGTAGCGTGTTTTGATTTTCGAATGAATTGTCTTCCACGTAATTGGCGTAAACAAGAACGTCACAGGTGACTTCAAAACCCGACAGTGTTCCGTGCAAGGTATGGTGTCCTTCTGGAAGCGTGGGCAAAAGAGCGATTTCGCTTTCGTCCCAAAGAATATCCTTCGTCAAATAGCTATCAACATTCGTCACAACCTTCCCCGTCTTAGGGATAGAAGAAGAGCCATCGCTAAGATTATATGTCGCGCAAAAATGGTCTTTTAAGGCGCTTTTGACCACTAGAGGCACCGTTTTGTCCCCGTCGATGATGTGCCGAAACGTCTTATAACTTGCTAAAGCTTTGCCTGAATAGTCAAACCACGCTTGATTGGCCCAAGAGCTATAGCAATATTTATCTGTGTAAATTGACAAGTCGCTACTGGAAGAAGCATCCATTCCGTAATCGTTATAATAAGCACCATATTTGCTAATCCAGCCACTCCCTTCAACTGGGAGCCAAGCAGGTTCCCAATAAAATAAACCCACCCCTTTTTTCTTCTCGACTTTGCTCAAAGTATCTACGAGGTCCGCGATTTCGCTCGCTTGACCTTGGGGGCTTGTTGCATAACCTCCGTTTTCTCCACAAGCTTCTGTTGAAAATTGATTCGTCGAGTAGGCTGCTCCTTCATCCGTATATCCCCACGACGTTTCTACGATCATGACTTCTTTGTTGTAGCGGGAAACGCATTCATTCATCACGTTAAGCAAATTCTCGCGAGTCCCGTGCCAATATGGATAATAGGACAAGCCGCATATGTCCCAATCGATATTTCTTCCGAATAAACTGTCATAAACGCGGTAGACGGAAGAAGGATTATTAACGCCTGTTAGATGAACGATTGTCTTCACATTGGGAAAAACGGATTTGGCGGTCATTAAACCGCTTTGAATCATGTCCGCATAATATTTTGACGTTGCCTTATCTACACCAGCCATTCCGTTATTGGTCTCATTCCCGATTTGCACTGCGTCCACTTTCACGCCTGCATTTTTAAAGGCGTTCAAAGCGTGAGAGGTGAAATCTCCGACACGCTTATATTGCGTTTTTACTTGAACCGATGGCTTCCCTTTATTATCCAAACTCATCCATTTTTTCGGGGCCCATTGTTTTGCAGGATCAGCCCACGAATCGCTATAATGGAAATCGATAAGAACTTTCATTCCTGCGCTTTTCGCCCGTTTTGCTAGATATATATCGGTGGATATATCATTGCTGCCTCCTCCATAAGAATGTCCTTCTTTATCAAAGGGATCAACCCAAAGACGGAAACGCGCATAATTGGCTCCTCCTCTTTCAAGGAGAGTAAATAGTTCCTCTTCCTTTCCATCTTCATCGTAAAAGCGTCCGCCATTCCTCTCCACATCATAAAGGGAGGAACAATCAACACCAAAAGCGAAATCATCCGCTAATGCGTTCGTCGGCTGATTGACATGAATGCTCTCGTAATCAACTTGTTTTAAATTTGTTGAAGTGCCCTTAATATAAGGCGATGAGACATCAATATAAGGCAAGGCGATTCCATCGTTCCGGTCCATCAATTGGTCATCTACGTCAGTCGAGGAGGACGTAACGGAGGAATCGACAACGCTCGAAGAAAGCGAAGAAGGTGGGTTCTCGTGACCGCAGCTAATTAATAAAAGGGGAAAGAAAAGAAGAAATGCAAATTTGTTTTTCATGATCGTTTCTCCATTGAATTCTTGATGAATAGAAAGCGATTGCGATTTCACGACGAATAAGGAATCGTTTCAAGAAAAGGGGCGCGAATATGCGCCCCTTTTAAGCATCTACTAATCATTAATGAGCGAGACTTGACTATCTTTGTCAAAGAACTGCATGACTTTGCCTTCGAAATGCAAGTAAAGTTCTTTCCCAGCAACCATCGAATCTCTTTCTTCATCGGTGAGTTGAATCGTTGGTACACGAACAATAAGCGGCGTCCCATCATCAGTGAGAACGTGAAGGTGAAGTTCGCTGCCCATCATTTCGTTAACTTGGATTGTCACGCGAATGGCACCTTTCTCCCCATTTTTGGCAAGAAGAATGTGCTCTGGGCGAACGCCAAGAATCACTTCCATTCCTTCGGCGGGGACATTCACTTTCTCTTTCAATAGCTTGGCTTTATCCCCTGTAATCGCGAGCTTTCCTCCAAAAGCGGAAACATAATACTTTCCATCTTCTAAAGTGAGCATCGCTTTGAAGGTATTCATCTTCGGTGCGCCGATGAATTCCGCAACGAATAGGTTCTTAGGTTTGTCAAACACCTCATGCGGAGTCCCAACTTGCTGAATAACGCCATCTTTCATAATAACGATGCGGTCGCCAAGCGTCATCGCCTCGGTTTGGTCATGGGTGACATAAATGAACGTCGTTTGGATTTTCTTACGGAGAAGGATGATTTCCGCACGCATTTGATTACGAAGCTTTGCATCGAGGTTGCTCAATGGCTCATCCATTAAGAAGACTTTGCAATCCTTCACCATCGCTCGTCCTATGGCAACGCGTTGACGCTGCCCGCCCGATAACGCTTTTGGTTTTCGCGTTAGATAAGGAGTGATACCAAGGATCTCGGCCGCATTTGTCACACGCTCATAAATCTCTTCTTGCGACATTTTGGGGCGAATAAGACGAAGTGGGAATGCCATATTCTCAAAAACCGTGAGATGCGGATAAAGCGCGTAGTTTTGGAATACCATTGAAATATGACGATCCTTCGGCTGAAGATCATTAACGACCTCGCCATCGATTTCAATTGTTCCTTCGCTGATGTTTTCTAATCCAGCAATCATACGAAGCGTCGTTGACTTTCCACATCCCGATGGGCCAACAAAGACAACAAATTCCTTGTCGGCGATATCGAGATTGAAATCATGAACGGCAACAACGCCCCCTTGATAGATTTTTTTAACATTTGTAAGTTTAACTTCTGCCATTGTTTTATTCTCCTATCCTTTAACGGCGCCGCCAGTGACACCTTCGACATAATATTTCTGTAAGCACATAAATAGCACCGCAACAGGGATCGCGACGATGACCCCACCTGCGCAGAACATCGCGTAATTTTGGCTGATGCCGCTCTTTGTAGCGATTAAGTTTTGAAGTCCGACCGCAACGTTCATTCCATCAGCCGTATTATTAGAGATGTAGCGAGCAAAGACAAAATCGCCCCAAGGCCCCATAAAGGCAGTTAATAATGTATAGATAACGATTGGTTTACTAAGCGGAAGAATAACTTTAAGAAGCACTTGGGCATTGGTCGCTCCATCGACTCTCGCCGCTTCGTCAAGGCTCTTTGGAAGAGTGTCGAAGAACCCTTTCGATACGTAATAGCCCATACCGCTACTAGCCACATACACAAGAATCAAGCCAGGAACGGCATTCGCTTGCGTGAGTCCTAAATCGGCAAGAACGCGGTAAAGGATAATCATCGTAAGCATCCCCGGGAACATGCCCAAAACGAGCATGAAATTCATCAAGGTCTTTCGTCCTTTAAAACGGAGGCGGGAAAGGGTATAGCTCATGCAAAGAACGATGATTGTTTGCACCACCGCCGTAATCACGCCCATGATAAGGGTGTTCAAGAACCAAACAACGAACTGCGGCATGGGGTGAGATTCGCTAACGCCATACGTAAAGAGGTCAACATAATTGTCAAAGCCCCATTTGTGAGGCCATAGCCAGCCATGCATCATATGTGTTTCTGTTTCGAAACTATCGAAGACAATTCCAACAAATGGCAAAAGCCAAATAACGGCCATAATCACCAAAATAATGTAAATGATTGTATTGCCAATCGCGTTTTTCGCGCGAAGACCCATATGATGTTTCTCAGCACGCATGGAAGGGCTATTTTGAAGCAATTCTTTGTTTTCCATTATTGGTAATCCTCCTCATGCTTATTCGACGGCATCAAGTTGTAGACGATAAGTGACAATGCCGCAGCGACGATGAAAACCAAAATACCAATGACAGAAGCCATGTAGTATTCGCTTCCAGCGCCCGTTGTGATTTTGAATAGCCAAGTGATGAGCAAATCGGTATAGCCAACAGATCCAGAAGCGCTGCTTGCCGCCGCATTGGTTGGCCCTCCGCCAGTCAAAAGATAAATAACATTAAAGTTATTCATGTTGCCAATAAATTGCGTCAGTAAGTATGGACCAGTGACAAATAACATATAAGGCAATGTGATTTTTGTATATTGTTGCCAAATATTGGCACCATCGATTTTCGCGGATTCGTATAAATCTTCCGGAATATTCATCAAGATGCCCGTAGCGATAAGCATAAGATACGGAATGCCGATCCATATATTGATGAAGATGACCGTGACACGTGCCCAATGTTCATTGCTAAAGAAAGAGAAGCTCGCGTCCACGATATTCCATTCTCTGAGCTTTGCGATAATAATGCCATTATCAGCAAACATCTTCGAGACATAAAGCAAAGAGATGAACTGAGGAATCGCGATTGTAAGAACGAGGATCATTCTCCACACTTTCTTAAAATGGATGCCTTTTTTGTTAATCATGATTGCGACAATCATGCCAAGGAAATAGTTTGAGAACGTTGCGAAAAACGCCCACATAAGCGTCCAAGCAAGTATTTCACCAAAGGCAGCACTATAAGCTTTATTTCCAGTTTGCCAGTTCAATAACGTATTAAAATTGTCCCAACCTACCCAATGAAACAAATTATTGGTATAGCCATTGTTCTCAGCACCGTTATAGTTCGTAAACGCGACCAAAATCATGAAAACAATCGGCATAACAGTAAAGACGAGAATTCCCGTCACAGGCAATGCCAAAAGCGTTTTATGAAACTGGTCATCAATCAATGAATGAATGTCTTCTTTTCCACTTTTAAGTGGCTTCCCAGAAGCAAGGATTTCTTCTGAGATACGATTCTGTTTAATGTTCAAACGCCATGTATAAATAAAGGCGATGATAAAGAAAATGGTCAGAATGGAATAAAGAAGTATCTTGAAAGAATTATCGTGATAAATCGTGATTGGTTGGTCGTAAATCGGATCGATAGTCTCTTCGGGACCTTGTAATCCTAATGATGGAAGCATGCTTAACCAATATCCGCCATACAAAACCATGTAAACAACAAAAATAACTTCAAAAGCGAAGAACAAAATTCCGCGCAATAACTGACCGCGAGTGACTGAACCAAAGCCCATCACCAAATAGGACACACGCGTTTTGTAATCTCCTTTTTTGAAGGTTTGGTACAAATCAACAAAATCATTTTTAACGAAGAGACCGAACTTTTTGATGCCATTCCAAATTTTGAGGCCTAGATTTTTAAACCAAGATGGAATTCCAACAAAAAACATGATGAACTTGTACCAAAACCGCTCTATCTTACTCAGTTTCAAGTATTCTAAATCGGTATATGTTTTCATAAATATCCGTCGCCCTTTCTCACACTTTGCGAAAAAGGTTGGAGCCAAGCGTGTCAGCTCCAACCTTGCATATTAATTAATCAACAAGGGAGATTGTGCCATTATCGCCATCAACGACAAGTTGGACTTTCTTGGTGCAGTCCGCGGTGATTTCGAAGTTACCGCTTTCAGTCGTTGCATCCCCAAAAGAGACATCCCAAGATTTGCCTTTTCTGCATTTGAACGCATCACCCGCTTTAAATTCGATTGCGTTTTCTGTCGTCCAAGTGTTTTCCGGAGATTCCACCATTTTGATATCGGTATTCCAATCGCAATTTTGCGATTCGATGTGGCCGATAAGCGTATAAGCACGTAGTTCTTCTTCGGTCATCGTGAGCAATTTGTTGATCGCGTCATCGTATTTTTTGAGAACAGCCTTTAAAGCAGCCTCGTCATCTTTTGCTGCGTCTTTGACGCCATCGGCGATGACTTTGGCGATGTCCCACCAACCGCCATGGATTTGTCCTTGCGGTGTTGCATAATCATTTTGAGCATAAAGAGCAGAAAGCATCTTGTTGTTCTTCACTTCCGGGAGCTCCGTCACCGCTTTGTTGCTTGGCCCCCAAGAGAATTTCTCGAATCTCTCCTTTTGGCAATCTTCGCCAGTGAGATATTGCGCGAGTTTATTGAGAACGGCACCACGTTTCGCGTCAGTTTGTGGTTTCACACCTAAAAGCTTGTAGCCCGAATAAGATCCCAAATGATAGGATTTGCCATCAACAGTGTAGCTAGGAAGCTCTGCGAATCCGACATTCTCCTCACCAAGAGCGGATTTGACTCCTTCGTAGGCCCAAGTTCCCGAAACGAGAATCGCGGCCGGGGTAGCAGCGCTAAAGACGTCCGCTTGTGAAGAATTGATATGGTAGTCAGATTGGACAAGATGTTGCATTCCTCTAGCGGCGATAACACCCTTATCACTATTGAAGTCATCGTCGACACTGGTGAATTTGCCTTTTTCGCCCGTGGTCCATTTGCTATGGCAGCCAGCGCCAAAGAAGAAAGACACGTTATACCAGGCGGACGAATTCATCTCAAAAGCGAAATTCTTTTTGGCCGCTTCGCAATCAGCAACGAGCTGCTCAAGATTGCCCAAATGACTTTCATCAGTGATGACACGCTTATCGTAGAACATGAAGTAGCCATTATCGGCAGTCAACGGATAGGCATAAAGATCGGTTCCAGAGGTGACTGCTTTCACAGATCCCTCAGTATTATTATCTTTCACGAATTGCGTAGCAGCCGTTCCAAGTTTGCCTAACGCACCACCTTGAACAAGGCGAGCGAATTGGTCTTGTGCGAAGCAATAAATGTCGGCGCCAGCACTAACGTCGGTTAACATGCTTGTCGCGGAATCGGCTTCGGAAACCGTTTCAATCGTTGGTTCAATAACGACACCAGGGTTAGCCGCGTTGAAGGCAGCGACTTGAGCTTCGAAATTCTCTTTGACTCCTGCATTCTCGGAAACCCACATTTTCACTTGATAGTTTCCGCCAAGCACATTGCTCGCGGCGCCAGAGGTAGAGGCTTTGCTTTCGCTTGTCGGTCCTTCAGCACCACCGCACGCAGTCAATAACGTGGCTGGGGCAAGAAGAAATGCGCATAGGATTTTCTTATTGATTTTCATTTAATGTACTCCTTTCAATAAAGGCAAACAAAGCGCTTACATTTTCTCGATACGAACAAAATTCAAGCTCTAAATTTGCACTAATCCTGCCTAGTATTGTATTAAGCGTTGACGAAAAAACAAGCGCAAACTATTCATTCTTTGTAAAAAGTTTTATAAGGACTTTCTCAAATCACTCTAATTTGTACAGTTATTTGTTTTTGTATAGTATCAATTTCCGCTAATTCTTTCAAAATGACATTAAAATGCAATGATTGACTACAAAACCAACTAATTAACCCTAAAGTGAAACGTCTTTCTTATTGTTTTTTTACAAACTATTAAAACATAGATATTTGTTCAATATTTGTTGTGATGATTGGCTCGCGTGGTTGACAGTTTTCTCAACCACAAGCGTCTTTTCATCTCCCTTCTCTCATTCACCAAAAATTGGAGTGGGCAGTCACATCGATTTCATTGTTTTGAAAAGGCACGCTATAAGAATTTTGCATCCGTCTTTGTATCAAAGGACTTCTTCTCAAAGGAACATGAATGAGGTACCTTATACCTTACATGGTTAACATAGCAAAAATGACCAAGTGGTTCTTCTTTGTTGCGATATCGATCTCGGTTTTTGAATCGTTTCTGTGGCCAGCACGCAATTAAAATGTGTGTCATCGTCATGACTCGTCGGATAAGAAAGATTCTTGTCAGGATCAACGATATCCGCCATTCTACTATATGTTTCTTTTATGCCCGCGAGGAACTTGTTTAGCTATTCAGGAGAGTGTTTTCTTTTCCCTCAGTAACCCACCACCTTCAATCGGAGATTCGTGATCGTAGTAAGGACTAAGAAACGTAATAGCGTTTCAACCATCCTTCTCATTGAATGCAACTCTTTCCCCTTCTTTGCGCTCTTGGCATCAGCAAAGATAAAAATCGAGAACTCTTGCTTGCGAATCACTTCTTTCGAAACACAAAACGCAATCGTTTATTCATTAAAAGCCTATTTATCTTAGAGAAGAAAGGAAACAGTAACGAATCATTTGAGAATGACGGAACTATAGGCGCCCAAACGGAGCTTGCCGTTCACGAGCGCTGGTTTTTTGTGTGAGACATTGATTTCGTCCAAAATCTGAGAACCAGGCGCGTTCACTTCTACATTCTTTGGCGAAAAATTGTGAACAATCGCGATGGAGTCACTCCCGTTTTTAAGAGAATATGCTAAGACGCTTGTCTCTTCGGTATTGATGGCTAACATCCGCGAAGAGAATGTCGCATGCTTAATGAAAGAATACTTGTTGCGAAGATGAATCAGCATCTTGTAGTGATTCAATAAGGAAAAACCGTCTTTCAATTGATCATTAACTCCAAGTTCAACTTGTTTGTTGTTATTAAGATCTTGACGATTCTTTTCCGGAAAGGAACACTCCCCTTTTTTGTCATTTTTCGACCAAACCATTGGGAGCCGTCTTCTCACATCACTTCCATCATCCTTTGGCGAAGTGACGCGAACTCCACGCAAAGAAATCTCTTCTCCATAATACGTATAAGAATTTCCAGGAAGAAGAGTATACAAAGAAACGGCCGCTTTATATACGTTCATATTACTTTCGAAATTTTTGCTCACGCGGTCTTGATCGTGATTAGATAGGAAATAAGAAGAATAGCCATTCGGATTCCGCTTATGAATATCTTTTTCATTGCCTTCCACCGTTACGGCGAAATTCTCGCAGTTTCCGTATCCTTTCACCATGTTAATCATGTTCGCGTCCCCGCCTGTTGCGTTGCCAAACCGGAAAAAGGAATCGCATGTTGACTCATAATAATCGTTCACAAGAGGATCGCTCGCCCAGCATTCACCAACCATATAAAAGCTGGGATCATATTTTGTCGCGACTTCTTTTAGCCAAGTCAAGAATTCCACGTTTTTTGTGGTGTTTTGGTAGTAGTAATATAGGACCGCGTCAAGACGAAACCCCTTCACGCCGTGACCAATCCAAAATTTTGTGATTGCTTCGATTTCTTTGCGGACACCCTCGCTATCGAGATTAAAATCTGGCATGCCCGCATCGAAACGCGATTCATAAGAAACGCCTTGGTATTGATGTTGCCCCCCTGGGCCCCAATTAAACCAATCCGCTTTGCTTGAAACGGATACGTTGTTGCTTTTGTAATCTTGAAAAGATTCGGCAAAATACGGATTTTTAATGGAACAATGATTAAATACCATGTCGAGCATGATATCGATATTGTATTTGGAGGCTTCTATTACCAAAGCGTCAAAATCATCAAGCGTCCCATAATCCGGATTGACGGAATAATAATTCGTCACGTCATATCCGTGGTAACTCGGCGAAGGGAAAATTGGCATCATCCAAATTGTTTTAAAGCCCATGTCACAGATATAAGGCAATTTCTCTTTCACGCCATTTAAATCGCCAACCCCATCGCCATCGGAATCATAAAAGGAACGGACGAAGATTTCGTAATTCATCGACCCATTTTCATTGGAAGAATCGGCAAAAACGTATTGCTCGCTCTTATCGTCTTCTAGATGAATCAGTTCCTCATCTTCGCTGGTTTCAAAAAAAGAGGAATCAACTTCCGGGCTTGTTTCCGAAGAGGAAGAATTGATTCCTCCCCCTTGGCACGAGCACAAACTTGTCAATGTGAGTAAGAATAGAGGCAAGAAACGCATTTTCCTAGTATTCATAAAAGTCCTCCAATACTATTTCGTTTTCTTCGGCTCGAATCCGAAAAGAAACGGGAACAAAAAGAAAAAGATGGAAATGGAAGCAACCGTCAATCCAACATTTAATAAATCCCATTTAAGGGCAATTGGGAATTGAAAATCGTAGATACCGGTAGGTAGCAAAATGAGCAGCCCATAAATAAAAGAGGTTAACCCCGAAGCAAAGAAAATAATGGAGATGGCACGCGCGGGGATGCTTACGTTTCCATACCGAGAATACGTCAAAGAACGAATTACGTTAGAACCTCTTTTGAGTGCGTCTTTATTAAAGAAAAGAGCGGCGCAAAGAATCACGATATGAACCGCCAAATAAAAGAGTTCCAATAGATTCTTGCTAATACTGCCATCTTGACCAATCGCGACAAAAAGGTATATCAGCGAAGAAAAACTGATAGCGAGGAGAAAAATCAATACGATTTCCAAGATTCGAAAATAACGCTTTTCTTTTTTCTCAATCATCTTGACGGCATTGTATCACGAAAAAGAAAAGAGGAAATAAAAAAGGAAATGGATACGCCCATTTCACTGCAAAGATGCTACAATGACGAAGAAATGACAAAAAAAATCCGCGTTTATTATTTCTCCATTGATGAGGCAAAGAAGTATCAAAAGGAAATCGTTTCTTGTCTTAATGACCTCCACCGCGTCGATAAAGCGAATCGTTATTATTTTGAAAAAGATCGTCTTCTTTCTCTAGCGGGATCCTATTTAATTCAGAAACACACTACCCCCTCTAGCCTCTTTTATACCCGCGAAGGGAAACCATATAAAAAAGGGGAGTTTTTTTCGATAAGCCATTCGGGATTCTTGGCTATTTTTGCGCAAGACGAAGCGAGTATCGGGGTTGACATTGAACAAATTCGCTCATTCCCTCCTTCTTTGGTGAACGCGGTTTTAAATGACGAAGAAAAAAGGAAATGGCAAACCAAAGACGATTTTTTTAAGGCATGGTGTTTGAAAGAAAGCTTATCGAAAGCAATCGGCACTGGCCTAAAGGGCGACTTTAAGTCCATACCCGCTAAAGAAGGAGAATACTTTTTTAAAGGAAATCCCTACTATTCTTGTATAGAGAATCGTCTAAAAGGCTACACGATTGCGGTAACTTCTTCTCTATCTATGCCCTTCACGATCGAACTGATCCCGGACTCTTTTTCCGAATAAGCATACCAAATAGTGAAAAGGAGCGTATAACATTGCCTTGGAGGAGATTATGAAAAGAATTTTATATTTGATTCTCGATAGCGGTGAAGCATCACTCGATGCGTATATGTCGATAAAACAATCCGGTTTCAATGGAACTTTGGTTGAATCCGCTTCATTGCGCCACGCGCTTGATTATGGCTACCCAGAAGAAAGACATTTTTTCTCTTTGGCAGCCTATGAAGCAAGCCAAAACAAAGAAGAATCCACTTTCGCGATGTTTATCGTTGACGAAGAACGTCTTGAGGATTTGAAAAATACGATTCGCGAGCATACAGACAACTTCCATAAGGTGAAAGGGGCCATGTTCTCCAAGAAAATCGAGGATTACGAAGGAGTCATTTAATGGACAATTTCATCTTTCTATACGTCGCCGGGTTGCTCTTGGCGGGTTTATTTTCGACACGTTTAATGAAACTTGTGAAGCTTCCTAACGTCACAGGCTATATCATCACCGGTATTCTGATGGGGCCTTTTGTTTTTGGTCTCCTTTTCAATGGTGGCAATTTCTTGGAAGCAAATAACGCAAGCGTATCCCCTATTTATTCCTATATAAAGAACATGGGGTGGGTGAACAATATTGCTCTCGGTTTCATCGCTTTCTCAATCGGCTCTTCTTTTAAGCTCAGCGCCTTAAAGAAAGTTGGAAAACGTGTCATCGTCATCACGATACTAGAGTCACTTCTGGCATCCGTGTGCGTGATTCTTGCTTTAATGGGACTCCATTTCATCTTCCCTGAGGCGATTCCTTGGCCACTTGTGCTCACGCTCGGTGCGATTGCTTCCGCTACCGCTCCTGCCGCTACACTCATGGTCATTAAGCAATACAAAGCAAAGGGACCCGTCGTGAATACGCTTCTCCCTGTTGTCGCTCTTGATGATGCTTCCGCTCTCATCCTTTTCGCGATTCTTTTCCAAATCGCCAAAACTTTGGCGGTTGGCGGAGCGTTCGATCTTTACGAAATGCTCGCAAAGCCCTTCATCGAGATTCTTATCTCTTTAGGTATCGGTGCCGTATTCGGCATTATTGTGTCTTATGCATGCCACTTATTCAAAAGCAGAACAAACCGTCTCATCTGGGCGATTTTCGCCATCTTTGGATCGGTTGGCCTTTATTATTTGTTCAAGATTCCTGAATTAGGCTCTTTTGAACTATCGAGCTTGCTTATGTGCATGGTTGCGGGTGCTTTCTTTTGCAATATGCGTGCCGATTCGTCCATCACCTTCGAGTTCATGGACCGTTTCACCGCACCGATATTCATGCTTTTCTTCATCATCTCCGGCGCTTCATTGGACCTTACAATTTTCGCTAGCGATGATGGCTGGCTTATTTTGCTAGCGGCATTCGTTTATGCACTATCACGTGTCCTAGGAAAATGGCTTGGCGCTTATTCGGGCGCGAAGATGACAAGTGCCGAACCGACCGTTCAAAAATATTTAGGCTTTTGCTTGGTTCCACAAGCAGGAGTTGCCATTGGCTTAGCGACTACGGCAGGAAGCACGCTTACAGAAAGCGATGGTGCTTCTAGCGTCGGTGCGCTGATTGTCGCTGTTGTGCTTACTTCTACACTTGTCTATGAATTAACGGGACCGTTCATTACCAAATTTGCTTTGACTAAAGCGGGCGAAATTACGAGCGAAAAAGAAACTAATTGATACAAAAAGCATCCGCTTTGTAGTGCAGAACGGATGCTTTTTTCTTATCTTAAAATGGCTTTTAATTGTGAGAAATCAAAGAATATACGCTTTATAGCTAGTTACGTCTTCCACCACTTCGCCATCGATTTGTAGTCCACATGGGCAATCGAAACTCACTTCGATGCATTTCCCTTTAAGGGCAATCGTGCTCTTTTTGTGGCGGAGATGCGTTCCCTTGAGTAGAGAAGGGAATAACATAAGCATCCCCAATTTTCCTTTGTTATAGCAGCTAACGAAAGTGAGTTCTTTAGAGCCTCGTTTTTGCGTAGGAGCTACCTTCATCCCACCCCCGTAATATCGGCCATTCATCGCACTCGCGATATAAACACGGTTGAGTTTCATCTCTTTATCGTCAACTTTCACTACCGCGTTCCTGCCTTTAAATGAATGGAGCAATAAATCAATCGTGATTTTGGAATAATCGATATCCGTCGCCCCTTCTTTTTTCATCTTTTCTGCCTTAACGCAGCATTCCCCGTCAATGCCAAAGCCGATTCCATTAATGAAACGATATGTTTTCCCTTTGACTTCGACGTAGGGAAGATCCTCGATGAATTCATTAATCCTCGTCAACTTCGTCTTTTCATCCATCTTTTCTTTGATATCCAAGGCAAAATCATTCCCCGTTCCCGCTTCGCGAAGGAAGATAGGACATGGGATAATATTACTTCCGAGCGTATTCACAAAATGATTCACGGTCCCATCCCCTCCAAAAAGGATGACATTGTCATCGCTTTTTAGTGTCTTAAGAAAAGAATCCATCTCAAGATTTTGTAAAGACACAAGCTTCAATTTCGGATAAAAAGAAGAGAGTTCCTCTTCAAGTGCTTGCGCGTTTTCTTTCGCCTTTCCGTTATCGGCGAGTTCATTAAACAAAAGATAATTCATAATAACAAAGAATCCTCCAATAAATTATCCACAATGATTTCTTGACACATCGATGCAAGAAACGAAGGCGTAAGCCCTTCATATTCCTCAGGCGTAATCACTTTGACGACATCAATATCGACATAGGATTTCTTCAAGGGGGCATTCCCTTTGATTTCTTTCGTCCCTTTTAAGCAAAGAAGGACAATCGGGGCTTTCGCCCACATCGCTAGACGAAACGATCCAGGATGAAAAGGAAGAGTCGGCGCTTCGGTTTTATTTCTAGTCCCTTCTGGGCAAATATACACATTGCATTCATTGTCTTTTAAATAACGAACGCCTTGCTCAATCGCTTTTTTCCCTTCAAGGGGGTTATCTCGATTAATAGGGATAAACCCTGAATGATGGATGAAAGGACCCGCGATTGGGAAAGAAAGGTTTTCTGGCTTTGTCACACAGGCAAGAGGCTGAAATTTTCTCTTCAACGCAGCAATAACCACCATTTGGTCCCAATTGGAAACATGGTTTGAAATCAAAACAAACCGCTGCTTACTTGGGATTAAGTTCTCATGACGAACGCGCGCATGGACGCGATTCACTTTGACAAAAGTTTTATCCGTTTGGTAGAGGAAAGAATAATAAAAACGACTGAAATGGTGAATCTCTTTTTTGGTGTTGAAGAAGAACCCCCATACTAAAAGGAGCGAAACCCACCCATAAAACAGAATGATGTAAAGGGGGAGCGGAAAAAAGAACGAAATCCAAAAATAATACCATTCGCTGACGAGGCACACGTAATAGCCGCCCAATGCGCTTAAGGAGAGTGATAGAAACAATAAGACGAGCTCTAGAATTGTCATTTGACGTCTTTTCTTTCCAAACGCGACTATTCTAAGCAAAAACGGAAAGAAAGTCTTTATCGACTTTATCACACAAAGCAATTTCTTCGTTTATTTTAAACAAATCGTCAGCAAAAAAAGCAAAAGTACCGCATGTTTTTTAGCAAACACGGACGGCTTTTCGCTTGCCTCCTAGGGTTTTGCAGGAGAAATCGGAATGTCAATGTATGACTGATCTTCAAAGGAAATAGATGGTGCTCTATCACATACCCCGTTTTGACCGTATATTAAGAGTTTTATGTACGAACTCTTAGATATATTTTGCAACGATATTTAGGATATCAGTGCCCACAAAGTAAGCGGTCTTTTTGCCAATGACTTTTTCTAATTCATTCAAATCCATTGGCTTCCTTTGCGTTATAAGCTCCATCATTCGGTCGGTGAATATCATTCTCTCTGGAACATGTTTCGATCGAGAATACTCCAAACGATATTTCATCAATTCGTTTCGAAGAGCAGTGTCTCTTTCACTCAGTTCTTCTCCACTGCTGTTTTTCGCGGTCGCATTTTGGTTTTTAATGCAATTGCCATCATAGAGTTTTTTGTTCTTTTCAATCTGTTCGTCGCCGATTTTGCCAAATGTTTTATAGATTTGGTTTACATAGCTATTATCTCCGTTCTCAAGGAAGCCAAAATTGATTCGATTTCGAATAGAGGCGAATCCGGTGTTCGTCTTCATCCAGTTGGAATAGGCGAGGGATGGCCGAAGGGAACACGCATCCTGATATTCGACTTTGATGCAATGATCGAAGAGCACGTCAAATAGGGTGCGAATCGATAAAGCGAATTCTTTGTATTTCGTTCCCTCGGGAATAAAAGCGAAATTGAAAGCTTGCTCGGAAGAATAAAAATCCAAAGCGCTTGTACTGCCTTTATAACGACGAATCGCATCCACGAAAGAGGGGTTATACGCGAGTTTCATGAGATAGCCAATCGTTGCCAAAGTATAGAACATGCCATTCTTGACCAACCCTTTTTTCATGGCGTCGGCCGTTGCATCGGTCACTTTCCCGATGTTTTTGCTATAGTCGCGATACGCTTTCTCCAAATAAAGCATGCTTTTTAGAAAACCGGGATCATAAGAATGAGTATCAAAAATCGTGCGGTATTTGTTTGAATCCATCAAAATCTTGCTCACGTTATTTCTCGCTGGTCCTGGTTGAAGGTAAACAAATGCAAACAAATCTTGGGCAAGCTCGTTATTTTTTGTTCTTTGCCACGGTTCTCTATAAATGGATTTATCACATTTTTCTCCACGCTTGATTTCGATAAAAATGTTATGCTCTGCAAGCATGGATTTTAGATTTCTTTGTTCGACTTTGTTCGCGATGATGTCTTTTGCCTTGATTGGCTTCTGGGTGTTTGAAGCCTCCGCGACTTTGCTTACGAATAGATTCTTTTTGGAAATATCGCTTTCCTTGTTTCGAATCACTTTGGCAAGCAAATAAAAGTCTTTCTCAAACGGGATAGTCCCAATCATGCGCGTAGTTTGTCCTCCATTGACAATAGAAAACTTTTTCATGCTCAACGTGTCGCCCTTCACCGCGAAATCGTCACAGACGATGATAATGCCATTATTGAGATACCAGAAATTATCAGCGTCATTCAAAATGGAATTCTCGATTTTGTCATCAATAGAGGCATTTTTGATGTAATAGCGAAGATTCATCGCAAGAAGCCCCCGTTTCCCTTCTTTTCGCCACAATTCTTTCAAAGAAAGCGCGCTCACATTATAGACGGCAGAATCAAGAGAATAACGAAGACAGTTGTCCGCATCGTCGATGGATAATTCCCCGTCTTTCACATAATCAAACGGGGCGCGATTGTTCTCGATTTCTCCCTGAATGTCCTCCCCAAAATCAATCGTCGCATTGATTTCCTTGATCCCTTTGATACTCGTATCGTATTGAGACACCGCTTTTTGAATCTCGAATTTTTCCTTCTCGCTCGTATCCGCATTGGTAATCACGTGGAGCCAAATCGGAGGCATTATTGCATCTTTCTCACTTGGTAAAAGATACTCGCGAAGAATCTCACCAGCGCGAGGCTGAATAGAAACAAAGCGCTGATATGCTTTTATATCTTTTAAGGCGTTCACCGTTTTCCCAAGCAAGAGGCAAATGTCCTCTTTCTTTAATCCGCTTCCGCTATTGGGGAAATACGGAATGAGGATTTCTAGCGTATCCTCTTCCTGCTTTTGATTTAAATAGATTCCTGAAATCGGGGATTGCGTCCCTATCGTAAGCCCATCGCTGACTTCATCCACATATTCTTCGTCGGCGTCGAATAGAGCGTTAAAAACATATAAGCCTGTTAATTTATACGAATCGGCCTTTGAAGATAAACCTAAAAGATCGAGGTCGTCGCGATACTGATTAATGTCCATGGATGAGAACCCTCCTCTAATTTTCTACAATTAGATCACACGAAAGATCCTCGATCAATACAAAAAAGAAAAAGAATCTTTGATTCAATATTCAAGAAATAAGGAAAGTCGAAATTCGCATTTATCCATTAATCTTTATACGTGTTCCCATTCGCGTTTTTTGATGATTTTCTGGCAAAAGACTACGAAAAGAAACGGACTAGTTCGTCATCCGATTATGGTCAATGTATCACGTGCCTTTCATCGCGTAAAAAGCCCTACTCTCATTTACAAAACGAGCTTAGTTTGTCTTTTTTCAATTAGCGGCGAATCGCTTCTAATTTGTCTCCGTTTACCGAAATTTCCGCGATTCGGGCGGTACGGGTGTCTCCTTTGCCTTGCTCGCCATTATCTCTACCATGATAAATCACATAATAATGGCCATCGATTAGAAGCAAAGAATTGTGTCCTGTCCCGCTTTCGAATTCGTTTTTCCTTAGTAACGGATAATAAGTCTGGTCATTCGGGTATTTATGGAAACTGAGTTCTAACAAATTATCCGTATCCCCTTTCGCGACCGCATAGCCAATATAGTAATTCTCGTTTTGGTAGCAGTTCCCGCTATACATGAGGTAATGATAATCACCTTTGCGGAAATAGAAAGCGCCTTCTAAGGTATGCCAATGTTGACCTTCTTTGAAACGATTCTTCATGAAGATTTCTTCATCAAGCGTGGCGCGTACCACCACTTTCCCCTCCCCCTCAGTCTCGAATGGATTCTTGAGCTTGATGACTTTAATAAGCGTTCCTGCACGCTCCGCCTCATAATCGTTCGTACTATAAAAAAGGTACAAGTTCTTCCCTGATTGAACAACATGTGCATCGATGGAGAATGGTTCCACTAAATCATTATGGTAGACAAATGGTCCTTCTGGGGTAGTGCTTATCGCAACGACAAGATGCTCTTGGTGCGTATCCGTTTCCTCATTTTTCATGTAAGAAAGATACATGTAATACGTACCATCGATTTCAATGACTGAAGGTGCCCAATACTCTTTTTCTCCCTCTTTGGAAAAGCAAATGCCCTGATATTCGAAATTCTTGAAATCGGAAGAAACGTATAGCCCTACCCCATCGCTTCCTGTGACATACATGTAATATTTGCCATTGCTTTTAATGACGTAAGGATCGCCTTGGCTTTTACCACCAATCATATTGAGTTTCATATTATTCTCCCCTAAAAATGACTTTTCCGTTCGCATCATAGTTTACCGCTTCAACGGTTTTTGTGTACTCTTCATTGAACGATAGATATTCTTCGCGGCTAGCGAAAGTCGGTTCGTATTCTTTAATAATCTCTTTTGCTTTAACCGCGTTATCGCTTAATAGCTCAATCAAAACACCAACTTGCTCTTTGGCTGCGGTGACGCCCATACGATATTTATCGAGAATCTTGAATTTTACCGTATGGTTGCTTGGACCACCATCACCAATAAAAGCGTGAACTGTCGGAATGAGCGAGGACACGTCTCCGATATCGCTTACGCCAGCAGACGTATTTTCCGTATCCGAAATCTCTTCGAGTGGGAACAAGCGCTTCGCAACGTCAAGGAAAACAAGTTGGAGGGGGCGCGATTCACGACGTGGGCAATATCCCATTGTCGTTTGAATTTCCAACTTCACGCCTTGGCTATAAGCGCCAGCGATATAAGCGCGGTCGAAGTCACGACTCATTTCTTTAAGTTTCTTTACCGTCAACGCACGTAACCCTGCGTCCACAACCGTTCTCATCGGCACGTTATTTGGGGCTCCGCCACCATTATCGACAACATTCGCGTAGTAGCGCATATGGAGCGCATCCACGCTTCTTTCTCGAAGGGCATTCGCAGCATTCATTGCCACCAATGCAGCGTTCATTGTATTTAAACCATTGAACGGCGAAGCAACGTGAGAAGTCTTTCCTTTGAAGATATAACGTTTATTAATATTGCCATCCCATCCTTTTGATACGCCAAATCCTTTCGCACCACCATGAATCATAAAAGCGATATCCACGCCCTCGAGTAGTCCGCGATAGATGAATTCTTTCTTGCCGCCGAGGAATTTTATGGTACCATTTTTTAGTAATTCATCATAGAAATCACCTGTGACGATTTCTTCGCAAGGGACCGCGAATAGACGAATCTTACCACATAAAGAAGAAAGTAATTCTTTGTCTTTTAATCCGATTGCAGTGCCGTATGTAGCCGCACACTGCGTATGGTGCCCACATGCATGAACCGCGCCAGTCAGCTTATCGCTCTCTGGATGATCAGGAATATGGAGCGAATCCATTTCCGAGAATACGGCGATAGTCGGTCCTTCTTTCCCCGTATCGATGTCGATATAAAAACCAGGAATATTTCCGACCTCATGAACGACATAGCCCAAATCTTCATATTTCTTTTTTAAGTATTTATGGGTATTCCATTCCTTATAGCCAAGTTCCGGATGTGCCCAAATATAATCCAAAACGCCAATGATGTCGTCTTTCTTTTCCTCAATGCGAACAAAAGCATCATCCATCTTTATTTCATCCATGGTTTTTCTCCTTTTAAGCCAGCGTATGCCCCGCCTTTCGTTTCTCCCGTCCCTTCAAAGGCTAGAAGCCATTTATTCGTGCAATATAAAAGCGGTTCAAGCGTTGATTTCTTTTTTCCGACATTCGTTCCTTTTGGAAGAACCACAAGCATATTGAAAGAAGATTCATCTTTGCTAATCGGGCAATAATGAAGCGTGGTCGCATAAATCTCCACCGCCACTTTGCTCGGAACCAAAAACGCTTCCGCCTTTGCTATATCGTATGTATTATCGATGATATCTTGCCTTAATCCGAGAACGAGAATGAAATCCTCATTCGCCATATTGATTTCGCTATTCTTATGGTATTCGAGCGCATTCACGGTCTTATTGAAACCCGCGCAATAGCCGACTTGAATCGGCATCCCGCCGAAATAGTCATTCTCCAGCTTTTCTTTGTCGATAGAAGATTCGAGTGTCTCTTCGCTAGCGAGATATTTCACGCCTTTTTCTGGTTTTTTAATCTTCGCTAATTTTGACAAAACGTCATCAAAATGATCATGGATAATACAACCATATTTTTTGAATGATTCGTCATAAATACTTTTGATTTCCATATAATGTCCCTCATAAAGAGAGGGGGCGCGTGAACGCCCCCATAATAGAAGATGATGATTATTCGTTGACAATTTTTGGCATGGAAGTTGAACCGTTGGTTGAGCCGACAAGGATGCCAGGAATCTTCTTACTATCATCGGTATTCGCCGTAGAGCCGATATCTTCGCTCGCGACCATATCTCCGACTTTGCTAAGTGTAGCCGCAGAACTGCAGTTTTTAATCGTCACGATATAAGGGTCAGCTGATGTTCCTTTGGCTGCTAAGCGGCCAATGATACCACCAACGCTAGAAAGGCCGGAAAGATTTCCGTGATTGCTTGAGTTGCTAATTTCTGAATTCATCGAATTTTTGTTTATAAGACCGACGATTCCGCCGACACCTGCGTTACCGGAGATAGAGCTATCGATGTCCATATAGTTTTTGCAGGAATCAATCGTGACTTTTGTTATAGCACCGCCAAGGATGCCGCCAACAAACTGGAAGACATTGGTAATTGTGCCTTGTTCGCTTCCTTCTGGAAGAACGGCGTATCCGTTAACGCAGTTTGTAATTGTAGAAACGCCTAACGCGTCTCCGACAATGCCACCAACATATTTTGCCGCTTTTCCTTTGCAAGCAATGGAACCGTAGTTTTCGGAATTGAGGACTTGCGTGTTTGATGTCGTTGCGCCGGCGATTCCACCGACGTCACCCACGCCATCCGTGATAGTAATCGTTGCGAAATTCTTGCAAGAATCAATGATAGAAGCAGTAGCATAGGCAACCACAGCGCCTGCTCGATTCGCAACAGATGCGGCTGTTTTTGTCGTTAACGTTCCTTTTGTGACAACATTCTTAATCGTTCCGCCACTCACGTATCCGAACATCCCATAATAAGAGGCTGTTGCGTTGATACCGAGATAGACGCTATGTCCGTCTCCATCAAACGTACCTTTGAAGGCATTCGTGCTGGAAGAACCGATTCTTGTTGTGATTGGGTTCTCTTCATTCCCGATATCCATGCTCATTTTGACGAATTTACCTTCAAAGGTTGTTCCACTATTGACCGCTTCAGTGAATGCAGCGTAATCCGCTTCATTTGCAATCAAATATGGGTTTTCCTCGCTATCGCCATAACCTTTTTCGGCATCGTCTTTTTGCGCTGCTAGTTTTAAGGCGTCTAAGGTTGTCTCTTCATGGCTATCGGCGCCGAAGATCTTGCCGCACGAGCAAGTCGCATAAGCGAGATGCCCTTCGGTTGCATAACTTGCTTTTGTTTCGGCAGTGACGTTATCGAATTTGTGGGTGTGAGAAAGAGCAGGTTCCATTTGGAAGCCGCAAACTTTGCAGGTAATGCCATGCTCTTCCGTGGCCGCCTCATAGTCTTTGACGTGCGCGACGTGCTCGCTTTCCGCCCCGCAAACTGTGCAAACCTTCCAGTGGCCAGCCTCATCGAAATGATAGTCTTCGCCATAAGAATGCTCCGCGACCGGGATAATCAAATCTTCTGCGGTCGTAAGCGCGTAACGATCATCGATTTTAACGAATAATCCAGAGCAATCAGGGCACGTATAATGAGATTTGATGCCAGTCGATGTGCAAGTTGCAGGGACTTCGTCAACGAGGTTATAACTATGCTTCTCGGTTTCGAATCTCTCTCTGCAGCCTTCTTCGATGCAAGGATAATAATGACCAGCCTCATCGAATGAACGCTCAGAGCGGTAATATGCATGTCCAAGTTCTTGGCAGCTTTCGTCAACCGTAACGGCACTTGACGTTTTGATCCTTCCTACGATTTGGGAGCAATTCGTCTTTAAAGCGCTGATGGTTCCGCTATTGCTAGTACCCACGATATTCAGGGATTTTCCTTCCGCGTTGCCAACAATGCCACCTGCAATATTGCCTGTCGCGTAAATTATTCCCTCGTTGCGAGAATTCGTGATGGTGATACTCGATCCACCACAGGCAAATCCGAGAAGGCCTGCAGCCGTACCCTTGGCATAGACACTTGCTTTATTCACGCAATTATCAATGGCGATCGTACCCCTTCCATCGGCAAGCAATGCGGCGGCGATGTTGGAACCTTCTTCGTCTTGCCCAACGATACCTTCAATGATGACATTCTTAAAGGATGCGCCGGAAGCAAAGGCGAATAACCCTGTTCTTTCTTTAGCGTTTTTGCTGCTTAGTCTCACGGGAAGATTCACGTAAAGAGTCTTCTCATTCCCCAAGAAAGTTCCAGCAAACATCGCTCCATAATTATCCACGTAAGTCGAAATTGGAGCTTCCGCCGATCCGATGTTATCGGTTAATTTGATGTATTTGTCCTTGAACGAATTCGTCGCGGCATCTATTGCGAAAGCGTTCCAATCTTCTAAAGAAGCCAATACATATGGATTCTCTTCACTGCCATAAGCTTCAAGATTATCCCTTTGCTTAGCGATTGGCGTTTCTTTTTTATCATCGCAACGGGAGCATTTCTCTACGAGTTTTCCGTCTGCTGCGTAAGTAGAAGCGAACGACTCTTCTTCCACTTTCGTATAGATATGGCCAAGCCCAGGCAAGGTTTCCGTTTTTGTGTTGCTATAGGTCCCGTTATTGATGGTGACGGTTGCTGTGTATTTCTTTTCGCCCGTTTCCGTGCAAGTCGCTTCTTTAATGATCTCTGAAGTGATTTCGGCCGCGAATGTTTTTTCTTTGCCGCATCTAATGCAAGGCGTCACGACAGATGCGCTTTCGTAACCATTCCAAACAAACTGAAGCGCGGAAACATCATAAAGGTGACCGAGCGCTGGAATCGGCTCAGTATAAGATCTGGTTGCATCCTCGTTGCAGATAAAAGATTTAACACCAGGCTCTTCGCAAGTTGGTTCCTTGCTCACTTCTTCGCGGTAAGTGTAATTGATGGAACTGCTAGAAGATGATTCCTCTTTCTGGCTAGAGGAAGACTCGCTCGCGCTTTGCTCTGAAGAAGCGGAGCGTGATTCGCTAGAGGATTCTTCTTTTTGGCTTGAAGACGCGGAAGAGGATTCTTCTTTCACGCTAGTAGATTCGCTTTTGGACGAATCTTGTTTTGATGATTCCTTACTTTCACTCACCGATGATTCGGTCGAAGAGGGCGCAACCGAAACGGAAAAGCCGCTCGGATTCGACGGACTACAACCTGCGAGGAAAGACAAAGACATGAAGGCGAGTAATGGATAAACAAATTTCTTTTTCATGGTTTTCCTTTCTATTTTTGTTAACCCCCGATAAATTGACTCGATTTGTTTTTCTGGCTGTTTCTCCTTTCTATGAATAGTTGTTTTTACTTTCCACGAGTTCTTTAAGAATCTCTAAGGACTCGATCAGTTTCTTTCTTGTCTTCCCCCGTTTTTTTGGCGCATACACGCTGAGGCCGATTTTGACTTTCGCCCCTTCTTCTTTGAGAAAATGGAAGGTGAGGGAATAAGCGTCATCCCCAAGCAATAATTCCCCATAAAATTCGTTCCTCTCAAGAAGGGAAAATCCTTCTTTTTCGAAACGATGAATGATTTTCTCCATAAGGGTGGAGACGCTTTGCTTACTAATCGCTGGATGAAGGCGGACGTCTTTGCTATCTTCATCCGAAATCGAATAAGTCTCAAAAAGAGCGAGGGACATTAGATACCTTTCCCCGTCAATGCGTCAAACAAACGAATCTCGTTCATATCGAAGCGATAAGAATAGTTCTTCCCCTCTTTGATATCGTTGCTTGAGACGGTCTTGATGACGAGCCTTTGCCCATATAAAAAGGAATAGACGATAAGCTCATGGCCAAGAAGTTCGGTCGTTTCCGTCTCCAAGGTGATGATTTCCCCTGGATTGGTATTGTTCGCGTCATCATCGACGTAAATATGCTCAGGGCGGACACCTAAAATGAGACGAACTTCTTTGTGATCGCTGTTATAGCGGTTCACTTCTTCGATTCTCGCTTTGATTTCCGCGATGTCGCTTTCTAGGCTACGGACATCCATGCGTTTTGCCTTCTTCTTTTTGATTTTGGCGTTTTCTTCGTTGACTCTTTCCAAAGTGGATTCGTAGCTTGAAAGCAAGGAAGGAAGCTCTTTTGCTTCTTGCTCTAAATAGTCTTTCACTTGGCGAATAAGTTTCGAATTAAGAACAATCGCAGATTTGGCTTCCATTGCATCGCTTAAGAAGAATAGTTTATTCCCACGGAGCGAGCAGTTTAGGAAATTCATCGATGGGGAACCGATGAAGCCACCAACGAATACATTCGCTGGATGGGAATAGACTTCTTTCGGGGTTCCAATCTGCTGGACATAGCCATCTTTCATAACGACGATGCGGTCAGCCATCGTCATGGCTTCGGTTTGGTCATGAGTGACATAAATCGTCGTCGCTCCAACAGCCTTATGAATTTTGGATATTTCCGTTCTCATTTGAACGCGGAGCTTCGCATCCAGGTTAGATAATGGTTCGTCCATTAAGAACACTTTTGGGTGGCGAACAATCGCGCGACCAAGTGCGACACGTTGCCGTTGGCCACCCGATAAAGCCTTTGGTTTACGGTCAAGATAATTAGTAAGACCAAGGATTTCCGCGGCGGCTTTGACGCGGCGATCAATTTCTTCTTTGTCGAGTTTCTTTAATTCAAGCGCGAACGCCATATTGCGATAAACCGTCATATGCGGATAAAGTGCGTAATTTTGGAAGACCATCGCAATATCGCGATCTTTGGGTTCGACATCGTTAATAAGGACATCATCGATATAGACTTCTCCACTCGTGATTCTCTCTAAGCCAGCGGTCATGCGGAGCGTCGTGCTCTTCCCGCATCCTGAAGGACCAACGAAGACAATGAATTCTTTGTCTTTCACTTCGAGGTTAAAATCGAAAACCGCTTGGACGTTATTGTCATAAATTTTATTGACGTTGATGTATTTTAAGGTAGCCATTTGTGTTTCTCCTTATAGCTTCATACCAGTCGTCGAAATGCCCTCGACGAAATATTTTTGGAAAATGACGTAGATGAGTAAGGTTGGGACGATGGAGACGATGGAGACCGCCATACGCGCCGGAATATTATTCGCGGCGAACTGCTGAATGAAGGTCTGAATCAAGATTTGTAACGTCTTATATTCCCCGCTCAAATACATAAGTGGGCCTAGATATGCGTTATAGTGGGCGATAAAGCCAAGTAACCCCTGGCAAAGAATCGCTGGCACAATCAGCGGGAGGATGATTTTGGTGTAAATCTTGAACCAATTTAAGCCGTCCATCTTCGCCGCTTCGATGAGGCTATCCGGGATGCTATACATGAATTGACGGATAAAGAAGATTTGTCCAGCTCCACCCCATAATCCAGGAACGATGAGGGCAAGAAGGGAATAATATTCGTTATGGACCCAGCCAAGCTGCTCATACATTAAATAATGAGGAATGAGAAGGATGGTACCAGGAATCATCATCGTGAAGATAAGGATATTGAAGAAAATCTTGGAACATTTGAAACGAATCTTGGCAAAGGCGAAAGCCGCTAAAGAGGCAACCATGACCGAGCATAAGGTTGGCACGACAGAGACAATAAGCGTCCAGAAGAAGCCAACAAGCAAAATCGGCATTTCCGCTCCGCCAAGCATCTCCACAGGCGTAGTCGTGGTTAAGGCGACGCGGTACCCTTCGAAAGAAATCCCATTCGGCCCAAACCAAGCAAGCGGATATTTGGTCGCATCTTGTTGCGTTTTCAAAGATGTCAACAAGACTACCATGAACGGAAGAATGACGATGAGTGAAGAGAGCACGAGCCCCACATAAACAAGGGCGGTGTTTTTGGAAAACTTCTTTTTGGAAGGGGCCTTCACTTCCCCTCTTGGTAACACATTAGTCAACATCGTAAGTCACCCACTTTTTCGAGAAATAGAAATTTAAGCGCGTCAAGATAAAGATAAAGAGAGCCAAAATGACACTTGCGGCGCAAGCCACGCCCGCATTATCGTCGCGGTAACGGTAAATGAAGCCAACCATCGTCGGGCAGTAGTTATAGCCATTGCTCACGATGTTGATACGCGTGAATTCTTGGAAGATACCAATCATGCCCATGACCAAAACGTAGAAGATGGTCGGGGTGATTGCAGGAATCGTGACGTGGAGGAAGACTTTGATTGGTCCCGCCCCATCGATGCGCGCGGCTTCTTTCAAAGAGCCATTGACGTTCGTGATTGCCGCGGTGAAAAGCAAGATGCGGTAGCCTAAGCTTGACCATAGCCCCATGATCATGACCGCCCAGAGGAGGCCTTCGGTAAGCCACGGGACGTTGGTATTGAATACATTGTTCAATAAACCGCCCGCTTCTTTCGTGTTGAAGATTTGGTTCCACATATAGGTCGTGGCGACAACAGAGCAAACGTAAGGGATGAACATAATCACCTTAAACGTGTTGGTAAAGCGGACTTTCTTGGAAAGGAATTCCGCGATGATGATGGAAAGAATAATCGAAATCGGAAGCTCAACGAAGAGGATGATATTGTTTCGGAAACCATCCCAAAATTGAGTACTAGTGAACACTTCTCCGTAATTACGAAACAAATCGGAAAAGCCTAAGAAGACGGCATCGGTGAAGCCGACACTCGTTTTGCTTGTGGTGTCGCAAACCGAGATATAGAAAGCCATAAGGAGCGGGAAGAAGGTAAAGATTGCAATCCCAATGATTGGAAGAATGGTAAAGAGAGTCCCTGCCACCTCATCTTTGACGGCGGGTTTGTCTTTTTTCTTGCTCCGATCGGTTATGGCATAATTCGTTAATGAGCCAATCATAATCTATCCTTTTATTTTTCTGTATATTTCGTGAGGAGATTAAATGTGTTCTTGTAATCGTTAGAGGCGTAGAAATCGTTGAGGGAAAGTTTGTAGTTACGGACGTAATTATTAAGGCGCGGCGCCCAGCATCCTGAACCATCAATCCAATCATTATCGCGAAGGAACCACCAATCGCCAGGAGTCTGATACTCCGCCCCATCGAGGAAGATACCAATATTTGCCGGGCTTAACCCCTTCTCAAGGTCTTTCTCAACTTGCTTTTTCGCAACATCTTTCTTGTTTGGAATGATCGTTCCCGCTTCTGCTAAATGCTCTTGCCCTTCATCACAAGTCACATATTTGACAAAAAGGTATGCGGCGTTTTTAATCGTCGATTTGGACCAAACAGACCAACAAACCGAGCCGCTATGCGCGCCAGGAACGCCACGGCGAATCGTGTTATTGTTTTCGTCATATTCACGATAGACAAGCATTGGAGCGACATCCCACTCATAATCGGTCATCGAGGTACGAAGCGCGGCAACAGAAGCTCTCACCTCCACGAGCATCGCGGTTTGGCCATTTGCGAATGTTCCGACTCTTCCATCTGTGGTGAAGGAAGAGGGGTTTGGCGAAACTTCTTTGTTCTCAATAACGATTTGATCCCCCGCTTTTTCATCCGCGGCAAGAATGGTATTCAGATTCCCAAGTTCGTTATTTTTGTTTTTGACGATGGTGTTATTTTTCGCAATGCCTTTTTTGCCACCGCCATCGAGCTTATAAGGGATAATCTCATAGAATTTATCAGTGATTCCTTTTTCGTTGTAGAAAGAGGTCGCTTCCGCCCCGTCTTTGTATCCCCCCAAAGAAAGGTATTCGGTGAACGCTTGTCTTTGGCTGGGGAGAATGTCGCATTTGTCCGCCAAAGCGTCGGTCAAAAAGAACTTATCTTCATAAGAAATCATCGAATTATTTTCGTAATGATTGCCGTTAACCGTGATGCCCGCATCGTCTTTGACGCGATAATTGACGGTGCTATCGGCGAGAGTGAAGGTGTAGTATCCTCCATAATAATTGTTGACTTCTTCTGCGCTCAAACCGCCGTTTTCGCTTGTAAGATAGCCAATGCAACTCCCACCGACGGAGAAACCGTAATTGAACCACCAAGAAGTAAGAAATCCGTATTGGCATCCTTTGGTGGCGTTGGCTTTCTTTAAGCGAGTCGCAACCGCAACGCAGTCTTCCCAGTTCATTTCAATTTTATTATTGAAATAATATTTGTTATTGAGAGAGAAGAAAGCGCGTGCTGGGTAAGAAGTGCCGTGCTCCGCATTAAACGAATCCAAGTCTTTCTCGTAGACGGAAATCTCCGTGATTCCCGCATTTTTCATATATGTTTTGTTGTAATAAATGACCGTAGAGCCAGAGCCTTTTGGTAACCCATAATAATGGGCACCATCGCCATCGGTTCTTGTCGTTTTTGGATCATAATGGTAGCGGCCCACCGCGCCTTGATACATTTGTTTGATGTCTTCGGCCATATTTAGCTCTTTATAAGGGCTATTGATATAAGGATCAAGATTCTCAGAGAAACCATACGTCGCCCACTCTTTGAAATACTCGTCTCCGCTTGTGAAGACGTCTGGTCCCGTTTTGCTATTAAGCGTGGTAACCATCATATCTTCGTAGCCACTAGAGGCGTAATCGGTAAACTGCGCTTTGATGTTGTAATCCTTGTATTTTTCGTTGAAGGAAGCGACGAGAGAAGTAAGACGAACTTTTTCGTCGCCATCGCATGTGCCCCAGACTTTGATTGTGGTTCCACTAGATGGGATCAAGTTCCCATTTTCGTCGAACATGATGTCTTCGCCGCTTTTCACGACCTTGCCGCAAGAAGCGAGAGCAACAACCGCTAATAGAGGCAAGAGGGAGGCAATTTTCTTTTTCATTTGTCTCATAAATTCTCCTTTACTTTTTTATTAACGTGGCGATTTTGTTGTCTGCTTCCTCGCCACTATAAATACCGTAGTCATAGAATTCCGCTTTCGCAGAATAGGAATAAATGCCGACATAGGACTCTTCATATAACCCATCGATTTCACTAATCGCATGGTTCAGAATGACGGTCTTTTGTGGGGCGAAAGAAGTTTCGCCAATCTCTAAATCGGCAGTCGCGTAATATAATTCGTCATTCACAAAGAAACCATAGGTGTTCTCGTTGCGATATAAAGCGAGTTTGGTTCCGCCTTCCGCGTTCAAGAAATCGAGCTTGCTTGGGTCAGAGAAGTCATTGATATAATGCCCCCCTTCCCCGATATTCCAATTCCAGGAAGCGTTTGTCGCATTTCTTTGTACCAAGCCCGCGCGCGCCTTATTTCCTTTTTCTAGATACAAGGTAAAGCGATTCGCGTTTAAATAAGTGAATAAGCCGATACGTGCGGTGGAAACACCCGTAATATTTTTGATACGGCACTCGTAATAATAGTGAAGAGGGTCATACCCTTCTTTTACCATCGCGTAATTCACCGCGATTGTTTTTTCTAAATACCCATGCTCTTGCGCGCCTTCTTTCTCGAAGCGGAATCCCAAAGAGGTATCAATCGCGTGGCATCTTCCATAAAACTCGCTCACAGGGAAGCCATTTCTCCCAGAAAGGTTTTCTTTTTTATAAACCGGAACCCAAGTAGTTGGGGTTGCTTGGAAGGAAAGTTCTTTGTAAGTTCTTTGTCGGAACGTAAGATTCTGATCGGTGCTCGTCGTCGGGACCCGGTTCATCGCTAGATAAATATTTAGTCCTTGCAAATCCTTAGCATTCTCCTCTTTGATTCCAAGCTCGTAATATGGGGTGAATGTTTCTACCGCGTACCCTTTCGCGCCACTCGTGTTAAGCTCACCATCGATGTGCGTCGCAAAAGATCCATCGAATTGGGATACGGTCCAAGTACTTCGATAACGGACGCCGCATAATTTCGTGGCTTTCCCGCCCGCAGCAACACGCCATTGCACGGAATGGTTATCGATGTAGTTTTTGGAAATATCGTTTATGAATATTTCTACAGAGCTATTGTAATAAACCGCTTTTTGTGGAACGTAATTGACGATATTGTCTTTAACGGAAACATAAACATGAACGCCACGTTTTCCGTAATAAACATACAAATCGCTATAGAAGGGGCTCGATTCATCGTTTTTGTGGTAAAGGCGATATACAGACTCGCCATACTGCGCTTTGTATGTGCCATCTAACGCCAAACCATCTTCGTTAGAAAAATCGTAAGTTTCCGCCGGTATCGGCTCTATGTTGGAATATGAGAAAGGAGGGAAGGAATAGCTTTCTCCAGTAAGCGAATTGCTGGAGCAAGAAAATAAAAGGAAGGAAGTAAATAGAAGAGTCGTTTTCATGAATTGTTTCATTAGGCTTTCCTCCCAAGAACAGTGATTTCGCTAATTGCAATCGGTGCATCCTCTCCCCCATTGGAGTTAGAGAAATATATGTCGATTCGGTTAACGGAGAGATTATCAAATTCAATGGTTGAGGAAGCGCCTGCGAACATGAGCTTGAAATCCAAAGAACTATAGATATCGAAATTGAATTTAATCTCGCCGGTATCGCAGGTATACTCGCGACCATCTTTTCCTTTGAAATGAATCAAGATGTTATCGATTTTGGTGAATGCTTTTTCATAGTCGCGCGAGTTATAAACCATAATCGCTTTCGCATCCACGTATTCGTTCCATTTTAAGGTGATGGAGCTATTCCCCTTTTGGAATTCGCATTCGTTCACAACGGAATTTTCATGCATCATGATGGTGCCATCGTTGAGCCAATAAGGATGGGAATCCTTTGAAACGTTATTTGCGTACACTTGCGCGTTCCTAGCTTTGTTCTCATAGCCGGATATCCCTGCAGGAATTGGCTGAAGAGAAACGGTTGGCCCGTTGGCATACATCACTTCAAGCCCTTCCTGATTCGTCACAAATTCCACTTTGTCGAATTTGATTTTTCGCGCTTCGGAAATATCCGTGTCGTTATAGAAGGTGTGATAACCGATATATAATTCATCGTCGATTTCGATGAAAGAATGGTGGCCACTGCTTGCCGTATAAACGGATATGCCATCTGTGGTGATAACGGTTCCGCCTTTTTCCACCGGCACCTTTTTAAATGGACCGAAAGGAGAATGGCTAACCGCTTGGCGCACTTGGTAAGATGGGGAAGTATAAATATGCGTGGAGAAGGTCAAATAATACAAGCCGTTATGGTAATACATGAAAGGGCCTTCGTTCACGGTCGCATCATCAATTTTCTCCGTGCCACCGACTTCAAGATATTCACATTCGGTAAGGCGCGTTATGGTCTCGTATTTAGGTTCCGTCCAGCTTTTCATTTCCATGATATAAACGCAGGAATAGGAGTAACCTGCCCCTTTGTCATGGACGAAAAGCAGGTACTTTTTCTTGGTGAGAGGATCGATAAACGCTTCTCCATCGATGCAAGAGAAGTATCCATTCGGATACCCCGAAAGAGAAGAATCGGCATGATATTCAAATAAAGGATTATTCTTTGGCACGTTGACGAAATTGATGAGCGGCGCTTTCCCGTCCCCAAGTTCTTCAAACGGCCCCGCTGGTGATTTGCTACGGGCAACAGACATGTAGTGGCTTGAAGGAAAAAGATACCAAGTCGCACTATAGAACATGTAATAGTAGCCATCGGAATCATCATAGATAACAGATGGCGCCCAGAAATTGGTATAGGCCCAATTGCTATCGAGGTTGGGGCGGAAAGTCGCGCCAAGGAACTGCCAGTTCGTCATATCTTTGGTGCGATACGTATTGATGGTCGAAGTCGCAGTGATGTAGGCGTAATAATATCCCGTATCTGGATTCCCCTCTTCAGGAGCGACATAAATCAAAGAAGGATCGGCCCCTTTCATGGTTTTTGTATTTCCATAGAACAAAGACGTATCGAATTCGGAGCGGTCTTTGTCATAGGAGACATAGCTAAGGCGATTGGGCGAATTCACGGGCTTAAACGTCGCTAGAAGCGTCGAGAAGGTGAGGAAAAAACCAAAAAGGAAAGACTTAATCATACATTCCCCCCCTCTAAGAAATTTGCATGAATCGTGACCGCGACCGAAGGCATAACGAAGGAAAATGTCGTTTCTTCATAAATCGGGGAGCGATAAATACTATGATTGTTGATTTTCAAGGAATTTGGCTCGCAGTAATATCCTTTTTCAGGAATCACCGTAATCGCGACTTTTTCTCCGTAAGCAGCCCTATATTTGTCGAGTCTGATTTCACCGTGTTCAAACGAATCAAGGGAAATCGCGTTCGTCACATAGGTAAGAGCGACGCTGATGGTGACGTCTTCTTCAGGCATGAGGAAGGATGACCCTTCAAACGCCGTCCCGTTCAACAAAAAATGATCAAAGACATACCCGTTATCGATGACGACACTTGCAAATAGTAAGTCGCCAACCTGCGCATAATAGGCTTCTTCACCCTTCCCGTTCAATACGCGAAGCTTGGCGTTTTTGGTTTCTTTGTCCACCCGAACGAAAAACGCTTTGCTTGGACTTGCCTCAGGAAGCGTTGCCTCTTTTTGACAACCGGTCAAAGAACCCAAAATGGGGAAGAATAGTAGTAAGGATTGAATGATTTTCTTTTTCACTTCCTCTCCTCCTGTTTCATTTCACTTTCAAGACGACTTTACCGACATTTTTGTTTTGCAAAAGAAGCTGATAGGCTTCTTCCGCTTCTTGAATCGGAAGTGTCTTGAACACATTCACTTTGATTTCGCCGCTCTCGAAATGACTCCACATGTCTCTTTGGAGATTTTTGAGTAATTCTTGTTTTTCGTCATTGCTTCTTTTCCGGAGCATGGATCCTACCAAATGGAGCCCTTTGGTAAGAAGCGGACGAAGCATCACGTTCGTTTGGATGCCTGCAAGTGTAGAAATCACAACCCAATAGCCGCCTTCTGCCATAAACGGCATCGCTTTGCCTAAGTCTTCTCCCGCTAAGCAATCCATAACGATTTTGACTGGTGTGCCTTCTTTTTCGAGCTTTTCGAAAGCGCTAGGAATGCTTTCTTTGGATTGAATAATAACGTAATCGGCACCGAGATGAGCGATTTTTGCGGCGATTTCTTCATTAAGAACCGAGGTGATGACTTTTGCGCCCACCGCTTTGGCCATTGGAATCGCAGCGCTAGCTAAACCGCTCGCTCCTGCCGCGATATAACAAACATCGCCTTTCTTCAAATGTCCTTCATAGAAGAGATTTAAATATGAAGTCGTATAGGCTTCAGGAATCGCAGAAGCTTCTTCATAGCTAAGCCCTTTCGGTATCGACATGACAAGTTGATATGGGATGGCGATACGCTCTGCATAAGCTCCTCCACCTACAAGCGCGCATACTTTGTCACCGACTTTGAAAGATGTGTTCTCCCTTGCTTTTGCGCCCATTTCCAAAATGGTTCCGGAGAGCTCAAGACCCATCCAAGATGGCCAACCCTTTGGGGAAGGGTATTTGCCATCCCTTTGTAAAAGGTCCGCCCGATTGACGGCGCAGCAATGAATGTCGACGATAACTGAATCGTCGTTGCAAAGAGGGTCAGCGACCTCTTTCCATTCAAGGGCCTTAGTTTCTGAGTTGACGATCATGGCCTTCATAAGCAAGTTCCTCCTTTTGCTCTTTTCTATTGAATTTGGCATTTGAAAGATAAACGGCAACTGCAACGAGAACGAATGCGATTAACAGCTCGTAACCAAGTTTTGTATTCAGACTAGGGATCATCACAGACACAACCGTCGCGAATAAAGGCTCTGCCATTTTGATGATAAATAGTTTGGAGAGTTCAAACCGATAAACAATCGTGTACCATAGGCCGTACGAGACGATGGTCGCCACCACGATGCCAGCGAAAATGCCAATGCTTGCCGGAGTGATATGGTCAATTCTTCCCCCGCAAGAAAGGCCTAGTATCGTTAAAAGCAATCCTCCGAAAAGCATCGCAAAAGCCGTAATGGCAATCGGAGAAGATCCCCCCACGAGCTTTTTGAAGGCGACATTAGCAATCACCGTGCAAAAAGAAGCGCCCACTAGATACAAACATTCGTAGGAAAAAGAAAAACTGAAGGAATCAAGATTCGTGACGATAATAGAGGCTCCACCAAGCACAGCAGCAACAATTTTTTGCCAAGCGAATTTATCCTCTTTGAAGAAAAGGAAGCTAAAACAAACGAAAACGAGAACACCCGCTTGTTTGATGAGGGAAGCCTTGCCACTATCAATCGTCTGCAATCCTAAATAAGTAAGGGAGTAGTGAAGCGCAAAACCAACAAGACCAACCGCTATAACCGCCCAAACGCTTTTCTTAGAAGTGAAAACCGTTTTCAATGGGTTTTGCTTTCTTTGACAAATAAGAACGAAAACGGAAAGAAGGAAACCAGAGATAAGAAAACGGACACCAGCAAAGAGAATGGTGTCGAAAGGATTGCTTTTTGAGGATATTCCGAGTTCGAGCATATCCCATTTCACAAATGCAAAAAGAGAACCCCAAAGTACCATTACTAGGAGCGATAAAAGAATCGTTTTTGCTTTGTCAAATTTATCGGTCATTGTCAACCTCGTATCCACATGCCTGAAGCGTTAATTTCTGAACAAGATATTCGTGCTCATAACTATAAGGATTCTCCTCTTCTCCTTTCACCATCTTCACGAAATGGCGGAATTGATCCAAATAGCGATAAGGTGATTCTTCGATATCAATCACGCGAGACGCTGGAGCCCAAGGGCTCTTCACGTCACCATTCAAGCATTCTTCGACTTTCATTTTGTTTTCAATTGGAGATACACGTATCGTTCCTTTTTCTCCACATATCTTGAATTCGCGGTGCTCCCAGCCCCCAATTTCAGTTCCATACGTTTTCACTGTTACAATGCCGTTCGGGTAAGTAAGAACAGCAAAGCTATTGTCAAGGAAATGGAAACCATCGATTCCGGATGAAGATGAGAAACATTTCACCTCGTTCGGCGCTCCCATGACGGTAGTCACTAGATCAATAAGATGAACGCCATAGATATACATCGCTGGCGATTTAACGCCATAATTCACCAAATCGTTCTTAAACCAAACGGGCAAACCCGTCGACATATCGGCGTTCATGAAAAAGACTTTGCCTAAAGCGCCTTCACGAACACGTTTTAAAGCGTATTCGATCCCTTTGTTATAACGGTACATATAGCCGAGTTGAATCAGAAGGTTCTTTTCTTTTGCCTCAAAAAGAGTCAAGTTCCACTTTTTTAAATCGAACCCGACAGGTTTATCAAGATGGATATGATATCCTCTATCAATACACTCTTTAGCAAAATCGAGTAAATAAGGAACGGCGGGTTCCACCAAAAGGAAATCGATATCACGCAAAGCAAAAAACGATTCTTTATCATAAAAGATATTCAAGTCGTCATAAGTCACATGCCCTTCAATGCGATGTTTGTAGGCTTTTTCGCTTTCGCAATAAACGCCGACAATCTCAAATTCTTCAGGGTCACTTTTTAATTCTTTTATTTTGGCTTCGCAGTGATTGTGGTCAATTCCATAAACCGCGACACGAACACGTTTTTTCTTTTCCATGAAGCCATTATATTTAAGCGCTTTCACAGCTACAAGTTTTCGCGATGATATTTTACCAATGATGATACTAATAATTCATTGTTAGTTGCTAAAACATTGTTTCAAAAGCAAAAAAGAATGATATATAATCGCATTTATGGTGAATAGTTTTATTGATTTGAACAATTTTGTTGTCCGCGACATTTTTGCCGTTAATGATATTAATCACAAGCAGATTGGAAAAGTTGGCACACGAAAAAATCGACCATTTTTTTCCCTTGCCATGAAAATGGAGGGGAGAACGATTTATCAGGACGATCAAGGCAAGTCCATTGTCGCCGATAAGGACACCGTGATTTTGATTTCGAAAGGCTCTTCTTACCGATGGGCATGCAAAGAACTCGGCGAATGCATCATGATAGAAATCGTCGCTGATTATTCAGGCAATCCTTTTTCTTTATTAGCTTTTAAACTCAATGAAAAGAATCGCTTGGAAGTTCATCGGCTCTTCAGTAATATCAATCGTCGCTGGAAGGAACGAAAAGAGGCATACATGCTTCGTTGCAAATCCACCATTTATGACATTTTGGCCCATGCGAGCATGAATCAAGAAAAAATCTACACGCCCAAATCGATGGCTAAAATTTTACAACCAGCCGTCGATTATATGACGGTACATCTTGGCGACGTGACGATATCTAACAAAGACTTGGCCGCACTATGCAACATATCCGTTGTTTATTTTCGCAAGCTCTTCGAACGATTATACGGGGTTTCTCCAATTAAGTATTTGCGAATGCTTCGCATTGAAAAGGCAAAAGAGCTTTTGGTATCCGATTATTTATCGATTTCCGACATCGCATCCATGACTGGCTTTAATACCATATTCACCTTCTCGCGTGCCTTTAAAAACGAAGTGGGTCTTTCTCCGAAAAACTACATCGAGAAGATAGACCGGAATTAGTCTTTGATATCCTTTAGATGATAAATTAAGCCACGCGCATCCATCTTTTTATGGATGATATCAATATCTATATTGTCGTGATTTTGGTAAGTTGCCGCAAGCAAACCCGCCGCTTCCCCGCTTACCGCACAGACAGGGATAGAACGAATCACGTTCCACATTTCATCATCTTCCGTCGAAATATTTCTTCCAGCGGCGTACAAATTCTTCGTCTTCCCAATTAACGAGCCATAAGGCAACTCAAAGGAATCTCCATTTTTCACCCAAGAAGGGAAAATCCCGACCGAATCCTCTTTGAAAAGATGATTATCTTTCATGGACAAATCATATTGCCCTTTGATTTTTCTTGTCATACGTAGTTGCGGAACAAGCGGCATTCTCGTTAAGGAGTGCCCTGCTTTTTCGTTTCCTTGTGCAAGGAAATCGCGTAAAAGGGCTTTGTGACTGTCTTTTACGAATGAGGTAGTTTCAAAGGGCGCCAATCCTTCATATTCGTAGATTGTCTCTTTTTGAAAGTGAAAGCCTTTGTCCATCTTCAAAGCATTATTCTCAAATCGCCAATAAGCCAATGCGTTTTTATTAGTCGAGAGAGCAGTTTCTTCCCCTGCATAAAAAGATAAAGTTGCGTCCCCTGTCGCGTCGATGAAGGTGTTTCCTCCGACCATAAAACGAGAGCACCGAGTCGCCAGTTCTAAAGAAGTGATGGATTGCTCTTTCGTTTTCACACCGATGAGCGATGTGCCAAGCAAAACGTCGACGCCTTCTTGTTCTAATTTCTCTTCTAATAGAAGACTAAACAAAGACGGATTGAATTCGACTTCGTAGCGTTTATTTTCTTGTTTCCACTTTTCCGGAAGAGGATGAATTTGATCGCGACTCACAGAAAGGCGAAGTAGCTCTTCGGCGATTCCGTTTGCAATTTGTTTCCCCTCTCCATCGTCGAGCGGGAGGTAATAAACGACCAAACCAAGTGTGGCCAAACCCCCTAAAGCATAATTCGCTTCTATTAGAAGAACCGATTTCTTTTCTCTGGCCGCGCTTAAGGCGCTCGATACCCCAGCAATCCCCCCACCTACGACGACAACATCGTAATTATGCTTTCCCATAATGATTGACACAATTGATTAAGGATTGATTCTCTTTTAAACCGTATCCGACGAGATATCCAATGCGATAATTCTCGGCGGTTCCAATATCACTATTTGGCGTACCTCCATAGGTCGCGTGAAGCGCCGATACTTTGCCATAATTATCGCAATTAGCAATGCGGCAATACGCCATTCCAACGATTCCTCCTAAACGAACGCTATAAAGGGTGTCACCAGCACTATTCTTCGTTGTGAAGAAACCAGTCGAATTCACCTCCGCATAATTCGAACACGCGTCAACAGATGAAGCGGTTCTATCAATATATATGTCCATATAGCCAATAACACCGCCAACCGTATAAGAACCTTTGACAAAACTGGTGGCATTTTCTTTTCCGTTTTGGCAGTTTTTCACAGTGATAGCAAGTTTGCTTGTGAATTTGCCTTCGCTATTGTAACTGCCATTCGCATAGCCGATGATTCCGCCACTATAGCAAGAAGCAGAAGTCACATTCGCATAATTCTTGCACCCTTCGATTGTAGCAGTCGAGACGCTATTACTTGAAGGAGCGCTTGGCATAACGGTGGAGCCTACGATTCCTCCACCCGCAAATCCAGAATTTTCAATCGTTCCTGTTTCTTCGTTCGTACAATTTTTAACAACCGTGCCAAACATTTTTCCAACGATTCCGCCAATCCCTGAGCGCGTACCTGAAGCATTTTGGCCTTTTCCGCTTACTTTCGCGTGATTAATGGATCCAAGAATCTGAACTCCGGAATATGCTGTTCCGACAATGCCGCCATTCGCATAAGCGGAATATTGCGGCGCGTTCTCATCCGCCGAAGCAATAAGCTGCCCAACGACTTTCCCATAGTTTTCACAATCGGAGATGGTTGTGCTTCCATTGCTAGAGGAACTTCCGGCGATGCCAAGAATGCCACCTGTCTCAAACGTTCCGTAAATATTGCCATAGTTTTTGCACCCTTCAATAAGGCTCTTTCCTTTGGAATAGCCGACAACGCCACCAATGGTATGCATCTTGAAGCCAGAAACGCTCACGTCTGCCTCGTTCGTGCAAGAAAGAACCTTGCCCTCGTCTAAATAACCGACAATCCCACCCATGTGGTATGGATTTACGGTATTGCTTTTCGCTTTCACGACCGCGCGGTTAGTGACATTCTCCACCGTACCCGAAGAGAAGCCCGCGATGGCTCCGCTACGTAAATTGGCGCTACCGCTAGAACTTCTCGTCGCTAAGATAGAGCCTTCTAATGTAAAGTTTTTGATGATGCCTGCATTTGCGCGAAATAAGCCTGCGAAATTATCATTCGCCGTTCGAATCTTAATCGTGTGGTAATCGCCATCGAATACGCCTTTGAAGGGGTGATCGGAATTGGATATTCCACCAAAATCAATATAGTTTGATAAATCGAAATCCCTAGTTAATTTAAAGAATTTCCCTTCATAATCAGTTTGATAACGGGAGGTATAAGCAAGCCCCATGAATTCCAAATCGTTTTGGATAAGATAAGGAGAGGCTTCCGTCCCTTCCCCTTCCCAAGAAGAGGAATAGTTGTGTCCGTTCCACACTCCAGGAATGTAGGATTCCGTTTTTGGATTGTTTAAATCTTCGATGTTCTTTTCAACGGCTTTTCCCATCTCGATTCCTAATTCCATCATCGAGGTAGCATCTAAGTGCGCCTTGCCTTTATCATCAGCATCTAAGTCAGTATGGAAAACGGCTTTATCGCTCACATCGATAAAATACGATTTTGAGTGAGCGTCCGCATACGCTTTTTTCACGCCATTGATGGAATCAGAATTGCCCCAATAATCGGGAATGATACCCCCATCGACGGTTCCTAAACCATTCGGAGTCAAATACCCTTTCGCTTTTAATTCGTTTTCCAAATCGTTCACGAAATTGCTCCACAAGTAAGAATAATGCTCATGGGTGGGAAGGCCATCGTTTTCACCCTGCATCCAAACAAGCGAAACGATTTCTGGGTAGATATCGTCTCTTGCGTATAGTTCTGCCATGCCTTCATCGATATCTTTTAAAAATTTCACATAAAGGTTCTTCTCATCGTACTCCGTTTTTCCCATATAAGCGAAAGAGGATTCGGTGTACCAACGGTTGAAAAGAGTGGAAGCCCCTGTCGCGGATTTAATGATATAGAAATCGTCATTGACGTGGTGATCAGACAAATAGCTTGCGATACCGACTTCTGGGCCAAAACAAAGAGCCCCATCATAAGCAGAGTTTTTCCCACGTCTACCTAAGCCAAAACGAACCTTCTCAAAAGTGGTGTTAGAGCGTTTTTCACGGCTTGTCGCCTCATTTGCGAACGGAGCGTTATCATAACGGATGAAGACATTACTAACGCCCGCTTTCAGTTCGTCGTATTTTGTTTTGTATGTTGCGTCGTCACGCAAATGGAACGCGTAAGAATAGCCAACAGAGTTGGATTGTCCCGCTTGAAGAATTACACTCACGATTTTTCTTTCTCTAGTTTTGTCACAGCCTTCGCGTTCACAATGCGACACCATATATTTCCCGTCTGCGCTGCGCTCACTCGTAGACCATTGATGGCCTAGAGGTAAAGTGTTCGAAACCTGGTTATCGGTATAATCAACCCCTTTATAGGTGATTTTCGCTTCTCGCGTGGATGCGCCAGCCTTCTCGCAAGTGGCGCTCACGTTTCGAACGCTTACGGTCGCTTCAAAAGAGTGAACGTCATCACAACGAACACATTTCATCGTCGCAGAGGCGCTTTCGTTATCTTCGTCCCAAACCCATTTGAGCGTTTTTGGGGAATAATCATGGCCAAGGGCTGGAATCGTTTCTTCATAACTTTTGGTTTTGTCTTCATTGCATTCGTGCAAAAGGGTTCCGTTTTTCACGCAAGTTGGTTCCTCTTTGACGGTGTCTATAAACGTATAAGAAGAATGATTCCCTTCTTCATTTCCTGAGCAAGAAACTAGAGCCAAGGATAGCCCTAAGGCAAAGACGGATTTGACGATAGCTTTCATAAAAATCTCCAAAAGTTAAGGTTTCTACAACTACTACCATGTATCGTATCATTTTCGCTAAGTAAAACAATCGAAATGACGAAAATTCATACATAAAAGTAGCATTATTGGTAAAATGGCAGATTTGCAAAGTGGTTAAAGAAACTCACTCTTTGATCTTACGTAAAGAATCAAAAGCAGCTTTCGCTTTGGACAAAAGGAGTTGCTCCATTGTGCTCCCTTCATTAAAGCGGTCCACGCAAAAGACAATGTGGCTGCCAAATAAAGGGTTTAGAATACGCGATAATGAGCCTACTTTGCCGCTAAGATGATATGCAAATTTTGTATGGAGTTTCTCTTTTAGGAGTTTTGTGGCTCTAATGCTCTCCATCACATCATTATCGTTTTCTGAAACTGTAACAATTTTAATAATGTCTGGATTCCTCCGTTCTAAGAAAAGAGCGAGTTCAAGAACTTGCTCCGCGTTCATTTTGATTTTCGGATGGCAAGAAAGAAGAACCTCTACCCCTTTTGCATGTAAAGAATCAATAAGCGCCATTTGCTTTGCGATAATCACTTTGTCCGTGACAGTTTCCATCGGAGAGAGACTTGCGAATGAAAGAGAATCATCACCATGATATCGAGTTCTAGAAAGCGCATCAAAAGTGTAGCTTTGAAGATCCACCGCGCTCGCTCCAGCTTCCACCGCAGAAAGAAGATGAGATATCCGTTCTTCTTCACTATAAGGAAGATACTCCCAAGAATAAGAAGCACGATAGTCGAGTGCAAGAACGGGCACGTTTGAGCTATCAATAATCTTTTTTAATGTATTTAGAGAAAGGTCTTCCAGTGTGGATAAATGAAGATCAATCATATCCGCACCATCATAACTAGCATTTTTAATCTCTGCGATCGCACTTAATGCGGTTTTTTCGCGAACTACCCCAGCGAAGGCTGGTGATGGAAGTTCTGCAATTCTTTTTCTCACGTTTTCTTTCATATTTTTTAGATTATACATCGTCATATTGATAAGTAGCATAGCGTCACTTATCCTAAGAGGCGTCAAAAAGAAGCGGAGAATCATATATGCAGATAATAGTCGAGAGCGGAGTGCCACTTGATGTCGATTCAAGAGACAAAAATGAGCGATACGTGTACCACTTTTTGGAGTCAAAAGGCATTTCTTTTTTACGTGCTGATCACGATTCCATATCCACGATGAGCGGATGCGAGGAAATCGAGAAGAAGTTAGATTGCCTTGTCCCAAAGAATCTATTTTTGTCCAACCGCCAAGAAACGCAGTACTACTTGCTTGTGATGCCTGGAAATAAGACCTTCAAAGCAAAAGAACTTTCTCACCAAATCAATAGTGCAAGGCTCTCCTTCGGGAAAGAGGAAAAGCTAAAGGAATATCTCCATTGCTTTCCAGGCTCAACCAGCATCTTCGGCTTGATTTTTGACCAAGAGGAGCGTGTCAAACTTCTTATCGACAAGGATTTATTAAAAGAACAATACCTCGCGTTTCACCCGTGTATGAATACTTCCACAATCAAAATCGAGACGAAAGTTGTGATTCACGAGATTCTCCCTTCCTTAAAACGCCCTTTTACGACAGTGTCCTTAATTGGAGAAGAGATTTCTAATCAAAAATGGGCATAGCAATTTCTATCCATTGGAATAGACTGAATCCGTAGCTCTTTCCGTATTCCAAAATGCAAGGAATGTTCTTCTTAGAACCATGTGGAACGAAACTCAACTTTATAAATCGTAGTATTGGATGTCATCCTAAATTCTCTTGATACCGGTGGCCTTTTTTATTAGTATATAGTTTGTTTATAAAGGAGGTATTAATTACCATGAAAACAAGCAAAGGCTTGACGATTGCTGAAAAAATCGCTTTCGTTTTAAGCGCCGTCCTCTTCTTCGTTTCGACATTTTTGCCGATTCAGTCGATCAAACAAAGCACCTCGAGCTCTAGTACCACAGCTTCTAGCGTATTTGGTGTTAACACCTTCGCTGGCCTTCTCGGTCTCCTCGGTGGAGCGATTCTTCTTATCGTGTGCTTAATCGGTTTCGCGATTACTATGTTTGGTGATCAAAAGAAATTCGCCGTCGGAAATGCGCTTTATCTCGCTGCACCTCTCGCGTGCCTCATCGCTTTCTTAAGCGTTGTCGTCAATCTACCATCCACCGCTTCCTTTAAGGTTGGCGTTGGCACGATCATGCTTATGGTTAGTATCGTTCTCTACATCGTTTCCGTCGTGCTTCACGCGATTGATTCCTTACTCACAAACAATGAGAAAATGAATGATGTCGATGATCGCATCGCGCTTGTCCGCACATACAAAGAATTCAAAGACGAAGGCGTTATCACAGAAGAAGAATACCAAGCGAAAAAGAACGAAATCCTTCAACTCAAATCCGGCAAAGAAGCCAAAAAATAGCAGTTCTTCTCTTTAGCTAATTAAGAGGCACGATTGATTCATCGTGCCTTTTTTATTTCTATCTCAACTTAAGATACACGTTTTTTATTATCGTGCCGTAATTATGTTCTATCTTTTTACGAAAACACGAACATTTGGTTTTCAAAAGAAATGCGCTCCCATCGAACCATTGCGAACAAACTCAAATCTGAACCACCATTCCTTTATTTTCTTGGCAGAGAGGAAACTCAAAATATAAATTCGTTTATCGATAAAATGATTTGTTGTTTGGGGAAAAATGCCTGCAAAGAAACAAATGTCAAAAGAAAAGATCCTGTCTGTTGCCTTAAGCTTATTGCAAGAAGAAGGCATGAGTCGGTGAGTATTAAACAGTTTGCGACGAAACCGCATTGTTCTACGCACCAATCTATCTCTCATTTATGGGGATGGAAGAATTGCGCGCAAATTTGATTCCACTAGAGAATTTGACAGTTATATGAAAGATAAAAGCCAAGACGGCATCATTCGCCTCTATGACATGGCTTATATTCGTTTTGCCAAAGAAGAGCCTCATCTATTTTCTTTTTTGTCTATGCGCTCCAAAGTCTTTTCTAAAAATAAGCAAAACCTATCCCCTTTGATTGAGTGTTCCATCGATGAACTTATGAAATTCCTATCAGATTGCTTATCAAGAAGCGGATATTCTTCACAATCAACTTTGGGTACACACCTACGGCATCGTCTCTATGATTGCCGCAAATTTCTACGATTGGGATATGGGGAAAGCTGAAAAAGTGCTCTTAGATGCCAAGCGCTTATTACCGAAAAATACGAGACGTGATATGTTTATAAACAAAGATTTACGATGCTGGCGCTGCATTATGTCAAAGCATTAATAAGACAAACGTTACTAGGAACATCTCACTCGTGGCTAATATCATCAATGCCGTTGGTAACTGCATAGGAGTATTCCTTCTAAAAGGGGTGCTATAGGCGTTACGTGGCCCTTCACTTCTTTCTCGCGCCCATTCCGCCATAACCGTAACGATTTATTATTTCAAAAAAGCTAAAATAAATCACGTTAATCCTCTCGAATTCATGGAACGCTTTGGCGTTTATTTTACATCACTCATCGTTCAATTTGGCCATCTCTCCAGAAGCCAAAGAACTGCTCATCTGGCTCGTACTCATTAATAACGTTTTAACGCTTTTGCATATCCTTTCGCAGGCCACTTGGCAATGGATTAAGCGCTTCCGGAGATATAAAATTCACGATAATTGTGTCTATTTTTCTTCTCGTTGTCGCCCTCCTTTTCTTCTCAACGCTATTCGGCCTATGTCTGAACTTGGGTGCTATCGGAATCGCTATTGGTATGAGGATCAATCTCCTTTTCCGTGGCGCAATATTCGTTTGGAGATTGAAATCGCAAAAACGGACTCACTTTCAGCTCGTTTAATCACCCAGCCCGTCATTAGCACACTTATCAGCACCAAATTTCCTTCTTTGGCAATTGAATATCGACGTTCGTTTTTTGGAAACGTCGGTTCGAAGTCTTCAATTTCGTCGGTTCGAAGTCTTCAATTTCGTCGGTTTCTTTGTTTACATTTTGTTTTTTTATTGGTTAAATAAGCTAGTGAGAGGATTTCAGATGTCTTTTGAATACAAAAAACGATTAGCGGAAAATGTCTTGAACGATAAGCTAAATTCATCCGGCTGCGTTTTGGTCACGGGTCCAAAGTTTTGTGGGAAAACAACGCTTTGCCAAAGATTCGCAAAATCCTCAATTTCTTTAAAAAACGGAAATATTATCGCTCTAGCGAACGCGGACCCACGAGGAATATTGAATGGAGAATATCCTCGCCTCATCGACGAATGGCAAAAGGCACCCGAGATTTGGAACGAAATCAAAAATGATTTGGATAGCGATTACCACTTCGGAAAATACATCATCACTGGTAGTACCACCCCAATCGATCCATCTAAAATTCAGCATTCTGGCGCTGGAAGAATTTCGACGATGAGCTTGAAGCCTTTCACCCTTTATGAATCAGGCGAATCATCGGGGCTAATCTCTTTATCGAGATTGTTTCAAGAAAATGGTTCAAAAGAAAATACCGTTTATTCCTATGACAACCCCATTGGACTAATGGATATTGCGTATTTGCTTTGCAGAGGAGGATGGCCTATTTCCATCATGGCGAAAAAAGAATATGCGATTGCCACCACCGAAAACTATTACGAAGGCTTGTTTCGGATTGAAAACGAGAATGACGATTTTGCGCTATTCCTAAAGAACAAAGATATTCAACTACTCAATTTGATTTTAAAATCGTTCGCAAGAAATATCTCGACGCAAGCAAAGAAATCGACCATGAGAAAAAACATCCTCGAATCCAAGATACGAGATACGCTAGATGATGAAACGTTTTCTTGTTACGAGAAAACGCTAAAAGATTTATTCATCATTTATGATATGCCGGCTTGGAATCTGAACTTAAGATCGTCGGTGAGCGTTTCTAGCACTCCGACTCACCACTTCGTTGACACCTCTATCGCCACTTCAGCGCTGGGAATTGAGCCATCCGATCTATTAAACGATTTAAATTCATTTGGCTTTTTCTTCGAGGATTTTGCTATAAGGGACCTCTCCGTATATGCCGATTCTATCCAAGGCAAACTGAAACATTATCGTGATAGCGCGGGAAGAGAAGTAGACGCAATTGTCGAACTTAGAAACGGAGATTATGGAGCGATTGAAATCAAAATTACGAGTGAGCGTAACATCCTTGATGGATTTGACTCTTTGAATAAATTCGAAAGAAAACTAAAAGAAGATGACCTAAAATTGCCTCGTTTCAAAATGATATTGGTAAGCCATGGGCCCTGCTACTTTAAGGATGGCGTTTATGTTGTTCCAATCACGATGCTAAAGGATTAATGCTCTTTTCGTGACAACGATAGACACGATTCTATAGGGATTCTTCATAGGATTACTTCACACCGAGTATCCATAGTTAGCGCTTTCTCATTTGATTATGCTCGTGTCGTTTGAAGCAAAACAAGCGATATCAGCATAAAAATAGCAAGGACTATCCCATTTTATAATCACGGATAATTACGCGTATAGCGTGTTGTCAAACTTAAGAATCGATAGCATGTATGTAACGATAGAACTTATGATGAAAAAACGCGTTAAATGTTAGAGACATTCAAACGATAGAAAATTATCGATAGCTGTAACATTAATCAAGTTTTAGTCGAACGCTCGATATATATAATTGGTAAAGCCGTTCGCAAAAGTCAATATAGCAGCCTTTCAAATATCGGCCTAGAAAAAAGAATTATGGTTTCAAAAACTCAAACGTATACTTTCTTGCACCCTAATGGGATCGCTTTTTTCTATTTTCAGCGCGCTTTTTGATATTCCCTCCGAATGATTGCCTCAAGGCGTTCGTTCAAATTTAAGGTCGTTTCGTTATAGCAATAGCTTTCTAGAAGGCGAGAGACACCAATCCTCGCTTTGCATATGATAAGTTTCATAAAGAAAATAAATGTTTTTGATATCGAAAAGGCGATATAAAAGGCGGCTAGGAATCTCCCTCGTATAGCTAATATATCTTATGAAATAGCCTAGCCAGTAAAGGGCGTCAGATTTGTATTTTTCTTTTTCATAGGCGCTTGGCCAATACTCTTTTTTGATGCTTTCGAATGCATCAAAAAGAACAAACGCCTGTAGTTCCACGGGCTCAAAGTCCATATGATGGCACAATCGGAAAGAAAAAAACTGCGGATAAAGATAGGAAACGAAGTTTTCACTTGCGACAACGAAGTCTTGAAGAGTTTCGCTTGAAAAGTGGCGATTTCTAGTCTGAGCCGTTCAAAACTCTTTCATTGGAACATATCCCTTCTTTCAAAGCGCGATAAAAACTTGCTTCTCCCACATCGAATTCCAAGATTGTCTTATTCGAGAATAGTCCCACGGTTTCAGTAACAAAATTCAACGTCTTTTGCAAAACGATAACGATTTTCCATATCGCAATTGCAAACCATTCTAGTGTTTTTTTATACTCGTTACTTTCATTTTAGAGCACTATGTTTAGAAGCATCACAAAAGACACTTCTATTGAGATTTTGGGGGATTCAAACATCAATAGTTTGAGACATCAGTAATCTTATAAAGAAAAATGTTTGTAGCGATTCTCTCCCCGAGAACGTCACTATCCTCATCGTCATCTACCCCCGTAATTACTTGGCTGGAATTGAAATAATATGTTGCTTCTTGATCATCCAGGTTAAAAGCGTTCGTCATTAGATAGGCATCGTCTCCACGGCCATCGTCGTAGTTGATGGTAATGCTGATTCGCTCCCCTTCTAACGTGATATCGACCTGGAGCTCGTCATCGAACTCGTCTTTGCCCTTATAGAAGTAACTTTTGCGAATGCATTCCGCAGCATCTTTTTTTGTGTTTTCTACATCTTTCCAGTTTAAAGTGCGGAGCAGCATCCCCACTCTTTGCTCGATAACAATTTCCTCATCGGATATATACGAATCGTACTTCCCTGAGAAAAAGCTGGCAACGGAAACCGGAACGGAATGAGAGAAAATTACTGCCTTATTAATCTCTTTGACGATAGCGAACTTGAACGACATCACCGCATCTTCGAAAAGAGGATATTCGCGTAGTTCGTCATTAATTGAGACAATCCATCTATTTTTCATGAGCAATCCTCCTTCCAAAATCTTTTAACTCGGCCGCTTTTTTCTTTCGATTTTACATCTAAACTTGTTTTCAATTGCTCATCGGCGTTAGTCATCAAATCTACCATCAATTTTTGGCTAACTATGCTCTTAAGGATGTTAAAGGAACAACGTAAACGCCGTCGTTTCTTTTATATGCAGCATTCGTTAAACCGCAAATCACGCATAATGCCTTTGCCGATTTCCCTTTGTCTTTAATAATTGAGTTGTTTATTCTCACCAAGTTTGAGGCAGCGCCTTCGATTTGATCTGGCCCCAGTTTGATTTCAAAGCCGCACCAATTGCCATCCTCCAATTCGATAATTGCATCTATCTCGTTGCCATCATAGTCCTGATAATGAAACAGTGTTCCGCCAAAGGACTCTGAATAGGTATACAAGTCTCTTTCTGCCAAGGATTCGAAAAGAAAGCCAAAAAAATTCAAATCATTAAGCAGCTTCTCTTCCGTCAAATTCAATAAAGCACATGGCAAAGAAGGGTCTACAAAATGTCTTTTTTCGCTTTGTTTTACTCTCAACGACGATCTTAGATTGCTAGAAAAAGGAGGGATGTTTTCCGTGATATAAAGACGATTGAATAAAGTTAAATAGTCGGTTACGGTGTCGATATTTATGTCATCAAAGTCGATTTCTTTAATGTCGTTTTTAAGCGTTTTGTTTGTAACCGTGGTCGATTCGTTCCTCGCTAACGAGCGGAGCAATAATTCGATCTTGTGTTTGTCCCTTTTTATATTGTCAGTCTTATAAATGTCTTCATTGATCACGGATTTTACATATTCTTTTGCAAGAAGCATGCCTTGCGTGGGTGACATCTTATCAATGGCGGGCCATCCACCGATTAGAACCAAATCGATAAGCTGATTTAAAGTGATTTCGCCAGTTAAGCAATCTTTTGCGTTGTTATTGCAAATATCCTCAAGCGAAACCTTACCGTCTGATTGCCCAGATTCATAGAGTGACATAGGTCTCATTTTTAGTCTTGCGATTCTACCAGTTCCTGAATGAATATATTGATTCTTATCGACCGTTGTGGAGCCTGTAAGGATAAAACGTCCTTTTTGTGAAGAAGAATCCACTTCCCCTCTGACGGCATCCCACATCGACGGAACTTCCTGCCACTCATCGATTAAGCGTGGGCAATCGCCTTGTAGCGCTAAAGAGGGATTCAACACAGCGATTCTTTTATTATTGAAATTTCCTTTGGGATCGGCCAATAAAAATTCGCTATTCGAATGATATCTGCTAGTCCATGTTTTACCACACCATTTTGGCCCTTCTATGAATATTGCGCCAAATGTTTTTAGATATGTTTCTATCTTTTTATCAATCAATCTTTCTTTGTATTCGTTTATTTTCATGCGTTTTTCACCCGCAATATTGTATGCTGTTCCGAGGGTTTTGGCAAATCTATTCCGAGAGATTTGGAAAAATCATTCCGAGCAATTCGGAAAATTTATTCCGAGGGTTTTTGCATTTAAAAATTTAACATGCACTGGAAACCTAAAAGTAGACACTCGAATCGGTAAACGGAATATCACCGTTCGAGGAGATTCGCCACCCTGGGACCAATCCCGGTGGCGGGTTAGTATAGTGAGTACGCAGGAGAATAAAAGATGTATTACACACCAAGCGCAAGAAAGGAAATCGGTCGCCTCGTCTTCACCCACGGAATGACAAAGGAGGAGCTCATCAAAGAGTTGATGCTCAAGGACATCGAGGTCGCGCGATCAAAAAAGGGTATGTGTGCACTAGTCAAGAGAAAGTGGACAGGGCAGTGTCCATTTTTTGAATGCCTCATCCTATTCCGCGGCTGCCGCTGCCCTCCTCACCCGCAATTATTTTTCAAGAGAAATGCGCTTGAGTCACTATTCAAAAAGAACATAACTAAATGCTCATGAAGACACTCGCGTATCGCTCATAGATATCATTTAAGCCATAGCGACGAATAAGCCTAAAATGGATTGAATCCGCTAAGTTCATCACAATGGGTAAATATGCTTCTATTCGATTTTTGGTGCCAATTGGCGGAATTAATCGAATAGAAATACCGCCATTGTCATTTTTAAAGATAGCGTGTAACCCTTTTGTTTATCTTTTGAAAGCGCTAAGGAACAATAACCACCGCTACTTTTTCTTAAAAGGCAAATCCAAATGGTCAATGGGAGTAAGGCTATGGCGAGAAAGAAACATTCTTACCCAATCATAGGGGGAATCCTTTAATTCCTGAGGGTAATGATCGTCCACTCCAACAATGACTGGCACACCACTCTTTTTGACAAGATGCCAAAATTCTTCATTGGGGTAAGCGACTTCAAAGCCGCTGGGACTGTCCTTTCGCTTTCCCCATCTAGATGGCCCCATATTGATTTCTAAAATCACGTTTTCTTCTTTGGCAGCCTGAATGATGGCAATGGCGACTTCTTTAGCGAAATCGTCCCATTTCTTATACCAGTTCATATAAAGATCGGGATGAGCGACATAAATAAAATTATGCGATTTCATACCCGCGATTAAGTCAGTGAGATAGCGTTTTGTCGCATCTTTCTTATCAAATAATTGCCCATAAAAGACAAATTCATTGCTAAAACGATCCAAATAGCAATGTTGTCCAAGGATCATGTAATCCAGGATGTTATTTCTTAATAAGCCATCATAATAAGAGGCATATTCTTCGTAATACCATTCCGCTTCAAACGCAAGATGAATCTCAATCTGACTCGCATATTTCTTTTCTAATGAACGAACACTGGAGAAATAATCCTGTGCGTCTTCTTCGTAAGATCCCCTCATTCCAGGTTGCTTACGATTCGGAAGCATGACATGGTCGCTAAAACCGTAGATTTTATAGCCGTTATGAATTGCCGAAAGAACAAAATCTTCGTCTTCCCCCGCTGCGTGTCCACAGCGTTTGGTATGGGAATGATAGTTCGCCTTGAATGGTATATTGGCCATGTGTACTCCTCCGCGTTTTTGAATGTTCTTATAGAAGAACATCAATTATATCAGCGCTTTCAGTAAAAAAATAATTGACATATGGTCGAATGTTGCTATTTTTTGCGTATTCAAAGGAGACTTTATTCATATGAAAAAAGCAAAATTAATCCCTCTTATCTTAGCAAGCGCGTTACTCGCATCTTGTGGAACTGAAACTCCAAGCGCTTCAAACGCTACCTCTAATAATGAAACTACGTCCGCTACAACGGAGAAGGAGACCATATCTTCGGAAGTAATTTCAGCATCCTCCTCTAGCTCGGAAGTCATCGTTTCACCTTCGTCCGAAGAAGAGGCATCATCCTCCTCGGAGGAATCAGCCTCGTCGGAAATTGTTGTGCCATCTTCCTCCGAGACCCCGTCTTCATCCGAAGTAGTTATCCCATCCTCCTCTTCTGAAGAATCTATCACTCCGCCAGAGTCTTCTTCCTCCGAAGAACCTGCGCCAGCCATTATCACTTCTTGGGAGCAAATCACTGAAGGGGCAAAATCTCAAATCAACAAATTTTTCCAAGAATTCGATTCCAAAAACGAAAACCATAAGCCAGACGACTATCTTCCTGTTTTACCGGTCGCCTCGAATGTCACTTGGACTTATGACACTTCTTATAATCCAGATTATGGCTACAGCGTTGGTGTTATCGCATTAACTGGGGAGGACGCTAACGAGAACAAAGCTTTGATTGCTCAATATAATCAAAGCATCGTTACGAAAGGGTGGACCAAAGCGACTGATGACGAACTGAGCGACTACAGCATGTCTTGCGTCATTTATGGCAAGAACGTTTATCGCCTTGAAGATTCAGAATCTGGCGCTACCCTCCTTACTGAAATTATCCCTTGCGCAGATGCGGAAGGTGATGGCTATACGACCTCTAGTCCACAAGATGCCGATGGTAACGATGTCACTTCTGGTATTCTCTTCACCGTCCAAGTTTATGATGATGTGGCTTTTTAAAGAACGAGGATGGCAACGCATATGAAGAAAACCATTTTGCCATTTCTTTCTTTGTTTCTCGTTCTAACTTCTTGTAGCAACTCTAGCTCTGTTTCATCCTCTCTTCCCTCAGAAGCACCTTCTTCCGAGACTGGAGGGGATTCTTCAGCGTTAAGTTCTTCTAGTAAGTCGGAATTCGTTCCTATAGAACTCACCGCAAAGAATATGATCGCTTCTTTGAAGAAGATTGTTTCAAGTTGCAATTTCACATTCGCGAGTAATTACATTTCGAATTACCCCCTCAGCAGGACGTTTTTCACCGAAAAGTATCTGTATTATCCTGACAATCAAGCCGGTTATTTGATGCTTAAAAGCTTTGATAAGGAATTCACGAATTCAGAGAACCTTGTATATCTTTATAAGGTGAATAACGAGACGATAAATCTCATGTATCCACTCATGGATGGAAACATTTTTACCACTCAAAAGCCATACACGTCCCTCCTATCTTTCAACTTTATGGCTGGTTTAGACCTTTCTTCTTTAAGTGAGAATGAGTTCGAAAAGAAAGATGGATATCTCTATACGAAGAACAAGGCCCTAGTAAGAGCCTTTGCTTCGATGGTTGGATACTCTTCGGATGAAAATAAGGATACCTTCTATAAGGCAAAGTTGAAATTCGATAAGAAGAATAACGTGGAATTCGTCCTTCAAAAGTTTAATGACGACTATGAAATCGTGGATGTGAGTAGCACACGTTCTTCGTTTCAAGACATCGATAATACGCATTATGCGCCAGTCGAAAACTATTTAGCGGATTATTACGAAATGAATATGCCGTCTTTAAGCATGGAACAAGCAGGTCCTCTGCTATTCCAAGACGAAAATGACATTATTTCATTAAATAATGAATCTTACATTAAGATTGTCGGCGGAGAGGAAGGCATTGCCGCTAAAGAAGAAATCAACCGTTCTCAAAGCGAATATGAACACACCTCCATCGATGTTCTGACTTCAAGGAGATTAACAAATCTCGTTCGCAATAACGATGATGGTATTCCTTCCTATATTGGTTTAGATGGGGAAAACAAGCTTTCCGAGGAACGCTTCGAAAAATACTACACATGGGATTATTCCTACCCCTCTCCATCAGAATTCTTTAAAAAACAGCTGAAGGCCTTCCGTCAAATCGGCGAGGATCAATACCGTTATTATGGTTATGATCATTCCTCTTTTTTCCGCAGCATTTGCAATTTCAACGGCCAAAACGGCATCCAATGGATCGATATCTATCTCAAAGATAACAAAATTGACCACGTAACATTCACCTATAAAATAGGGCAGGATAAATATGAAAACGGTGAGGCTTTTACCTACCTAACCACCATCACTTGCAAGGTGGTTGAAGATCGTTCAATAACTAGCCCTACACCCTACGAGCCAAAGACAGAAAACGACGTTCTAAGGAAGGCTTTTCAAAAGTTCGATGGCTCTACGAAATTCCAAGTCACCGCGGTTAACGATAAAAGCAGCTACACAAAATTCATCACGACCTATGATTTGGAGCATCTTCTCAAGCAAAGAGACTATTACACTGGCGGAGGAGCAAAAACATTCATCTACGGTTACAAGACCGTTGATGATTCTTCTTACCAGCGTTTTCTTATCGGGACTGATGGTGTCATAAAGGCAAACGGCTCGCCTAAAGAAGGAGGAATCTCTTCCTTAATTGGCTTTGGATTATCTCCAGATATCTTTGTGAAAACGGGCGAAAACGAATACATGTTCGACTCCTATATTCTAAAAGGTGCGAAGGATAAGATGATTCTTGGAAGCGACGAGAAACATTTCTTGCCATCCACTTTCAAGTTAACCGTCAACCCAGAAAAAGAAGAAGTTGTTTCTGCCTACTACGAATATAACGATGGCATCAACCAATCTGGTTCAGAAACCCTTTCTTTCTTATATGGCGAGGATGTACAACTAAATTCTTCTTTGGAAGAGAAAATCGGCAATTTGCCACCATGGGTCGAGCCAAATTCGTGGAAGGATGAAGATGGAAAAATCTATTCTTACCTCCAAAAATACTTTGGTGAGGAAGCGGATAACGTCCCCTACGTCTACGATGAGGATATCTATAGCCAGTGGTTTGTATCGGATTCGACAATGGAGCTAGAAATCTATTCCAACACCCAAAATGCGAACGCTTCTTCTTTCTATGAAGAATACAAAGAAAGACTGCTTGCAAGTGGTTTTGAAACTACAGCCTTAACGAGCATGCCTGGCGCGACAATATATGTGAAAGGGAACATTTCTATCCGTCTCGCTAAAGTGCTAGTTGGAGGAATATATCTATGGAAAACGGGAGACATGAAATAATGTCTCCTTTTTCTTGCTATTTTCTCCCTAAGCCTTTCGATACTTCTCTATCTAAAAACGGAATTCAAAGCAATTTCGTGTCTATCATTATTAGCGTGCGCTCTTAACCAATGAAGATGCGAGAGAAAAATTAAGGCAAAAGGAACCACCATCACCGATGAGCGTGTGATGAAAACGCTCGAATAAGAAAGTCTTATTTCGTCGTTGTTATTTAATGGTTTGGAGAACATCCGTTAAATGCTTGCTTTACACATTTAATGTATTTTTTTGATATGCCAAATCGCACAAGCCTATTGGCACTCTCCTCACAATTGCAGCAACGGCTTAAATTGGAGAAAGTAATATGCATATCTCATCTTTATGGAAAAAATTAAAGAAGTTTTATAAAATTTTCATCGATGGGAATTGTAATTTCAATCTGCTTTAATTTCCAAATTTGGGCGTTCTTATTGTCATCCCATCCGCTTGCCTTAAAGACGCCAGCAAAGCGTTTTCTTGGCTTGCCAAACGAATCTCTGTCACGTACAAACACAATGCGCTTTGACCCACTCTTTTCATCATTTAAGGCCCACTCTTTTTTGTTATGATTGGTGCTTTCCTCAATAGAACGTTCATAAATGATTGAATGGGTAGAATTAAAGAAGTTCTGCCATGATGCTCTATTGCTTAAATGCTCTTCTTCATCTTTGTCCGATATAACAGGGAACCAAAGCATTCTATAACCAGCTTTTCGCCACCCTTTCAAATTTTTGCCATAGACGATGTTGATAATTTCAACATTATTATCGAAACAGTCATCTACTTCTATCGTTCCTCTTTTCTTTATTTCTTCTATGATTTCAACTCGGCTCTTCCATACTAAAGGCGTTGTGCGTTTCAAAAGCTTGTCTTTAATTAAGGAGACCACCTCATCAATGCGCTGATTGAGCCCTTCGAGAGTCGCATCATGCGCTACCACTCTCTCAAATTGAATGGAGTCACCAATGCATGGCTTGCCTATTTGACTATTGATTGACTTCTCACGCCAAATATCACGCTTCTGTTGTTCTTCGTTTGCGTGATATCCTTCATCCACCTCAATAGCAATATTTAATTGTGGAAGGAAAAAATCTATCAAAGGACGATATCCATTTTCAAGTCTAATTTCTTTTTGAGTTTCAATTATCAAATTCGGATTATTCACTTTTTGATATATTGCATTAATAACATATGTTTCGTATTTTTTATTGGTTCCTCTACTCAAAGAGCGAACAACATATTCTAATTTATCCATGATTCCTCCTAAACAATTAGGAAACTAAAATATTTGTCAAATATTAAAGCCAGCGCTATTACAAACATCTTCTAACATCAGAAAAGAAAACCTGATCGCATGCCATGAATAAAACCGCCATTCCTTTTCATATGCGTTGTATTGCGTTTCCCATCCTTCGCTTGGAAGAAATGTTGAATTCCCATAAGTCAAATTATAAGAATCATCGCCAGATACATCCAAATAAGCACACGCCATTGAAGAACTAGAACTATATTGGACAATGGAAAGACCCGCAAAAGAATCTGTATAATTGGGTTCCAAGGAAAACAACACTCCTGCTTCGACCGAAGTAGCCTTCAAGCGATCGACCGGATAGCCTGTTATCTGAAAGAAATAATCATATAACGAATTGTTTAATTGAAATCCGCCTTTTCGATATGAAAGTTCTCCTTTGACCCTTGTGTTGCCTAACGTATCGTAACAAGAATAAGAAGTTCTGTTACGGCCCTTTTCGTTCAAGAAGTCTTGCATTCTCTCTTGTTTCGATTTGCTATTTTCGCGAACGACATTGCCGATTAGACAGCCAAATAAAACGCTAATTATTGTGACGAAAATGCTCGAACTAACTATATAGCCTAGCTTTTTTGATTTCTTAAAATCATCATAATTTTCATATGTTTTCCCTTTTGTGCGTGATGTTGCGTGAAAACTATGTTTACAAGCCCCACAAACATACTCGACTGAATATTCACTATATTCGTGGGGTTCCTGTTTTCTAATTATTTCTGTTACTAATTGACCCTTCTTATCTTTTGTTTCTCTTTTTGTTGTAATTGTCCTCGTTTCTAATTTCTTACCAATAAAAAAGAATGCGATTCATAAACAGAGCGCTTGCCACATTTTGGGCATTTGCGAGGCATAAAAATAAAAATAAAAATAAGAAATGCAATTGCTACAAGGACAATAAGAAATATCAGATATGAATTCATATATTACTCCTTAATAAAAAACGAACCTCGTTTTTACCTATACCCATTCGTGAATATAATAACCCCCCAGTATTTATTTGGAAGAGAAATCGAACGTCCCTTCTAGAGAGCTGTAA
>ERZ808245.47-NODE-47-length-83995-cov-6.282523_pt1 | contig 83995 bp, 76 predicted proteins | sample MGYA00521243_ERZ808245 | MGnify/ENA primary metagenome ERZ808245 (study PRJEB31516, sample SAMN03275576) | gut metagenome | biome: mammalia-associated habitat; material: feces | host: Papio cynocephalus | place: Kenya | collected 2012-07-07 ... | reverse complement strand
TTCCTCCTATATGCTTTGTGCGTTCTGCATTCATATTCACGTATCTCAAGGTTTGGATTATTAAAAAATTCTTTCAAGAAATCGTAATTTCCAGAGCCATAAAGAATGAATTTCTTTATTGATTTGTTTGAAATAAGGTGTTCTAAACCTTGTTTGAACAATACCTGATTTTCTTTGTGCTTCAATCCGCTTGCTAATATGCCGATGGAAACGATGTCGCCGCCCCTGATCCCGTCAAAGCAGTAATCGAATGAGTCAGCAAAACCCCACCTGGCATTGGCGATGACTTTCTTTTTGCAGATCTGCCCATACCAATGCCCGAACGCGTTCATCCTATACAGGTTGTAGATTTTGAGCGGCTTCGGGAAATCGAGATAGGTCGAGAAGTCCGGGGCTATGATTCCTTCAAAATGCTTTAAGATCTCATATGCCTTCTTCGGATAGTTCCAAATCCCGCTTGGCCCATCGAAGTTCTGATCATCCTCATAGAAGCAGACGAACGATTCATGGCGAAAATCCTTGTTCGCTTTCGCTTCTTCGTTGAAGATGGCCTTAGCCTCCGAATAGGTGATGACTGATTTCGGGAATTCGTCCGTGGTGGACGGGCATAACGGGATGTCGTTTTCAGAGAAGGCCGCCCCCTTGACCATGAACGCGTTCCAGATGTCCTTACAATTCTTTCTTTTTTCCATAAATTAAATTCGATTCCTTATTTGGCCTCCCCATATTTGCTAAAATGAATCTGGGGAAGGCCGATTGCGCATTTAATTTAGCTGTTTCGCATTTTCGATTTGCGAACCCAAGCGAAGTGATGCGTAATGATGCGAAATTTGCTTTCGGAGGTTCCATGGATTTCTCAAAATTTGCCAACATATTCAAAGAGGCCTATCAAGGAGGGGCGGTAAGCCTGGAAGGTTCGACACCTGCTAGAAAACAGCATCTTGAAAACGATCACGAACAGCAGATCAAAACATACAAAAATATAGTGGCAATTAAGATAGACTGATGCCTAAATGCTTTTGCAAAGAACGTGATGGGAGCATGAGGAACATGATTAAAAGTGCGGCCTTCAATATATCATCAATCTATTCAAAACGTACAAACTAGGACTTGAAGGGGAGTATCTATTTCCTGGTACTACCTTTGTGTACAGCTTTAGCCAGTTGCATAGTCATGTTTTGAATGTGGTGGATATGTTCATTTCACACTCTGCCCCGTATTGGTAGACCCATTCCTCGCGTCCATGTATCGCTTGTTGAGACGGTGGTGCAACTGGTTCACAAATAATGCAATAAATACGGGACGTTTGACAAATTTGACAAAAGAAGAAAAATTCTAAAATCATACATTTTCCGAAAATCCAGAACTTGCAAATAATATCTGTATATTATTGCAAATCACTTCATTAAAAAATTGCAAATCACTTCATTGGTTATATAATAATCTTGTGGTCAAACTATGTTGAAAGAAGATTATATCCCTAGGTTAATTGATAAAAAAATAAGAGAGTCTCTTGAAGATTTTACTGCCGTTCATGTTAGAGGTCCCAAGTGGTGCGGGAAAACATCAACGGCCGAGTTCTTTGCCAACAGCGAAATCAAACTAAACACAAAGAAACAAAGGGAAGGATTTGATAGAATGTATGCGGCTGATCCTGGCTTGTTTTTAGAAGGCGACAAGCCAAGGCTCATCGATGAATGGCAACTCTATCCTGCTATTTGGGATGAGGTTAAAAACTACGCTGATGAATTCCATTTGAAAAAACAGTTTTTATTAACGGGCTCTTTTTCTCCTAAAGCAGGGGCCACTAATCATACTGGCACAATGCGCATAGTAAAAATCGACATGACTACGATGTCTCTTTTTGAAAGTGGGGATTCAACCGGGGAAGTCTCTTTAAAATCTCTATTCGATAACCCAACACAAAAAATTAAGGCTGTTCTAAAGCAAGAGAGAAAGGATGTTTCAAGACTGATAGTTAAGGGAGGATGGCCAGAAGGGGTCAAGAATCCGCCTCATAATGTTCTTTCTTACGGAAGACAAGCGTTGAATGATATCTGCGATACTGATATTCAAGAGGCTAGTGGGAAGGAACTAAGTCCAATCACTACCAGGGTTTTGCTTAGATCGTTGGCTAGGACGCCTTCACAAAACGTTGATAACAAAACGATTATTGATGACGTAAATAAATCTGGTCATCCTTTGGCGGAAAACACTTTTTATGATTACTATAATGCTCTTTTAAGATTGTTCGTTATCAAAGAGGTTCCTGCTTGGTGTCCAAACATTAGAAGCAAAACATCTATCAGATCCCTCCCAAAAAAGGAGTTCTTTGATCCTTCTTTGGCTTGTGCTGCGTTAGGCGTTAACGAAGAAGGCCTTGAGAAGAATTTTAGAACTAGAGGCCTTTTCTTTGAATGTTTAGTTGGAAGAGATCTAGAAGTGTATTCAAAAACGCTTGATGGTGAAATCTCATATTATCGGGATAGGCTTGGTCTTGAGTGCGATTTTGTGGTTCATCTTCCCGATGGTCGATATGGTTTGTTTGAAGCAAAAACTGGAGACAAATATATCAAAGATGGAATCGATAATTTGAATAAGTTTGTCACATTAATCAATAAATACAATGAAGAAAACCCAAAATCAAAAATGGAATTGCCGACGGTTAGAGCGGTAATTACGGATGAAAAATATGGCTATGTTGATGAGGGTGGCGTTTTCATAATTCCAATCGGTGCATTAAGGGATTAAAGGCTTTATCAATTGCTTTAATCGTAATTTTGATGATTTGAGTTCTTTTGAAAATTGGTTAGGCAAACAGCGTTTGTAACTATCTAGCTAGCCTGGTGAGCCGAATTTCAGCCAAAAAAGGGGTAAAAACAGGGGTATAGTTCGATTTGAAAGTCAGAATGGTATTGGCAAGGTTGATGTCTATTCTTTTAATAAATGCATATAATGTATATACAACATGTTGATATTAGACGAACTTATATTCATCATTTATTTATAAGGAGGTACTCTGCATGGCCACAACAAATTTGAATATCCGCACTGATAAGGCGGTCAAAGACCAGGCCGAAGCAATCTTTAACAAACTTGGATTCAATATGACGACGGCTGTTAATATGTTTCTAAGAGCAACCATCCGCGAAAATGGCATTCCTTTTGATTTACGACTGGATGTGCCGAATGAAGTAACCGCTTCAGCAATTGAGGAAGGAAGAAAGCTTATGGCAGATCCTTCTACTCCACGCTATTCCAGCATGGATGAACTGAAGGCGGCGCTGAAAGAATGAAGTACGACGTACAGTTTACCAATCAGTTTAAGAAAGATTTGAAGCTTGCGAAAAAGCAGAACAAGAATCTGGATAAATTGTTTGAGATTATCGATATTCTTGCAAACGGCTGTACGTTGGATGCCAGATACAAAGATCATGGTCTTACAGGCAATTATAAAGGAACACGTGAGTGTCACGTTGAACCGGACTGGTTGCTAGTTTATGAAATTCGGAATGATGTACTGGTTCTGATGCTTTATCGACTTGGTACGCACTCTGAGTTGTTTAAAAAATAAATCATAAAGACGAAAGCATCTACTAGGAACGAAAGGTGCTCTAAATCCCGAGCATTAGGAGAGTGCTTTTTCTATTTCAGCCCAAAAGGACAGTTACAGGGTGTTTGTGCAATTCATAAGCCGCATAACCCCCTCTCACGATTACGAATAGCAAATCGAAACACACAAAATATATAGCCACAATTAAGATAGACTGATGCCTAAATGCTTTTGCAAGGAACATGATTAAAAGTGCGGTCTTCAATATATCATCAATCTATTCAAAACGTACAAATGAGGACTTGAAGTGGAGAATCTATTTCCTAGTGCTACCTTGGTGTACAGTTTTAGCCAGTTGCACAGTCATGTTTTGACTATAGTGGATATGTTCCTTTCACACTCTGCCTCGCAAGGGTAGACCTGTTCTTTGCGTCCGTGTTACGCATGTTGAGACTGTGGCGCTGCTTAGTCGCAAAGCGGCGTAAAATAGCCGAAAATCGTAAAAATTTGACGGATCCCCCATTTTCGAGAAGGTGGAAAACGGCTTTAAGAGGAAAAAGATGATTCGATCGGTCCACGTCGACCTGAGCATGAATATGGAGGGTGAGCGCAAAATCGATGGAATACAGAACGATTGACCTGTTTTATCCCTTCTCGTCGGAGATGTTCCAGCAAAGAATCGCGGACGAAATCAACGAGATAGAAAGGCGGGGGTGGGGCTACGCCGTATTGAAGATATCGTGGATGACTGCAACATCATGCTGATTTTTAAAAAGTGACGTTAAAGGCGAAGAGGGCGCGCCCCTCCTTTTTTGAATGGTTGCAAGAATAAACAATCCATCATCACGCTTTTCCTAAAAGTTTTATAGAAAAAACATCGCTTCCGACGGAGTGTTCTATTTCAAACGATGTGAAACAAAATCGGTAGCCGCCCCCAAGCCCCTAGGGGTTGTTGCATGGGCTTAATCCCAATATATATCTCTATCCTGTTCGTTGTCTACTTTATTAATAGCAGTTCAATTCGTCGTACATGTCGGTCACGAGTATCTTGACGGCCTTTCTCTCCTCTTCCGGTATGAATCCGAAACACTCGTCGAGATACGCTTTTTGCCTGGATTTTATCACGTCTACCGTCTCGGACTTTTCGAAGTCCACGAGATGGCAGCAGTATTTCGAGAACCCCGTCTTGAACTTGAACTCGTCGATTAGCAAAATCTTTGGCAGCGTCTTCCTTTCCACGCGCGGATACGCCTCGTCGAACATGCCGATTATCGATTGCTTTGTTACCCCATGGCTCGTCGCGACCCTAGCGAAGGTGTCGCCCTGGTTCAGCTCGGCGAGTATCGCCGCTCTCTCAAGATACGTGAGCTCCCTGCCGACCATCGCCCCTTTCAACGGGACGGTGAATGTTTTGCGGCAATCCTTGCATACGTATTTTACCCTGTGGCAAATGAGCGTTTCCTTCTTCAAGATGTCAGACCTCATCGTTATTTCCGATACGTAATGCGCCTTTATCACGCATGATTTCCCGTGGCATCTAGGGCATGAGGGCTCCTTTCTTGCCTCCCATGCCTCGTAGACGAACCCTTCATCGGACGTTATCGGGCCGTCGGCGCGCTCGAAATCTTCTGGTTTCATGCCAAAAGACAGCAAAAAAGAGTTAGAATCCATATGGTCTCCTTCCATTAAATTGTTTGACCGAAAATAGATTAATGGAGGAGGCTTTTTTTCTTCACTAAGAACTAGCTAAAGCTGTGAAAAACGATGGGGATGGCAAAAAAGCCATCCCCATTAGATTTCACAGAGTCGCCTTAAGCATGTTTAAACCAATGAGTATCAAACCAAACTACAGCGACATTGCCTGCCTCTATGATAAGGATGGACGCTCGATTAGGAGGATGTGCGAGGGCAAGGGTGAGAGCGAAAGAGCAAGCTATCGGAGATGGAAGAACGCTAGAAAGGGGGCTCTGCGGAATAGGATGGCACAACCAAAATGGAGAGTGTATCGTCCATTTTCTTTTGGCTAGTACAATAGGATAAATGCACATAATTCGTGACGCTCCCATGACTTTAGAGGTTCCGTTATAATGAATTCACCAGCAACGTTTATCACTAACTAAGGAGGTCTGTATGGCAGAACCGATACAAACGAAAATACAAAGATATTATGCTTTGATTGCGCCTTCTAACAATCAAAGCGGGCCTAACACAAGGCACAAATCATGGGAATGGTGCCGCGACGCGTTTCTCAAGCAAAGACAATCGCAAAACCGGATATCGATCTTCTTTCACTTCACCTGGCTTTTTACTTGGCAAGCTGGGGGATGTACCGAGGTTCGTCATTTCTCCTTCAAATGGATTATAAGGCACATATAAATGCCGTGAAGATAATCCTTGACAAATCTTATTCCGATCTTTGGAATTACGACCCATCGTCTCATAACGCCATCAGCATTGTTGATGCGAATGATTTGATTTTTGGCTCTTGCAAGGGCGTTTACTGGAAAATTAAAAAATCGTACCCGCCAGCCACTCCTACGGATACCCTTGTTACCAAAATTTTGATGGGGACGTTTGCGTGCATTCCCGCATTTGATCGATTTCTAAAAAATGGAATCGTTCAATGCATAAAGGCGAAAAGCAATGGAATTAATAGCAAAATCGGAGGCTATACACTGTCTTCATCGATAGAGAAGATAAATAACGGAAACGCAACAGGAACGGATACTTTTAAGGCTTTGGCAACGTTTGCAAAGAACCACCATCAGAGCTTCATGTTGAGCGGAGCCTCGTATCCACTAATGAAGTGCGTTGATATGTATTTTTGGCAAGTAGGATTTGAAATGAATATGGCACAATCCTTGATTAATAAGAAAAATAGTTTTGGAACAAAAAAATCCATCTATCAAAGAGCCACTAATCTTGGCTTGGTTAAACAAGGCAGTAATCCTACCAGCTTAACGCAAAAAGATTTTCTTAGGGTGAGCGGTGATATAAAAAATTTGAACATCTGATTTTGCCTGTTACTGTCTTCTACAACGTGAAGGCAGTGTAACCCCGTCTTTGTGATTGCGATGCTTCTTAGCCGCAAAAAAACGGCTAAAAAGGCCAAAGCCATAAAAAATTGATGGAATTTCTTACCTAAAAATTGCGGAAATTCCATTGCGCGGTAATAGTCTTGCATATGCATTGCCTATGGATCGCAAGTATTTTCGTTTTACCAAATGTGTTGGAAAGCGCCGAATTATTAGGGCTAAAATAGTGAAATTACGATATATTGTTGTTACGAAGAAAAGACAATGATTAAAACTAGAATTGATAATGACATTTTGAATTTGATTCTTGATATCGAAAAGAATAAAAATGCCTTAATTTGGTTAAGTTACCAACCAATCTATCCAATAGATTTAGAAAGAATACCAGGAAAAGATCGACGTATGCTTCTAATAAGATTGAAGGCAATCCTGTAACTTACGAGCAAGCTGATGAGGTAATCGAATCTGAAAAGAGACATTTCTTAAAGCCAGAACAAGAAATAAGAAATTATTATTTAGCGTTGGAACTACTAGAAAAGAAACTGGAAGAAAAAGAGCCTCTATCTTTAAGATTGTTATTGCAAGTTCAAAAGCAAATATGCGATGGCGAGCCAAATGAAAAGATCGGCTTAAGAGGGGCAATGCCTCCGGGAGTATTATTTGCAGTTTGGAATGATAATGGCACTCCTGCCTACATTCCACCGGAATATGGAGAGGTTCCTGCTTTATTGGAGAAATTATTCAATTACGTTAGTGAATCTAGCGATCATCCATTGATTAAGGCCGCCGTTATCCATTATCAATTAGTGACCATCCATCCGTTCGAGGGCGGCAATGGGAGAACCGCGAGAATATTGTCTAGCTATTATTTGTCTTTAAGCGGGTTTGGATTTAAAAATATTGGCTCTTTAGAAGAATACATGTCCTATGACATTGAGGAATATTACAATTCTATTCAAATGAATCTTCCCGTTTTATATTACGACGGAAGAAATGATCCTCCTCATGGAGAAATCTGGATTAAGTATTACCTTAAGATATTTTCGCTATACGCCTCTAAGGTTTTATCGATTGCTTTAAAAGAGTCCTCTAATAACGAAAAAGAGCGTTTGTCGCATTTGTCTAATAAGGCCAAGGCGTTTTTAGGGTATTTAAACAAGCATAACATTGTTAGGCTTGCTCCTATTGATTTAGCGAGCAAATTAAGCGTTACCAATCGAACGGTAATCAATTGGTGTGCCGAACTAGTTAATAACGGCTATCTTAAACCAATCATTGTTAATAAAAGAATTAGGCAATACGAAATGGTTGCTCTCTAGCAATATTAGGACGAAGAGCCAATTATCAGGCTTGTAAATCTTCGATTTCGGGTGTCGAATGACATGATAGGGCGTTTCAAGAGTGCAAAACAGATGAAAACGAATCAAAACAAGTTTTGAATCATTCATGTTTATCCCGTCAAAGCCGACAAAAGTCTCAGTACTGAGAAATATGTCGATTTTGGACAAAACGTACATTGAAGGAATTAAAAACAGACACCCTAATTACTTAAACGACACCTTAAATGTGATTGCCTCAATGATATCAGCCCCTATAAACCCCTCAAAGATTGAAAACCTTTAAGGGCATTTATCACATCGATCTAACAAATGATACGATAGGGAGGTTTGAAGAGGCTTATTTGCTTAACGAAGCGCTTAGATACAATGTGAAAGGCCGCCGCTATATTGGTAATGGACATATTTCTAATTAAGGGAACTCTAATAGTTTTAGAATCGCTTCTTTAAAAGTTGGAACGATAATATGCATTAGTGCTTTATGAGAAACTTTTCAGTGCACCCGTCAATCTTTTAACATTGTCATATTTCTCTAAAAATATATAATTAAGATTAAATTTAGAGAAATAAGAGGATATTTTATGATTATAATTGGTAGAAAAAACGAACAAGAGATTTTGACACGATGTTTGGTATCGACAAAACCTGAATTCGTTGCGGTTTATGGAAGACGTCGAGTCGGGAAGACCTATTTAATTCGTGAATTTTTTCATAATAAATTTTCTTTTTATGCGAGTGGAGTGAACAACAAAACAAACTCTATTCAGCTGCAGAACTTTAAGAATTCCCTCGAAGAATTCGGAAATGAAAAACAAACCATTATCAAAGACTGGTTTGATGCGTTTCAAAGATTAAAACACCTCTTAGAAAAGAAAGATGTTTATCGAGAACAAAATTATGGGAAGAGAGTAGTTTTTCTCGATGAAATCCCTTGGATGGATGCAAAAAGAAGTAATTTTAAAGCGGCTTTAGATTTGTTTTGGAATACCTATGGGTCTATTCAAGAAGATCTCGTTTTGATTGTTTGTGGATCTGCAACTTCATGGATTATGAAGAATATGGTTAAGGACAGTGGCGGATTTTATAATCGCTTAACAAATCAGATTCATCTATTGCCATTCAATCTGCATGAATGTTTGTTATATAGCAATTTCCTAAATCTTCGTTACGAAAAAAAGCAGGTTCTTGATTGCTATATGGTTTTTGGCGGCGTCCCTTATTACTGGTCTTTGCTAAACTCCGAAAGAAGCCTAGCTCAGAATACCGATGATCTCATTTTTAAAGAAAATGGCCAACTCCATGATGAATATCAAACTTTGTTTCGTTCCCTTTTTACTTTAAAAGGTAAACATCGCGAAATAGTCGAAGCCTTGATGAAGAGAGGGTCCGGCTTAAGGAGACACGATTTGTCATCATTGCCGCATATCGGGGATGGACAGCCATTAACTACGGCATTAGAAGAACTTTGTGAATGTGGCCTCGTTCGTTCCTATCAATCTTATGAAACAAGCAAATATGGAAAATATTATCAGATCATTGATCCGTTCATTTTGTTTGTAAAAAGGTTTTTATTGTCGCCAAATTTCGACACCTGGGTTTCCTTTGTTGGGACGCCATCATATTTCAATTGGGCTGGACATGCGTTTGAAATCGCTTGCTTAAATCATATTTCTTCTATCAAGAAGGCCTTAGGCATAAGCGGTGTTTTAACGAAAGAATATTCTTGGAGAAGCAAAGTACAAGAACAAGGTGCCCAGATTGATTTGCTTATCGAGAGAAGAGATCAAGTTATAAATGTTTGTGAAATGAAGTATTCCATTGGGGAATACGTAATATCAAAAGGCTATGAAATGAATTTGCGAAATAAATTGCAGGCCTTCCAAGAAGAAACTCGTACAAAAAAACAACTGATCTTAACAATGATTTCTTATAATGGATTAAAAAGAAATGAACATTCAGATATCGTTTCCGTTGTTCTAAACGGAGACACCTTGTTTGAAGAATGAATCAAATACGCTCAAGGGAAGGGTAATACAATTTTAAATCATATTCGTCTAAACTGATTTTTACGAATTGCATTTTAAATAGCTGTCACTATGACGTAATTTGTTTCAACTTCATTGTTTTCTTTAAATGACCATCTTTCTCCGTATGCCATCTGGACCTGGCTTCCAAGATGGTCTCTGCTTTTCTTCTGCCGTTTTTGCCTCGCGTCCACCCTGCTGTTCGCCCTCCTTTCCCCCTTTTTTGTACCCAAGATGGGCAGAGAACTCGGATTTAGCAAAGGATTCGTTTACTTCCTTCGCGGCCTTGGCGGTGAGGGCGCGGACGGCCTCCTCCAATGTTTTGCCTTCCTCTAGGAGGTCGGCCATAAGTTTGCTAAAATTGTCCATGCAGGTTTTTCTTTCATATTTTGTACAAGACATTGTAACAGGGAACCTGCTTTTTTCGTGCCTTTTTCCCGCGGCGGCGACCCCTAGGGGTCTCTTTCCCTAAAGATAAACGGAACGAATGCGGATTGAGTCAGATACACATAATTCGGAACACTCCCGAGTTTTCTTCTGCTTTATACAATAACTTTTAAAAAAATCGAATCTAAAGGGCTAAAAAAAGAAATAAGGCGAATTGCGACCGCTTAGAAATAGAGGCTCGCTTGGTAGTAGAGGTGCCCCTCAATTAAATTCAATGCTTTCTCGCGAAGAATATCTTGAGCTAGTCAAATTAGGAGAAGAGGCAATATGAGAAAAATAATAATCTCGATAAACCCAGAACACGTGGACAATATTATAAACGGGACAAAAAATACGAATATCGCACCAAGATGGCCAAGAAAGACGTCAATAAACTGATCATTTATGAAACCACGCCAATCAAAAAAAGTAGTTGCCGATGCTGAGATTGTCGAGATGCTTGCTCTTGATCCGAAATCCCTCTGGGGAGAGACGAAGGAGTACACTGGAATAACGAAAAAGCTCTTTGATGAATATTTCAAGGACAGGAAAGTCGCTTGCGCTTACAAACTTGGGAAAATCAAAGTATATGATGAGCCAAAGGATTTGGCGGAGTTTGGCTTGAAATCAGCCCCACAATCGTTTGCTTATGCGAAATAAAAGACAAGAATGACTAGAAAACTTGTTGTTCTATCAAAAGAAGGGGGATTTGCAAGGAAAACAGGATTCGAAGTGTCAGCTTAATGCAAGCTCCTTTTGCTAGTAAACGTGTGTTTTTAACATTTAAAAATGTGATGAAATACCATTTAACAGCATTTAAAAATGTGATAATATGCGTTTTAGGGCTTCGTTATGAACTATTTAAGAAGAAAAATTGATAAGTATTTAGATGAATGGTACGAGAACAAAAACAAAAAGCCATTAATCATTAAAGGCGCTAGACAAATTGGAAAAACAAAATCAATTAGAGAGTTTGCCAAAAGACATTACGATTACTTAATTGATATTAATTTTGTTCTGAATGCAGAATTTCGTGACATATTTGATAATGGCTATACTGTTGATGCAATTATTAAAAATATTTCTTTAAAAAAGCCATCATGGAAATTCGTACCCGGGAAGACACTGATATTTTTTGATGAAATACAAAAATGCGTTAATGCCGCAACATCATTAAAATCGTTCAATGAAGATGGAAGATATGATGTTGTGTGCTCTGGTTCATTGATGGGGCTTTCCTATAAAGAAATTGAATCTGTTAGTGTGGGAAACAAAATTGATTACAACATGTATTCAATGGATTTTGAAGAATTCCTCTGGGCGCTAGGGTATAAGGAAGAGCAAATTGAAGATTTGTATATCCATATGAAAGAACTTAAACCTTTGTCTAACGTTGAATTTAATGTTTTCTTGGACCGTTTTCATGAATATATGGTTCTCGGTGGAATGCCTGCGGTTATAAAGCAGTTTGTTGAACAAAAGAATTACTGTGGTGTCCTAGATTTGCAAAAACAAATCATTCTGGATTATGAAGAAGATATAACCAAATACGCAGAAGGATTGGGCAAGACAAAAATTTTAAATGTTTTCAGAAAGATTCCTGTCTTTTTAGGGAAAGAAAACAAAAAGTTTAGAATATCTAAAGTAGCTCATGGAGCGCGTAATAGGGAATATGCGGGTGTTGCAGATTGGCTAGTAGATGCAGGAATAGTGAACATATCATATTGTATGAACGAACTAGCACTACCTCTTAAAGGCAATTATGATCCAGACAATTTTCGCATGTATTTTATGGATACAGGCCTATTAACGGCTTCTTTGGATGAAGAAGCGTCGAAAGATTTAAGGGAGAATAAAAATTTCAGCACCTACAAAGGCGCTATTTATGAAAACGTTGTCGGAGACATGCTAAAAAAATCTGGCTACGATTTGTTTTTCTTTAAAAAAGAAGATGGAACTCAGGAGATTGAATTCTTTGTAAGGGACGCTAACTCATTAATCCCCATTGATGTCAAAGCCAGGGATGGGCGATCAGTTGCAATGATTGGCTTAATAACTAACAATAAAATAGAAGATATTAAATACGGCATTAAATTAGCAGAGAAAAACATTGGGTTTAAAGATAACATTTACACTTTCCCGTATTTTCTTTCGTTCTTAATTAAAAGATATTTAAACGAAAAAATATAAAACGCGCATAAACAAAACAATAATAGCCTTGTGGTCTTGCTCAATAATCTCAATTGATAAAATGTGTTGAAACGAGACAAAACTATCATGTGATTATGTTTTTGAAACTGATTTCGATTCTTATAAAGACTAAATTAAACGATAAGTATTTATTCTTGCACGATATCGTGACTTTAATGTTGGTGTTGGTACTATTGTCGTCAAAAAGAAAGCTGATCGAAAAGACAAAACGAGAATTTGTTATGCACTGAAAAGTCCTATTTCTTTCAATTTATCATTTTTGACAGAATCATTTTAAAAAATTCCAAATTCAATCGATTATTACTGCATTTTTTTCAATAATATTTTCGCAAAAAATTGTAGTGAGTTAATGTTGATAGGCGAACAAGTTAACTCTTTTTAGAAGCCCCTTGTTTACATCTAATTGATTCGCTCCTTTGTCTTAAAAAGAAGCAATTATTTTTGGATGGCAACAAAAGGACTGATGTCATATTCGCAAGTCATGTCATAATCAAGAATGTGGCAGGATTGATTCTTATCCCTATCGAGAAAGCAAACGAATACAAGAAATTACTGATTCGTTATTGTGAAACGGATGAAAAAGCGGCAATCATTCAGTTTTAAAAGACGAGCGTTATATCTCCTGAATGAATTTTTTGATATCTTTCCAATGTCAAAAAAATTTAAATTGCTTTCTTTGCAAAAGTAACCATAATTTGCGGCGATTTCATTCCTCTTCCTCTAATAGAACTTGTAGGCGAATAAATTCCTTAAAGCGAGGAAGAGAGTAATCCATAGAGCCTCTAGTTTTGCAAGTAATAAGGCCTTTGTTAAGGAGTCTCTTTTTGTAGATTTGTAGTGCCCCATTTGAAATGTTTAGGTTCTTACAAATATCACTTTGCTTTGTGACTTTGCTCATTTCCACTAGAATTTCTTTTTCTTTTTCGGTTAGTTTTTCCCATATCAAAGAATATGAATTGGTGCACAGCTTTAGATCGTATTCGTCTAAATTAAATTTTTGTGAGCCTTTTTTGAATAACAGGTAGCCCAATGTTTGATAGCCATAGGCATATCCTTTTGTCAATTTTGCGTATTTTGCCGCTTCCTTTTCATTCAATCCAAGCAGATTCTTATAGGAAAAAGTAATTGTTACTAAGTTTAATGGCTCTAAAACAATCTTTGGTGCACGAACAAAGAAAGTTAGACTCTTGTTTCTATCTAATTCGGATATATTTTCATAAAGCCCTGTCATCAACAAAAATATTGGATATCCTTCACGAATGAATTGCTGAAATAAGAAAACGAACTTTCTCATTTCTTTAGAATCTGACACATCATCAATTGTAATTAGAACACGCCTGCCCTTCTTTTTGATGTATTCAAGCATTTTTTCTAATAGGGTGGTGACATTACTGATTTCGTTTACGCCGCTAATGGAGAATGTTAATCCATGGAAAGAAAAGGAAAATTCCGGTTTTAAGAACAATTTCCACAACTTGCCTTCCTCATACAATTTGGCCGCAAATTGTTCCTCCATGTTCATATAGGAGTTCAAATCAACCGTTAAGTAATTATCGTCTTTAAATTTCCGCTTTAATTTGGTTAGCAAAACCGTTTTCCCAGAACCTCGTGGACCAGTAATGATAAAAACTTTTGTTTCTGGGTTTTCACCTTTGAACGCATCCAAAATGACGCTTTCTTCCTTTTCCCTCTCAATGAGGCTAAATGGTAATTCTCCAAAAGTAGCATTAAACGGATTAGACATAAAGTTCCCTCTCCTCCATTATATTGCGGTCTTTTTGTCATTTGAATATTTTTTTGTCATTGTTTGTCAAACCGGCATATTTCTGATTTTCTTTTGTCATTTTTAAAATGATTAGTCAAGTGAGATTTATTTGATTTTATAGTGGCTTCTTTGCGATGATTTTGATCATGGGTATGGTAGCAGTACCCCTTAATAATGTTATCGTTTATTTCATTTGGATTGTTGGCATATTCGCCAAATTGCCAAATGATTTCTTGCCATATTGCCAAAAAAGCACATGACTCATATCAAATATTCTTTGGTTTCTTGTAATAATTACAATTGCAGCATAAAATTTAAATATGGATTACGGAAAAAGTTTTAAACATTATCGGCAAAGCGCCAAACTCACTCAAAAGGAAGCCGCTGAATTAATTGGTGTTAAAGATTACCAATTAGGCAATTACGAAACAAATAGAAGCCAGCCGAATATCGACGTTCTTAAGAAAATGAGCAAAATTTACCATGTTTCTATCGACAAAATGGTTGGTAATAGTGTTTTAAAAAATAATTCCATTGATTCAAAAACAGATGATTATGTTGATATAGGCGATCTTCTTCTAGAACTAAACGATATTGTCGAAAAAATGAACAAAGCTAACAAAAACAGATAGTTTAAAAAGCAATAAATACATAAATAGCAATAAATACATATTTTTATTGAATGTCATCGCTCCATATGCGATATTTTTTGTATGAAAAGATTTATTATTGCTGACACTCATTTTGGACACAAAAACGTTATTAAATATGGGAATCGTCCTTTTAATAATGTTGAAGAGATGGATCAGCGATTAATCGAATTATGGAACTCCGTCGTTAGTAAAGATGACCTCGTCTATTTGCTTGGTGATTTTACATTAGCAAGGAAAATAGACACTATTAAAAGCCTGGTCAGCCAGTTAAATGGTAGAAAGATATTAATCATGGGCAATCATGACACTAGAAAGCCTAAAGATTATATTGAATGCGGTTTTGAAGTCGCGACAAGAAGAGCAATGATGGTTGAGCCTGGTGTGATATTGATGCATGAGCCGTTTGCTGATGCCTCTTTAATCGCTCCAAATTACATTTATTTCTTTGGGCATGTGCACAATAAGAAAACATTAATGGATGATTATCCAAATTGCATGTGCGTATCAGTAGAAAGAATTAATTATCGACCCATTGATTTAGATAAATGCATCGGTGAATTAAGAAGAAAAAACAAAATCAAAAAAGGCGTGATTCTTGATGGAGAAGGACATGCTCGATAGATAACCAAAAGATTAATTGCAGGAAGGAGAATAGATAATTTATGGGTAGAGAATGTGGCTTTAGTTTTTATAAACTTGTCAATAACAAGCTGGTGGATGCGCCTGTAATAACGGTTGACTATGGGAATGGCCATGAACAGGAAAATTATCTCAACATATGCGGAAGATGCGTAGCAACCGACATTTTTCTCACGGCTGTGGCTAATAAAGAGCGGCACCACTATGGATGGAATGAACCCTCTTTAAAGCCAGAAGAAAAATACACTGCGTATTTGCTTTTGAATCATCCTGAGTTAGATGGATTTGAGGTTCATGAAGACAATGCTGATTTTGAGTTCGAGGATTCAGAATGGTTTACGAAATTCTTTTATGTAGGATTCGAAGCATTTAAAAGCATGTTCGACTTTGACGAAGCACAAAAAGAACATGACGATTGTATAAAAAGGCTCAAAGACAGAATCACTGATTGCCAAAAAGAGATTGAATCTTTGAGGATTCACCAAGAAAATGCAAAAACAAAAGTAGCTTTCGATGGTTTTAAAGAATCAATCAACGAAATCAAAGAAGAGATACAGCAGAACGAAATGTACATAAAAGAAACGGAAGAAGACGACTATGGTTACGATCACTATATGTATATCAAAAATGATCTTGAAATTGCGGAAAAACTAATGAAAGACGATGCGGATTTGATTGTAGCCATTTACGCGAGTGATTAAATGAAAGACACAATAGAAATAGGCACCAACGCTTTGTATCAACTTTTGATTTGCTATTGTCGATATGGCTATACAAGAAATAATCATTTGATGCCTGATGCGGCATTTATGCGATGTGAAGAGCTTTTGCCAAAGCTCTTAGCGGTGGACAAAGATTGCGCTTTGCGTACTGCCAAACAGTTATGTGAAGAATGTATCAGCCATGAAATAGTGATGCGTTTTTATGATGGAGATGATGATCAAAGCGGCAATCGAGCGTCATCTATCGACTTTGTGCATTGGCTACTGACCTGGATTAAAGAAAACGAGAAATCACAGTATAGACCTTATAACTATGATCATTTTTTGGAAAACGTTTCTATCGATGATAAGCCCCAATATGTCGTTTCGGAATTATTCAATTTCAATATGGAAACACGAAAATGGTCGTCATCTAAAATACTCAACAAAGATAAATTACTAAGCAAAAACAATTATTTGAATTTCATCTTAACCGATGTTTGCGAACTAAAAGACGGTGACAAAATCAGGTATAACAAGATTGATGTTGTTAAAGACAAATATGGTTTCGGAAAGCCGATAAAGTTCATCTATCGCTTGCTATTAAAAACACCAAGAACATTTTTAGTCGCCAAAAAACGGATAAAGGAACAGATAGAAAAATAGATAAATCCGCGGCGGTTTTGCGCTTATTTCAATCTATAATAGGCTGCACTTTTTCTCTGGCCAAAGCACTTGGTGCCATTTTCTATTTCGCCTCGTTTAGTGATGAATAAATCTTATGGATGTCTTGTTTCTTTGTTTAAATTAGCTTTCCTTGTTTTCTAACAATCGTTTGATAAATTCTTTTGGTTCATATACGGGGATTGTCGCCTTACACCAATCGTAGACGGAACGCTTTTTAATTCTTTCAAAGAGTCGGAAGTATATTCGCTTTTTGGCAATATATTAGATAATGCGATTGAAGCGTCTAAAAAAGTGAATATGGGTGCAAGAGTGATTGGCTTATCCATTAAGAAAGTGAATGGATTCACGATTATTCACGAATATAACCGCTATAAAGGGAAATTACAAAAAACAAACGGCTCTTATTTAAGCACGAAAGGGGATGATTCTTTCCATGGCTATGGATTAAAAAGTATCAAAGCCATCGTCGAAAAGCATGATGGCCAGCTTTCTATTAAAACTAAGGATCAAATTTTCACAATGGATATTATGTTTGAAAGCAAACACTGATTATTGATTAATGCGATAAACCGCATCTTTGCCTTCTTTTTTCATAAGGCATTTCCAAAGAACCTGCATCATCATGTGATTGAAAATAAGATGGATGTCTTCGGTGATTTGCATGTCATCGATTTGGATATCGATATGGTAATTCGCGATATTCTTTAGCTTGCCACCTTGGTATCCGGTCACTCCGACAATGTCGCAGCCAAGAACTCTGGCGTATTCGCACGCTTTAATGATGTTGTGACTATTCCCGCTTCCAGAAATAGCGATGACCAAATCGCTCTTTTTTAATTTGTTTTCTAGAGGGTATAGGAACACATTTTCATAGCCTATATCATTCGCGATAGCCATCATTTCGGAGGTGTTATCGCTTAAGCAAACAAAATTGAAGCGTTTTTCTAATTCGCTAGACACGCCCTTATTGAAATCGCAAACCATATGCGAAGCGGTGGATGCGCTTCCTCCATTACCCATCGTGTAAATCGTGTCCCCATTTTCATAGTGACGAAGAACGCATTCGAATACACGTTCCCATTCGTCCATGTCTAAGTTTTTTAAGGTGGCGATTTCTCTAGATAAGTAATCGTCCATTTCTTTTCTTATATCGCTCATTTTGCTCTCGATTTCTAGGAATTAATCTACTTGAAGTTATCGCATTAGGCAATGAAAGAATGCTTATTTATTTGCTAAGTAGGCTTCTATTCCTGCTTTTAGGCGCTTAAGTGCGTCGCGAAGAACGCTTCTAGGATAAGCGAGATTCATTCTTAAAAAGCCATTCCCCGTTTTCCCGTATACCTTTCCGCTCGATAAAACCAATCCCGTTTTTTCGCGGATAAAAGCGACTAGTTCATCACTGTCTTTACTTACTTTTCTAGCGTCAATCCAAAGCAAATACGTTGCATCCGCTTTTACGATGGATAAAGAGGGGATGTTATTTTCAACAAAGCTCTCTGCTTCATTGCGATTGGAAAATAAATAAGCGCGTAGCTCATCTAACCAAGCTTCGCCTTCATTTAAAGCGGTGGTAGCAGCTAAATAAGAAAATACGTTTCCTTCCGCGACTTCATCCGTATTAATTTGTCGATTCACCATATAGCGAAGCTTTTCATTTGGAACGATGATCGCAGAAGTTTGAATTCCTGCTAGATTAAACGCTTTTGTTACGGAAATCGCCGCAAAACCAACCTCTTTATTAATATCGTTAACGGATAAAAATGGTACGTATGAGGTTCCTATCCTTGTAATTTCCCCATGGATTTCATCGCTTAGAACAATGACGTGATGCTTCTTTGCTAGTTCGCCGATCCTTGCTAGTTCTTCTTTTGACCAAATTTTTCCGACGGGGTTTTCGGGATTGCATAATATGAACAATGTTGTTTTTTCTTGTTCAAATGCTTTTTCTAAAGAAAGGAAGTCCAAATTATAATTGCCGTCTTTTTCTATTAAAGGCACTTCGAGTGGGACACGATTGTTATTAATGATCGAATTGTAGAAGATGTTATAAACGGGAGGGGTGACAACAACATTATCACCAACGCTAGTGAATTTTCTAACGCTGCTAGAGATAGTTGGGACTACGCCCAAAGAAAATAGTAACCAATCCTTTTCAATTTCAAAGTTATGTCTTCTTGAATAAAAGGAACGATAAGCTTCGTACCAATCCTTCGTAGGTTCCGTATAACCATAAATCCCTGATTTTGCGCGATTCACGATAGCGTTTTTTATCGCAGGGCAAGTTTCAAAATCCATATCGGCAACCGTAAGTGGGAGCTCGCCCTCTTTAACGTCCCATTTTAAGGAGCCAGTATGATGACGGTCGATGATTTTATCGAAATCAAACGGCATGGTATTCTCCTTTTTCGTTTTGAATTTCAATTTGTGTCGCGTTTGGATTAATGGATAAATCATCGCGAATTATTGTCTTGATGTTTTTCGCTTTGATGCTCCCCGATAACGGGTTTTTCACCGAGTCGATTTCGCTAGTCACGTTCGCGTTGATATCGGAGCAATATTCAAAAGTCAAATCGCTATTTTCAATAACGCAGTCTATAAGTTTAATCCCCTTCATATAGCAAAATCCTTGGTGTGAGCGGACTTTGCAGCGGATTAAAGTCACGTTTTCGCTGTTCCATCCGAAATATTCTCCATCGATTTCACTATCTTCGATAATCACGTTTTTGCAGTTCCAGAACGCATCTTTGGTGTGAAGAACGCTATGCCTTACGATAATATTCTCCCCTCCATCGAATGCGTAATCGCCATCTAGTTGAAGATGATCAACCAAGACGTTTTTCGATTGCATTAATAGATAGAATCCTTTTGCATAAGAGTTTTTGAGTGTGACATCGTAGCACCACCAAAGCGTTTCATCCGCTTTTTCAAATTTAACATCTTCAATCACGATGCTATTTGCGTGGCGAAATTCTTTTGGAGCGTAAATGACTAGATGTTTAAATGTAGAATCTTTGGTGTACCAAATCCCCGCTCTAGCCATTTCTAAAAATGTGCAGTTTCTTACTTCGAAGCCTTCTCCGTACCATAAAGGATACTTATAGCCAAAAATGCAATCCCTTAAAGAAAGATTTTTACATTCTTTTAAAGGCGACTCGCCATTGTCAAAGACGCAATTGTTGATTTCGGCATTTGTCTTTTTGAAGAGAGCGCGCTCCCCTTCGAAGTGTTGATGTTCGATTAGTTCTTTTTCCATAATTTAATTGTTTACTATAATAGCAAAATCTTTACGTATGGCGAAAATTATGCTCTTTTTGCTTGTTTGTGGCGGAACGCAGCATTTCTTGCAATAGTTATATCGTTATGCGAGGTTTTGATTTATGCGTTTTATTCGAGCTAGCTGGAGACTACTTTTTTCTTTATGTGCCTTTTTCTTATTGATTGTGTTTGCCGTTACGTTATTTTCTCTGCGTATTAATTATAGTTATGACAGCACTTCATTTATCGAAAACAAAAATGCCGTTATTGATACGATTGGGGTGATTGGCTTTAAAACACCTTTGTTTCAGGGGAATAACATGATTTTCAAAGCCAAAACCATCGGCGATGTCGTTGGTTTTAACCCAAGTAATCTATCGTTGACCGGTCTTGATTTTAGCAAAAGCCTAACAGGAACGTCTTTTTCGCAGTTTAAGTTTTCTATTGATGCCTATATGGTTTATGGATCTAGCGCAGCGTTACTCGGGTTACTCATTGTTATTATTGGCTATTCTAAGAAGGGTCTTACTCTTTTTGGCACGGTTATGCTTTTGATTGGTTCAGCGACGGTGTTCCTTCAAGACGCCACTTATGCGCCATTTGTATTTGCGATTGAAAGCATGAACGAAAAACAAGGCATGATTACTAATTTTTCTCTTAGAGAGTTAACAATCGGGATAACGCTCGCGGCAATTAATCTTCTTTGCTTATTGAATTTAATATTCGTGATGAGCAAAAGAAAAAGAATTGCCTCTAAAAAAGCGAGATAGAGCCATTACGCCTCTCTTCCTTTTGTAGCAAAATTGGCTTAGACTACTAAGGCTACACGAGGTTTTAATATGGACGAACAATTAAATGATCAAGAGCAAGCTAGACGCGACAAGCTTCCTAAATACGAAGAACTCGGCGTCGACCCTTTTGGGGCCCGCTATGAATGGAAAGATCAAATTAGAGATATCCGCAAAAAATATGGTTCTTTAAGTGCGGAAGAATTAGAGCAAAAGCAAGTCATTGTCAATGTTGCAGGACGCCTTATGGCGATTCGTCGTATGGGCAAGGCAAGCTTCGTGAATCTCAAAGACGAGTATGGGAATATTCAAGCTTGGATTGGGATGAACGTAATTGGCGAGCACGATTACGCCGTTTTCAAACTTGCCGATTTAGGTGATATCGTTGGTTTAGAAGGAACACTTATGCTCACGCGCACCGGCGAACTCACAATTCGTGTCAGCAAATATACCCATATCACAAAGTGCTTAAAGCCACTTCCAGAAAAATTCCATGGGCTTACTGATTTGGAAGACCGTTGCCGACACCGCTATGTTGACTTGATTATTAATGACGATTCTAAACGTGTCGCTTTACTTCGCCCAGCGATCGTTAAGGGTATTCGTCACTTTTGTGATGAACGCGGTTTTGTGGAAGTGGAAACCCCAGTTCTCTCTCCGATTGCCGGTGGAGCAAGCGCGCGTCCTTTTATCACGCATCACAATGCCTTAGATAAAGACTTTTATCTTCGTATCGCGACTGAACTCAATTTGAAAAAATGTATGGTTGGCGGGATTGACCGCGTTTATGAAATAGGCCGTATCTTCCGTAATGAAGGCATTGATAACCGCCATAACCCAGAATTTACGACGATTGAGCTATACCAAGCGTTTGGTGATTTGCGTTCCATGATGGAGTGGGCGGAAGGCTTATTCCATTATATTGCCACCGAAGTAGTCGGAAAGAGTGTTTTCCATTGGCACAATAGCGATATCGATGTGAGCAAACCATTCGTCAATATCTCGATGGCAGAAGCCATTAAAGAAAAGACTGGCATCGATTTTACCGAAGACATCCCGTTTGAAAAGGCGGTGGAGTTAGCCAAAGAACACAAAGTACCGCTTGAAAAGAGCTGGAATAGTACCGGCTATATCATGCAGGCCTTTTTTGATGAATTCGTTGAGCCGACTTTAATCCAACCAACTTTCATCCACACTTATCCAATCGAGGTTTCGCCTTTAACCAAAAAGACGGAAGACCCACGTTTCGTTGATCGTTTTGAGTTGTTCATTGGCGGGACCGAATTTGCAAACGCCTATAGCGAACTTAATAATCCATTTGACCAAAAAGAGAGATTCTTAGCCCAAATGGCTGCCCGCGATAGAGGCGATGATGAAGCAAACGAGATCGATTATTCGTTCCTTGATGCCCTAAATTACGGTATGCCGCCAGCAGGGGGCATCGGCTTAGGCGTTGACCGTTTCTGCATGCTTATGTCGGAAGAAGACACGATTCGTGAAGTGCTTCTCTTCCCGACGATGAAAGACGAAAAATAAGACATTTTATAAAAACCACGGTTTGGCCCGTGGTTTTTTCATGCTAATTATTGATTAGTTTTCCTTCTTTAATTCATCGAATTTCTCACGCATTGTCGGATTGTTCTTCGTGAGTTTTTTGATGGACAAATCTTGCGCCTTGTCGTTAGCGATTCTTAGGTTTCTTTCTGACCCAATCAGGTTGTCTTTGACTTTTTGGAGGTGAGCGATTGTTTTATCGATTTCATCAATCGCTGTCGAAAATTTGTCACTAGCAAGTTGAAAATTCCTTGCAAATCCTTGCTGGAAATCTGCAAGGCTATTCTCAAAGTTCGTGATATCGAGATTTTGGTTTTCGATCTCTACGAGTTTTTTCTTGTATTCCAAAGAATTCTTCGCTGCGTTTGCTAGAAGCGTGATGATTGGTAGAAAGCATTGTGGGCGGACAACATACATTTTCTTGTAGCGGTAAGATACATCAACAATTCCGCCGTTATAGAGCTCACTATCAGGCTCAAGCATCGAAACAAGAACCGCGTATTCGCAATGCTTTTCGTTTCTGTCTTTATCGAGCTCTTTAAAGAAATCCTCGTTCTTATGTTTTGTAGCGGTGGTCTCATTTTCGTTTTTCATTTCAAACATGATGGAAATGTATTCTTGATTGTCTGCGAAGTCTTTAAAAATGAAATCACCTTTGGAACCAGTTTCTCTACTGACCTCATTATCTTTTTCAAAATAAGCATTTGGGAAAGCACTTGTCCTCAGCTTATTGAATTCAATCATGCAGTGTTGCTCTAACGTCTCGCCAACAAGCTTCGTGGACATTTTTGCTTTGAGGTCTTTATAGAATTCGATTTGTGTATCTTTTTGTTTTAATTCAATATCGTATTGCTGTTGGATCCCTGCTAATTTGAGCATGTTTTCTTGTTCTTTGACGGAGAGATTATTTTGAAGCGCTTGAATCTTCATATCCTTTTCGTTCAATGCGCTTTTCAGCTCGTATTGTGATTTATCTTTTTCTAGGGCGAGTTTATGGTTTAGCTCAACGATTTGTTCTTTTAAATCAGCGATGTCTTTTGCTTTTTCGTTTTTGTATTTTTCTTTTTCTAGTTCAATTTTCGAATCAATATTTTCCTCTAAGTTTTTCTTCTCGAGCGTCAAAGATTCGATTGTCTTATCTTTGTTTGCGAGAGCGTTATTTAAAGCGATTTTGTTTTCGTTTTCTTGATTCAATAAGGCATTGCGAAGATTAGTTAATTCGTCTTTGAGGGATGAAATCTCTTCGTTATATTTTTCAGATAAATCTTTTTCTTTTAGTTTCGATATAGCTTCTTGTTGTTTCACTATAGCGGCGAGCCTCTCTTCGAGCTCTTTGCTAAATTCCTTGTTTTTGACTTGACTTAAAAGTTCGGCATAATCGCCATCATTGACTTCGATGACCGTTCCGCATTTTGGGCATTTGATTTCTTGCATGTGTATCTCCTTTAAGTGTTACATGTTATTGCTTGTTTTGGAATTCTTGTTTTCTTTAGCGAAATGCGTTCCACAAAAATAGAGAAGCGCGCCAAGCGAATAGAAAGCAGCGATTAATTTGAAAAGCACGTCAATGTAGTTCGTTGCAAAATACGATAGGACATTTGATGCAAGGAACAAACCAATCGCTCCGAAATAATAATAAGTTCTTAGGATAGAACTTGTTTTCTCTTTTAACGCAAAATAAGTAAAAACGGCTAACGCTAAAGAAAAAAGGGCAAAAAGCAAGCGGAAGAAGTAGCGGAGAAAGCCATTGCCTTCGTTTTCATAAAGCGTCCAATCCCCACTAAACAAGTTCCTTGCTTCAATGACGATGAAAGCGAGTGAGATTAAAAGTAAAATCCCTGCAGAAACGTAACTAATTACCTTGCCTGTCCTTTTCATAACATATTCCTCGAATAAATGGCCTCGCATAAATCGCTTGTGAGAAAATCACTGACAATTATGCCAAGATTTTTGCGATTATTGATTTCTTTTATTAACCATGGATTAACGATTTTCGCTGTCGTTCCTGCATAAGTTGGTGGGAAATTATTAACGTAATAACATGAAGAGAAATTTAGTGTTAATTTGCTAGGATTTTTTTCGCTATAGTCGAAACATGCGCGGATTTCCTCTTTCTTTATTTCAATGTCAATCACTTTGTAATGGTCTTGAACATGAAGATTGCTTTTTTCAATATCAAACGTGTTTGAACTAGTCGCCTCTTTTGGGTCAAGCCAGCCTTCATAAGCAGGTAATCCAATCGAAGAATTTTCATAACGGGAAACGAGAAATATCTTTCCTCTCGCCTCTTTTAAAGTAGCTGGGAGCACGCCAGTAGTATTCCAAATGGAAGTATAGGGCAATAAAGCTGTCTTTAGCGATTCATCAAATGTTACGTTTGTGTTTTGAGGGGCACTTTCCATCTTGACTGATACTATTAACGCCTCACTCGTATGGTTTTTTAGAAATTTTTGGAAATCTTTTAGAGTAGATGAAAAATCCAAATCTTGATCGACGAAACCATGCACTACTTTTAAAACGTTATTTCTTTGCTGAAGGCGAATATCGAAAAATCTCGCTCCCGCATTAAGCTGCTCCGCTATGGATAAGTCCTGGCACTTTCCAGAAAGATCAGCGAAAGAATGGAATGCGCCAGCATCGTGAGAACCAGGGATGGATAAAGACGCAAGCGCAGTATCACCACTTACTTTTTTCATCCAATTTTCTCCGCGGTATGTTTCTTTTATTGCTCGCAAAGGCAACATCGCTAGTAAAGCCACTACGCACAAGCTCACACTCATAGAGGCAGCGATAAGAACATGTTTTCTATTTGTCATACACGGCTCAATTTACCACAAAAACGAAATTGTTTTAAAATTTTTGGTAAAAAAGAAGAAACTTGTCTATTTAAAAAGTGAGGAGTAATTTTTGTTCTTCTCCATGACTCGCTATTTAGGAAAAGCTTTCTGACTTTGGTTTATGGTCAGAGAACAGTGACCCCTAATTCTATTTGCGTCTCACTTGCCGTCATAATATAATTATGACCGCCTTAAGGAAGGATTAAGGCACACACTCTTATGGCCACACGCATTTGCGAGGTGGCTCGGAGTCCGAAACTAGGAGGTGCAAATATGAAGAAGTACGAGATCATGTACATCTTACGCGCTGACCTTGAAGAGTCTGCACGCAAAGATGAGATCAGTAAGCTCCAAGGTATCCTTGAAGGCTTAAAAGCCAAGGTTACCGAGACGAAAGAATGGGGCTTAAGAGATTTTGCTTACCCAATCAAAAAGCAAGCGAAAGGTTACTACGTCATCATCAAAGTGAGTAGCGAACCAGCCGCGCTTAATGAATTTGAACGTCTTGCAAAACTCGACAGCAATGTCATTCGTCATTTGGTCACTGTTGATCAAGAATAAACCGCGATTAACGGAGGTCAAATATTTATGCTTAATCGAATCATTATGATTGGTCGTCTCACAAGAGACCCAGAACTCAGAAAAACACCATCGGGATTGTCAGTCGCTTCCTTCACGATTGCTTGCGATGATAACCGCAAAGGCCCAAATGGAGAAAAGCAAACGGTCTTCATGAACTGCTCTTTGTTTGGTCAAACCGCTGAATTTGCTGGCAAATATGCCCGCAAAGGGAATCTTGTTGCGATTCAAGGGCGTCTTACACAAAGAAAGTACGTTCGCCGTACCGATAACGTCCAAGTCACAGCGACTGATATTGTTGCCGATGACTTCCAATTGCTCGAACCTAAGAATTCTTCCACTGCTAATAGCGATGCGGGTTATACTGCTGATGTCGCTCCAAATAGCGCTCCAGCCCCTCAGACGCAAAATAGTGATGGTTTAGATTCGATTGATGTTGTAGATGACGACTTGCCGTTCTAAAAAATGAAAGGATATTGGAGCAATGGCTTATAAAAAAATGAGACCAAGAAAAAAGGTCTGTTACTTCAAAAAGAATCACATTAAGTTCATTGATTACAAGGATGTTGAACTTCTCCAAAGGTTTGTGAACCCAGACGGAAAGATCGCTCCTCGCAGTGCGACTGGAACTTCTGCGAAGTATCAAAGAGAACTTGCCCGCGCTATCAAGAATGCCCGTTTCATGGGTCTTCTTCCAGAAGCTGGACAAAAATAACAACGCTTTGTTGAAAATGGGGGCTTGCTTAGCGAGCCTCTTTTTTGTTCTTTTATAGTCTTAAAAAGACTATAATATCTTCACTATGAGCAAAACGCTGAAACATTTACGTATTACCATCCTTGTTGTTGCGATTGTAGAAGCCTTCATTATCGCCGGTCTTTCGCTATTTTGGTGGTTCAATTGGTTTTCGTTTCGCGATTATGTAACGCCTGCTTATTTGGTTCTTGCTCTTTCCGTTTTGGTTGTCGCCGATTTGCTTCTTTATTGGTTCTCTTTGATGAAAATCAACCGTATGCGACAAAAAAACGATATTGAAGCGGCCTCATTAATCGGAACTGATATCCAAGAAGCTTACGACTTTGGGCAAATCGGCTTAGTCGTTACGGATGAAGAAGGCACCATTATGTGGAGCAATAGCCTTTTTAAAGAAAGAAATATCGAGCTTATCGATATGAATGTCTATAGTTGGCTCCCCGTTTTAAAAGATTTAGTCAACGCACCTGCGAACAAAGTGCTTCATAATGTTGAAATCAAAGGTTGCAATTTTGATGTCAAATATTTAAGCGAACCCCGCTTATTCATCTTCAAGGACACTACAAAATACGATAACGTTGTCGCCTATTCTAAAGAACAAGCGCTTGTTTTAGGCATTGTCATGATTGATAACTTGAACGATGTTGCTTCTGATACGGATGAATCGGCAGATATGGTTAGCAAAATTAGAAACATCATCATCGATTATTTTCGCGGGTATGGCGTGCTTTTACGCCGCGTAAGGAATGACACCTATTTTGCGGTGTGCAATTACACCTCTCTTCATAAACTTGAGCAAGACGAATTCAGCGTGCTAGAAAAAGTGCGCTTAGCAGGAAAAGGAGAAGAGAATCCTTTGACGCTTTCCATTGGGTTTGCGCATGATTTCCCCGATGTTGGTAAATTAAACGAAATGTCCACTAGTGCAGTGGATGTCGCTCTTTCTCGCGGTGGCGACCAAGCGGTTGTGAGCCAATATGGGGCCGAGCTTAAGTTCTTCGGTGGGAAAAGCGCTGCCTTCGAATCTTCGAGCAAGGTTAAAGTTCGTTCCATCGCGGATTCGCTTATCTCTTTGATTAAGAGTTCTAGTAATGTCTATATCATGGGTCATACCGATATGGATATGGACGCCTTAGGCGCCTGTTTAGGCGTAATGGCAATTTGCAATTGGTGCAAAAAGCGTTCAAAAATCATCTACAATCCAAAACAGGCTGAGAAAAAGACAAGAATCGCTTTCCAAGAAGCGTTCCACAAAGACCGGCTTGATAAGATGACGATTAGCCCTGATGACGCCGTTTCGGAAATCAAAAGCAGCTCTCTTGTCGTTGTCGTTGATGTTTCCGTGCCGAAAATGACAATGTGCCCGAAGATTTTAGACAAGGCTCAAAAAATCATCGTTATCGATCACCATAGAAGAAGCAACGAATTTATTGATAAACCAGTCCTTGCTTATATTGAGCCTAGCGCGAGCAGCGCGAGTGAACTTTTAGCGATGATGATCCGTTACGCGACAGCGAACCCACGTATCGAAATGTCTTCCGATTTCGCGACCCTCATGCTTTCTGGCATTTTCCTTGATAGCAATTACTTTAAGAGCAAATCCACAGGCATGAGAACTTTTGAAGCAGCGGAAATCCTCAAAAATTATGGTGCGGATAATTCTAAGGCAGATGATTATTTGAAAGACGAATACGAAGAATACGTTTTGATTAATCGCATTGTCTCTACCATGGTGAGCCCATACTATGGAGTGGTTTATTGCACCGCAGACGAAGATGACTACATTGAATCCGCGACCATTTCAAAAGTCGCGAATAATTTGCTTCAATTAAAACGAATCAATGCCTGCTTTGTAATTGGGCGAGTCGATGAAAAAACGGTCAAACTCAGTGCAAGAAGCGATGGAACGATTAATGTTCAGCTTCTTTGCGAAAAGATGGGCGGAGGAGGTCATTTCACCATGGCTGCTGCTGCTTTCGTCGATACAAGCATTGCTAAAGTAACCGATTTGCTTAACGATACGCTTGAAGATTACTTAGAAGCCGCAAGAAATAGCGTGAATGCAGAAGGAGATAAATAAAATGAAAGTGATTTTATTGAAGGATGACCGCTTAGGGAAAAAAGGCGCAACGATTAATGTGAGTGATGGATATGCGACAAATTATCTTATTCCAAAAGGAATCGCGGTCGTTTCTACTAGCGATAGCCAAAAGGTTTTAGCCCGTCAAAACGCTGAAGAAGAAGCACGCCAAAAAGAACTAAAAGAAGAAGCGAGCAAAATCGCCACTCGTCTTGAACACATCGATGTTGAATTCAAAGTTAAACCTGGAAGCGACGGAAGAATGTTTGGGACAATCAGTCCAAAAGAAATCCAAGAAGGTCTTAAAAAGCAATGGGATATTGAAATCGATAAACGAAAATTCATCGACAAATATCCCGCAAACGCATTCGGATACACTCGCTTACGTATCCTTTTATATAAAGGAATTGCCGGAGAAGTCATTGGCACAGTAAACGTTCATATTGTTGAGGACAAATAATGGCAGCCAAATATGAACTCCCGAGTAACGTTGAGGCAGAGCGTTGCGTTTTAGGCGCGATGCTTATTTCAACTAGCGCCGCCTCTATCGCTTTAGCGGCGTTACAAGAAGACACTTTTAGCGATGTAGACCCTCGCAACAAAATCATCTTTCACGCGATGAAAGAGCTCGCGGATAAAAGCACTGCGATTGACCCTCAAACTGTCAACGATCAGCTTATCTTAACCAAATTAAAAGACGAAGCAGGGTCACCAGACTATCTTTTTGATTTGGTCAGCACCTCGATTAACCCAAATAACGTCGACCACTATATTAATATCGTTCGCGATCAAGGGGTTTTGCGTAATTATCTTCTCAAAATCGAAGATGTGAAAAAACTCTATATCGATGGGAAGATTGAAAATGTCGGTGATTTCCTTACGAGCGCCACAATGGAACTTGACCATATTTCTTCATCACGCGCAGTCGGCGGCTTTAAAACCGCAAAAGAAGTCGGAGATGCTGTAAAAAATCGCATTAATCTTGAGAAAAATCGCGCGAACAAAAAACTCTCTGGCGTTGATACAGGATATATCACGTTGAATGAATATACGCATGGTTGGCAACCTGGGAGCTTAGTCGTTATTGCTGCCCGTCCTTCTGTTGGCAAGACAGCATTTGCGATTAATCTTGCCTATAACGCCGCAATTCACGAAGACAAAACTGTCGCCTTTTTCTCTTGCGAAATGCCTAGTGAAGATATTGAGAAACGTTTATGCGCGGCCGAGTCGATGGTTTCTCTAGAAAACATTCAAACGGGATCGTTCTTTGGCAATGACCTAGTGAAAGTCATGAGTGCGCTTGATCAAATCGGGCATAGTAAGCTCTTCTTTGATGATACTCCAAACCAAAAATTAGGCGATATTGTCGCAAAGAGCAGGAAATTAGCGCAGCAGCACCCTGATTTATGCGCGATTTTTATCGACTATTTGAATATCATTACCGTGGAAACCAAATACGATTCTAGAAATCTAGAAGTCGCTCTTATTACCAAAACTCTCAAAGAGCTTGCCCGTACGCTTAAAATTCCTGTTATCACTTTGGCTCAGCTTAACCGTGATGTTGATAAAAGCGAATCTAGAATTCCTTCGATGTCACAATTAAAAGAATCGGGCTCTATTGAGCAAGACGCCGATATGGTGCTTCTTATGTACCGGCAAGACTATTACAAAAACCTTGGCGAATCCGTAAAACCTAAAGGTGCCGCCAATAGCGAATACGCCCGTAATTTAGAATCGGAAGTGGATCAAGCCAAGGCACAAGGAAAAGACCAAGGCAGCGTTTCGGTCGTCAATATTAATTTGGCGAAGAATAGAAACGGACGCACTGGCCCAATTACGCTCCTTTTCTCCAAAAACTATCAACGTTTCGATAACCCAACTCCTGAAATGCAGCGCCAAGAAGCCAACATGAATGGTGGCTCTTCTTTAAGCATTAACCCAGCAGAATAATATGATTCGCTTTCTATCTATCGCGAGTGGCTCAAAAGGCAATGCGACTTTGATTTATGATGAAAAAACGCTTTTTCAAATCGATATGGGCGTTTCTTTGAAGTTGCTTCGCCTTGGCTTGAATCAAATCCAAAAATCGCTAGAGCAAATTGAAATGGTATTCATCACGCATGAACATAGCGATCATATTAAAGGGCTAGATTATTTAACTAAACGCAATTTGCCTATTTTTGCTAGCGAGAAAACTCCAATAAGCGAAGCGAATCATTTTGAAATCGGTGAGACGTTCCATCTTGGTGATTTCTATATCGCTCCTTTCCCTCTTTCCCATGACGCGAGCGATCCGGTTGGCTATCTAATTCTTCATAACGATGAATCACTCGTTTATCTAACCGATACTGGCGAAATAGCCGAGAATGTCCTTTCCTTATTAAAAAATAGGACTTACTACGTAATTGAAAGCAATCACGATCTTAAGATGCTATTGAAATCACATCGCCCTATGAGCTTAAAGAAGCGAATACATGGTGAATTCGGCCATTTATCCAATGCTGAATCAGCGCAATACGCATCGCGACTTATCGGAGACAAAACAAAAGGGGTTTATCTCGCCCATTTGAGCGAAGAATGCAACCGCGACGATATTGCTTTAGCGACCTATCGCGATATTTTAAAAGAGCATGATATTGATTTAAGAAAACTCACCATCAAATGCTTACATCAACATGAAATGACATTAGGGGGCGACGATGAGAATTAGAGTCTATGCGATAGGAAAATTAAAAGATAGTTATTTAGTCGAGGGGTGCCTCGATTATTTAAAGCGACTAAGAAAATTTTGCGATGTCACGATAGAAGAATTTCCTGATCTTCCTACCATTGAGAGCCCTAGCGAAGTAGTAAAAGAAACGATACGAGAAAAAGAATGCGAAAAGGTTCTGAATAAAATTAAAACGAAAGATTATGTCGTGCTTCTAGATTTAGGAGGGAAAGAGCTGACTTCTTTAGATTTATCTAGCGAACTAAGCAAGTGGTTCACGCGAGGCGGAAGCGAAATCGTTTTCGTTATCGGCGGTTCATTAGGTTTAAGCGAAGAAATGAAAAAGCGGGGAAACGCGGTTTTTACTTTGAGCAAGCTTACGTTTACACATGGTTTTGCGCGGCTCATCTTGCTCGAACAAATTTATCGCGCCTTCAAGATTATTCATCATGAGCCTTATAACAAATAAGAATTAATTGAGGTTAATCAATTAAGCCAAAGTGCTGAAACGCTTTGCTCCAACCGTCGTTATCGATATCGTCAGTGACAAAATCCGCGACACTTTTGGCTTCGGGGATGCCGTTTCCCATCGCGACGCTTATTCCGGTGAATAAAAGCATATCGATGTCATTATTATGGTCACCGATTGACATCGCGTTTTCGATTTTATATCCGAAATGCTCTAAAGTCGCCATGATGCCTTTCGCCTTATCGCTATCTTTCGGCATGATATCCACCGCGAATTCATCCCATCTAGCGGCTTTGCAGTCTCTAAGGTGAGGCAAGAACAAGGATTCATCAAAATCATCGCAAAAAGCAATCATTTGATAGACAACGCGGTCATAAGGGATCATGAATTTGCGGGGCTGAGGGAACCTGGTTCCGTATTTGGCGTGCGCGTCGATTACGCGGTCATCGATGTAATTAATATGACCTTCGCTTTCTTCAATAAGAGTAAGACCGAATTTTAATCGGTAAGAGAATTTGATCATCGCGGAAACTACATCTTGCGGGATTGGATATTTATAGATGGTTTTCTCTCCCACCATGACAGCCGCCCCATTCATCATGACGATGCCGTCTGGTTTTACTAAATCCAAAATGCCAGTTTTACGAATGAGATAATAGTTTCTGCCACTGCAAAGGAAGACCTTAATCCCTCTTTCTTGTAATTTTTTTATGGCTAAAATCGCACTTTCTGGGACATGTCTACTTTTATGGGAATATAAGGTGCCATCAATATCGGTGAAAACGATTTTAATCTTTTTTGGATCAACTGCCATAAGGCCTCCTTTCATTTCTCTAATGCTGAGAATCAGTGTATATTTAGTGGGAGAATATATGCTTTACGAAGAATTTAATCAATATAAATCGTCTATCAATAAGATAAATCCGCTTTGTCATTATTACGAAGACGAGAAAGGCAATTCTTTCTTTGTTGAGCCTGGCTTCTATACGACTTTGCTCGGTTATAAAGAGAAAGAGCCTATGAATTTTACGCGCATTATGGAACGGATTGATTTTGAAATTAAGCGAAACCACAAGGTAGTTTTCGTCAGTGATTACGAGAATCCTTTCGTTTCTATTGATGGTTATGTTTATTTAGAAATGACTGACATCACTGATCCGCTTCGTTGCACGTGGGTCGATGATTCTAGACCTAGCGATTATGGCGATTAATTGTTCTTTGTTACCCCCTTGCTAATGATATAAAAAAGGCGCTACAGGCGCCTTTTATCATTATTGTTGATATGGACGGAGTGTTTTCATGCTCATCCACATGATACGGAAACCGAAGAGGAAGATGAAATACATTTGGATGAATTGTGGCATGATGAACCCAAGAATCAAGGACAAGATTGCTGGGCATAAAGCGCTCCAATAGGCAATTTTTTGTGTTTCCCAAAGATTGAATACGCGGAATGGGTTGTTCTTGCCTCTAGTCATAAGCCAAACCAGGAAGCCCATAATGACGGTCAATCCTGCATAGACGCCTAACCATATTCCGCTTGCTCTCCAGCCGTTGACGACTCTTTGGCTATCCCAAGCGTCGTTTAAGAATGTTTTCCAAGAAGCAGTGCTATTTTCGATATAAGTCAATTTGTTTCCGCTTGTGACTTGCGCGCGGCTAACTTCATAAGCTTTCCCATGGCTATCTTGCTTAGTGAAATTTGCAAAATCGAATGTCGGTCCATCGTAATAACCAGTGATTCTAGCTTGGGCAGATTTCGCTCCAGATGGATGCTTATAAAGAGCAAATTTATCCTTTCCTAAGAACAAGGCATTAACAGAATAGGTTTCATTTCCCAAAACGTCTTTTCCGGATAATGTGGTGTTAATAAGCGTTTCGAAGTTCGCGCTGTCTGCGTAATAGTAAACCGTGAGATCGCAACAAGAAACAGTCGTGTTTTCTGCTGGCCCAGTGACGGTGGTGGAAGAACTATCGCCGCTTGTGACCGTTTCCGTTTTCATTTTGGTAACGGTTTTGGTGTAAACATAAGAGAACGCTTTGTTGCTTGCTTCATAAGCGGTGTTCCAAGCGGATTCATCAACTTCCAAAGTGTGCGTTTCGCCATTAACTTTGACGGAAAGATGATTGTCTTCAAGCGATTCTTGGAAAGCGATGAGGCCGTTTTCAATTGAATAGGTTGGGGAATTGAGAACGACTGATCCAGTCTGCTGCCACTGCATGACTCCAAGAGGAACGACCGCTAAAACGACAGAAACTAGGCCAAGCGGAACCGCCCAGTACCATTTTTTGTCTTTCGCGTCGACGCAAGCTTGGTTATTGAATAAGCTCAGCAAAATGGTTTTTACACCATTCCAAATCTTTCTTCCAATTCCAAGAGGCTTGCTTTTTTGTTTTACTTTTTTTGCTTTTACGTATTGTGCCATTTTTTATCTCTATCTCTTTGCTTAAAGCAAAGAAAACTCTACTACATAGGGGAACTTTACTCAACCGATTTTGCAAACAATCCTCAAAATGCATAGAAGGCAATGGCTTTCTCATAGCAAATTGAAATATCGTAGAAAAGATGATTTAGTGGGTCTAATACCTTATCAAGGAATCCATTTGTTTTATAATGTTCCCCGATTATGGTTTATTTCGATTATAGTGCAAATTATCCAGTACTCGATGAAACTCTAAACGAATTCGTGCGAGTAGAAAAAGAAGCAAAAGGCAACGCGAATTCCATTCATGAAGAAGGAAAGCGTGCGTTTCATCTTTACGAAGAAGCAAATGCGAAAATACTTTCCTTGCTTCGTCTAGATCCTAGAGTTTACGAAATCGTTTATACATCCAGTGCGACCGAATCAAATAATCTTGCGATTAAGGGCGTTTATAGCTCTTATCGCGGTGTGGGAAACAAATTGCTCTCGAGCGAATTCGAACATAGTTCTATTAATGCCGCGCTTGCATCGTTAGTCGATAGTGGAGCTGAAGTAAATCTAATTCGCTCTACGAGCAAGGGTGAAATCGATTTAGATGATTTAAAAAACCACTTGGATTCTAAGACGATTTTAACTTGTTTATCTTATGTTGAAGGGGAACTTGGAACGATTCAACCTGTTGAAAAAGCTCAGCAAATCGTGCATGAAAATTCTCATTCCTTTCTTTTGGTGGATGCCACGCAAGCAATAGGGAAAATCCCCACAGATCTCTCGCGTTTTGATTTAGTTTCGTTTGCCCCCCATAAATTTGGCGGAATTATTGGAACAGGCGTTTTAATCAAAAAGAAATCCATTGTTCTTACGCCCTTGCTTGTTGGAGGATCTAGCGTTTCGCTTTATCGAAGCGGAACGCCTGCTATTGGACTAATCGCCTCTATTAGCAAGTCGCTAGAAATTGCTTTAGCGCGTCAAAAAGAAAACTACCAAAAAACGAAAGAGCTTCAATCTTTGCTCTTAGCTAATATTCGTGATGAAAAAGGAATCCTCATGAATTCTTCTAGCGAGAATCCTTTTATTATTAATTTAAGCGTTTTATCCATTCCGGGTAGCAAAATGGTTTCGCTTTTAAACGAACGAGGCTTTGCAGTTTCCCAAAAATCAGCTTGTTCCATTCCTAACACCCCATCAAAAGCGGTTATGAGCGTTTATCATGACCGGAAAAGGGCGTTAACCAGTTTTCGAATTTCGCTATGTTCTTTAACGAAAAAAGAAGAGGTTCTTGCTTTAACGGATGCGATTAAGGAGATTGCCAATGGAAAATAAAGAGAATAAAAAGCGTAAAGCAATGTCTTTCGCGGATAATATCGAGCGGGAACTTCAAAGAGAATATCGTATTGCGTTATGGAGCCGTTTTACCCGCGCCATAAAAGAATACCGTCTCATCGAAGAAGGCGACAAAGTATGCGTGTGCATATCGGGTGGGAAAGACTCGATGCTTATGGCACTTCTATTTAAGCGCTTATTGAAATACGGCGATTTTCCTTTTGAAGCGAAGTTCCTTGTCATGAACCCAGGCTACAATCCGATTAACCTTCAAATGATCAAGAACAATTTATCGCTCCTTGAGATACCTGCCGTTATTGTAAATACAGACATTTTTGATATCGCTAACTCGCAAACCGAATCGCCTTGCTATTTGTGCGCGAAGATGAGAAGAGGCGCCCTTTACCGCATTGCAAAAGGATATGGCTGTAACAAAATCGCTTTAGGGCATCATTATGATGACGTTATTGAGACCACACTCATGAATATGTTAAATGCCGGTTCCTTCCAAACGATGCTACCAAAACTCGTAAGCACGAATTATGAAGGCATGGAAGTGATTCGCCCAATGTATCTAATTCGCGAAGCAGACATTATTGCTTTCAAAAACGCGAATCATCTTTCTTTCATCCAATGCGCTTGCCGTTTTACGGAAAATTGTGCTGTTTGCGATAACGGAGGTGGGGGTAGCCAACGCGCAAAAACAAAAGCATTAATTAAAGAATTGAAGCAAAACTACAACGAATTTGTGGATAAAAATATTTTTTCTAGTGCGAGTAAGGTCCAAATCGACAAAATTCTAGGATACGAAGAGATGAACAAGAAACACTCATTCCTGGATGAGTATTCCAAGAAAAAGGAACGAGAGCAAAAAATCATTTCTCGTTCGGAAAAAGAAAGCAAGGCTATTAAAAAAGCCGAAGAAGAACATCGCCCATTTGAAGTTGACGATTCTTTTGAAAAGGCATTTATCGATAAGGTCAAACGATAAATTACGGTTTTTCGTCAGAGGAGCCTCAATCAAAAAAATAATTTGTTTTTTCGAATAAAAATACTTTACATGGCGAAAACGAAAAAACAAAATAGTCTACTGTTGCTTATCCAGCAAATGAATCGAACTAATTGCTTTGGGAAGGAGGCGACTAGGATGAATAATTTTGATATTGTTTCGAATTTCGGGGTGGATGTATTTGGCGATGAGGCGATGAAAAAATACCTCAAGCCAAATGTGTACAAAGAACTGAAAAGCACGGTTGAAAAAGGCCTTGCTTTAGACCCTGTTCTCGCTGATGACGTTGCTAGAGGCATGAAAGAATGGGCCTTAGAAAAAGGGGCAACCCATTATACCCATTGGTTCCAGCCATTAACGGGCTTTACCGCCGAAAAGCATGACTCTTTCATCACCGTTCCTGACAAAAACGGAAAAGTCATGATGGATTTTTCAGGGAAGGAACTCACAAAAGGGGAGCCAGACGCTTCAAGTTTCCCCTCTGGCGGACTCCGCGCGACTTTCGAAGCTAGAGGATATACCGCGTGGGATTGCACCTCCCCAGCCTTTGTGATTCATGACGAATATGGCGCAGTGCTTTATATTCCGACCGCGTTTTGCTCTTATACAGGCGAAGCGCTCGATGAAAAAACGCCTTTATTAAGAAGTATGGAATATATTTCGGAACAAGCGGTACGCGTTTTGCGACTATTCGGAGATAATGAAACGAACCGTGTTGTTACTGACGAAGGCCCTGAACAAGAATATTTCATCGTTGATGCTTCTTCTTATGAAAAGCGAAAAGACCTTGTTTATACGGGTAGGACTCTCTTTGGCGCTTCCGCTCCGAAAGGGCAAGAGATGGATGATCATTATTTTGGGCCGATCCGTCAAAAGATTGTCGCCTTTATGCAAGAGGTTAATGAAGACCTTTGGAAATTAGGAATCCCTGCAAAAACCGAACATAATGAAGTTGCTCCAAGCCAGCATGAGCTTGCAAATATCTTTTCGCAAACCAATGTCGCCTCCGATCAAAACCAAATTGTCATGCTGACCTTAAAACGCGTTGCGAAAAAGCACGGTTTCATTTGCCTACTTGGTGAAAAGCCTTTTGCCGGAATCAATGGCTCAGGGAAACACAATAACTGGTCCATTAATAAAGAAGACGGCACTAATCTCTTTAAGCCAGGGAAAGACCCTCTCAACAATACGCAGTTCTTGGTTTTCCTCACCGCGGTAATCAAAGGCGTTGACGAATATGGCGGGTTATTAAGAGAAAGCGTTGCTAGCTATGGCAATGATTTCCGTTTGGGCGCTAATGAGGCCCCACCTGCGATTCTTTCTATTTTCTTAGGCGATGAGCTTGGAGGAGTCGTGGAAACTATCATTCATCGTAAAAAAACCAACTCCTCTCTTGACCGGAAATATCTTAAAACAGGGGCGAAATCTCTCCCTGAATTCCAAAAAGACACAACGGATAGAAATAGGACTTCTCCATTTGCCTATACCGGGAATCGTTTTGAATTCCGTATGGTTGGAAGCGAGCAAAATATCGCTGAACCAAACATGGTGCTTAACACCATTATCGGGACGGCATTAAAAGATTTTGCCGATAAGATCGAGAAGAGCCAAAACAAAGGAGAAGCGATTCAAAAATGGATTGAAGAGAACTTAGCGAAGCACGAAAGAATCATTTTCAATGGCGACGGCTATTCCTCTAGTTGGGTTGAGGAAGCAGAAAGACGCGGATTGCCGAACTTAAAAACTGCAGTGGAAGCGACAGATGTTTTAAGCGATAACAAGGTGAAAAAGCTCTTCCGCGATTCTAATGTTTTAAGCGAAGTCGAACTCCATTCTAGAGCGTTAATCAAATATCAAAATTACGCGAATCAAGCCATCATCGATGCAAAAACGATGTCTCATATGGCACATAAGCAATTTATTCCCGCCTCTAACCAGTATCTAGCTAGACTTGCTAGTGAGATTAAAGACTTAAAAGATGCCTCGCTTATGGTGCCAAGCTCAACTCTCTTCTTAGCGAAGAAAATCACTGTCTTATTAGAAACTGCAGGTGCTTCCCTAGATAAATTAGACGAGCTTTTGGAGGAGGGTACCGAATATAAAGGAAGAGATTTAGCTATATTCTCTCGCGATAAATTAATTCCGGCGATGAAAGCACTTCGTGAGCCAATTGATGCCCTAGAACTTCTTGTTAGTAAAGCAGATTGGCCAGTTCCTAGCTATGGGGACTTGCTCTTCCACACGAATTGATTTGTAACAAAAATAAATTGAGTTGTAGCTTAGTCGGTTTAATATAAATTTCAGACGAATCAATACGTAATCAATACTGACTGTTTCGTTTATTCTATTTTTTCTTCTTTTCTCGAGGAAAAGCTTTGAATTTTGGATTTGCTTTTCTTTGCTTAGCAAACCACGCTTTCGTTTCATTTAAAGACATCATATATGGACCTGGTTTTTCGTTTGGCCATTCTTCAAAGCCAGTATCCTCCCAACCACAAACTGGACAAATATCGTAACTATTAAGGTCCTTAAAGGTATATTCGCCACAAACGGGACATATGTGTGGTGTTGGGGCTGGTTTAATTTCTTTCATATATTCCCATCTATGATTCTTCTTTATTTTCTCTTTGTACCATGCTTTATATTCGTTCAAAGACATATCGTTTGATTGATGTTCTAGATCGGGATTAGCAAGTTGCTCAAGGTCGTAATACCAACCACAGCGAGAACATTGTTGTGAATTTGGTGTCTCTCCATCTTCAATTTGTTCTTTTGAAAGTTTGCCAAAAAAGAACTTATCGCATATAGGGCACGACATTGGTTTAATCTGTTTTACATTTTTATCCATATTGATTTTTTCTCTCCTTTCTTTGGGCTATATGTGAATTTTCCCCCAGAATGGTGATACGAGATGACATAACCATCTTGTGTCACGATAACGACAACGCCATTTCTACAATCATATTTATATGTTGTTCTGTTGTAGTCAATAACGCTTTTACAATTTTGCCGATCAACTGTATTGGCAAAATGTACAGCTTTTGCAGCATATTCTTCTGGACTTCTAGCGCCGGATTCATTGTCGTACTTAGAAAAATGTTGCTTTACGGTTCCTTGGCTCTTTCTTTGATAAAGAATCATAGATGTTGCGAAAACATCCAATATTTGCAGTGATATTAAAAGGAGCTGCTTTTTAGCAGCCCCTAATTTTTGAAGTTTAGAAATCGACTTCCGTGTTGTAATAGCAAGCTTTCAGGATCTTGGCCATAAGCTCATCGTCCACTTTTCTTGGGTTTTCTGGTGAACAAGCATCCAAGACAGCGTTATGAGCGATAGTAGGAAGTTTCTCTAAGAATTCGTCTTCTTTCACGCCGAATTCTTTTAAGCCATGAGGAATAGAAAGTTCTTCGTTCAACTTTTTGATGAGATTGATGTAAAGGGCAACCTTTTCATCAAGCGTCTTTCCGCCCAAATGGAGGAAGTCAGCGATATGCGCGTATCTTTCTTTCGCTCTTTCGTCTTTGGCGTTGAATTCGATAACGTGCGGGAGATACATTGCGTTAGCTTCGCCATGTGGGACGTGGCCAGTGGAGAAGGCGGCACCTGTTTTGTGAGCCAAAGAGTGAGTGATACCGAGTAAGGCGTTAGAGAAAGCCATACCGGCAAGGCATTGAGCATAATGCATTTCTTCTCTTGCTTTAGCATCCCCATTATAGGATTTGACTAAATTAGCAACGATGAGTTCAATCGCGTGTAATGCGAGGGGATCGGTGAAATCATTGGCGAATAAGCTAACGTAGGCTTCTGTTGCGTGGGTTAAGGCATCCATACCGGTGAATGCGGTGACCGATTTTGGCATGGTGAGAGGGAGAGCGGGGTCAACAATCGCGATATCAGGTGTAATGTTAAAATCTGCGAGAGGATATTTGATACCTTTTTCTGGATCAGTGATAACAGAGAACGCGGTGACTTCTGTCGCAGTGCCAGAGGTGCTTCCAATCGCAACGAATTTCGCTTTCTTTCTGAGTGTCGGGAAAGAGAATGGCTGAATGATGGAATCAAAGGTTTCGTTTGGGTATTCATAGAAAACCCACATTGCTTTTGCAGCGTCAATCGGGGAGCCTCCGCCTAACGCGATGATCCAATCTGGCTCGAACTCTCTCATTGCGGCGGCGCCCTTCATGACGGTTTGAATGGTGGGGTCATTTTCTACGCCTTCGAATGTTTTGATTTCTAATCCGGCTTCTTTTAGATAATTAATCGTTTTCTCTAAGAAACCAAATTTTTGCATCGCGTGTCCACCTGTGACAACGATGGCTTTTTTGCCTTTTAGGTTCTTTAATTCCGCTAAGGCGTCTTTGCCGAAATAAACATCTCTTGGTAAAGTGAATCTCATGAAATTCCTCCAAATATTTTTATTTACCCATCACTAAGTATAAATCATTATTTTTATACCGATATAAAAATACCGAAATATCGCTAAGATTATCGAATTATCGATAAAAGTTGGATGAATGTTCAAAATGTTGCTTCGGATTTTAGCGATTTTGGTATCGAATGTCTTCTTTTAGATTCAACGGATAAGCAATGAGGTGTTGGCTGTTTAGGTCTTCGCGATCCATCTCAATCGCATTGATGCGATGATTGTCGTAACTTGTGTAGTAACAAATCCTTTTGTCAGCGTTATAGCAAGTGGAGTAGATAGTTATTTCATATTCGTTTTCTTTCACTTCCGTAACGCCTCGCTCTTGCTCCACGCTATGAATGATGTGAAAGAATTGCGAGACGCTTGATGGTTCATCGCTAGGAGAAACACTATTAAAACGCGTAAAAGCCACTTTGACGAAACGAGAAGTGCTAGACAAATCCCCTGGTAGGCCAATTGCCCCCATGCCTCTACTATAGGCTTTTAATGGAAGTCCTTTTGCAAAGTGATTTTCTGGATCCCCTTTTGATAATCCCATATAACGGTTTAATTCAAACATTTGGATAGGGAAAGGCGGATTATTGGTTAATACGCCAGCAGGATTGTCGTAGACGTGTAGTCCATCTTTCATTGATTCAACGACAATGCAAGCGGTCTTATCTATGATGATGTAGTGGAGTTCTGAAGGAGGGAATTTATCACTAAAGGGAGTGTTCACAATGTTAATTTTGTTCAGTAATTCTTTCGCTTCTTTTACGTTTTTAGCTTGTGAAAGAATCCAAGGAATGAATTCAAATTGAGCGATATTGTCTTTCTTATCTTTTAACGAGAAATAGTGGGCGTTTCCGACAAAGTTCAGCCCTGCCATGCCTAAACCGGCTTCGTTAATCGCATCGTAATATAAAGGATAATCGTTAGCGATATGCGCTACGCCCATAATGGCAAGGTGCCTTTTTAAATCGCCTTGGTGACGAAAGGAAAAAGGATAATTTCGTGGAGTGATTACGATTTCCTCCCCATAAGAGAATTCATAATCCAAATTCCTTCCGAAATAGAAATCTTTGGTCTTTAAAGTAAGCGCAGTACACATTGTTTTCCTCCCTTATTTAAGTTCTTTATCATCATTATCGATGATTCTAGCGAAATAAAAAGGGTGAAGAAGCATTCTTGAGACGGATTAGAGATATTGGATAAAACGTATCCATCTGTTTACTAATCGCGTTTCCAATAATGCTAAAAGACTAAAAAGTTGTTGCGACTGGTTGAAATCAATTTGGATACGCTCAAGGAACCCAAAAACCTTATAAAACTTTATAATTTCGAAAGAAAAGTTTATAAAACATTATAATAGTTTATAAAAACCTTATAATTTTTCTCAAGACCTTATAATAGTGTATAATGCTTATAGCAATAACGGAAGGAGATGTTGCATTATGGATGCGTCGTTTTTGAAAAAATTATACGAAAATCACCAACTCGAAGCGGAAAAAGCCAAAGGCGGCCTTCCTAATTCGATTTGGGAAACATACTCTTCGTTCGCGAATACCTCTGGTGGATTTATTGTTCTCGGTGTGGAAGAAAATGATGATTTTTCTTTTAAAGAATGCGGATTAAAAAGAGAAGACGTTGAAAAATTGAAGAGGGATTTTTGGAACGCGATCAACAATAAGACAATTGTGAGCAAAAATATCCTTATCAATGATGATGTCAAAGAAGAAAGAATTAATGATTCATATCTTCTTTTTATCCATGTTCCTAAAGCGAGAAGGCAAGACAAGCCCATCTATATTTTCGATGATTTGAATTCAGGAACTTACAAAAGAAATGGAGACGGTGACTACCATTGTGATAATTCCGAGATAAGGGCTATGTTAGCGGAGACTATCGATGCTTCTTTAGATTCATCCCTTGTTGAAGAGGCTGATATTTCCTGGCTCAGCAAATCTTCCATTGATGCATACAAAAATATGTTCAAGTCTGAAATGCCATCCTCTCCGTGGTTGGCATTAAACGACGCTGACTTTTTATTACGAATTGGCGCTTTAAACGAAAAAAATAACAAACTATATCCGACAATTGCAGGCCTTTTGTTTTTTGGTTTTGATTGGAGAATCAGAACAATCTATCCCAATTATTTTTTGGATTACACCGATGCGAGATCGTTTAGTTTATTTTCTCGCTATTCAAAGCGAATTGTTACTTATTCAGGGGATTGGAGCGGAAATCTATTCGAATTTATCATGAATGTTGCGACGGATATTTCGCTTAAACTACCTAAGCCTTTTTCCATTGAAACGGAATCGCTTCTTAGAAAAGACAACACTTTGCTTCTAACTGCGGTTAGAGAAGGACTGGCTAACGCTTGTTCAAATGCAAATTTTCGTTTCACCAAAGGAATAAAAGTAACTTTGGAGAACAAAGGATTACGGATTGAAAATCCTGGTTTGATGCTTATTAGTAAAAACCAAGCGTTAAAAGGAGGAGAAACTGAACCTAGAAATCAGTTCGTTTTAAGCATGCTTACTTCGATTGGAATTGGTGATCGTCAAGGTTGGGGCATCCCTTCAATGAATGAAGCAATGAAAGAGTGTCACTACTCTCCTCTTTCTATTAATGAGACCACTTGCCCCGATAGAACTACTTTATTTTTGCCGATTGATTTTGAGAAAGAACAAGCAGGCGCTCCAACTCAACGCAACTGTGAAAAATTTAATAGCTTTGAAGAATATTTGTCCTCCCTCCCCGCTAATCAGGTTTTTACAAGGCAAGATGTCGCAAAGGCTCTTGATAAATCATTGCCAAGCGCTTCAATATACTTAAAAGAAGCTTTAGTGGCCAACAAAATCGCCATTGCAAAAGGGTATAAAATAGGAAAATACGTGAAGAAATAAGTCTTTAACAGTATTCACTGCACCTACATCAGCACCGTAACTTTCTAACATCCCTTGATCCTAGACCCTATCAATAACTCAAAACTAAGGCACCAAAAGTAAAGACAAAACCGAGATTAGACGAAATCTATGATGCTTTCGTCCTATTTACTCGTTTTCCCTTTTGATAAGGGAGAACGCTTTCGCTATTCAAATAGCAGCCTATAAAAAACGCTTGTAGTAAAAAGCGGTTGATACCTAAGCGACGAATGACTTTGTTTTGTTGAATGAGCGTCAAAATCGATTTGGTGCAGGTTAGATGGTGCAAGCAAAAGATTCTTTCATAATCATATGTTATATAAATGTTATAATCACAATTTGAAAATAGTGAGTGATATGCCATGAAACAAACAACGATTGATAGAATCAGGAAGTTTTCCTCCGATAGAGAATGGGAGAAGTTTCATTCGCCTGCGAATTTGGCGAAATCAATCTCCATTGAAGCAAACGAATTACTCGAATGCTTTCAATGGGACGAGGAACGTTTTGATATTAGTGACGTCAAAGACGAACTCGCCGATGTCTTAATCTATTGCCAAAATATGCTAGATAAACTTGGATTAGACGAAGAGGAAATCGTGAATAACAAAATGAAGAAAAACGAAATCAAATATCCCGTCGAAAAGGCAAAAGGAAAAGCCGATAAGTATAACAAATTATGATTATTTATAACGGAACATTGGGCAAATTTCGAGATGATGTTACTTTGAATATGATGCAAAGCATTCTTTTAGATGCGCTGCGCAAAAAGGGTTTAAGCGGTGGCTCTCCTAGTGAAGTCAATTCATGGAACAATTCTTTGCATTTTATGAAGGACGTTTTAGAAGATGATTATTTCCCTAGCGATTGCCAAGTTGCGGTTGAATATAACATCCCCCAAACCTCAAAACGCGTGGATTTCATGATCATGGGGAATAACGGCGAAGAAGACCACGTCGTCATCGTTGAATTGAAGCAGTGGGCGAAAGTAGAAAAGCTAGACGATGTTTCCGATCACTCCATCCTATCTGATTTAAGGTCTCATGAACCAGTCGCGCATCCTTCCTACCAAGCTTATTCCTATAAGCGTCTTATCCTTGATTATTCTTCTGACACGAAAGTAAACGATAAAACAATTAAGCCCTGCGCCTATCTTCATAACTTAAGCGAGCATTATCGACCTATCATCGAAGACAAGCTCTATCAAGAATGGACAAATGAAGCGCCGGTATTTTTGCAACAAGACGTTTTAAAGATTCGTAATTTCATCAAACAATACATTAAGTTAAAAGCGGAGGATGGATCGTTACTTTACGAAATTGAATCAGGGAGGGTTAAACCAACAAAATCCCTGCAAGATGCCCTTGATTCTATGCTATGCGGTAACGAAGAATTCCATATGATTGACGAGCAAGTTGTTGCCTATGACAAAATCATGAGGGCAATCCGTGACTCAAATAAAGACGATAAAAAGCACGTTTTGATTATTACGGGTGGGCCGGGAACCGGGAAATCAGTTTTAGCAATCAATGTTTTGGCTAGGTGCATCATTGATTTGAAGCTCAACGCTTCCTATATCACAAAGAACATGGCACCTAGAAAGTGCTACGCGAATCTTTTGTCGAAAGGAAATGCGAAGAAAATGATTGATTTGAAAAAAGCGATTCAATCTCCGTGGTGTTTACCTTCAACGACTTATAACGGACTTGATGTTGGCATTTTTGATGAAGCGCATCGAATGCAGAAGAAGCCTTACCAATATGCGGGTAGCGACATGCTTCTAGACGCGATTAAAGCCGCCAAAGTATCAGTGTTTTTCGTAGATGATGACCAAAGAATTACCATTCACGATAAATATGATGTCAAAACGATTATCGATTATGCAAAAACAGAAGGCGCGATTGTGCATAAACCTTATGAACTTGTTTCACAATTTCGATGCGATGGCAGTGATGGTTATATCTCTTTCGTTAATAATCTTCTGGAAATAAAGCAAACCGCGAATGTTAATTTCGAATTTAATAAACTTGATGTTGAGATTTTTGATGATCCTAATGAATTACGAAGTAAACTTAGGGAACTCAACAAAATCAATGGCAAATCGCGCATGATTGCGGGATATTGCTACGACTGGAATGTGAAAAACAATCGTGGAGACTGGGACATTGTTCTAGAGAACGATTTTAAGGCGAAATGGAATTTGAAAGATGATGACCATTGGGCAGTCAATCCGAATTCTTTTGAACAAGTTGGCTGCGTTCATACTTGCCAAGGAATGGAGTTTGACTATGTCGGCGTCTTGATTGGGAAGGATCTTTATTATGATGGCTCTCACGTTAGAACAAATCGCCAAGCAATCTCAAAAGACGACAAAACAAGCGGAATCCGCCTAAAAAGCACAACCGATGAAGAAGCGGATATTCTTATTAAAAGAACCTATAAAGTCCTTTTAACTAGAGGCTTAAAAGGATGCTTTATCTATTGCGAAGATAAGCCATTGCGGGAATATCTAAAGAGCAAACTAAAGACGAAATGAGCTTATTTATATGATTATAATTTTCGGGAATTGATACATTTATACTCATTCCCGAAAATTATAAATACTAAAAATCATTTTATTCTGATAAAGAAGCGCTTTTTCGGCGTAGCCATCGTTATTGATGAATCAGTAGATAAAGGTTCAGTCTTTAAAAAGATCGTCGATTGTAATCACGGAAGAAAAATCCCATGAATATTCGTTCTTTTTTAAGCCATATGTAGATATCAGGACGTTTTCTATTGTTTTCTTTTTCGGAAGATTTTCTTGGACGATAGCTTTTCTTTTCATTAAGGAAAGATGGTAATTTTTATCAACAATAAACTCATTGCTCCAAAACTTCACTTCGCACAAATCGATGATGTTGTCTTTTCTATCGATGACGAGGTCAATTTGAGTTCCTTCCGAATCTTCCTCTCCTCTTTTAGCCCATAGCGATTCGCTTGTTGAGACACCTGAAATTCCAAGTGCCGCTTTGATTTGCTTGACATGATTAAAGCAAACGTTTTCAAACGCAATGCCGCGCCAAACTGTTATTTTTTGTGAATCAAGGTTATTGCTCCAGTTTTCTCCCTTTCCCCATTTTTGAGAGAAGTTCATATAAAAGAGGCAAAACGGGTCGATCAGTTTGAAACGTTCTTCTCGTTTTTGCGCGGCGAAAGGAATGTATTTGAAGATAAATCCCCCTTCTATAAGCGCTTTGAGATATTTAGAAAAAGAACCACTATCTTGTATTTTTGTGACGCTAAGCAGTTCTTGACGTGTCAAACCAGATTTCTTCGAACCGATTGCCTTAACGATGGTTTGCATTGTTTCCGGATTCGCAAAAATCGATTGGAAGAGACGGTCAAATTCGCTTTGGAAAGGAGCGTTGCTTTCGAAAAACAAAGAATCGATGTTTTGTGCAAAACTCTTGCTCCTATCAAGATATTTTAAATAATAGGGGATACCGCCAAATGCCATATAAGTTTGAACAATATCATAACGAGAATAATTGAATCCGTTTTTTGTCAAAAACTCCTCACATTCTGATAAAGAGAATGGATTCAAATGAATCTGCTTGGTGACACGGTCATATAATCCGCCATGGTTGTTGATTAATTTATCTAAGACCCATGAAGTCGAACTGCCGCAAACGATAACCATAATGTTATGACGCCGGCAAGCCCACCCGTTCCAAAAAGCTTCGAATCCAGTCATAAAACCAGATTTTGGGGTGTCCATCCATTGTATTTCGTCAATGAAAACAACTTGCTTTTCATTATCGGTTTTCGAGGACAAAAGGGTTTCCAACATATAGAAGGCTTCAATCCAAGAACTAGGCGGTTTCGATGGTGTCAATCCGAAAGTAAGCAGCGAATGATAAAAATGCATCAATTGTTCGTGCATTCTTTTCAATTTTGTCTTTCCGTTTTTAGACGCTTCAATAGGGGATAATCCAGCGTGCGCAAAAGCGAAATGGCCTTTGAAGGCTTCATTGATTAAATAGGTTTTTCCTACGCGTCTTCTGCCATAGAGTGCGACCAACTCGGCTTCATCACTAAGATATAGGGAGTTTAATTCTTCAATTTCTCGTTTTCTTCCGATTAACATTTTTTACCTCCAATATACATTATAATTTTCGCCATTGAATATTTTTACATTTGTTCCCGAAAATTATAACATGATTTTTGACCTTTTTATCGTTTTTTTAACTATAATTTTCGGGAATGGTGGTAAATATGTTAACTCCCGAAAATTATAAACCATAACTTTAGGTTTTATCGTGTTTTTAAAATTAACATTTCGTTTGTTGGCCAGGATATTGTGAACGGACTAGTTTTCTTATATAAGAGGCATAGGTTTTGCCGATTTTTCTTACGTAAGTGCAAAAATATCTTCTTTGGTTTAGAAACTATAAACGTTTTTATTTACATATAATATACAAAAAGTAATAATTATGTTATGGAAAACTTACCAAGAATTTTGAAATTCACAACTTGCGGTATTAAAAATATCGACAAGCCAATCTCTTTGCTTTTTTCAAATCGAACGATAGAAAAAGGCGTGAAGAAATTCACAAATGTGAAAGGCGTTTTTGGCTATAACGGATCAGGCAAAACAGCCATAATGACATCTATTTTGCTATATAAAAGAATCATCACCGATGATCGTTACTTACTCCAAGACATCACAACTTCAAAACTTGATAAGTTAATGAATAAAAAGACAAAAGAGTTTTCTTTTGATGTGGTTTTTGATCTAGGTGATGAAATCGTTAAACACCACATTTTGCTTAAACATGATTCACTTGCTAATGGCTATGTTATTAAAAATGAAGCGCTTGAAATTTGTAAAGGAAGAACGCTTGATGAGAATTGGGAACTTGTAGCGAGTTCTAACGATGGTGTTGTTAAAGTTACGCAGAAGTACATTACAAATGAGATCGGTGAGCTTGATTATTTTGACAAGAACAAATTTGTTTTTGGTTCTTTCTTACTCGGATTAATGAAACTTTTAGCATCTAAAAGAAATGCTTTTAAAGGACCTATGGATAATTCATTGGTTTGCTTATCCGGTAGACTATTTGTTTCGATTATCAAAATTGACGTGTTTTTAGTCGACGATGATAAACATGATTCCTGTTTTATCGACATTGAAAACATGATGAAAATGATGAAGACCAATTGGAGTTTTTTGAAATCTTATAGTACTCCAGAGTTTTGTATCGGTTCAGTAACAATCAAAAAAGCGAATTTCAAAGATTATGAGAAAAAGATTGCTAGAGCGGCAAAATTTATTCAACTATTTAAACCGAGTCTCCTTAGAATTGATGTTACGAAAAAAGAGAATGGGGATTTTTATCAAATCAACAACGTTTTTGTCTATAAAGATTATGGCGTTGACTTTGAGTTTGAGTCCTCTGGAATCAAGCACCTAATTAAAATGTTTGATGCATTAGATGCCTGCGCGAATGGAAAGATTGTTTTTATTGATGAAATGGATGCGAACATCAATTCTGTTTATTTCCAAAAGCTAATAGAGTTTTTCCAAAAATACGGAAAAGGACAACTTTGTTTTACAAGCCATGATTTGCTTGTGATGTCCTCTTTAAAAAAACAAGGAAAAGCAATTTCTGTAGTGGGCGATGATTGCAAGATCGATGCATGGTCTCTTGTTGGCAACAATTCTCCAATTAAATATTACCAAAATGGTTTTTTCCCTAATTCTCCAATGAATATTGAGGATTTTGATTTCTTGCCTATCTTCTTTTCGGAAGAGGAAGGGGATGATAAATGTCGCAACTGATTTTCGTTTTAGAAACAAACGTCTCAACGAAGACGGATTATATTTATATTAAGAAATGTATTGATTATTTTTATGGAAAACGGGCATTCAAATTGACGCCAATTTATGCCGGGTGCAAAAGCAAACTGATTCAGCAACAAAGCAAAATTGATTCATACAAAAAATGCTATGAAGGAATAACAAACACCATTATCGTCGGCGATGTTGACGACAAAGATAATTCCCAAAACGAGAAAATAGTCAAGTATTGCAGAGAAAACAACTATAAATTGGTTTGGATGAATATTAATATCGAAGATGTCTTTTGGCATAAAAGGTAAAAAAGAACGAAAAGAAAGAATAGGCAAACAAATTTGCTATTTCTTTTGAAAGAGTCATTCATTCTATCAACTTGGGAAATAAGAATGTTTTATTAGAACGACATTCTTCGAATCTTTTGGATGTCATCGATGAGTGCCGTTTGTAAGGATTTGAGAAATGCCCTAATACTCTTAAGAGGCAACTATGTTTACATCAACACGCTTTATTTAAAAGCTAGTTTAGTGTGAAACTGCCTCTCCTTTATAATAATGACGATTAATGAAGTTAGGAGAAAACATGGAAGATCGAAAGTGCTTATTTGTAATTGATGAAGGGAGATTAAAACGCTGCTATGTACCCTCGGGAACGAAAAAGATTGAGATTCCAGAAGGGATTAGTATTCTTGAACAAGGCGGTTATTTTGAATATGTTTTGAACGATAACATATTTGTATCCAAAGAGTGCAAAATCACCGATTTAGAAGAGTTTTATTTACCAGATTCTCTTGAATGTATTTTTGATGAAGCGCTTGATGATATCATTCGCCTTCCATCTTTGAAAAAGAACTTTTACTCAAATGGATATTATTTAGGGAGCAAGTCAAATCCTTTCATGGTGCTAGTTTCCTTAAAAGACAAAAGCGTTTCTTCTTTCTCCTTCCATCCGGATTGTAGAATTATCGCTGCAAAAACCTTCTCAAATTGCTCTAATTTAGAATCTATTGTGATTCCACCTTCCATCCAAGATTTAGGGGAATATGCGTTTTCCCATTGTAAGAGATTAAAAAGCGTAATTTTTGGAGGTAGCCTCGATACCATTCCTGCTTTTTGTTTTAACGATTGCTCATCGCTAAAAACCATTCGCTTCCCGAAAGATCTTGATTGCATCGAAATGAAAGCGTTTTGCGATTGCACTAGCTTAGAAGAAATTACTATCCCGGAAGGAGTCACAACAATAAACTGTGCTCCATTTGAAGGATGCACCAATCTCCGTCACCTTATTTTGCCTGATACATTAGATTTTTTTGATGGACTTATTGGCGAAAATACTCCTAATTTGGTTTTCAATTCCTCTAATTATGGCGAATATCTTGGATCGAAAGATAATCCGTATCTTATCTTGATGCGAGCGCCTTACCCCTCAAAAATAAAGATAGAAGATAGTTGTCGCTTTATTCATTTCCGTGCTTTTTTGCCTTCAATTCGTAAAGAGGATAGTGCTTTAACAGAGGTTATTGATTTTAAAAATATCAAAAACACGATAGTTATTGATTTGATTAACTTGCCAAATTTAAAGAGGATAATTTTTAATAAGCAACCAGACTTTTTAAATGTCCAGCTTTTCTATGGCTGCATTTCTTTAAAAGAGATTGAAATTCGCAGCACTGGCGCTATTCAAAGCCTAATGTATGATTTGTGATAGGGGATAAATATTTTCTTTGCTAATAGAAAAACGTTTAAAAGCTTGAACGTTTAAAATCGTTAACGCCTCTTTGCTTGAAAAAAGTGTACCCAATACAAATCTAGTTAAGTATTTCTCCTCTTTATAACCTTATTTATAATAGTAGGCAACTTATGAGTGTAAACGACGCAACAAAGAGAAGACAAAACCTAAAGCCAGGTGATTATGGGCACTTGAGTGATTTACGAAAAGGGCAGGTTGCTAAAGTGTTGGATTTCCATAATGACAATGCAGCTTTAAAGCGACATTTGTTAGATATGGGGATTACAAGAGGAGTAATCGTGAAGGTGAAAAAGATCGCTCCATTTGGTAACCCAGTTGATTTAGAGCTCCGTGGGTATGAACTTGCAATGCGCGTAGAAGATTTACGTAATATCGATATCGTTGTTTTAGGGAACAAGGATTGATAAATATGATAACAATTGGATTAGTCGGGAACCAAAATGCCGGCAAAACGACACTTTTTAATGACCTTACTGGTGAAAACGCCACAATCGGAAACTGGCCAGGTGTAACGATTGAACGAAAAGAAGGTTACATCAAAGGGGACAAAACAAAGAGCATGCTCCTTGTAGACACTCCTGGGGTTTATTCTCTTTCGCCATATACAAGCGAAGAAAAAGTAACCCGCTCTTTTTGCTTAGATGCTCATCCTGAGCTCATCATCAACATTGTTGATGCGACGGCTATGGAACGCTCTTTATATTTGACTACGCAATTAATGGAACTCGATTGCGATGTGATTGTCGCAATGAATATGGCGGATATTTTAGAGAAAAACGGCATCACGATTGATTTTCAGAAACTGCAAGAAGAACTCGGTGTATCCGTGGTTCGGATATCTGCGAAAACCGGAGAGGGGATTGATACTCTAATATCCTTAATCAAAGAGAAAAAGTACCTTAAAAACCCTAAGAAGAAATTCTTCGCGCCGGATGTCCAAAAAGAAATCGATCATTTGGAAAGCGATTTAAATTCCGAGCTAGAAGAAGCACATAACGTTAGATTTGGGGCAGTGAAATTATTTGAACGCGATCCCTATTATAAGACATTGAACAATACTTCGACTTCTCAGGAAGTAGAGGCATTAGAAAAGGCTTATGACATGGATAGTGAACAAATCATCGCTGACCAACGTTATGAATTTGTTACCAAAGTCAAAGCAAAATGCTGTCAGCAAAAAGAGATGAAAGAATCTTTCACCGATAAGTTAGACAAAATCATCTTGAATCGTTATCTAGCGCTTCCGATTTTCTTACTTGTCATTGGGCTTATGTATTTCTTTTCTGTCGGGGTGGTGGGATCTTTAACCAGTGATTTTATCGATGCCTTATTCAACGGGTCTACCGAGATTGATGTTTTTTGGCACACTGTTCCTTTTGAAATTGAAGGGCTAGGACCGTCATTGGGCCATATGATTGAAAACGCAGGAGGATCGGTTTGGGCCGCTGATTTATTGAGCAATGGCATCATCGGCGGATTGTCTACCGTTCTTGCGTTTGTCCCGCAGCTTGTTGCCTTATTTGTTTCTCTTTCTTTACTTGAAGCAAGCGGATATATGTCTCGTATCGCTTTCTTCTTGGATGAAATTTTCAAGAAATTCGGTTTAAGCGGAAAATCAATCATTCCTCTTATTGTCGGCTCAGGATGTTCGGTTCCTGGCATTATGACGGCTAGAACGGTGGAAAACCCCGAAGAAAAAGAAATGACGACGATGCTAGTTCCGTTTGTTCCTTGCAATGCAAAATTGCCCATTATGGCTTTACTCGCAGGCGTCATCATGCCAAAAGCGAGCTGGCTAGTTACTTTTATTTGCTATTTATTAGGAATCGCGATTACTCTATTTGTCGCTTTATTGCTCAAGAAACTGTTCTATCGGAAAAGCAATGATTCTTTCATTTCTGAATTACCCGCTTACAAGTTCCCTAATGCCTATTACGTCTATCGCGATGCGAAAGACAAAACCTTAGATTTCCTAGAGAAGGCGGGGACGATTATTTTCTTATGCACCTTCTTAGTTTGGGTATTCACTCGCTTCCCTTGGGGCATGGAATACGTTGGACCGGTCGAATCTTTCGAAAATGTTAGTTCCATGCGAGTCGAAGAATCGATTTTAGCGAGCATTGGCAAAGTCTTAGCCTATGCGTTTATCCCTGCATTTGGTGGGCATTATTCTTGGGGGCTTACGGTTTCCGCCCTCCAAGGCTTAATCGCCAAAGAGCAAGTCGTTAGTTCTTTGTCCGTTATCGCCGGTGGGAGCGATAACATCCTCAGCGCTACTTCGCCGTTTTCCTTTTTGGCTACGGGAGATGCGAACGGGATCCTAAGCGCCTTCTCTTTTTTGTGCTTTAACTTATTTTCTATCCCTTGCGTTTCCGCGGTTGCAACACTTCGTCGGGAACTTGGGTCCACAAAGAAACTACTTTTGACCATGGGGATGGAACTCACTATCGCGTATGTGATTTCAACTTTCATTGGGACGATTGCGTGGGCGACGAATGGCTTTATGGGGGTAAGCGAGTTATGAATTGGGTAGATTTTTGGGTCTCTTTTTTTGTCGCGATTGCCTTAGCCATGGTCATCATTTATCGCCTTTATCCCCTCTTTAGAAAAAAGAAAAGATTATCGCGTAAAGCAAAAGAAATGGTTCATGATTATTACGCGACTAAACGAAAAGAAGAAAAAAAGCAAGACGATAAATAGGCTTAATGGCGTCTTTTCCCTCTTTATGACTTTTAATGTTTTATCGAATAAAATGCGTGCTGATTCTTTTTTCTAAGGCTGGCAATCCGTATTTCTCTTTTCCTAGTTCAATTGCGCGCATCAAAAACACCATATTATCCGCGAGAACGCGCATCGTTTGTAATCCTTCTAAGTCTTGGCTGGCCTCACCGACTTTTCGCCCATGAACACTATTCCAATATTGGCTAGAGGCGATAGGCATTCCCGATATCGTGAAGTATTTATTTAGCTCGTCAAAGGTGCTGCTACATCCGCCGCGTCTAGCAACGACTACACTAGCGCCGATTTTCATCCTTTTATCGAAATTTGTGGAATAGAATAAGCGGTCTAATAACGATATAAGCGTTCCATTCGCAGAAGCATAATAAACCGGACTAGCAATCACGAGTGCATCAGCCTCTAAGAATTTCTTGGCTAATTCATTGACGATGTCATCAATCGCGCACTTATCGTGCGTGTAGCAGTAGTTACAAGATAAGCATCCTCTAATCGCGAGTTGCCCGATTTGCACCGTTTCCACTTCGACATCGTATTTTTGAAACACATTTTCCATTTCTTTTAGGGCGATGGACGTATTCCCGTTAAGGCGAGGGGAACCATTAATCATGAGCGCTTTCATTATTTTCTCCTAAGAAATTATTAAACAAAATATAGCGGAAATAGAGGGATTTTGATATCTTTTATGAAAAGAAAGTCAAAAAAGATATCGATGAATGGACATGAATTTCTTCTCAATGATGATGCCTATTTTCTAAATTCATCTCTATTGATTAAGCTGATTAGAGAATCGTAGCAATTATGGTATTGAGCGTTACTCGAAAATACGATATCTTTGGTTTATCGAGAGGAGCCTCATTATGGAATTCAAAAAAGTCAGGTTAGATTTCAAATATGCGGAAAAAGGACGTTTTTACCGCATACTCTTAGTTCCAGCCAAAACGAAACTAAACGACCTTGGTTGTATCTTCGTCGAGGCGCTTCATGGCGCAATGGCACACAGCTTTTGCTTTGAGACGAAAGATACCAATTATGATCCGGCTTCTTTTTTGGAGGATGCATTCTTCAATGACGATTCCGTATACATGAATTTTTACTCGCTAGAGGATTTAGGGACGAAGTTCATGTTTTGTTACGATTCGGGGGATGGCTGGGATTTTGATTGCAGAGTTTATAAAAAGAGTGTGTTTCTTGACACCGCTGATGTCGCAGTGATTCTCGAAGGCGCTGGTCAAGGAATCTGGGAAGACAACATCGGCACGCTTTACAAATATTTTAGCGGAAAAATTTCACCTGACTACAATGGTGAAGACGAAAAACGAGGTATTTATAAACCATGGAATATCGAGATTGATAAATATAGCGATTTCGACGCCCCATTAGACATAGAGAAAGAAAACGAGGACTTGAGAAGTCTTGTTGAGTTCACAATTGAAGAATACGCACAAAATGAAAAAGATTTCATTGAAGAGAATGAAATGAACATGTTGGACTATAAAACGAAACGTAAGTTAGGGCGTCATTTGTATTTCTAATAGTAGGCCTAATAAAATCGAAATAGCGTAAAAGGTAGTGTTTTTGAAGAGATAGTCAAAACGGAAAAACGATGGAGCTCGGCTCCATCGTTTCGCTTTTCTTTTCAAAAAGAATCCAAGTCTTGATAAATCTATCGAATCTAAAATCTCAACGGCTTGATTTATCGTATGGGATGCCTTCTGCTTTTGGGGCATGCGATTTCTTTGAGAATAGTATGAGCGATAAGAACGCGATTAAGTATGGAAGCATGTTATAGAACGCTTTTGAGTTGTAGAAGGCTATGCTGCCGCCGCTGAAGACGGTGGTCATAAAAGTCGCAAAAGAGAAGAACGCAGCGAAGAATAGGGCAGCAAAGGTGATGTTGATTGCTTTCCAGTTGCCTAAGATTTCGATAGCTAAAACCAAGAAGCCGTATCCAAACACGCCACAAGTTAAGCTCCATTGTCCAAGTCTAAGGCAAGTAAAGATGATATATCCTCCGACTGCCGCGCTTGCAGAGCCAATTGCAGTCCCCAAATATCTCATTCTATTCACTTTGATTCCGACCGAATCTGCGGCGGCAGGATTTTCGCCACACGCTCTAAGTCTTAATCCGAGTCTTGTTTTGTTCATAGTAAAGATTAAAACGACGATGATTGCAATTCCGATTAGTACGGTAATATTAAGATTTGAAAACGCCCCATTTATGAATTCGCTGCTTGTGTGGTAGTTCATTACGTTGAAGTTCATCGATGTATCCATGTTAGGTTCATCTTTTGCAAGATGAATGGTGTTTAGGATTAAAACTACTGCGGATGCAACACTATTAAGAGCCGTTCCAACAACGGTTTGATCTGCTTTCAATTTGATGGAAACAAAAGAAAGTAGGAAAGAGAAACCGATTGCTACAAGGATACACATGAGTAATCCCAGTATGTAAATGAAATTCACGAATGCCCAATTGTTAAGAAGCGGGTTTTCATTTCCAATTGCAGCGTATAGTTGTTGAACGAATAAGATGCCTGAGAACGCCCCGATAAGCATCGCTCCATCGAGAGCAATATTAATAATGCCAGAGCATTCGCTGAACATTCCGCCGAACGCTCCAAGAGTGAAGCCGACACCAAAGACGATAAAAATAAATATGAGTGAGCCCCATGTCGCCATTGGTATGTCAATGAGGATAGGTGTAATTACATTGATATTCATTATTTTTCCTCCGCTTTTTCTCTCACGAAGAGATTTTTGAAAGACTCATCAATCATTTGTTTGTGTTTGAGATTGCTGTTTTGAATTAGCATTCCAAAGAACGCGCTAAACGAAGCGACGTAAATAATGATGGATTTGATAAGTTCCATGTAGTATTTGCTATACAAAATGGAAACGTTAACGATTCTTGTTTGCGCTTCGGTAATGTAATTAAGGAAGAAAGCAGAGAAGATACAACCAATAGGATCGGTTTGACCAATCAATGCAACGGATATGCCACTAAATCCATCTGGGATCATGACGCCGTCTAAAGAGTTATAAGTGAATGCTCTAGGGGAGGAAGGGTTCGAGAAAACGAAATATCCGCATATGCCAGCGATTGCGCCGCTAAGAAGCAAAGATAAAATAATTTTTTGGTTTTGATTAATCCCGGCATATCGTGCAGCAAATTTGTTTGAACCGCAGAGCTTCATCTCGAATCCGAATTTTGTGTATTTGAGAATTGCCCAAAACAATATTGCGATAAGAATGGCGATGATTAATCCCCAGGTGACGCAGTAGAATGTTGTTCCTTCCGCGGCTAAACTTGGAGTTCTTCCGTTACTTGGCATTTTTGCAAGCTGAGCATTATTGAAGGAATCAATGAATTCTCCAGGTAGTGCCGAGCCTAATAAAGAAGTCAAATAATAAACAATCCAGTTAAGCATAATTCCTGATAAGACTTCGTTGACGTTGAATTTTGCCTTTAAAAAGCCGGATATTGCTCCAACGAAAGCACCTCCCAGCATGCCAACAAGCATACAAAGGAACCAGTTTCCACCATAGAAGGCAGTGACAAAGGCCAAGAAGGCGCCCATCGTAAGTTGCCCCGTAACACCGATATTGAAAAGCCCAAGTTTGAAAGCAAACGAAATGGATAAACCAGCTAAAATCATTGGCGTCATGTTCATTAAGATACGCGCGATGTTGCTCGGCTTAGCAAACCCAGAAGTGAATAAAACGCCTAACCCAGCAAAACAGTTTGCTGGATCACGAATCAGCATGACTATGAATCCGGCAAAAATTCCTAATAAAATACAAATAACGCTAGAAGCAATCGCGCGACATGCCTTATGGGAAAGAACCCAGGAAAAGAATTTACCTATCGGAACACAAACATATTGAAGGTATTTCCACAGAAATTTTCCAACCGGAGATAAAAATTTGACTATTGGAGCCCACACCTTTTCTTTGAAGAAAACGCCAACTGCAATGAAAACGGCTTTGATACTATTTAAGAGGTTCTTCCAAAATGTTTTGAATTTTTCCATTGTTTATTCCTCTCTTCCTTTTTGTACTTTCGCGCCAGACATGTATAGACCAATTTCCTGTATTGTTGTTTCTTTTGGATTGAGTTCTGCGACGATTTTTCCATTATGCATGACTAGAATTCTGTCGCTCAAATTCATGACTTCGTCTAATTCAAGAGAAACAAGAAGCACGGCTTTTCCGGCATCGCGGTTGGCGATAAGGTGCTTATGGATGTTTTCGATAGCACCAACGTCTAGCCCACGTGTTGGAGAGACGGCAATAAGTAATGGTGAACCTAAATCTAATTGACGAGCGATGATCGCTTTTTGCTGATTGCCACCTGACATTGAACGCACTGTTGTTGCGGCACCTAGTGAGGAGCGAACATCGTATTGCTCAATTAATTTATTCGCGTATTCATTAATCGCCTTCTTGTTCCTTAATCCATAGAAATTGAATGGCTTTTGGAAATATCTCTGCAAAACGAGGTTATCTTCAAGTGAAAAGTCCAAAGCCAATCCATATTTATGACGGTCTTCTGGAATGTGAGATAAGCCCGCTAGAGCTCTTTTTCTGATACTTAATTTCTCTAAATGCGCATCGATGTATTCTGGGACGTCGTATTTCTTTCCTTGTTTTTCTAAGAATTCTTTCTTTCTCTCGCTATATTTTGGATTTTTTACGTCATGAAGAACAATGGAACCACTTTTCGCCTTGCAAAGCCCAGTTAATGCATAAATCAAATCGCTTTGACCGTTCCCTTCGATACCAGCGAGGCAAACGATTTCTCCTTGTCTTACGTTAAAAGAAACATCTTTGACGGTGTCTTTTTCTTTTTCGGGGTTATAGACGGTCAAGTCTTTTATGGTTAGGATTTCTTTTCCTACTTTCGCTTCGTCTTTTTGAGTAACGAGTTGGACGTCTCTTCCGACCATTAGTCTTGATAATTCTTCTTCTGTTGTGTCTTTCGTATTCACTGTACCAACACATTTCCCTTTTCTTAAGACGGTGACGCGGTCAGTGACGGCCATGATTTCGTTGAGTTTGTGAGAAATGAAGAGAATGGATTTTCCCTCTTTTGCTAGATTTCTCATAGAAAGCATTAAATCATCGATTTCTTGCGGAGTTAAAACAGCGGTTGGCTCATCAAAAATTAAAATATTAGAATCGCGGAAGAGCATTTTTAAAATTTCGACTTTTTGTTGTTCGCCCACACTCATGTCATCAATCTTTTCGTCCAAATTGATATTGAAATTGTATTTTTTGCAAAGGTCTTCGAGCTTTGTTCTAGCATCTTTCGGTTTGATATAACCAAATAGCCCCGTAGGTTCGTCTCCCAGAATAATGTTCTCTAAGGCTGTAAAAACGTCAACGAGCATGAAATGCTGATGTACCATGCCAATTCCTAGTTTGCATGCTTCATGAGGATCGTTTATGGAAACTTTTTGCCCATTTAAAATAATGTCACCTTTATCTGGCTTATATAGCCCAGAAACCATTGACATCAAGGTTGATTTTCCTGCGCCGTTTTCACCGAGAAGAGCATGAATTTCTCCTTTCCTAAGCGTTAAAGAAATGTCGTCGTTTGCTTTAATGCCAGGAAAGTATTTGCAAATATGACGCAATTCCAGGACATTTTCTTCCATAGAGATTCTCCTTCAATAAACTTTAATATTGTGAAAAAGGGCAGGAAAAATCCTGCCCCTAATAGTTAAGACTATTTAGAATCGGAGGCTTTTGTTGTAGCATGCATCGTGAGGGCTACTTTTGGTGTCTCACTGGTTGGGAAAGCCTCTGGAGTTTCGTTTGGAACAGTGACTTTTCCAGCTTTCATGTCTGCAACTAAAGTGTTGTATTCACTTTCTTTCCACTTTTTAAAGCCCCAGCATCCTTTGTCGCCAGTAGCGGTTTCAGTTGGAAGAGCAACAGCGTCTTCTTTGATACCGAGTTCTAAGACTTTCTTAGCATAATTGTCATTGAACTTCATATCGCTATCTTTCCAAGAAGTTAATGCACTCTTGATGGATGAACCTAAACCTTTCATAGCGGAAGTTAATAATTTTTCACGGGTGCCAGCTGGTTTGATTTCTGTATCCGCGTGTTGATTCGTATCAACGCCAATCCAAGACTTACCATCTTTATTTGTGGCTTGGGATAAACCAGTGGTAACCGAATTATAAACCGCACCGCCGCAAGCAAAAATTGTTTCGGTGCCAGCGTTATACCAGTTGGTGGCGAATTGTGTTGCTTCAGAGGTTGAAACAAAGGCACCAGCGTAGTAATAGTCCATTTTGATTGTGCCGTCAGCTAAGTTCAGTTCTTTAGCCGCGGCATTGGCGCCATAGATATATCCGTATCCGTATCTCTTAACGGCTGGAACAGCCATTCCGCCGATAAATCCTAGCTTTGTTAAGCCGTCTTTAACAGCGCCATAACCGGCTAAGAAACCAGCTTGTTCTTCGCGGTATTGGGTCATTGTGACATTTTCTTTGAGATTGTATTCAGCGTCATCATTATCAGAATCTTGGTTAACGCAGTCTAGCGCTAAGAAGCAAACGTTTGGATATTTGTCTTGGACTTGTTTTACAACTGGCTGGAAAAGATAGCCAGGGAGAACGACGAATTTTGCGCCCCATTCAACAGCGGAATCGACAGCAGCGACACGTTCAGCGGTGTTGTAAACTCCGGTTTGAGCAGAAGGTTGATAATACATCGTTCGATAGGAACCGCTATCGACAACATTGTTTTTTGCGTTGATTTTACCGCCACCGTTTTCTGCAGCCCAAGCATTAACGGCTTCCCAAGAAGTTTGGTTGAAGTTGTGGTCGTTTAGCGTACCGGAATCGGTTACTAAAGCGATTTTGGTTGCGTTTGAATCATCGTTGTTTCCGCAACCGACAAGGGTGAGAATAGAGGCACTTAATAAAAAGAGTGCTGACTTTTTCATACAGATTATTTCCTCCTATGTATGAATTTCGGAAAAGCCCATCTATGAGTCAGTGAAAAATTAACAAAGCCCCAGTATCTAATCTTATGAGAATAACTGCTCATTTTGGTGATTTCTCTCTAACGAAACAATGGAGTCCTTCCTTAGGCTTTTATGATAACATTGCTTATCAAAAATTAACATAAAATTTACATACTAACTTATCAAAAAAACAATATGGTGATTTTGCTTTAAAAAGGAATTTGTGATTTTTGTGGTTTTTAATCAGTATCATCGCGAATTTTCTAATAAAATAGTTTATTCATAGCGAAATTTTCTTCTTTGTCTGCGATTGAAAGTCATCATAAATTGTAAATGTTTTAAATTCTTTAATTATTAGTAAAGAAAAGAGCCAGTCGCATAATCAAAACCGTGTGATTCACGAATGCAACCGAGAATATTATCTTTTGGGTTTGCGAAATTGACATATTACTTTAGAACCGCATTTTTATAATCACACATGTTTAGTTCCGATTTCGAAACTTTGTCCATAGCATAAACCTTCTGAACAAAAAACCATGATCTGAGGATTGTACTTTAAACTAATCGTGATAATAAAATGACAAAACATTAAATTAATAAAACAAACATTAAGTATAAGAATATGGTGAAATAATAATATTAGTAATTTAGGAATAATCGTGTTTTATAAATGTTTTATCTATTTTTTATATTCATTTAATTAGTTTTGCATTGACAAAAATAAGCAATAAAAATGTCATTTACAAACCTGTTTTGGTTGGGGATGATTATGGTATGGTAGCGCCGACAAAAAGAATGGCAGAAATAAGGGCAATCGTCTGTTTTTATTGCCCTGTTGTTCTTCGGCTATTGCCATAAGTTATAGAAAGGACAAGATCCAAAATGAAAAAGAAAAAAGGATTCCTCTTCCTCTCCTCCCTTGTGACGATTTCTATGCTCGCGGGATGTAATAACAAAAAGAAAACCGCGGAGATTGCCGTCGTTACTGATGTTGGATCCTTGAATGATGGAGGCTTCAATCAAGGCACGTTTGAAGGAGCGAAAGCATTCGCTACCGAAAACAACAAAACCTATAACTACTACATGCCATCCGGGCAAAACAATGCGACGGATGCAGACCGAGAAAACGCGATGAATTTAGCGATTGAAAACGGGGCAAAAATCGTTATTGCTCCAGGGTTTTTGCAAGCCAGTGCGATGAGAAAATGCGCGATGCAGCACCCCAATGTTAAATTCGTGTTTATGGACGGCTTTTTATTAGAGGATGATAATCACAAAATCCTTAATAATGTCACCGCGATTAATTATCGCGAAGAAGAGGCTGGCTTTTTAGCGGGGTATGCAGTCTTAAAAGAAGGGAAATATAAACTTGGTGGCATGTTTGGAGGCGGCGGAGGTAACCGCGCTTGTAATGCGTTTGCTTATGGCTATGTGCAAGGCATTAACCAAGCTGTTATTGATTTAGAAAAAGAAAACAAAGAAATCCCTGGCAAAGGGAAAGTATCAAAGCCAATTGCCCAAATCAGCTTTATGTATGGCGCTCAGTTTGGCGCTTCGCCTGAATTAAAGAATCAAGCATCCAGCTGGTATATGAACGTGAAGAATAACGAAGATCTCGAAAAAGAGGTCGGAGGTACGCAGATTATTTTCGCTTGCGGTGGTTCAATGACCTTGTCCGTTAAGAGCGCTATGGATGAATATGAAAAAGCGGAAATGGTTGGCGTAGATGTCGATCAATCCCATATGTCAGAAAAAATTATAACCTCCGCTACGAAAAATCTCGCTTCTTCTGTTAAGGACACTCTTCGTCTTTTTTACGGCAATGAGTGGGATAAAAAATTAGGGGGAAAGATATTCACGCTTGGTGCAAAAGAAAACGCCGTCGGACTTCCGACTGAAGTATACGAAAAAGATAATAAAAAGATTGATCCTTGGAGATTTAAGAATTTCACCAAAGAAGAATACAAAATTCTTTTCAAGCGCATTCGGGGAGAAGGTGAAAAAGCGGAAGACAATATCACTACAAAGACTGTCGATTCTAAAGTCAATTGCGACACAGAGATTTTTTGGAAAAACGTAAACGAAAAGGACACTCCTAAAATAAACATTAGACACATCAAATAGCGAACCATTTTTATCATTTTTTGAGCCTTCTTCAAATCGAAGGGGCTCTTCTTCTATATAAAGGTACTACTATGAAAAGGAATCATTACGTAATCGAAATGCGCCATATCCGCAAGGAATTCCCGGCCATTATTGCGGTTAACGATGTTTCCCTTACTCTTAAGCGTGGTGAGATTCACGCTTTGCTTGGGGAAAATGGCGCTGGCAAAAGTACATTAATGAGTGTTTTGTTCGGTATGTACGAGCCAGATGCTGGTGAAATCTATAAAGATGGGGAACTGGTGAAAATTCATAACCCAAACGATGCCACAAGGGAGCGTATTGGCATGGTGCATCAGCACTTTAAGCTCGTGGAGTGCTTTACTGTCTTAGATAACATCATCCTAGGTACGGAAGATGCGAAATTTGGTTTTGTTATCAAAAAGAAAGCACGTGCAAAAGTGCTCTCTTTAATGGAAAAATATGGCCTTCATGTCGATTTGGATAAAAAAATCAGCGATGTCACGGTCGGCATGCAACAACGAACCGAAATTTTAAAAATGCTATATCGCGATAACGAAGTATTGATTTTCGATGAACCAAGCGCTGTTTTAACCCCGCAAGAAGTCGACGATTTAATGAAAACGATGAAGCGTCTTACTAATGAAGAGAAATCGATTCTTTTCATCTCCCATAAACTTAATGAAATCATGGAGGTAAGTGACCGCGTCACCGTCTTAAGAAAAGGAAAATGCGTGGGCACGATCGAAACAAAAAACACGAATGCAGAAGCTCTCGCGGAAATGATGGTCGGTAGAAGCGTTACCTTTAATGTTAATAAAAAAGAAGCTCATCCTAAAGAAACCATTTTGAATGTCGAGCACCTATTTGTTGAAAATAAGAAAGCCAAGAAGTTTGTTATTCAAGATGTGAATTTGTCCGTTCGTGCCGGAGAAATTGTCGGTATTGCTGGGATTGATGGAAACGGGCAAAGCGAACTGGTTCGTGCGATTACCGGGCTTGAGCCTATCTCTAGCGGAAGAATTCTATTCAAGAACAAAGATTTAGCGCGTTTTAATGCCAATAAACGCATCAAAGAGGGAATCTCGTATATTCCAGAAGACCGCCATAAGCACGGGCTCGTTTTGGAATTCACTTTGGAAGAAGATTTCATTCTTCAAAAGGCTTATAGCCCAGAATTTTGTAAACGGGGTTTCATTCGTTTTAAAGAACGAAGCGAATACGCGAATCGCTTAATCAAAGATTATGACGTCCGCGCGTCTAAAGGGGCACTAACCGAGACGCGAAGCATGTCGGGTGGGAACCAGCAAAAAGCCATTGTCGCTCGTGAACTTGATCGAGCACACGATTTGCTTATCGCCGTTCAGCCAACCAGAGGCTTGGATGTAGGGGCAATTGAGGGGATACATAAGCGCATCGTGGCGGACCGCGATGCAGGAAAAGGCGTGCTCCTTGTTTCTCTTGAATTAGAAGAAATCATGAATCTTTCCGACCGCATTTACGTGATTTACGAAGGGAAAATCGTTGGGGAATTCCTTCACCCGAAAGACGTGACCACCAAAGAACTTGGCTTATATATGGCTGGCGCGAAACGCCAAGCACACTCATAGGAGCGATTTATGGAAATGAAAACGATGAAAGAAAGGATCCGCGATTTTTCTAGAAAAGACGGAACAAAATCGGTTTATGCAAGTGTGATTTCCATTTTCATCGGGCTTTTCATCGGCTTTTTGACAATGGTAGTTTGTTCGTTTGCCCCTAATGCGAACGGCGATCCTTTTTCTGGGCTTCTGTATTTATTTGCGGGCCCATTCTCTAGTTCTATTCAACCTCTGAAAGAACTTGGGATGATGCTATTTTACGCAGGCCCATTAATTTTCACGGGTCTATCGGTTGCCGTTGCTTATAAAACGGGTCTATTCAACATTGGGGCGCCTGGCCAATTCTTAATGGGGACGATGGGATCGCTTCTTATCGCTCTTAATATCAACACGACTGGTAATCGCATGGCGGGGGTATTGGTATGGTTACTTGCGTTATTCGTCGGTATCTTACTTGGAGCCCTTTGGTCTTTGATCCCAGGATTACTGAAAGCCTTCTTTGGTATCAATGAAGTCATTATTTGCATCATGAGTAACTGGATCGCGGCAAATATCGTAAGTTGGGTATTCTCTTTGCCTAGTTTGGCGCATCTTTCTAATAATGCGGCGATGAAGTCAGGATATTTGATTCAGACTTCCTTGACGGGGAATTACACACCAACATTAGGACTAGGGGACTTGTTTAGTTCTAATGGTTCTCCTTCTTATTTAGACATTGGTTTAATCTTAGCGATTTTAGTCGCGGCGCTTATGTGGATAGTGATGAGCAAGACCGCGTTAGGCTACGAACTTAAAGCGTGCGGCTATAACAAAGACGCTGCCCGTTACGCCGGGATGAATGAAAAATTCAATATTGCGGTTGCGATGGCTCTAGCTGGAGGATTAGCTGCCGCAGGTGGCGCCTTGTATTATCTAAATCCGAACATTGAGCTTCAATATCAATCTTGTTATCAAATCCTGCCAGAATACGGATTCAATGGGATTCCCGTTGTTTTGCTTGCGAATTCTCATCCAATTGGAGTTATTTTTTCTTCCGTATATGTTCGCTATCTCAATAGTGCGGGTGGTTTTTTGCAACGCGCTGGCTATAACAAGTATTTCGCCGACATCATTATCGCGGTGATTATTTATCTCACCGGCCTATCTCACTTTATCCAAGAGCAATTGACTCGTTATTACAAAGCAAATGATAAAAGGGGATCGTTATTTCTTCCTTACTATTTGAAGAAATTGATTCATAAGTTCAGAGCAAAAACAAATCAAAACACGAAAACGGAAGTAGTTGAACTAAAGCAAATCGAAACTCCGAAAATAGTAGATAAGGCTAGCGAAACCATAAGCAAACCGGTAATGAAAAAGAAAATCGTTAGAATCAAAAAAGTTACTACGAAGGCTTCTTCTTCAAGCCGAATTCAAAAGAAAGAAAGCACACATAAGGAGCGAAAATAATGGACTTCGTTTTTATCCTTCAGCAGACAATAATTTGCATGATTCCTCTTCTCATCGTCGCATTAGGAGGATTATTTTCTGAGCGAAGCGGCGTGATTAATTTGGCCTTAGATGGCGAAATGATTTTTGGTGCCTTCATTGGGGCGATTTTCGTTTGGGAAGTGGTCCAAAATAATATAGGTCTAGCAACTTCGCAAGGCGTTTACTTTTTAGGGATGCTTGTTGCGGCCTTATCTGGTGCGGTATTCTCGCTTTTGTTGTCGTTTTCAGCGATTCATTTGAAAGCAAACCAAACTATCGGAGGAACGGCTTTAAATATGCTTGCTCCGGCGATTGTTTGCACATTCGGCTTACTGTTTTTCAATAGTGAGCGAATTGTGTCGGGTGGCTCTTTTATCCTTTTAAAGAGCAGCTATCCTAGTTGGTTCCAGCCCGTTTTTGATTCTTGGGTTGGCGGTTTCTTTTCGCTACTTTTGGATAAAGTATATTTATCGACTTATGTATGCGTAATTTTGTTCATTGTTCTTTCCGTTTGGCTATATCGAAGCAAAGTTGGCACACATCTAAGGGCGTGTGGCGAACATCCAGCGGCCGCCTCTTCCGTTGGCATTAGTGTCAAAAAGATGCGGTATTTAGGTGTGACTATTTCTGGCGCTTTAGCGGGACTAGGTGGATTTGTCTATATTGCAACAAGCGCAGCGACAGCCGCGGAAAATACTGTCGCTGGTCTGGGATTTTTGGCGCTTGCGATTATGATTTTTGGGAACTGGCGTCCCCTTTGGATCGCACTAGGTGCCTTCCTATTTGGTTTCTTAAAATGCCTTGGCGTTCTTTCTAGCCAAATTGATTTTTGTAGTAAACTAGGTTTACCGATGTATTTTTATAACATGATGCCTTACATTGTTGTTATCATTGTCCTAGTTTTAGTAAGAAAGAAGTCTGGCTGCCCGAAAGCAGAGGGCATTCCATACGAAGAAGGACAACGATGAAAGTAAAAGAAATTGATGTCGATAGTTGGGATAGAAAAAGCGTTTATGAGTATTTCGGGACATTCTCGAATCCGTGTTATGGCTTTAATGTCGAGATGGACATCACCGAATTAGTCAAAGTCACGAAGGAAAATAAGCAAAGCTTCTTTATCAATATGCTTTTCCTTGTCTATATGGGATTAGAATCAATCGAAGAAATGAGAACGCGTATCGTCAATCATAAAGTCGTGGTGTATGAAGAGATTAATCCCGCTTACACGGTAATGACAAAACTGGGCGCGTTTGAAAATTGCGGCGTGAAAGCCACCCATGATTACAAAACCTTTTATGAAAGGGTTCATCTTGATGTTGAAACGGCAAAAATAAAAGGGCACATCAAAGATAGTTATAACGATTCCGCTTTAATGGATGAGTATTATATCACCTGCGTTCCATGGCTTTCTTTTGCTTCAATGACCCACCCTCTTCCTGATAACGATCATAGTAATTCGAGTGTCCCAAGAGTTTGTTGGGGGAAGTTCTATTCGGTAGGAGAACGGGCGAAGATTATGCTCAATATCACCGCAAATCACATGCTTGTGGATGGAAAAGCGATGTCAGATACCTTCGAGGCAATTCAAAAGAATTTTGATAACGCAAGGGGCCTCCTACAATAAAATCTATTGGTCTGGCGTCAATGGCGCACTTGCAAAATATAAAAAATCCGATAGAGTTAGATATCGCTAACTAGAGAGGTAAATCGATGCAAAAAGTACTACTAGATATCGATGGCATGAGATGCTCAATGTGCGAATCACATGTTTGCGATGCCGTTCGCAAGGCTCTTCCTGAAGCAAAAAAAGTCAAAGCGTCCGCTTCTAGAGGGGAAGTTTCTTTCCTTCTTGAAGATAACGTCTCTTACGAAGCTGCCGTCAAAGAAATTGAATGTGGGGGATACCACGTTCTCCACACTTATAGCGAACCTTACGAAAAGAAGAAATTCTTATTCTTCTGATTCTATTCTGTTTTGTATTGCAACAAAGTGTTAACTAAATACGCAACAAAATGTTAACTAAAAATATGTCGATAAAATCTATAAATTTATGATTTTTCGTTTTGAAAGTTTGTTTTGCTGCAACTAAATCGCCTTAATTTTCTTTCGATAATTATGCCCAATAAGGAACATAAGAGCGATTGCGATCCGCTGCGTTTACGTCTAGCGGCTTTATTCTATTTTGTTCTATTGCTGTTTTAATAAGGCGAGAAACAACCGACTTTTCTTTTGCGGATAAGCCAAATCTTTCACGAAGCGTTTCATTTGTTAAAGAGGAATTTAGTGAATAGTAGCGGAGCGCGGCATGATAATACAAAGCATTCATTTTTTCTTCTTGCGTCCATTTTGAAAACGGCTTGTTTTTATAGATATAAACGCTGACGCTATTAGATAATTCGCGGACAACTGGCGAAGGCATATGATTAGCCTCTAGCGAAGCTTCAATTTTATCGAAACCCGTTCCTTTAGCGTCCCCGATTCCGACCCTTCTTAAAAAGGCAGAGAGTCTTTCGTTTTCTGCAATTGGCTCTGTGTCAATTAAATGGTCTAAGTCCACCCGTAGAGAACCAGGATTAGAGAACTCAATATATTGATTGGTGATGCTCACCATTGGGCCAGCGCCCCGCTCTAATAAATCTTGATGAACGATCGTATTCAATAATGCTTCACGAATCGCAATTTCCGGATATGAATATTCGCTAACGGTATATCCTAGCTGATTCACCTCCGTTTTAAGCAAAGCAAGCGTTTTGATATAACGAATTGCATTTTCAAAAGAAAGTAAATAGCCTTGCTTAAATTCTTGGCTTTCCCGGTTTTGGATTTTGCTATCGCCCTCGTATAAAGTGACAGTAATTTGTTTGCGACCTAGTGTAGGGAAAGCGGATAAATCATTAGCGAGTAATAACGCTCCCATTGTGGTAATGGAATAAAATCCATCGTCAGTTTTCTTGATGAAACGGTCATTGATCAAACGCGTGATGCTTTCGCTTCTTGTGGAAGGAATAGGCGTCCCTAGCGTTTTGAAATACGTCTCAAAAGACAATAGATTAGAAAGTTCTTCCTCGTTTAATCCAAAGGCGACTAAACGATCTTCTGGAATTGACTCTTCTAGTTTCGCCCATAATTTCTTTTCTAATAAAGGCAATGTTTTAAGGGGCTTTGTGTAACTTTTAACGCGACAATACGCCTCGCTTTTAAAACGTGTTACGTAGGTTCTTGCATTTTCTACTTCTAGAATTACGAATTTTTTATTCTCATAATTAAATTCATGAAATTCGATATAAAGCCGCGGATAAAGTTGGGTCGATAGCCAGTTTTCTAATTCTTCATTTCCGACTTTTGTAGCCCTTGGAGAAAAAGACGTTCCAACGAGTTCGTGAGTCTTATCGCTGATTCCCCATACCATATACGCCCGATCTTTATCTAGCAAAGCCGCCATGTTAGAAAGCGCGGAAATGTCTTCCCCGATTGTTTGGGGGTTTCCATTGTTTTCTTTGAATTCAATGGTTTCTTCTTCACTTGGGAGTGAAGCCAAATTTTTGATTAACGATATCCAATTCAAAGCAGGGCTCATTTATAATACCTCGGTAAGAATTATAAGAAGTAAGTTAAGTTGTTGCAACAAAGTGTTAACTAAATGCGCAACGAAATGTTAACTAAAAATATGTCGATAAAATCTATAAATTTATGATTTTTCGTTTTGAAAGTTCATTTTGCTGCAACTAAAGTTGGTATCGAATTTTTAACAAAGCAAGAAGGAAATAATGAAAGGTAGTTAGTTAAAACTAATTTTTTTCTTGCAAGAGGGGTTAGCCATGACTAATATATCATTTGGTTAGAAACGACTAACCGGAGGTATATGAACATGCCATTATCATTAGCGCCTGTTGGGCAAGAATTCCTCGTCAGAAGAGTTGGAGGGGATGAAAAGGTAAAAAGCCACCTTGCTTCTTTAGGAATTGCTAAAGATAGGCCAATCCGTGTCATGAGCCAAGGGGCCACGGGCACAGTGATTGAAGTATGCTCATCTCGCCTTGCTCTCAACGAAGAGGTTGCTAGGCACATTATTGTCGGTTAATTCTAGAAAGGAAACACAATGGGAGAAGAAAAAGAAGCCAATCAATTGATTCGTCCTGGTGATGAAACAACCCTCGATTTGGTTGAAATTGGCACAAGCGGAATCATTACGAAAGTGAATGGCGAAGGAAAAATCCGTCACCGCTTATTTGACATGGGTCTTACTCCAGGGGCTGAGGTGTTCTTAAGGAAACGCGCGCCATTAGGGGATCCACTTGAGATTACGTTACGGGGATACGAATTATCGCTTCGTCATAGCGAAGCAAGCTACGTCGTGATCAAAGTGACTGACGTCCCTACCATGACAGAAAAAGGAGAAAACAAATGAGCGAGAAGATGATTAAAGCCGCTCTTGCTGGTAACCCGAACTGCGGTAAAACCACGCTATTCAACTCTTTGACTGGCTCAACGGCTTATGTTGGCAACTGGCCAGGCGTTACGGTTGAGAAAAGAGAAGGAACCTACACAAGCAAAGATAAGAAAACCAAAATAGATATTGTTGATCTTCCAGGAATCTATTCTCTTTCGCCATATTCTCCGGAAGAAGTGATTTCTCGTAACTATATTTTAAATGAGTTGCCAGACATCGTGATTAACGTCATCGATGCGACGAACTTAGAGCGTAATCTCTATATGACCACGCAGATTCTAGAAATGAACGTGCCTGTGGTCGTTGCGATTAATATGACCGACGCTTTAAAAGAATTGGGTCAAAATATCGACTATAAGAAACTTGAAAAAGCGCTTGGCGTTCCAGTTGTTGCTATTAGCGCTCTTCGTAACACTGGTTTAGATGAATTGATGGAAAAAGCCATCAAAGCCAGCAAAACGGAGCGTAAAGGAAAAACGATTCTTTCTTTTGAAAAAATAAAAGAAGCGAACAAGATTTACGAAGATAATAATGTTCCTAGCCCATTATTCCATGCGATAAAAGCGTTAGAAAAAGATGAGCTTGAAGAGTCTGATCACAAAGAAGAATACAAAAAAGTTCAAGATTTAGTCGCAACTAGTACAAAAGATTACGAAGCGGAAATCGCGGATGCGAGATATCTATATCTCACTCCTTTATGCGACGAAGTTCTTTCCGGCAAGGAAAAGAAAGAAAAAGATAAGCTCACTAAGAGTGACAAAATCGATAAAATCCTCACTCATAAAGTATGGGGCTTACTTATCTTAGTCGCTCTTCTCTTCCTCGTGTTCCATATTACCTTCAGCGGAGATTTATTCTATCTTGGCGCGATGGGCGTTGATTTCGGGGAAGGATATCAAGGTTTAATTCACTTCACAATCGATGGCGAAGAAGTTCGCCCGTTTGCCGGCTTATTCTATGGAGACGGCGGAATTAACTCGATTGGTGAATTCTTCCATTGCTTAGCTGGCGATCACGAAACCGGTATCTTAGGCTGCATCGCTTTAGGATTTAAGCAGCTTTTAATCACTTGGAATTCCCCAGATTGGGTTATCGGATTCCTTTATAACGGCGTATGCGCTGGTGTATGCGCTGTCTTGGGATTCGTCCCACAAATCATGATTCTATTCGCCTTCTTCGCTTTGATGGAAGATAGTGGCTATATGGCTCGTGTTGCCTTCATGCTTGACCGTATCTTCCGTAGATTTGGTGTTTCGGGTCGTGCATTCATCCCGATGATTATGGGATTCGGATGCGGAGTTCCTGCGATGATTAATACTCGTACCCTTACTAGCGACAAAGAAAGAACCAAGACGATCCGAGTTGTTCCCTTCTTCACGTGTGGCGCAAAAGCGGAATTCCTTGCGGTTATTGCTGGGACCGTTGCGGCCGCGGTCAATATTGACGCTGGATTATTTACCTTCTTAATGTACGTGATGGGCGTAGTCATCGCGATTCTATCCGTTATTGTGATGAATAAGACGACGCAACGCGAGAAAGTTCCTCCCTTTATCATGGAGCTCCCTCCTTATCATCGTCCGCAGTTAAAAGCTCTTTCCCTTCACGTTTGGGATAAAGGAAAACACTTCATCAAAAAAGCATTCTCAATCATTCTCGTTTCTACGATTGTCATTTGGTTCTTCGCTAACTTTGACTGGAGCTGGCATATGGTCGAAGAGAACGGAAGTGGTTCTATCTTGATGTCGATTGGCTCACTAATTCAACCTATCTTCACCCCGATGGGATTCGGCGTTCAAGCTGGAGAAAATGGTTGGGCGCTTACGGTCGCTTCTTTACAAGGTATCGTTGCAAAAGAAAACGTTACCTCTGTTGCCGCAACGCTTGCAGAAGTCTTGGGTGTTGATGGATTCGACGGAATTGTCAGCGCAACTGGCATTTCTACTGCCGCGGTTGTTGCCTTCGCGGTCTTCAACTTACTCACAATTCCTTGCTTTGCTTCCGTCGCTACTGCTAAAAGCGAACTCGCCAACAAGAAAACCTATTGGTTCACGATTCTCTTCTGGCTCGGGCTTAGCTATGTGATGGGTTGCTTCACTTATATCAGCGTTCAATACGTTTGGACGCTTGCTATCACTCTTCCTCTCATCGTGCTTGCCTTCATTGGCCTATACTTCTATGACCGCATGATGAAAAAGAAAGAAGCCTTATTAGAAACAGAAAACAACTAATGAAAGGAGCGAAACATGCATTGGACGGGAATTGTGACGATTATTCTAGTTACCATTTATCTCCTTTTCATGCTTGTTCGTACCATTGGTAAAATCAAACGAGGAGAAAGCTTAGAAGAATGTTCTTGTGCTTCGAAAAAAGGAGCGGGGAACGCGCTTGTCGAAGCTTACCACGCGAAATACAAAACAAATGCCTCAAAGGAAGGAATAAGCAAGAAGGGCAATTAGCTTGTTCCTTTAATCTAATGAGAGAAATCTCCCTCCTTATATTCTCTTGGTTAGATTCGACCCGCATGCGGAAGATGACCGTTACTCTTCTTCCTTCGTGCGGGTTTTTGTTTTTCTTCTGACATTGCATGATAAAAACGTACAAAATTCCTGATTTTGTCTAAATCTAAGCGAAAAAATAATCACAAAGTGTCGCGTTCGCTTATTTTTCTTCTAAAAAAGAAAAAAACGAAACTATAATATGAACGAATTGGAAAAAACAAAGCTTTTCGTGCCGTTTTTAGGGAACTGATTTGTACGAATGCTTAGGAATGAGGGACATATGCCAGAAAAGTTTGACACAATCGAAAACAAGTTCGAAGGGGAAAAGAAACCGAGCAAGAAGATTTTAAAGCTTGGCCGCAAAATCACCGACTGCATGCCCCATAAGATTTTCGGTGTGAAGAGCACCGATCCAGAATATTGGGGGCTACGAGAAGTCGTCACTGACGAGATGGCGGATATCGCTAACAAAATGAAACTCCGCAAGTTCTACACTTTTGACGAGCTTTTGAAAATGAACAAGCAATATGAGGCGAGCGATTTGCAAAAGATTCTCGATCAAATGTCGACTGTTGGCATTCTCGAATATGACTATGGCGACAATTATGATCACACTCATGAATTGAAAGACAAACCAAGAATCCGTCGATACCGTGTTGCCTTCTTTGTTCCTGGAAGCGCGGAATTGTTCAATTCCACCAAAGACAGAGTCGACAAAAATCCGAGTGTCGCCTCTTTCTTTGAACGTATGACGTTTATCCCTCTAGCAGGAGTAACCCAAATGGTCCCTCCTGGAGGAGATGGCATCGGGATGCATGTCATTCCAGTGGAAAAAGAAGTCAACGCGAATAATGAATCAGTTGATTTAGAGCATATCTCTTATTGGCTCAATAAATACGAAGGCCACATTTCTGCAGGTATTTGCTCTTGCCGTTATTCTAGAAGCAAACTTGGCGAAGGATGCGCGGATGATCCTGATGATTGGTGCATTCAGCTTGGTGATATGGCCGATTACACCGTGGAAACGGGTAGAGCCCATTACATCACAAAAGAAGAAGCCCTCGAAATCCTCAAAAAGGCTGAAGACAATGGCTTTGTTCACCAAATCACGAACATCGATGGTTCGGAAAAGATTTTCGATATTTGTAACTGCGATGTGAAGATTTGTAACGCTTTGCGCACCTCACTTTTATTCAATACTCCAAATCTTTCAAGGAGTTCCTTCACCGCAAAAGTTGATCCAGCAAAGTGCGTTGCATGCGGATATTGCGTGGAATCATGTCCAGCTGGTGCGGTAAAACTAGGCCAAAAACTCTGCAAAAAGGATGGGGAACCCCAATCTTATCCAACTGCTCCTCTCCCAGATAATAACATTTGGGGAAAATACGCGTGGGATGAGAATTATCGCGATACCGCCCGTTTACATAATACTTACGCGACTGGCACTGCCCCTTGCAAAGTCGCTTGTCCTGCTCACGTTCCAGTACAAGCTTATTTGAAGAAAGCCCATGAAGGCAAATATCAAGAAGCTCTCGCTTTGATTAAGAAAGAGAATCCTTTCCCAGCTGTCTGCGGACGTATCTGCAATAAACGCTGCGAAGAAGCTTGCACACGTGGTGACATTGACCGCGCCGTTTCGATTGATGCGGTTAAGAAATTCATTGCCGAACAGGATTTACATGCTGAAACCCGTTACGTTCCGGAAAAGGTGATTGCTTCGCTCCATGGCGAGTGGCCACAAAAAATTGCCATTATCGGTGCTGGCCCTGCTGGATTAAGCGCAGCTTATTATTTAGCGGAAATGGGATATCGCCCAACTGTCTTCGAGAAACATAAAGAACCTGGGGGTATGCTTCGATACGGCATCCCAACCTATAAATTAGAAAAAGACGTTATCGATGCGGAAATTGAAATCATTAAAGAACTCGGCGTCACCATCAAGTGCGGCGTTGAAGTTGGGAAAGACATCACGATCGCTGATTTAAAGAAAGAAGGATACAAGGCTTTCTATATCGCAATTGGTTGCCAAGGCGGAAAACGCCCAGGCGTAGCAAATGATGAAGCGAATGGAACGGAAATCGCTGTCGATTACCTTTCTCACGCCTATGAGCACCAAGATGAGAGATTTATGGGAGACGTAGTGGTTATCGGTGGCGGAAACGTTGCCATTGACTGCGCTAGAACCGCTTCTAGGCTCGGCGCAAACAAGACTTCCATGTATTGTTTAGAAACTCGGGAGACGATGCCTGCTAGCAAAGAAGAAATCGCTGAGACCTTAGACGAAAATATTTCGATTAACAATTCTTGGGGTCCAAAAGAAGTGCTTGTCGATATGAAGGGCAATGTCACTGGTATCATCTTAAAGAAGTGTATCCGCACAATCGACCCAGAAACCAAAAAATTCTCGCCTCTATATGACGAAAACGAAACCATCACCGTCAAAGCGGATAAGATTGTCTTTGCAATCGGTCAAGCGATTGAATGGGGGAAATTATTAGAAGGGACCGGCGTTACTTTCTGGCATGGCAATTATCCAATCGCCGATAAGCTTACTTATCAAACCGCTGATCCAGACATTTATGTGGGCGGCGATGTCTTCACCGGTCCGAAATTCGTTATTGATGCGATTGCGGCAGGACATGCCGTTGCGGATTCCTTGAACCGTCACGTTCAATGGGCCGCCTCTCCAACGATTGGCTTGAATCGCCGTTCCTTTGTGCCGCTTGATAAAAATGACATCACTCTTCCTGGCTATGACCACGCTGGTCGTCAAGAAGAAGGGATGGATACTTCGTTCGACTACAAGAAGAGCTTCCGCGACGCACATAAGACGCTAACCGAAGAACAAGTGAGAATCGAGACTGGGCGCTGCTTAAGCTGTGGGGCATCCGTTGTTGATCCTCATAAGTGCATTGGATGCGGAATTTGCACGACGCGCTGCAAATTCGATGCGATCCATCTATATCGCGACCACCCAGAAATGACCAACATGGTTGTTGCGGAAAAGAAAGTCGGGAAATTGCTTGGATATTCCCTTAAGCGCTCCTTTAAGATTCTCGCCCATAGCGGTTCTAAAGAAGCGAAGATGATGCGCAAAAAGAGAAAAGAATACAAGAAAAAGACAAAAAACACTGCAAAAACCCATCCATATACAGGAAACGCGGTAGACCCCAATGCATGAACTAGGGATTGTCTTCTACGTGATTGAAGAGGTCGAAAAGGTCGCCAAAGAGAATAACGTCAATAAAGTCACCGCCTTAACATTAGAAGTCGGAGAAGTCTCTAGCATCGTTCCTAGTTACTTCGTCGATGCTTATAACTGGGCAATCAAAAAGACGAAATACATGCAAGAATGTAAGCTCAACTTGGTGATACTTGAGGGAATATCTTATTGTAGGGATTGTAAAAAGACCTTCAAAACAACCACGAACGGAAAGATATGTCCGCACTGTCATAGTGAAAACACGTATCTAGTGAGTGGAAGCGAAATCAATATTAAAGACATTCAGGTGGAATAATCTGGGTGTCTTTTCTTTTTTAGGCGCCTTTCTTGCAAGCAAAACAAGAGACATATATGCTTTACCTCATGGAATTAGATAAAGTCATTAAAGCAAACGAAATTGAGGGGACGTATTCCCTTTTTCTCCGTGTGAAAAAGAAAATGGAAGAAGAAGGGAATGACACCTGGAGTCACGATTACCCAAATAGAGATATCTTTTTGGAGGACTTAAGAAACGAGTCTTTGTATCTCTATCTTCTTAACGAAAAATTGATAGGTAGTTTTGCTCTTTCTAATGACCTTGCTTCTTATTTCTTTTCTGATTCGTCTAGAAATAGAACGGAAGAATTCTTGGTAGAGCATCATCTGCCACCTCGCGCTTCTTATTTCCTTTTGGAGCGATTCATGATTGATCCTTCTATTCAAAACAAAGGGTACGGGGGAGCGTTATTAAAGAAAATCCTAATTTCTCAGAAGAATAAGTATTGCCTTGTCGTAGCGTATAAAAAGAACGAGAAAGCAGTCCAGTTTTATCTGAAGCACGGATTTTCTAATGTCGGAGATTGCAAGAGCGCTGACTGGGGGATAGATGGATCCTCTTGCTACCTTTTTATGAAACGATATGAAGAAAGATGAGATAAGCGATTTTTCGATTTCACTCCAAGATTGGTACGAAAAGAATCGGCGCATTCTTCCTTGGAGAGAAGACACGACATCATATCACGTTTGGTTAAGCGAAATTATGCTTCAGCAAACCCGCGTTGAAGTAGTGAAAGAATATTACCGTCGGTTTTTGGAGATGTTTCCTAATCCTTTGTCTTTGGCTAATGCGGATATCGACACCGTGAATAAACTATGGGAAGGATTAGGCTATTATTCGCGGGCAAGGAACTTATTAAAAGCAGCGACTATTGTCAAAGAAAAATACGACGGAATCATCCCTAGCCAAAAGGACGACCTATTAAAGTTGCCTGGAATTGGTGAATACACGTCTAACGCGATTATGGCGATTGCTTATCACAAACCCTATGTTGCGATTGACGGGAATTTGATTCGCGTTTTTGCGCGTCTATGCGAGTGCCCTATAAAGGATAAAGATCCAAAAATGAAAGAGGCCGCTTCTTACTTTTATACAAATCGATTAACAATCGACCCTAGCGTTTTTAATCAGGCGTTAATGGATTTAGGGGAACTTGTATGCTTGCCACACGGCGCCCCTCGATGCTCGATTTGCCCTTTTTCTAGCGTTTGCAAAGCTCATAAAAACAAGCGTGAGCTTGCTTATCCTATTATTGAGAAGAAAGCGAAAAAGAGAAAAATTGAACTCACTTTATTCATTATCCGTCACGAAGATTCTATTCTGATTCGAAAAAGAAATGATAGGGGGCTACTTGCGTCTTTATATGAAATTCCGAACGTAGAGGGACTTCTTTCTCTTAAGGAAGCAGAACAATATTTAATCGACAGGGGTTTTGCGTTATTTTCTATTGCTTCTCTTCCTGAAAAGAAGCACGTTTTTACCCATTTAGCGTGGAACATGAATGCGTATTTGGTTAGGGTTAATGGTTATCCAAATGGTTCTTTATTTGTGAATGAAGAAGAATTAAACCGGTCTTATTCTTTGCCTAGTGCGTTTCAGCATTACGCGGATTACTTTTTTAAAGCACATTAATCTTCTAGAGTCATGAAATCTCAGTTCAATCGCTAAGAGAAGAAACGTCAATTTAAAATAAAATATGCTCCATTACATGGATTAAAGATTCATTTTAGGTATTAAGGATTATTGTCAATAGATAGCAATTTGTAAAGAAGAGAAAACGAAAAATCAAAACGCTTCTTTTTCCTCTTCTTCGGTGTAGAATTAGTTTCAGTTAGAAACGTAAACTCGTTCATCGGACGAAGAAAGAAAATGAGGTTTAGTTTATGAAAAGAAAAACAAGCAGCATCATCTCTTTAGGAATTAACGTCATCATCGTAGTCGCTTCGATTATTGGTTGCGGTGGCTTAATGGGGAATTGGTTTCATTATCCTTATCAAAACTTTACGCCTGATTGGACCGATTTCTTAAAGAGTATAGGCTTTTTAAGCGCGATTTATGCGGGAGCGGTCGCTTTAGTCGTGGCGATATTCCTCCTTATTGCTCTAATGAAAAAGAAAGAGAACTACTCTCTTCCAAAATGGCTAAGTATCGTAAAACTTTCTGGTGCGGTTCTTGGCATTATGGCTATTTTCGAATACTTTTTCGTTGACGTCATGCTTCTAGCGAATAGCGCGCAAGAAGGCTTGGCGTTACGAAATTTCCTCCTCTCTTACCAAGGCGGGATTCTTGTCTCTATTCTAATTCCAATGTTTATGTTCTTGGATTATGTTGGCTTTGCCCCAACGAAAAGAGTTGCGCGAAGAGACGCTCATTACGCGGTCTTCCCTGTTGCAGTGTTTTTTGTATCCGTCATCATTTATCCTTCATTATTGAGTGGGAAAGGTGCGACAAATGTCGTTCCAGATTATTTCGTTTTCCAACTACTAGACATAAAAAGATATGGGACACTAGAAGCCCTTACTTATTGTATCTTCCTTTTGCTTTTTGCTGAGTTCGTTTCATTGGCCCTTTCTTATAGCAACGGTGAAGAGACGCCTAGCGTTTTAAAAGAAGAAACGCCATCTCAAAACGAAGATTCCATTCTTACTAGAGAAGAAGAAATAGGCGAAAATCGCGAGGAAGATGATACTATTTCCGAAAACAAAGAAAACACCTCCGAAGGCGAAGTGGTAGCGGAAAATAGTAAAGCCGTTGGGAAATACGAAGTTTATCCAGAAGCTGGAATGTATAAATATCGCCTTAAGGCAAATAATGGCGAAATCCTCATCGTATCCAATAATTATAAGACGCGCGATGGGGCGAAGATGGGAATCGAGACCTTAAAGAAGAATCTCTTTTCTGGAACCCACAAAGTTATCACGGATAAAAATGGCTATTCCCAGTTTCGGATCTTTACGGCCAAAGACGCGCGATTGGTCGCGAGTGGCGAAATCTATCGTAGCCTCAATAGCGCCCAAAATGCCCTTGCTTCCACCCAACGCTTTGGCATAAGCGATAAGGTCATTGACCTTGATGAAATCCCCGCAAGCGAAGTCCGCGAAGAGAAAATCACGCTTCCTGATGTTGAAAAGAATCAAATCGGCAAGGTTGAACTCTATATCGATAATAGTGACAAAAAATGGCGAAGTCGCCTTTTGGCGAATAATGGCGAAATTTTATTTACGAGCGCTGCCTATAGCACAAAAGCCGCAGCTTTGAATGGGCTAGCCGCGATTAAAACAAAAGTCGCCAATAATGGCTTCCATATTTCTCGCGATAAGCAAGGGCGTTACCAATATGTGCTTTATAGCGATAATGGCCTCGTGCTTTTACTTGGCGAAACTTATAATACTCGCGAAGCCGCCATTTCTAGCGCTAGTAGCGTTCGCGCATTTCTCGCGGATAGCCCAGTCATTGATATGGTGGCTAAGAAAAAGGAAATGGAAAAGAAGACCGCCCTGGATGAAGAACCAAAAAAAGCAGTCAAAAAAACCAGTTCAACAAAAGGAAAGAAAGCAATTAATAAGCAACATGGACAAAATTAGAGTCATCGAAGTCAAACAAAGCATCTTTGCGAACAATAACGCACGCGCCGAACTTCTTAGAAAAGAATTAAAAGAGAAAAACGTATTTCTTATTAATTTGATGTCGAGCCCAGGAAGCGGGAAGACAACGTTATTAGTTTCCTTGATTAATCGTCTTAAAGACAAACTCCGCATCGGCGTTATGGAAGCGGACATGGACGCAACTGTCGATGCAAAAACCATTGAAAGCGAAACCGGTGTAAGAACGATTCAACTTCATACATGCGGCGAGTGCCATCTCGATGCAAAAATGACGAAGGAAGGGTGCGAAGCCATTGGCTTAGATGGCCTTGATTTGCTCATCTTAGAAAACGTTGGCAATCTTGTTTGCCCTGCTGAATTCGATACAGGCGCCACTTTGAATATGACGATTTTGAGTATCCCTGAAGGCGATGATAAGCCACTAAAGTACCCTTTAATGTTCACGGTTGGCCAATGCTTCGTCTTTAGCAAGATGGATGCAAAGGTGGTTTTTGATTTCGATATCAACAAAGCGGAAGAGAGAATCCTTGCTTTAAATCCTAAAGCCGTTTTCTTCCCAGTGAGTGCAAAAACTGGCGAGGGAATGGACGCTCTCGCGGATTACGTTCTATCTTTGGTCAAGGATTATCAATCTAAATAAGGATAGGCTCTGTTGACTATGAATTAGCCCTCGAAAAAAGGGCTTTTTTGAATTCGGCTATTTTTATTGTCTACAAATTAATTCGATAAAACCTTATCATAGCGAACGTGATTCCCATATATTAGCACTCTATACTTGCGAGTGCTAAAAACTGCATTATAATGTCTTTGCTTCCTAAAAGAAGGGAAAGGAGAGAATCACTATGCAGATGGAACAAATGGAAGACTATAGCACTGATGAACACGTTCTCGATAAATTCGGGCGCAACATCAATGAAGAAGTCAAAAAAGGTAAAATCGATCCTGTTATCGGGAGAGATGAAGAAATTCGTAAAGTCGTTACGATTCTCGCTAGAAAAACCAAGAACAACGTCATCTTGCTTGGGGAACCAGGCGTTGGTAAAACGGCGATTATTGAAGGTTTGGCGGAACGCATCGTGAAAAACGATGTTCCGAATACGTTGAAAGACAAAACAATATACGAACTCGATATGGGGGCCCTTGTTGCGGGCGCGAAATATCGTGGTGAGTTCGAGGAACGTCTAAAAGCCGTTCTCAATAAGATTAAGGAAAGCGATGGGAAGATTATTCTTTTCATTGATGAAATTCATCTTATTGTTGGAGCGGGTAGAACGGATGGCGCGCTTGACGCCTCAAATATGTTGAAGCCAATGCTCGCTAGAGGCGAGATTGATTGCATTGGCGCGACGACATTAAACGAGTATCGCGAATACATTGAGAAAGACCGTGCGCTTGAACGTCGTTTCCAAACCGTGATGGTTGGGGAACCAACAGTTGAAGACACCATTACGATTCTTCGTGGCTTAAAAGAGCGATTTGAATCCTATCATGGTGTTAAAATCACGGATGGTGCTTTGATTGCTGCGGCTACTTTGTCAAATCGTTACATCACCAATCGTTTCTTGCCAGACAAGGCGATTGATTTGGTTGATGAAGCTTGTGCGAACATCAAAGTGGAGATTGAATCCATGCCGGCGGAACTTGATGAGATTACTCGCAAAATCCGTTCGCTGGAAGTGGAAAAAGTCGCTTTGATGAAAGAAAAAGACGATTCGAGCAAACGTCGGCTCGATGAACTTCAAAAAGAACTTGCGAACGATAATGCCAAAAAGGATGTTTTAACCAAAGAGTGGGAGGTTGAAAAATCTAACATTAAAGAGGCTAAGGATCTGAAAGGCAAGCTCGAGAAAGCGAAATTCGATTTGAATACTTATTTTGGAAATGGGGAATACGAAAAAGCTTCCTTGCTTCAATATAAGACGATTCCTGAGTACGAACAACGCTTGAAAGAGCTGGAAGCAAAGAGCAAAAACGGTGAAAAACTCGTCGATGAAGTTGTGGATGAAGAGTCTATTTCTCGCATCGTGAGTAAGATTACGGGCATTCCTGTCTCTCGTATTCAAAAAGGCGACCGCGAAAAGGTCCTCGATCTTCCTAAAACGCTCGAAAAACGCGTCATTGGGCAAGATGAGGCGATTCGTCTTGTGAGCAATGCAATCCTCCGTCAGCGTGCAGGCATTAAAAACCCAAACCGCCCAATCGGAAGTTTCCTTTTCCTTGGGCCAACAGGTGTAGGGAAAACGGAAGTTGCTAGAGCTCTAGCGGAGGCTCTATTTGATAACGAGAACAACATTATTCGTATCGATATGAGCGAATACATGGAAAAGTATAGCGTCTCTCGTCTTATTGGTGCGCCGCCAGGATATGTCGGCTACGAAGAAGGAGGGCAACTTACCGAGAAAGTAAGACGCAATCCATATTCCGTTGTCTTGTTTGATGAAGTCGAAAAGGCTAACCCCGAAGTGCTCAACTTATTGCTTCAGGTCCTTGATGACGGGAGACTTACCGATTCTCAAGGGCGTCTAGTTGATTTTAAGAACACGATAATCATCATGACGAGCAACCTTGGTAGCGAATACCTTCTTGAAGGGAAGAAGGAACCGGTCCGTGAACTATTGAATCATACCTTCAAGCCAGAATTCTTGAACCGTATTGACGAGATTGTTTACTTCAATCCTCTTTCTAAAGAAGTGCAATATCGCATTGTCGAGAAGATGCTTAACGAGCTTAACAATCGTCTAAAAGAGCAATTCTATAGTTTCTCTTTCTCCGATGAACTTAAGCATTACATCCTTGATTGCGCTTATTCGCCAGCATTCGGTGCTAGACCACTTAAACGCTTTATCCAGGATAATGTGGAAACAGTTATCGCGACGGCGATTGTGAAGGGTGAAGTTAACGTACAAGATAAATATCTTGTCAGTGTCAATAACGACACCATCACGATTAATCCCTTAAAGCAATAAAAGGCTCTATCGATAAGTAATCCGTAGAACCCTTCTATCATTACTTCAAAAGAAGTGCATGGCTTATAAAATTGCTGTGCGCTTTTTTCGTTAGAGAGGAAAATCACTTTCGAAGTTTTAGTTTTAAAGGAACATATATTTTCTTTCGCGAGAATTAGAATGCGAAAAATGAATTTTTTGTAAAAAAGAAGAAAAACATGTCTATAGATAAGTGAGGTAGCTTTTATGCTAACTCAAAAACATTACCCCGGGGAGAAAAAAGCAAAGAAAGGAGAAACGGGAATGGACGTCA